>TARA_R110000787_G_scaffold3020_8_pt1 | contig 167946 bp, 166 predicted proteins | sample TARA_R110000787 | Tara Oceans TARA_R110000787 (sample SAMEA4397920) | marine metagenome | biome: Polar Biome; feature: [DCM] deep chlorophyll maximum layer (ENVO:01000326); material: water (ENVO:00002006), including particulate matter (ENVO:01000060) such as... | depth 35 m | reverse complement strand
TCATCCTGAACTTGTTTCGGGATCCAGGGAGAGAAGACGCCTATTACCGCTCTGGATGCTGAAACAAGTTCAGCATGACGGCATCACTCACTCCAGCAAATCCCCCGGCAACATCGGTTCGCTCAGCAACCACTCCATCGCTTTCCAGCGCCACACCGGCGCGTCACCCTGCGCCTCGATCCAGTCGCGGACCATTTCCAGGCCGAGGCCATAGTTGATCACATAGCTGCGATATTGCTCGTTGAAATCGGTCATCTGCGCCGCGCGTTCTGCCGAGACCAATTGATATTTCTGGTTCAGCGCGACCGCTTCCTCGCGGGTAATTTCGCCATCGAGATATTGTTGCGCAATCGTCATCCGTGCGCCGCTGAGCGCCTGTTTGGCGATTTGCAGCGCCCAGTAAGCTGCCGCTGTGTCCGGATCAAGACCGGCGAGCGGGTAGAGGACATCACGCTCGTAATCCAGCCGGTCTTGGCCGTTGAACGCCAGTTCGATGCCAAAATTGGCCGACCCCTCGGCGATCAGGCTTTGCGGTGAATAGAGCGGATAGACGGAAAATTCCTGCCAGCCGCGGCCTTTGGTCAGGTTCTTCTCGAGCAGCATATTATAGACATGATGACCCGGATAGCCTTCGTGGCAACCGAGATCGACCGCGCGGCCGATGAAGATCGGCAGGTCGGTGTTGACCTGGATCAGGCTCTGATAATTGCCCTGATAGTAATTATAGCCGCTCCAGCTTTTGCCGGTGACAAATTCCAGCCTGAAATTCTCGCCCTCGGGCAAATCGAAATATTGCGCGGTCCGCGCCTTGCACTCGGCAATCGCGGTGTCGAAAACGGCCTGCAGCCGGTCCGTGGGAATGATATAGCCGTTTTCAAAAGCCGCCACCCGTTCGCTGAGCGGGCCTTCACCGGGAACGATATTCTCGATCTCCTCGAGCACCGGATCAAATTCCGTCAGCGGCCTGAGTTCCGGCGTTACCCCGAACAGCCCCATGGCTTCTTTGGCGAAAGGAAATTTCTCCTTCTGCATCATCGCATGGCGCGTGAGCGCGGCTTCCAGCTGGGCTGAAAGAAAGCGTTTACGTGCCTCGACCAGCGGATCATCGCTAATGGTCAGCGCATCGAGCCGTAGCATCAGATCGACAATTGCATTGCCCAGTTCGCGCATATCGCGCGGATCGGCCTTGGCCGCCTCTACCCATTGCGCCGGGCCGTAATAGGCATCGACATAGCCGGCTTCTTTTTCGCCGAGCGCCAGCGTCAGTTTTACATAATCGCTGGCGATGGAGCCAAGCTCGTTCGATGCTTGCAAAGCAGCCGTATCGGTGATCACTGGCGCAGATACTGGCGCCGCTGACAATGTACCGGCGGAAATTGCCAGACAGGCAATAGCAATCAGGCCACTGCCCTTCAAAGCGCGTCTTTCAGCTTTTGCGCCTGACCATCCGGTAAAACATCAAGCAACTGCTCCGCATCTTCCTTGTCGAGTGATTCCAGATGGCGGCCCTGCGGCGCGAAGCGCAATATGCAGAAACCGATAATCGCGGACAGAACGGATCCGCCGAGCACACCGATCTTCGCTTCCTCGATCAACAGCGTATTGCCGGGGAAGGCGAGCGCGCCAATGAAGAGGCTCATCGTGAAACCGATACCGCAGAGCATCGCCACGCCATAGACCTGCAACCAGCTGGCCCCGCCAAGCCGTCCGGCGAAACCGGTTTTGACCGCGATCCAGACGCTGGCGAAAATGCCGATCTGCTTGCCGAGCAACAGGCCGGCTGCGATACCCAGCGGCAGCGGCGCGAAAATCTGCTCTATGCCCAGCCCGCTGAGCGAAACGCCAGCATTGGCAAAGCCGAAGATCGGCACGATCAGAAAGGCGCTCCATGGCGAAATCGCATGTTCAAGCCGGTGCAGCGGAGAATTTTCGGCATCCGGTGATGTCGGTGTCACCACGATCGGAATGACCATGGCCGCCAAAACGCCGGCAATGGTCGCATGAACGCCTGACATCAGCACGGTATACCAGAGCAGACCGGAACCGATCAGATAGGGCCAGAGCTTGAGCACGCCGTTGCGGTTCATCGTATACATGACGGCCAGTATCGCCGCACTGGCGAGCAAGGCAGCGCCGTTGATCTCGGCGGTATAGACCAATGCGATGATCGCCACCGCGCCCATGTCGTCGACAATCGCGACGGTGACCAGAAACAATTTCAGCGATGTCGGCGCACGCGGCCCAAGCAGAGCAAGCACACCGATCGCAAAGGCGATATCGGTGGCCGCCGGAATTGCCCAGCCATTGTAGAGTTCGGGCACATCCTTGACGACAAACAGATAGATCAGCGCCGGCACAACCATGCCCGCCGCAGCCGCCACAACCGGCAATCGCCGCCTCTCCCAGGTGTTAAGCCTGCCATCGACAAATTCCCGCTTTATTTCCAGCCCGACGAGAAGGAAGAATATCGCCATCAGCCCGTCGTTGATCCACAAATGCGGCGTCATCGGCCCCAATTTGCTCGAAAGGACCGGTCCTTTCAGATCGTGCAGGAAGTGGTGGTACATGTCATATAAGGGGCTGTTCGCGACGACCATCGCCAGAGCGGCGGCAAACATCAGCAATATGCCGCCCGCTGCCTCGCTTTTCAGAAAGTCTCTAAGCGCTGAATTTCTACCTGTACGTGGCAATATGTCTTCTCCCTCGGGGGCGTCTATTCCGGAATTGCGATTGGCCAGAGTCATGCGCAGGCCGGATGGTAAAATCAAGGCTTGAGTGAAGCGAAATTGGCCCTAGGCCGCGATCAGGTCTCGAATATCGGCGGCGATAGCATAGCTTTTCTCGCGCGCTGCCTGATCGAAAATCGATCCGGAAATGATCAGCTCGTCGGCGCCGGTCCGGTCAATGAACCGTTCGACGCCCTGCTTGATTCTGTCCGGCGAACCGATCGCGCTGCCCTGCAAAATCTGTTCGAGCATTGACTGGGCCTGCGGGGGCAGGCTTTCGCGATAGCCCTCGACCGGCGGCGGCATTTTTCCGGGATTTCCGGTGCGCAGCGCGACAAAGCTCTGCATCATCGAGCTGGACAGATATTCCGCCTCTTCATCGCTATCGGCAGCGAAAATATTGAAACCGCACAGTACATAGGGCTCGGCCAACTGCTCCGACGGCTTGAAATCACGCCGGTATATCGTGAGCGCCTCGTCGAGCATCTGCGGTGCAAAATGCGACGCGAAAGCATAAGGCAGACCAAGAGCCGCAGCCAGTTGCGCGCCGAACAGGCTGCTGCCGAGAATATAGAGCGGGATATTGGTCCCCTGCCCCGGCGTCGCCTTGATACCGAGCCGGTCATCCCCCGCCAGGAACGCCTGCAGTTCCAGAACATCGCGCGGGAACTCGTTCGCATCGCTGTTGAGATTGCGGCGCAAGGCCTGCGCCGTCCGCTGGTCCGAACCCGGCGCGCGGCCCAGGCCGAGATCGACGCGACCCGGATATAGAGCCTCCAGCGTGCCGAATTGTTCGGCAATCACCATCGGCGCATGATTGGGCAGCATGATCCCGCCGGCACCGATGCGGATGGACCTGGTCCCCTGCCCGATATGCGAGAGCGCCACTGCAGTCGCGGCGCTGGCAATGCCTTCCATGCCATGATGTTCGGCCATCCAGAACCGCTCGTAGCCAAGCGCCTCGCCATGCTGCGCAAGCGCCAGCGACCGGTCGAGCGCGGTTTTGACGTCGCTGCCGAGCGGCACCGGAGAAAGGTCCAGTATCGAGAATTTTACCGCTTTGTTTCCGGCATTGGTCATTGTGCGTTCCTTTGTGCCAATTGTCCTGCAACCTTGATCGCATAGCCGTCCGGAACGTTGCGAAAGCCGAGCGTCGGCAATAGCAACGTCCATGCGCGGTCGCTGCCCGAGAGGAACAGCCGCGCGGTATAATAGCCGTTGCCTTCGAGTTTGAGAGTGAGCTGCTCCATGCCGGAACCGCTCTGCAGTGGCAACACCAGCACTCCATCCTGACATATTGCATTGCCGAGCAGGCCCTGTTTGAGATCGAGCCCGGGTATATTTGCGTCCAGCGAGACCCGCACCTGACCGCTCGCCGACTGGCAGCGTCCACCGGCGAAGCTGATATTCACGTCCCGCAGATCAATCGCCGAGGCTGGCAACGGGGCCAATTGGCGGCCGACGCCAAGCACGGTGGTCACATCCTGCACCAGCAGGCTGTTGCCGGATTTGCCAACCGTCGCGACCAGCCCGTCATCACCGGCGGTGGCCGGTCGCTCCAGATCCATCAGCAACCTGCCCGTCAGCAACGGCAGGAACCGCACACCGGCATCGAGATCACCCAAAGCAAACGGCCCGACTTGCGCGCCCTCGATCCGGCCGTTCCAGACCGATCCGCTGATTGCCTTGGCCGAAAAGCGCGATCCTTCAAGCCCCGCCATGCCTACAGCCAGCCGCAGCGGCAGGAAGAACAGCGCCACGGCGATTACCGCCAGCAGGATCAATATATAGGTCAATGCGCGCGGCACCTGCTTTCCTTCGGCTCAGAGTTCGGGAGCAAATTGGTCGAAATAGACGAAGATATCATCTTCCTCGCGGCTTGCAGCATTGCGCCATTTCGGTGCCGATTTCGGGTTCAGCAGATCGCCGTCCGAGGACAGCACCAGAACGGTCGGCGTGCCCTTGATCGATTTTATGCCAAAGCGCCGGGCGATATCGATATTCCGGTCCTTCATCCCGACATCGACATAGACCAGCTCATATTTGACCGCCAGCATCGCGGCAAAGCGAGGTTCGGCAAACCAGCCGGACAGGCCACGGCTGTCGTGACACCAATTGGCGCCCATCACGACGATCACCCGTTTGCCGGACAGTTGCGCCCGGGCAAGTGCTGCGTCCACTTGCTCCACCGCATTGGCGGATTCGTCGAATGGCCGGGCTTCGGGATGGTTAGTTTCGCTCGCCCCGGCCTTTACGGCCTGACTGGCGGTAGCAGTCGAGAGGCCAAACACGGCCAAGAATAACAGCAAGAATCTCATGCAGCGGCTATTACACTTCCAGTGGCGTGAGGGAACAGGCTTTTGTCAGACCAAGACCGCGTTTCATGGCCGGGAAGCTGCGGACCATCGCGGCGCCCATCGCCAGCTCGAAACGGACTTTACGGCCATATTGCGCCTCGATCCGGTCGCCGAGCTCGAAAGCATCGGCAGAGCGGGTCGCGATCGCCTGACCGAATTTATACGCCAGCGCTTCTTCTTCCGGCAGATTGTCCGCCCCCTTGAACCAGGCATTGACGGTCTCTCTGCGAACATCATCGGCCAGCGCCCAGTTTGCGCAGCTGATCGCGCAGGGCCCGCAGTCCTCGACCATATTGGCGCCCATCCGGGCTGCGTGGAACAGCAGCGCCGGTGCCTCGTGCCTGTGCATCGAGGCGGGCAGGAAATGCATGAATTTTTCAAACGCATGACCGGGCGCGGCGGCGATTGCATCATGATATTGCCGCTCGCTTTCCTCTGCTTCCGCATTGGCAAATTTGAGAAACACGGATTTCGGGATACCGGCAGGCGCGATCCGCTGGCGCGCGAACAGGATAGCAAGTGCCAGGAACACCAGCAACGGTGGTCCCAGAACGCCGGGCGCATCGGCAATAAAGGCATCCGGCGAGCAAATCCCGGCCGACACTTCATAAATGTGCAATATGCCGTGCAGCGACAGCCACAATGCACCCGCCAGAGCCGCTAGCCAACGCATGTGGATATTGATGCTCGCATAGAGCAGAATGATTCCGCAAGCGGCATAGGCAATCCCGATATCGCGGATGAAATGCTTGTTGGGCGGTCCGGTGGCAATGACCGTCGGGATCGCGACATACCAGTCGAGCGGGCGAATGATCATGAACAGACCGAAGAGCAAGGCGAACAAGCCCACCCCCAGAACAAGCATCTGCGCCAGGCGGTCAAGGACATCAGGTTTTCCGGTGAGCATCGATCTTTTCCTTTATCCGGCTGCGACTCCATGTTATTCGGACATTTATTATCCGATTTAAATCAAGAGTCAAATGATGCAGATTTCCAAGGGTGTCGAATGGGCTGCCCATGCCGCGGTGATGATGATTGCATTGCCGGACGGTCGCGGCCTGAAAGCCGAGGCGCTCGCCCGCTATCACGAAGTGCCGACCGCCTATATGGCGAAGCAGTTGCAGGCGCTCAGCAAGGCAGAGATCGTGCAATCATCGCGCGGTGCCCATGGCGGCTACCGGCTCGCGAGACTTGCCGCCGATATTACGCTGTGGGATATAACCGCCGCAATCGAAGGCCATGCCCCTGCCTTCCGCTGCACCGAAATCCGGCAGAACGGTCCCTGCGGTTTGAAGAAAACGGACTGTAACAAGCCCTGCCAGATTGCGGGCGCCTTCGCGGTGGCCGAGCGGGCGTTTCGGGACAGCCTGAAGACGGTGACGCTCGCGGATTTGGGCGCGCAGGTTTTACAGAATTCCAGGCCTGAGCATCTGTCGGGCGTCGGTAACTGGCTCGAGAGCGAGACCATGCCGCTCAGCAAAAAGACGTGACCGGCCGCCTGCGCCTCTAGCTGCGCAGATGCGCGTCGAAAAACGCCAGGGTCCGCTGCCACGACAGGCTTGCCGCTTCTTCGTCATAGCGCGGCGTCGTGTCATTGTGAAAACCGTGGTTCACATCGGGATAGAAATGCACGCTATATTCTTTCTGGTGCTCCGCCAGAGCCGCCTCATAGGCAGGCCATCCGGCGTTAATCCGCTCGTCATTACCTGCATGATGGATCATCAGCGGCGCCTCGATCGCCGGCACCTCTGCGGCTTCGGGCTGGCGTCCGTAATAAGGCACCGAGGCGGCAAGATCGGGATAGGCCACGGCCAGCGCGTTGCACACGCCGCCGCCATAGCAGAAGCCGACCGCGCCCACCTTGCCGGTCGAACCGTCATGATCGCGCAGAAATTCAAAAGCGGCGAAGAAATCTTCCATCAGCTTGGCGCCGTCCAGCTTGGCCTGCATCGCACGTCCGTCATCGTCATTGCCGGGATAACCACCCAGGGGTGACAGGCCATCGGGTGCCAGCGCCAGATAGCCGGCCTTGGCCACGCGCCGCGCGACATCCTCGATATAGGGATTGAGCCCGCGATTTTCGTGGATCACCAGCACCGCCGGCAGCTTGCCTGTCGCTCCAGCCGGTTTCGCCATCAGCGCGTTGATCTTGCCGTGTCCTTCGGCGCTGTTGTAACTGATCCGTTCGGCCGTGATCGCCGGATCATCCGGCTCGACCTGCGCCGCCCAGACATAATTTGGCTGCAACTGATCCAGGATCATTGCCCCGGTCACCCCGGCAGCAGCAAATTTCCCCGCCTGCCTGATAAAATCCCTTTTCGAGATCGCCCCGTGGACATAGCCGTCAAAAATCTCGAGAATATGCGGGTGAAAGTCACTTGCGCGCTTGCGGGTCGAAGTCATGATGGATCATCCTTCAGCGAAAATGGGCAGAAACTCGCCAGAGCATAGCATAAAATGCATTTTTGCAAATGCCGTTCGTGCTGAGCTTGTCGAAGCATCTTGTTCCTCGCAACGCTGACGAAGCGCGAGCCGAGAGAGGCCCTTCGACAGGCTCTGGGCGAACGGTGATTATCTTAGATGTTGGTTGGAAAAACTTCAGTTCGTCAGCAATCCTGACCGCGTGGCGCTTCAAGCCGCTTCGCTAATCCCCGCCTCGATCTCCGCTGCCTTCGCCTCGACCAGCTTGACAATATGATCGACCATATCTTCGTCCGCGACATGATGGTCGGTTACGCCGGAGAGATAGACCATATGTTTGCCCTTGCCGCCGCCGGTGATGCCGATGTCGGTTTCCCGCGCCTCGCCCGGACCGTTGACAACGCAACCAAGCACCGAGAGCGATAAGGGCGTGCGGATATGCTGGAGCCGTTCTTCCAGCTTCTGCACCGTACGGATCACGTCAAAGCCCTGCCGCGCGCAGCTCGGGCAGCTGACCACCCGAACGCCGCGCGTGCGCAGGCCGAGCGCCTTTAGCATCTCATAGCCGACGCGCACTTCTTCCTCGGGTTCGGCCGACAGGCTCACCCGGATCGTGTCGCCGATCCCGGCCCAAAGCAGATTGCCCATGCCGATCGAGCTTTTCACGGTGCCGCCGATCAGGCCGCCGGCCTCGGTTATGCCAAGATGCAGCGGACAATCCACCACATCAGCCAGCTGCGCATAAGCCGCAACCGCAAGGAACACGTCGGAGGCTTTCACCGCGACCTTGAACTCGTGGAAATCATGATCCTGCAATATCTTGATATGGTCGAGCGCGCTTTCGACCAAAGCCTCGGGACAAGGCTCGCCATATTTCTCGAGCAGATCCTTTTCCAGACTGCCCGCGTTCACGCCGATCCGGATCGCGCAGCCGTTGGACTTGGCTGCGTCGATAACTTCGCGAACCCGCGCTGAAGAACCGATATTGCCCGGATTGATCCGCAGACAGGCCGCGCCCGCCTCTGCCGCTTCAATCCCGCGCTTATAGTGGAAATGGATATCCGCGACGATCGGCACATTGCTCGCCCGGACAATCTCCTTCAGCGCCGCCGTGCTTTCGACATCGGGGCAGGACACCCGGATGATATCGACGCCCGCCTCTTCGCAGCGGCGGATCTGGTCGATCGTCGCCTTGGCGTCGGAGGTCAGAGTGTTGGTCATCGTCTGCACGGTAATCGGCGCATCGCCGCCCACCGGCACGTCACCGACCATGATCTGGCGGGACTTGCGCCGGTCAATATCGCGCCATGGACGCAGCGACGGATTTTCTGAGGTCATATCTTTGCTCTTGTAAGAAGGGCCTGTTTGCCGGACATATAGGCTGTTCGCGAAGAAATGATAAGAGCCAATCGGGAGAGACATCTGATGATCCGTTATTTGCTAGGCCTGTTGGCGCCACCCCTCTTGCTTTCGACCACGGCAACGGCGGCTCATGCGCAGGACGGAATCGAAGAGGAAGCCCGCTGGTCAATCGCCATTCACGGCGGTGCCGGGACAATCGAGCGAGACAAGATCACGCCCGAGAAAGACGCCGAAATCCGCGCAGCGCTGAATCAGGCGCTTGAGGCAGGTTCCGCCGTTCTCGAGGACGGTGGCAGCGCGATTGATGCCGTCACAGCCACCATCATCATTCTCGAGAACAACCCCAATTTCAACGCCGGCAAAGGAGCGGTCTTTACCTGGGACAAGACCAACGAGCTCGACAGCAGCATCATGGATGGCAGGGACCTGTCCGCTGGCGCGGTCGCCGGGATCAACGGCACCAAAAACCCGATATTGCTGGCCCGCGCGGTCAAGGACCACAGCCCGCACGTGATGTTGTCCGGCGAAGGTGCAAACCAGTTCAGCCGCGAACAGGGGCTCGAACAGGTGACACCCGATTATTATGCCACCCCGCACCGGCTGCAGCAGATTGAAGCCGTCCTCGCCAAGGAAATCAGCGCCGCCGATGTCGATTATAAATTCGGCACGGTCGGAGTGGTGGCGCAGGACCGCGGCGGCGATATGGCCGCCGGCACATCAACCGGCGGCATGACCGGCAAGCGCTGGGGCCGGATCGGCGACAGTCCGATCATCGGCGCAGGCACCTATGCCGACAACCGCAGCTGCGCGATATCCGCGACCGGATCGGGCGAATATTTCATCCGCCTCGGCGTCGCCCACGAAATCTGCACCCGCATCCGGATGCGCTTCTCCGAAGCGATCCGGGAAGCACAATTGACGGTGCCGAAGGATGACGAAGGCAACTATACCTATGTCGTACACGGCAGCGAATTCCAGTTGTCCGACCAGGAAATCCAGCAGATCGCCGATGATGTGATCGCCGAACTGGGCGAACTCGGCGGCGATGGCGGGATCATCTATGCAACACCATGGGGCCAGGCCGGCTATAGTTTCAACACCGCCGGCATGTATCGCGGCAGAGCCACCAGCGAGGCTGAAGCGAGCGTGGCGATTTATGGGGATGAGTGAATAGCCATCTTTCCTCCCCGAAGCTTCAGCTTTGGGGAGGTGGCAGCGCGAAGCGATGACGGAGGGGCTCTTTGCCACTGTCAATGACCGTGCGTTCGCTACCCCTCCACCATCCTGCGGATGGTCCCCCTCCCCAAAGCCAAGCTTTGGGGAGGATGAAACCTTCTGCACCTCTGCAAATGCGCACCGGATAATTTGCCGCTTCCCCTATCTTAACCACTCGGTTAAACCCCTGCCATGATATCGCATCCGGCTACCATCTGATGATCCTGTCCTACATTCCTGCATCGCGCTATGTTGGCCGGATGATGTACGCAGCATCAGATTGTCCGGTCGGGACGGCCTTTTCGGAAGATTACACTCGGCGACAATTTGCCCGGGCGCGATCCGCATCTTTCTGCCGCCTCCAGCCTAAAGTCGCAGAAAATAAAAACCTCCATAACTGTAAAGATGACCGGACCCGAACATGACATGGAAACCCGAACTTGAAGAACTGGCCGAGCGCCAGCGGCTCGCCGAGAAAATGGGTGGCGAGGAGAAAGTTTCCCGCCAGCATGGCCGCGGCAAGCTCGACGCACGGGCGCGGATTGCGGGCATTGTCGACGAGGGCAGCTTCCGCGAGATCGGCAAGATTGCCGGACGCGGGACTTATGCCGAGGACGGAACGTTCGAGGATTTCGCGCCGAGCAACCTGATCTTCGGTCGCGCCAATATCGAGGGCCGCCCGGTTGTCGCCTCTGCCGATGATTTCACCGTACGCGGCGGGGCCGCCGATGCGGCGCTGCACCGCAAATTCACCCAGTGCGAGAAAATGGCGCATACATTGGGCATTCCGATGATCCGGATGATCGACGGCACCGGTGGCGGTGGGTCGGTCAAAAGCCTCGAGGATATGGGTTTCACTTATGTTCCGGCCGTGCCCGGCTGGGAAGATATCATCAAGAATCAGGATACCGTGCCTGTGGTAGCCCTGGCGCTCGGTCCGACGGCGGGCATGGGCGCGGCGCGTGCCGTCGCCAGTCACTATTCAATCATGGTAAAGGGGCTTTCCCAGATATTTGCAGCCGGCCCTGCGGTAGCCGCCGCGATTGGCGATGATCTGAGCAAAGAGCAATTGGGCGGGTCGGACATTCATACCACCAATGGCGTGATCGACGAAGAAGTCGCCAACGAAGCGGAAGCCTTTGTCACCGCACGCAAATTCCTGTCCTACCTTCCGAGCAATGCGAACCAGCTATCCGCCCGCACCGAGAACTGGGACCCCGTCGACCGCAAGGACGAAAGCCTGCTCTCCGCCGTTCCGCGCGCCGACAAGCAGGTCTATTCGATGCGCAAGATCATGACATCGGTATTCGACGAGGGCTCCGTGTTCGAAATGGGCAAGCGCTGGGGCCGCGCCGCGATTACCGCCTTTGCCCGGCTCGATGGCTGGCCGGTTGCGGTGTTGGCCAATGATCCGTCTTTTCTCGGCGGGTCATGGGAAGCCAAATCATCGGAGAAAGTCGAACGCTTCGCCAAATTGGCCGAACAGTTCCACTTGCCAGTCGTCCATCTGGTCGACAATCCCGGCTTCATGATCGGTGGCGAGGCCGAGCGTACCGGCACCATCCGCTATGGCGTGCAGGCGATGAACGCGGTCTATAAAGCGACCGTGCCCTGGGCCAGCGTCATCGTCCGCCGCGCCTACGGGATTGCCGGCAGCGCGATGAGCAATGCCGAGAATTTCCAATATCGCTTCGCCTGGCCCTCGGGCGACTGGGGCTCGCTGCCGATCGCCGGCGGTCTGGAAGTCGCCTACAAGAGCGATATCGAAAGCGCCGAAGATCCGGCCGCGCGGCTAGCAGAGATCAAGGCCAAGCTCGACAAGGTCACCTCGCCATTCCGCACCGCCGAGCAGTTCAGCGTCGAGGATATCATCGACCCGCGCGAGACACGGCCCCTGTTGTGCGAATTTGCCGATCTGGCGTGGCGGAAACTGGGCGCATCATAAGCGCCTCGCGAGTTCCAGCGAACGGGAAGGTGAATCGAGCGTGACGGCGGCTGATTCGTCTACTCGTCGCGCCGGGCGATACGGTGACGTTAACGTTTACATTATCCGTCAACCTTCTCCATTAATCCCCTGGCTCAATTCGGGACTCACCAGATAAATTATTCCCTCTCAAAATCAGTCAGTTGACCATGATTGTGACAATTATCACCGGAAAATGTCGAATTACTCCTATCGATTCTGAAAGAAGCAGATATCATTTCATCTACCAAAACAAACGGTTCACCGTTGGTACAGCAACGAAATGCCATTTGAAGCGAAGTAAGCGAAGTAGGTTTGGCACAATCAAGAAGGAAGAAACGATGTACTTATCGCCTAGATCATTCATCAATCAGCCTGTTCAGACATTGGCCGAACAGGGAACGCAGCGCGGATATCAGCCGCTCTATCATCTCGACATTGTCAACCGCTGCCCCGGTTGCGGTAAATCAAGCTGGCATGTCGGCCGGTTCAGTGCGGAATGCGCCCATTGCGAGACCGCTTTGCCGCTGGCCATGGTTGCCAGCCAGCCGATGCAGCCGCGTTTTACCGAGCATTTCAGCAAAACCGCGATGGCGGCCTGACAACAAACATCTAGTCGGCCTTCAGTCCCGCCAGATAGGAAGCTGCTGCATTTGACTTGATCCGCACCCACATCGGCTTGTGGTCGGACAATTGGTAAGTGCGCCAATTCCCCTTGTAATATTTGGTCAGCGCCGCGCCCTGCTTGTCCTTGCCGCCGGCCTTCTTGCGCAGCTCGCTTTCATATTCGAGCGTGTCGCCGTCGCGGAACACCGACTTGTAAATCTCGAAAATCCCGGCATTGGCTTTCTTCGGATCGTCGGTCTGGCGGTCGATGAAGTTCAATGTGTCATCATCGGTCATGAACGCGATCTGGTCATAATATTTGCTGAGATCGAGGTTCGATGGCCGGTTGAGCGCATTGGGAATGCGGAAGCCGTGCCGCTTCAGCGCGGTCATCGTCTCGTGATCCGGATGGACGATATTGAAATCCCCGAGCAGGATTAGCGACCGGCCCTCCTTTTGCGCCTGCTCCGCCCGGTCGCCGAAATAGTCGGCGACCCGGTCAATCTCCTGCACCCTTTCTTGCAGCTTCGATCCCGACGACGAGCCGTAAAACAGATGCACGGTGCAGATATCGAACTTGAACCAGCCGGACTGGAAGGCGGTGATGAACGGGGATCGCCGGAACTGTTTCCCCTGATATAGCTCTCCGCCCTCCCCGGCGGTATCATCGGTGATCAGCATGTCGGTCGGCAGGACGATTTCGCCGGCGATATTCTGGAACCGCAACTTGCGCTTGTCATAGAGATAGAGCAGCCGCTCGCCGCCGCTGCCGAGCTTGTGATGGGTCTTGTCCGACGCGATGAAATCATAGTCCGGCCCGAGCCGGTCCATCACTGCGCGCCAGTCGTCGAGATCGACCACTTCCTGCACCGCGACAAAGTCGAAGCGCGACAATATCTCGGCGATATACATCAGGCTTTCCGGCAGCCGTCGGACCTTGCCGAAGTTGCGGATGTTCCAGGTCGCGAGCAGCAAGGTCTGCTCGCTGTCCTTGTCCGGCACTTCCCGGTCGAGCTGGCCGATCAGCCGCTCGAGATTGCCGACAACCCGCGCGCGGTCGCTTTTGGGGACATATTTGAGATAATAATATTGCGGCATTTGCTTCTCCTATATCCAGGAACAAAACGCGCGACCATATTGTCTTTTGCCGGACTATAGCGGGTCTTGGCGGTGTAGGACAGTCTCGATCAATCCTTGCTGTTCGGCTCGCACTTGCCGGGGCCGAGGTCAGCAAAGCGAACGGCGTCGTTCGACCGGAGGGTCCTTCGACAGGCTCAGGACGAACGGGGGTTGGTTCCTTTCATTCTGCGCTTGATGAACGAGGGCTGTTTCCGTTCGTCCTGAGCTTGTCGAAGGGCGTCTCTCGTCTAGAAGCATGGTTCGACAGGCTCACCACGAACGGATAACCGGCTCCGCTTCGCCCTCAAATATCCCCGAACGACTTCAACGCAGCCGGCGCAACCACATCACCCCATTCCTGCACGAAATGCCCCGCTTCCTCGATCAGCAAAGGCTCGGGACAGCCGTTGATCAGGCCGCGCATCATGTTCATCACCGGAGGACCGAGTACCGGATCGGAACCGCCGATCGCCATGAAGCTGTCACCCAACCACTCGCCGCTCCAGAAAGCTGCCGCCTGTTTGCTGACCGCAACGCCGTCCATGTCGGGCGATACCGGCACCAGCGCCGGGAAAGTCCGCGCGCCGCCCTGATAGCTGGAATCAGGATAAGGTGCATTATAGGCAGCGGTCTCGGCCTCGGTCATTTGCGGCGTCCCGCGGGCAATAATCTCTCCGGCATCGAAGACCGGCGTGGTCAGCGCATATTCTTTCCATGCGTTGAACCCGTCCCCCGCACCGGTGCCGAGGCCCAGAGCGGTGTTCATGATGATCAGCCGCGACAGCCGGGCCTTGAAACGCTCGTCCACCGGCAGCGTCAGGCCGATCAGCCCGCCCCAGTCCTGCACCACCAGGGTGATATTTTTCAGATCCAGTCGCTCGACCAGCGCCAGGATATGATTGCGGTGAAAGTCGAACGTGTAAGTCGCGAAGTCGGTCGGCTTGTCGGAGCGGCCAAAGCCGAAGAAATCGGGACAGACCACCCGCGCGCCGGTGGCAGTGAAATGCGGGATCATCTTGCGATAAAGGAACGACCAACTCGGTTCACCGTGCAAACAGAGAAAAGTCTTCTCGGCATCGGCTGGCCCGGTATCGATCCAGGCGGCGCGCAACCCTTCATAGCCCGGCAAATCATCGGCATAATATAGCGGAAAATCAAAGTCCGGAATATCGGCGAAACGGTCTTCGGGCGTGCGGACAGCGGCGATCGTCATGGCGGGGGTTCCTCTCGAGTTGCGACCTGCAACCTGTCAATATATCGGAAGCCGGTCAAGCGATGATGGATGGCGCCGAATATAGCAGGTTCGCCATGGCAAGAACGAAATTCTGGCGAAACTTTACGGAGATCGGCGTTTTTATTTTCTGTAATCTTTGCCTCAAAAGCCCGTAATTCAGCGCTTTCACCAAGACCAAAGCCCTCCCTAGTGTAATCTTTCGAATTGCCCGCCACGAAGCGCGGACAATCAAAGAGGAAGAGGCAGGACAGGCTCATCGCGATGCCGAGCATAAGCGCAACAGCCGTCTGTAGGAAAGAGGTATTGCACAGCAGAACCTGTCGCCCTCGACGGTCCGTCCAACCGCCAAAATGTGCTATTTTTGCAACTTTTCGACATTATCGAAATTTATCCGATTTGTGATGGAACGACATTGGCCTGTGGACCGTTCACCCTACTCGTCGATCAATGACGCCCAGTATTTGGCCATGGATCGACGATAAGCCCGCAATCATAGCGGGCATCGCCGGAACGCCCTCGTTCCACATTTAGTTAATTGGAGTAATATTATGAAATCCCCCATGATCACCCCCCTGATCCTGTCCTCAGTCGTCGGCGCCGTTGCCATCGCCGCTCCTGCCGCCGCGCAATCAGACTCCGCCTTCACCGGCCCGCGCGCTGAAATCCTTGGCGGCTATGACACGTTGCGTTCGGGCAGCGACGTCGATGTCGACACCGACAATGACGGCATTTTCGAGAATAACACGCTCGACCAGTCGGTCGACGGCTTCGCTTATGGCGTCGCTCTCGGCTATGACATTGATGCCGGCCCTGTGGTTCTTGGCCTCGAAGGCGAATATATGGATTCGACCGGCCGTCAGGAAGGCGATGAAGACGTCAACGCGCCGTTCGGCTATCGCATCAACCTGAAGCGCGACCTCTATATCGGCGCGCGTATCGGTGCCAAGGTCACCCCGACCACCCTGCTCTACGCCAAGGGCGGTTATACCAACACTGCAGTCGAATCCCGCTTCCAGGACCGGGCCGAAGCCGATGGTGTTGACCTGAACTTCGACGACAGCCAGCAGGTTGACGGCTATCGCCTCGGTGCGGGCGTCGAGCAGCTGATCGGAACCGGCGGATCCGGCAACGGTTCCGGCGCGTTCGTCAAACTCGAGTATCGCTATTCCAACTATAGCTCGCTCAAATATAACGACACATTGTTCAACGATAACAATGAAATCGGCGTCGACCTCGACCGCCACCAGGTCGTCGCGGGCGTCGGCTTCCGCTTTTAAGCCGGAGCCAGGCTAGCAACAGAAGGGCGCGCCGTTCAGTGGACGGCGCACCCTTTTTTGTTTTGCCAGTCGACGGACGGGATCGAGATATGCTGATCAGCAATCAGCGCAGATATTCTTCCAGAGTCTTGTGCAATCGCCTGATCCGGGCTTCCTGGTAATTGCCGAGCGACTGGGCACCTTTCTTCGAGGCCTTGGCCCCATCTCTCTGCATCGCGAGATTGTCGGTGTCCTGGTCGAGGATATCCGCGAGGACGAAGCCTTCAACGCTGGTGTAGCTGTCCTCGATTTCCAGCCGTATCGGCTTTGCGGGCGCGGGGCGCTCGCCATTTGCGGGAAGCGGTTGCAGCACCAGTATCTCGTGCAGGCAGTGATCGACGTCGATCGGGCGGAAGCGGTAGCAGAGGCGGATGTTTATGCCCGGGAAGAAGAACATATTCGGGAAGAGAAAATATTCGAGACTGTCGATCATCTCGCTGGTCGACACGCCGGACAGGTCTACATTGAACTCGCTGCCATGTTCCTGGCGCAGCATTTCGGCATGGACTTTCCGGGCCGATGCCCCCGCCGGCAGATCCTTCGGGTCGCGGCCGAGCTTCTCGAACAGCTTTGCCTCGCTGACCGGCTGGTTGAGATGCGGGCTGGGCACGCCGATCGCGTGCATGAAGCGGCTGACATTCTTGCCGAAAATATCATATTGCGCATTGGCGTCGCCAGCCGTGTAGACCGCCTGTGAATGGGTTTCGAGCACATGATAGGCCTCGAGAAAGGCCTCCATCGCCATCTTCCAGTTGGCCGGCAGGACCTTCTGCGTGTGCAGCGCAACATAGCGGTCATCCATCGGCCATTGTTTGAAATGGTCCGGCAATATTTCTAGATAGTCGGCCAGCGGCGGCGCATCGTCGTCCATGTTGATGAAGACAAAGCCGCCCCACAGTTCGCAGCGGATCTCGGTCAGGCCGAAATTATCCTCGTTCAGATGCGGGAAATCCCAGCGGCAGGGAATTTCCTTGAGCGATCCGTCGAGGTTGAAGGTCATGCCGTGGAAGGGGCAGCGGATATGCGAGCGCCTGGCACTGCTGCTGCCCTCGGTGGCGAATTTCATGCCGCGATGCGGGCAGCTGTTGACGAAGGCGCGGATTTTGCCGTCATCGCCGTGCACGACCAGGATCGAATAGGGACCGACATCATAGACATGCTGGTTGCCGGGCGCGGGGATATGCTCCTCGCGACAGGCCCATTGCCAGGTCCGGTTCCACATCCGGTCGATTTCGCGCTCATGGACGGCGGGGTCGATATAGCGGTCGAAGCTGATATCCTCGTCGCCGAGAAATTCATATTGTTCGGTCCGCATCGCGGGCGGCGGGTTGTCGCCGTCTGCGTCCATGATATCCTGCATCGACGGTCCGGGGCAACGCGCCTCGCCCGGCGCGAGATCGGGGTCGGAGGGCTTGGTCAGGTCATAGGCCATGGTTTGGCTCCAATTTGCGGTTCATTGCTGTGCGGTCATAAAGCGGGTCGGACGGCTTGCGCGAGCCGACGATCATCGGCGTGCCACCCAGAAAATCGTCGGTACACGGATCGTCGCGCACCCAGTCGACCAGTTCCGACCGATAGGCGAATTTCCAGACGCCGCCGCGTTTCTCCAGCCGGTCGACATAGCGCCCGCTGATGAACAGGTCGCGCTTGTCGCCTGCCTCGTTGGTCAGCTTGTGATAGGCCTGATAATAGACTTCGCCAAAGGCTTGATCTCCCGATATTTCGACCAGATGCTGGCCAAGCATATGATGATTGCGCTCGTGTGTTTTCAGGGCGTCGATGCAGAAATCGGCAAAGCCGTCCGGGCCGCCCTCATAGATGCCGTAGCTCAAATACGCATCGTCCCAGAATTGCGCGCGGAGCAAATCGCGGTCCAGCCGGTCCAGCCCGCGCATATATAGCGCGGCCAGATCGCGGATCGCCAGATTGGCCGTCATAGCCTCCAGTTCGGTTTCGCTAATCGCATCTCTCCTGTTCTTTTGAGGCATAGTAGGTGCCGGAGAGATCAGGTAAATTACCCTTATCGATAGCAGGAGTGATAATATGTCGGATGAAACAGGGGCACAGGAACCAGGCCGCGTACCGAGCACAGCGGAACTGGCCGACCGTGCCGCTATTGCGGAAATTATCGCCCTGCATTGCCGCGGCGTTGACCGGGCGGACGAGGAGACGCTGAAAAGCTGCTACTGGCCCGACGCAACAACCGCTTATGGTCCGGAATCGGTTCCGGCCCACGGCTTCTGCGCGGAGCTTGTTCCGGCGATCAAGACATTCCGGCACACCCACCATATGGTCACCAATATCCTATGCGCTTTTGAAGGCGCGCAGGCGCGGGTGGAGAGCTATCTGGTCGCCTTTCACTATCTGGCCGGGCCGGATGGCGAAGACAGCGAGATGACCTATCTCGGTCGCTATCTCGACCGGTTCGAGAAGCGCGGCGACATCTGGAAAATCATACATCGTGAACCGGTCATGAGCTGGAGCCAGAATGCGGCCACCACCCATGACGCCGACCACCCCGCCCTGTCCGCGCTGCGCAAGGCCGCACGCTTCCCGGACGATGTGGTCTATAAATAGCCGGTTCCTGCGGGGACGGTATAGGACACCCGACCCCACGCAAAAAAGGGGAGCGCAGTTGCACTCCCCTCTTCAAACTTCATCCGGACAACAGCGGCCTATCTCGCCGCGTCGCCCTCAGCCTCACTCACCCGGTACAGGGAAACCACGCTTCTTGAGGATATATTTGACCTCCGGATCGCGGCCGCGGAATTTGCGATAGGCTTCCTTGCGGTCGGTTTCATTGCCGGTCGCCAGCAGGATCGAGCGGAAGCGTTCGGCCGTGGTCTTGTCCCAAGGGCTGCCTGCTTCTTCGAAAGCGGCCCAGGTGTCTGCGTCCATCGTTTCCGACCAGAGATAGCTGTAATAGCCGGCCGAATAGGCGTCTGACGAGAAGAGATGGTTGAACTGCGGCAGACGGTGCCGCATCACAATTTCCTTCGGCATGCCGATTTCGGTCAAAGTCTCGCGCTCGAAGGCGTCGGGATCGGTGACCGGTTCTGCGCGGTTGTGCAGCTTCATGTCGACAATTGCCGAGGACAGATATTCGACGGTCGCAAATCCCTCGTTGAAGGTTTTTGACGCCTGTATCTTGTCGACCAGCGCTTCCGGGATCGGCTCACCGGTCTTGTAATGGGTGGCGTAGGTCGAGAGGATATAAGGCGTCATCAGCCAGTTCTCGTTTACCTGGCTCGGATATTCGACAAAGTCGCGCGGCGTATTGGCAAGACCCGGATAGGTGATGTCATAGTTGAGATAATGCAGCGCGTGGCCGAATTCGTGGAACAGGGTCGACGCGTCGTCGAGGCTGATCAGGGTCGGCTCGCCCTCGCCGCCCTTGACGAAATTGTTGTTGTTCGACGAAATCGTATATTTATTCTGGCCACCCAGCTTGTAGGCATCCTTGTAGGTGGTCATCCACGCGCCGGAACGCTTGCCGTTGCGGGCATAATTGTCGAAAAACTGGACGCCGATGACCTTGTCGCCGCGTTTGACTTCAAAGGTGCGGACCTCGGGATCGAATACCGGAATACTGCCGGTGGTTTCGGTGAAGGTCATGCCGTAAAGCTTGCCAGCCGCGTCGAACAGCGCGTCCATCATCTTGTCGAGCTGGAAATAGGGTTTGATCTCGGCGGAATCGAGGTCATATTTCGCCTTGCGGACCTTCTCCGCATAATAGCGGTAATCCCACGGCGCGATGGTGATACCGGCGCCTTCGGCATCGGCTATTTCCTGCATGTCGGCGACTTCTTCACCGACGCGGGCAACGGCCGCTGGCCAGACTTTCATCATCAGGTCCATCGCCGCTTCCGGTTCCTTCGCCATCGTGTCGGCCATGCGGTAATGGGCGTGGGTCTTGAAACCGAGCAGCTTGGCGCGGTCGGCGCGCAGCTTCAGGATCTTGGCGATGGTCGCGTTGGTGTCATTCTTGTCACCATTGTCGCCGCGGTTGATATAGGCGGTATAGACTTTTTCCCGCAGATCGCGACGGGTGCTGTTTTCCAGAAACGGCTGCATCACCGAACGGGTGTTTTTCAGCGCCCAGCCGGTCTTGCCCTGTTCCTCTGCCGCTTCCGCGAGCGAAGCGACGAAACTGTCCGGCAGGCCGGCCAGATCGGCTTCGTCGGTCAGGAAGATGAAGCTTTCCTCATCGGCCAGCACCTTGTTGGAAAATTCGTTGAACGCCTTTGACAATTCGGTGTTGTAGGCAATCAGCTGCTCCTTGTCGGCACCGCTTAGCAGAGCGCCATCGCGGACAAGCTGTTCATAATTGCGCTCGACCAGACGGGTCTGCTGCGCGTCCAGTCCGGCGGATGCGCGATTGTCATAAACCGCCTTGGTCTTGGCCAGCAATTTCGGGTCGAGGGTCAACTGGTCGAAGAAAGCGGAGACTTTCGGCAGCCATTCGCCCTGGATTTCGCGGACCTGATCGTTGGAAAGGTTGCTGCTGTGCACGCCCCAGATCGCGAACAGGTCATTGGCTTCATTGCCGACCAGTTCCATCGGTACGGTGAAATTTTCAAAGGTCGCAGGAGCCGGATTGTCGCGGATCGCGTTCACTTCGGCCTGGATCTTGTCCATGGTCGCCTGAAAAGCGGCAGGGAAATCGGAGACTTTCACTTCATCCCACGGCGGTACGCCATCATAGGGACCGGTCCATTTCTGGAGGATGCTGTTTTCGCTGGCCGCTGCGGTAGTCGCCTGCATCGCGCTCATCTTGTTCAATTCTGCTGTTGTCATTTTTTTTCCATGATCGTCGGCCAGAGCGGGTGCCGCGGTCGCGCCGAATAGCGCGGCGCTGGACACGCCCAGAAAGAATTTGCGGGTGGATATCGTGAATCGCATGTATTTTTCTCCAAATATGGGACCGCTATCGCGGATCTCTCAAAAGCACCTGATGTGTATTTGGGGATGGTCTAGCCAATGCGAAGCGGAAACGCAAAAAAGGTTGCGCTCGAAATCATTTTTTAGACGAACGACTATTAGCCATCGATGAACCGCATCGAGAAAATGCGTTATGAGGGCCTTTCGGCCAGCAGCGCGCGGACCAGAGGTTGCAGATTCTCGTCGTAGCGGGCCAGCAGGACATGCTCTTCTGCCGTCTCGAAATGGCTGACCAGCTGGCGGCCGTTCCACCAGTGCAGCGCAATGGCCGGCGCATCGGCGACGATCATGTTGCGGCCGTCGGGATTTTCCGGGTCAATCGGATCCAGATCCAATGCCACCTGTGGTGCGGTCGAAGCGCAAATCGCCAGACTGATATCCTGCCACCAGGTTGAAATATTGCGATGCAAATGTCCGGTGATCATGCCCTTGACGTTGTCATGGCCGGCAACCGTATCGGCCAGACGCGCGACCCATGGCTCGTCCGGATGGGTGTCCATCCAGTCGATACCGCTTTCTATCGGCGGATGATGGAGGATCAGGATGGTCGGCTTTTCGCTATTTTCCGCAAGCCTGTCAGCCAACCATTTCGCGCGGACCTCGCAGAACGCGCCCCCGTGCCGGCCTTCCTCGAGCGTATCGAGAAACAGCAGCCGGAGTTCCGGCGTGTCGACCTCATATTGGACAAAGCCGTCGACGGTCGCGACCTCGGGGAATTGCTTGCGGAACGGCGCCCGCAGATCGTGATTGCCGAGACACATGTGGACCGGGAAAGGCACGGCGGCCAACGCGGTTTCGAGCCGCCGGTAGCTTTCCTGATCGCCGCGGTCCACCAGATCGCCGGTGGCCAGCAACAGGTCCGGCTGCGGGCTCATATCGCAAATGGTCTTGATCGCCTGATCGAGCCGCTTGCGGTTGAATTCCGCCGGATTATCAGGGTCGAAACCGAGATGAATATCCGTGATCTGCGCCATCAACATGGACGCCCTCCCCTTTTTTCCTCTGCCCTATTTCCGGGCAATCTGTTTCTCCGGCTTGGTTTGCTTGTCTTTCTGTTGTTCCTTGATCAGCCAGGGCGCGCCATCATCGGCGTGATAGTCGTGGCACATCGCGCAGGTCGAAGGCACGTCGGACGCTTTCTGGAATTCGCCGCCATGACATTCGCGGCAGGTCTTGATGCCCGGCAGCAGCAGATCACTCGCTTGCTTGGACGTCGGCGCATTGTGACAGCTCTCGCACGTCTCCTCGATATGGGCATCATGGCTGAACCAGCCATTGTGCATATAGCGATCGGTTTGTGTCACCGGCTTGATGCCGTAATCGACCCGGCCGCGAGCGGTTGGTGGCGTAACGCCATGACAGTCGAAACAGGCCCCGCCGCGCGAGAAGACCTGACTGATCGCCAGATTGGCACGGCTCGGACGGAACTGGACGGCGCGGGCATAGTCGCTGGCAACACGGATATCGTTGCTGGCCCCGGGGCGGCGGCGCGTCATCCCGCCAAGATTGATCGGACGGGTCGGACGGGTGGAACGATAATAAGCCTGAAGGTCGGCCTGCACCATCGCCGGTTCGCCGTGGCGCAAGGTCCGCACCGTGCCGCCGATCTCTTCAAAAGCGAGACTGTGGCACATGCTGCAGTCTTCCTTCATGTCGACGGGCTCAAAGCGCACGCCCTTTGGATCGGGCGTGTGGCAGTCCTTGCAGACCAGCGAAGAGCCGAAACCAAAGTCTTTCGACAGTCGCCGCCCCATTTGCGCGACTCCGCCGGTCTTTGACAGATGCACATCATGCGGAAATTTGAGACCATTATTGTCGGTCGGCTTGCTGTCGAGCGAGACTCGCTTGCGCAGCGGATTCTTGCCACCCGGAGTCACCAGTACGGCGGGCCGGAACTGTGGATGTTCAATGCCGAAATCCGACGCATTTTCCAGTTTTGTGTCGGTCAAACGTTCATCCATCCCGCTGTGGCAATCCGCGCAGAATTTTTGCGCAGTCGGTTCCATAGCACCGCTGCCCTCATGCTCGCTGTGACATTCGACACACCTGCCCGGCGGTTTGTTAAATGCGGACGCAAAGGCTGCTCCGATTTTTCCGAAACCCTCCGGTTCACCGCGTGCGGTCAGCAGACGGGGTTTGGCGGCATGATCGTGCGCATCTTCCTGGTGACAGGTGAGGCAGGTCTGGTCCTTGACCGTGACAAAGGCATCGACATGGCACGCCTGACAGTCCTTCTCGAGCGCATGATGGGCGCTGCTCAGCGCGCCGGACGACCACATGCTGTCGGCGTGGAACTGGTCGGGCCGTTCCTCGACCCCGCGCCACGTAGACCAGGTATAGATCGGCCAGATCAGGAATGCGGCCAGCACCAGCGCGACAAAACCCCAGGCGGTGAGCCGTTTGCTCGGCAGCAGGTCCTTGAGCGTATAGAGAGTCTTCTCGTCGCGCGTTTCGGCAGAATCAGACAAGGCCTCGACCCGCTTGACGGTCAGGACGATATCGTCACCCTCCTGGCTGACGACAATGACATGGCCGCCAAAGCCGAGCTCGGCACCGGCGGACGGATCGATGGTGACCGAAATCCTGTGTTTGCCGTCGAGCGTGAAATTCTGGCCGGAAGTGCTTTCGACGATGATCTGCCCGTCGTCGCGCTTGCTGATGATGGCATGGTCCGGATTGACCGCAAGGTCTGGCAAATGGATCGCGTTGGTTGTGCTGCGGCCAATGCCAATCTCGTCTGCCGGGAAGGGATTGGACCGGATAATTTCCCGGCCATCTGCGGTGGTCGCGATCTGGCGAACAATGAAGGTCATATCTGGATCTCCATCCTACCAGTAAAAAAAGACGCTGATGATATGCGCGGTGAGCGAAGCGATCAGCGCGAAGGTCATCGGAACATGGACAAACAGCCAGACCTGCAGCATCGCCTTGAGCTTCAGATGGCGACGGACGCGGGCAAGTGTGGCTTCCTTTTTCTCGAGCAGCGCATCGACCTTGTCGAGCGGATCATCGCTGCCCATTTTCGGCTGATAGGCCCGCTCGCGGCGCAGATCAGCCTGTGCCTGCCGGGTTGCGCAATCGGGATATTTTCCGGATATCCGCCGGAAGAAGCCGCCGCCAAACGGGTCCTGTTCGAGCGACTGCAGCACCAGAGCGGCATGTTCGCCGGAAAGAGGCTGTGCCGCCTCGTGCAGCTGCCGGTCGAGCGAGCGGAGATTCTCGAGCATCTCCGTCTCGGTCATCTCGTTGCGATTGTCGGACAGCGCTTTCGGGATGGTGACGTAAAAATAAATGCCGACGATCCCGGAAATGATGACGATCATCATGAACACATAGGCGGCGGTGTGGATATTCCAGCCGAGCTGGAACCCGGTGTGCAGCGTGCCGATCACGATCAGGCTGAGACCAAGATAGATATGCGCCGATGTCCAGGCTTTCAGCGACCATTGGCCCGGCGTCATCGCCCGCTTGCGCACCCCGAGCATGGTCAGCCAGAGGATCAGCAGTGCGCCAATCGTGCCGAGCGTATAGCCATACCAGCTGCCGCCATTATGGCGCGGCGATACATCAATGAACAAATAGCTGACGATGCAGATCAACATGATCGCCGACGAAATTTTCAGCCAGCGGAAACCTGCATGCCTTAGGAAGCCGTCGTGCATCACGACTTTCTTGCGGCCGGACGGGGCGGGGATGGCGTTGCTGGCCATTAGACAATCCCTCCCGGCGCGGCGGGTTCAGCTTCTATTGTTACCGTTCGTGCTGAGCTTGTCGAAGCATGGTGTCTTGCCAGCTGTCCTTCGACAGGCTCAGGACGAACGGTACAAACAGACGCAGAACGAACGGTATGATCAGAAAGTGGCATGATCATACATCCTCCGCTTCAAGTTTGGAGACGGTAAGAAATTCTTCCGGAGCCACGCGGATAGCCGCACCGGTCGGACAGGCGCGGACGCAGGCAGGCCCGCCCTTGATCCCGGCGCACATGTCGCATTTGATCGCCTTTTTGGGTTTTTCGACCGAAGGATCGCTATGGTCGGAAACCCAATTCTTGTCGGGCTCTCCGGGGCCGGGGCCAAATCCAAACAGCAGCCAGTTCAATATGCCCGGCTTCTTCGGCGGCACCTTGTCCATGCGGATCACGCCATAAGGGCAATAGCGCTGGCAATTGCCGCAACCGATGCAGGTGTCATCAATAAATACCTCGCCATCGGGACCGCGGTGGATGGCGTCGGGCGGACAATCGGACATGCAATGCGGATGTTCGCAATGGCGGCAGCTGGTCGGGACGTGGAGATGCGCATAAGTGCGCCCGGCCTCGCGGTCGAGGCGTGACAGGCCTTCATGGCTGTCGGCACAGGCTTTCTCGCAATTGTCACAGCCGACGCACAGATTTTCATCAATCAGCAACACGTCGGTGGCTTCGCCGATACCGTTGTCCACCAGGAAATTGGCAATGCCCGAATACATGTCGACGACGCCCGAGAAACTGTCCTTTTTCGCCTCGACAAAGGCGTTGATGTCCTGACGCGCAGCCATTTCCTTCTTCGCCTTGCGCAGAAGGTCGGGATGGGCGTCGAGCACTTTCTTGAACGCATCGCCGTTGATCTTGATCACTTCGGACTTGATCGCGGCCTTGACCGTCGCGGTGCGATAGCCACCGGCGATCAGCGTCATTTCACCAACATAGGAACCGGCCGGCAGATAAGACAGGAACACCGGCTTGCCGCCAATCTGTTTCTCCACCACCATCGATCCGACGCGAATGACATAAATATCATTGCCGTCGCCGCCTTCCTCGATAATCGCCTCGCCGGCCCGGACATTGATAATCTCGCTGGATTCGACGACCTCGGCAATATCTTCCTTGGTCAGGCCCGATCCGAACATCTGCAGCAACTGCCGCTCGGTCGATATCTGGGTGATCCGGCGCTTGGCGGCCGGGACGGAAGCCTGCAATTTGAGTGCTGCCGTGCGCGAAATTTCGACCAATATGACATCTTCGGCCGCTCGAATCGTCGCGCCGCGACGGCGTCCGGAAATCAGGCCGACTTCGCCGAAGATCGAACCCTGTTCGATCGGCACGGTGATCGAGGGATCGTCCGGATTGATTTCCACCGCCACCGAACCTTCGGCAATGGCAAACAGCGAGCTTCCCGGATCGCTTTTCTCGAAAATCACCTCGCCCCGGCGATAGCTTTGCGGCTCGCTGTCGAGCATGAATTCACGCATCTGCAAAGGTGACAGATCGTTAAGAATGGTCACGTTGGAGCGGAAAAATTCCAGCCATTCGTCGACCGAGCGTCGTTTTGGCAGGCTGGCAAATTTCGCTTCGAGGATCGGTTCGTCGGCGGGTTTAAGATCGCTGTTGCCGTTGATGAACTCGATAACATCATAGCCCTGGTTCATACAGTGCTTGATCAGCGGATAGCCGGCAAGCGCACCGATGACATATATGCCCTTCTTGGTACTTTCGAAGGCCGGCGACAATTTGGGATAGGCCTCGCGATCCTCGCTGGTAAATTCGATCCCGCATTCTTCGACGAACTTGCGCGGTGGCGCGCTGCCCATCCGCGCGATGATCCGGTCGCATTTGATCACTTCCTGACCGTCGCGGGTTTCCAGAACCAGCTCGCCATCCCTGACCTCGGCCGGCGTGGTTTCGTTGCGGATTATCACCTTGCCCTGTTCGCCCGCTTCCATCAGCAGCTTCACATTGGCTTTCTTGGCCCGGGCAAATTCCGCCGAGCGGTTGAGAATGGTCACGACATTATTCTGCGCCGCATCGGCAGCCAGACCCAGCGCGTTCTCGATACCCGCGTCGCCCGACCCGATCACCGTGATATGCTCGTCATAATATTCGCCGGGATCGTCGAGCTGATATTGTACCAGCTTGTTGTCGCCGCCGGGGCAGCGCATCAGGTTGGGATTGCCCTGGGTCCCGATCGCCATGACGATGGTCTCGGCCTGCACCACATCGCCGCTTTTCAGGGTGATGGTGAAATTGCCTTCGTCACCTTCGATCTTCACCGGCTCGGCTTTATACATGACATTCACGCCATGACCGGCGGTCTGCTCGTCCCATTTTCCCAGAATGGCTTCGCGCTTGCCCGCGTCAAAATCCATATCGGAGCGCAACACCAGCTGGCTGGGCGTCGCCATGACATGCTTGCCCTTCTGATATTTGTAGATGGTATCGGACAGATGGTCGGTTTTCTCGAGCAGCACATGTTTCAGCTTCAGCTGCGCAGCGCGCCCAGCGGCGCTCATGCCGGCCGGTCCGGACCCGATTATGACTACTCGAAACTTGTCCGACACGCGCTTGCTTCCCCCCAATTGATTCCCGAACAGACGCACCCTCATACGTCATGTCGTCCCGGTCCAGTTCACTGTCCGGTTGTAGCGCGACCCAAAAGATTGAACTTTGGCAGTATCTTACCAAAAAGCCTCTTCATTGCCAGTGCAAAATATCACAGTCATCTCCGCGCTTGTCAGGCAGCAGATGGCTCCGTATCTCTGCGCGACAATATCACGACATAAAACAGCTTGAGGATTGACCATGGCGAAACCAGCTTTTTCGATGAATATCAGCCGCATCGCCCTGATAATAGCAGCTTTGCTGGCAGTGGGTGCGGTCGCGGTGCAGGTCTATCGCAGCATGTCCGACGACTCTGCCGCAAGCTCGTCTGTCGCCGCTACGGAAACAGAAACGGCGCCGAGCGTCGACGAGGTCATCGCCGGCCTGGAAAAGAAACTGCAGGAAAACCCCGACGATGCGGAAAGCTGGCGGATGCTGGGTTGGAGCTATTTTGAAACGCAAAAATTTGCGGAATCGGCGACCGCGATGAAACGCGCAACCACGCTTGATCCCGACAATTCGGAATATTGGTCGATGCTGGGCGAAGCCCTGGTCATGACCAGCGATGGCCAGCAGGTCCCGACTGACGCCGCCGAAGCTTTCCGCAATGCCTTGAAACATGACGCGAAGGACCCGCGCGCCCGCTATTTTCTCGCGGTGCAGAAAGACATTGCCGGTGACCACAAGGGCGCGATTGATGACTGGTTTGCGCTGCTCGCCGACACGCCGGCCGACGCGCCTTACGCCGCCGATATCCGCCGCGTGATCGGACAAGTGGCCGAGAATGAAGGCATTGATGTCGCCGCGCGCCTCGCCAAGGCCTCACCGGCTGCACCCACCGGCGGCATCTCCACCGACGGCCCCGCAGTCGCCACCGCAGCGATCCCCGGGCCCAGCCGCGAGCAAATGCAGGAGGCGGCTGCCCTGCCCCCCGGCCAACAGGAAGCGATGATCGCCAATATGGTCGACGGGCTCGACAAGCGTCTGCAAGCCAATCCCAAGGATGCCAACGGCTGGATCATGCTGATCCGCAGCCGCATGCAGCTGGGCCAGACGGTGCAGGCGAAACAGGCACTGGACCGGGGACTGAAGGCGTTCAAGAATGACGGAACGGAAGCGAAGAGGATCAGGGAAGCAGCAGCGGCACTGGGGGTTTAGGGACGGGATAGCCGGTGATCGGGATATATCGGATATAGGCACAGAGGCAGGCGTTCAACCGGTACGTGGTGAACAGCGCCTTTGGCCAGACCGGTCCGGCCTAGGTCGCCTTCTCGGTTGCGTCGCAAGAATTCGAATGCTGCAGGGTTTCCAGGGCCTCGGCTATCTTCAACGCCGCAATCGCCTCGCCTGACTCGTCGAGCTGATTGAGCATCCGGCCTAGCGCATCAACGATTTCGGATATCTCGTCTGCCTGGTCGACCCGCATAAGCTCTACTCTCTAAAATATTGTAGTTCTGGAAAATTCGCTTTATATTCCGACGGATAAAGCTGACCTGAACGTTTGTTGAATTCGCGAACCGTTACGCCAACACCAAAAAGGCGGCAAGCTCTGACCAGATCGAGGATACAATATTTTACCCGACACGCCTTTCGGTTGCCGGAGCTATGCTATATTGATCGAAGTGAATGACGCGATTGTGGCGTTAACTGTCCATCCTCAAACAATGGGGTATATTTTACGAGGCTGCAGGCATGAAATCGATCGTGGTATCTTTACAAATAGCAGCCGGTGAAATCTCTTGACTGACCTTCCCGAAAAACAGTTGAACCGGTTCATCCGGAATGTGGCCCGCACAAGGTGGCAGATATCGAAGCATTTTTTCGATAATCTGCACATTCCGGCCGCGCCCTGCCTTGATATTCTATTCGCATTGCAGGCCACTGATGGCGCCCAGCTGGACGTCGAAAGCCTGTCCGGATATATATTCTGCAGTTCCACGATCACGGTCAGATATCTGAACTTGATGGCCGGCAAGGGGTTGGTTGAAGTGGACGACGGTGACGTAACGCTCACACCTGAAGGTGACAGGGAATTATCAAACATCCTGTCGCAATTTTACGACGATTTTAACGACTAGATTTTGTGAACAAGCCACGAGATTGAATATCCTCGCGCGTTAAACGTTGCGCGATCTTGTCGCTGTCCCCGTGCCGTTGCACCGGACGGTTGGCGCAAAGGTCGACCACGGGCGAAGACATTTTCTCTCTATTCGGCTCCCATTTCCTGCCAGCCCTGGACGCCGCTCGCTTGATCCCCGCTTTGCGGTAAGCTCCTCGACGCCAGCGAAGAAATGATCCGGCAGTCGCCAACCGTGCCATCGCCGGAACATTGCAGCATCAGCGACAATTCGTCGCGCAGCGCGGTGAGATCGGCAATTTTCTGTTCGACCGCGAGAAGATGCGCCGACGCCACTTCATCGATCGCACCGCAGGGCTCTGCACTGTCATCGGCCAGTGTCAGCAGTTCGCGGACAGACTTGAGCGTGAAGCCCAGGTCGCGCGACCGCCGTATGAACATCAGCCGTTCGAGATGGGATAGCTCATAGTCGCGATAATTGGCCTGCGTTCTGGCTGGCTGTGGCAGCAGTCCAGCCCCTTCATAATAGCGGATGGTTTCGACCTTCGTCCCCGTCGCCTTTGCCAGTTCCCCTATTTTCATCGCTTGACCCTATAGTTACTACAGGGTGCATAGCTAGGAACGAATCACAAATTGTCTAGGGAAATTTGATGGCCGGAAATTGTTGTGAAAGCGGAACAGACGATCAGGCGTCCCTGAACGACCCGCGCTGGCGGCTGGCTCTGTGGATAGCGCTGGCGGTCAATGCGGGCATGTTCATCTTCGAATTTGCCGCAGGGGCAGCGGCGGACTCGCGTGCGCTGCAAGCCGATGCGCTCGATTTCTTCGGCGACAGCGCCAATTATGCGATCAGCCTGGCGGTCGCCGGCATGGCCCTGACCTGGCGTGCCCGCACGGCTATGCTGAAAGGGCTGACGATGCTCGGCTTCGGTCTCTGGGTGCTGGTGACGGCAATCCTCGCCTTCATCAACGGCACCGCGCCGCATGCCGAAATGATGGGCATCGTCGGCGCAATGGCGCTGGTCGCCAATGTCGGCGTCGCCTTGCTACTCTATCGCTTTCGCACCGGGGACGCGAATATGCGCTCGGTCTGGATATGTTCGCGCAACGACGCGATCGGCAATGTCGCGGTAATGATCGCGGCATTCGGCGTGTTCCAGACCGGAAGCGCCTATCCCGATCTGGCGGTCGCCGGCCTATTGGCGGCGCTGGCGATCAGCGGCGGCTGGCAGGTAGTCTGGCAAGCCCGCGGCGAGATGCGGTCGGTGAGCGCGGAGGCGAAAAGAGCGCGGGAACGGTGACGAGGGTGGCGGCAAGCCGCGCCCTCTCCAACGTCGCCTAGGCATCAAGATCCCAAGGCTTTGGTATCCTCTCCCTCAAGGGGAGAGGATGATATCCTACCTGAACAACGGCTCGCCGAAACTGCGCAGCTTGCGGCTATGCAGCGTCCCGGCTTCCGCCTCTTTCGCCAATAGATCAATCGCCCGCAGCCCGATCGCGAGATGCTGGCCCACGCGTTCCTGATAGAAAGCATCGGCCATGCCTGGTAGCTTGATCTCGCCGTGCAGCGGCTTGTCCGAGGCGCAGAGCAATGTCCCGTAGGGCACGCGATAGCGATAGCCGTTGGCGGCGACAGTCGCCGATTCCATGTCGATGGCGATGGCGCGGGACTGGTTGAGCCGCTTGGCAATTTGTTCGAAACGCAGCTCCCAGTTGCGGTCGCCGGTGGTGACAACCGTACCGGTGCGCAATTGCTGCTTGAGCTTGGACTTGTCGATGCCGGTCTCCGCCTGCACCGCCTCTGTGAGCGCAAGCTGCACCTCGGCAATCGTCGGCAGCGGGATGCTGGGCGGCAAGACATCGTCGAGCACATTGTCGTCGCGCAAATAAGCGTGGGCAAGGACATAGTCGCCGAGCCGCTGAGTCCGGCGAAGCGCACCGCAATGGCCGATCATCAGCCAGACATGCGGGCGGAGCACCGCGAGATGGTCGGTGATCGTCTTGGCGTTGCTCGGACCGACGCCGATATTGACCAGGGTCACGCCGGGGCGTCCGTCGCTGCGGACCAGATGATAGGCTGGCATTTGCGGTGGCTTGGCGATCGGCGGGGCAGAGGGTTTGCCATCCTGACCGGTGATCCGGTTGCCCGGTTCGACCAGCATGGAGGCTTTGCCGGATGTCACTTCGGCCAGGCCATGTTCGATGAACTCGTCAACATAGCGCTGATAGTTGGTGAATAGGATGAATGGCTGGAAATGCTCGGGCGCCGTCGCGCAATAATGGCGGATCCGGTGGAGCGAATAATCGACCCGTTCGGCGGTGAACAAGGCCAGCGCAGAGGCTTCCTCGCCCTGGAATATCTGGCCGCCGTCGACGATCTCGTCATTGGTTTTGACCAGATTGGGTGTGTGGAAATAATTGGGCAGCTTTTCCTTTTTTGCCCGGTCGAGCCCGGCACCGGCATCCTCCAGCGCAAAGGCCAGCGGTATCGGCGTGTCCGACAGGCCGACCCAGATTTTAGCGGTGAAGGTCGTGTGGATACGTTCCAGCTGGTCGAGCAGATAGAGACGGTATAATTTCGGTTCGGTTATCGTCGTCCGGTAAGTGTTGATATCGGCTAGATGGCCTGATGCCAGATGGCTGGTCTCGGTCGCCTGATCGGCCGGGATCTGGACACTGATCTGCGGGTAAAGGCCCTGCTGGCGATCATCCTGGGACAATTTCGATGTCGCATAGCGGGCAAAGCGTGTCGCCGTGACAGCGATTTGTTCCGCGTAAAGTTTTTCAAGCAAGGCCACGGCTTCGGCTGGCGTGGCGCATAGAGTGGAATCGGTTGTCATGCAGTCTCCGTTACAGTTTCAGCCCTTTAACGGAAAAACGGAGCGAAGGGAAAAACTAACGGCGCGAAAGATCGAGAAAGCGGGCCGCTGCCTCGAATTCCGCCTGCTTGAGATCGCGCATGGCCACGGCCACATCGTCACGGCCCCATTGCTGCTCCTGCCAAAGCTCTTCCAGATTGACGATTGGCCAAAGCGTCTCGCTATCGTGGGTCTGTTCAACAAGCCCCAATGTGGCAATTAACGAGCCTGACAAGCCGACAAGCGACAGCATCGCCGCGACGGTAAAGCCGTCCTGCGCCTCGACCACATTGGTCAGACGCGTGATCGTTTCTTCCGGCTGCGCCTCATATCGGATGCCGTGGATCAGATTGAAGCCGACATCATAGCGTTGCCGCGCCCAGTCGAGCAAAGGGTCCCAATGTTCGGCCTGATGGTCGATCAGCGCCTGCTGACCTTCATCAGCGCGATAGTAGAGCATATCGCTGTCGGCAAAGGCGGCGATACGACCGACAATCCGGTCGCGCTCGCTTTCGACCTGATCCAGCGCGCCCTGCGCCAGACCGGTCAGCGGCATCGATGCGGGAATTATATCCTCACCTTGCGCAGCCCATTCAGCCGCAATTGCGTCGGCAAGTCCCTGCATTGGCACAGCAAGCGGATTACGCTGCGGTGTCTTCATCGGACGGTCGTCGAGGGAGATCGCAAAGGCATCGCCGACCGGCGATACCGATACGTCCTTGTAAAAGCGTTTCATGGAGCGTCCGTGCCTTCTGCCGCTTTGGCCATTGCTTCTTCGGCGACCCGCGCGCGAATATATTTGCGGATGATCCAGACCGGTGCTGCCCACATCTGGGCCATGCCCAAGAAGATCAGCGGATAGCCCGCGAGCGGAGGAACCGGAGGCAGGCGGTCGAGCACGATAGCCAGTCCGAGCATCACCAGCACAACGCCAAGCAAACGGACGATACTGACCAAGAAATGCACGGCTTTCGCCTGTTTTTCCTTCACCGGATCGGGGATATATTCCGGCTGCTCGTCAATCGGTTCGCTCATCGGTTCAATATTCCGTTCAAATCGGCCATGGTCGCCGCGACCACTTCTGCGCCCGCGCTGATCAGTTCATGCTCGTCATGATAGCCCCAGTCGACCCCGACCGCGCGGACTTTGGCATTGACCGCCATCTCCATATCAAAGCTGGTATCACCGATCATCGCCGTGGTCTCGGGCGAGGCTCCGGCTTCCGCGATCGCCAGCTCGACCATCGCCGGATGGGGTTTGGACGGATGCCGGTCGGCGGTCTGCAGGGTGACAAAACGGTCAGAAAGCCCGTGGGTTTCCAGCACATGGCGAAGACCGCGATCCGACTTGCCGGTGGCGACGCCAAGAACCCAGCCGGATGCTTCCAACTCTTCCAATATCTCGAGCAATCCGTCGTAAAGCGGCTCGTGAACGCCGCCTGCCTGGCGCAGTTCGACGAAACCGTCTTTATAGGATTGCGTCACCGCAGCGACAATCTGCTGGTCGCCTTCGGGGTGCAATTGCGCCACGGCCTCCATCAGACTGAGCCCTACGATCCGGCGCACCAGATGGTGATCGGGCGGGACCAGCCCGTGTTTTTCAAAGGCCTGATCCATCGAGGCGCAGATATTGGCCTGGCTGTCGACCATCGTGCCGTCGCAGTCGAACAAGGCGAGCTTGTTGGTCATCTTGTTCCGAATTCCCTCATCAAATGGGCGATCGCGCGGCGACCGGTAGCATCCAGCGCGGCAGCGGCATTTTCCCGCACCGCAGCCGGCTTATTCTGGCCAAGCTTGGCGGTTGGGCGCCAGGCCAATATTTCCATTTCGAAGCCGACAATCGCGTCGACCATCTTGTCGAATTTTTCCGAATCCATCTTGTCCCGATGCCACGGCTTTTTGGGAGCCAGCTTCGCTTCATTCCGGGCAGACAGGTCGTCCAGCAGGCTGATCAGGCCTTCGCGCTCCATCTGGCGGACCGTGCCTTCCAGCTCAAGAGCCAGATAATTCCAGGTCGGCACCTGATCGTCGATCCCGTACCAGTCCGGACTGATATAGGCGTCGGGTCCGTTGATCACGCACAGCGCCTTGTTCTTCGCAATATGCTTCGTCAGCGCATTGCCGCGCGACAGATGGAATTGCAGCGCGCCGTCACCGGTGGAGAATACCGGAACATGGGCGACGCGCGGTCCATCCGGCGTTTCGGCAAAGACCATCCCGAATCCGATATTCGCAATCATCGCCTCGAGCGCGGCCCGCTCGTCGGCGTCCTGATGATCATTGGCAGATTTGGGCCATCGGAAGGCGGGATCGGGATGCATTATTTGGGTTTCTTGTAGAGAGCCTGTTTGACTTTTGCCTTGTGCGGCATGTTCTTCTTGTGGGTCGCCTTACCGGCATTCGGACGTTCACGCTTGGTCGGCTTGCCTGCCTTGGTCGGCTTGCCGTCGCTCTCGCCACGGCCACGACGTTCGCCGCGCTTGTCCTTGCGAATCATCTTGGCGTGCGCCTTGGCCTGCTGTTTGCGGACCATTTTGCCGCCCGGCTTCTTCTCGTCGAGCGGAAGATCGCCAAGGATCAGGTCGAGCCCTAGATTGTCGATGGTTTCCGCGAAATGGGTTGGCAAATCGGCGGTCACGTCGAGATTGTGGCCGTCGGGATGCTCGATCCGCAGCCGCCGCGCATGCAAATGCATCTTGCGGCTGATCGCGCCGGTCAGAAACGCGTCCTTGCCGCCATATTTGCCGTCGCCGACGATCGGATGGCCGATCGCCGCCATATGCACGCGCAGCTGGTGCGTGCGGCCGCTATAAGGCTGCAACTCTACCCAGCAAGCGCGGTTTCCGGCGCGTTCGATAATCCGGTAGCGCGACTTGGCCGACTGGCCGTTTTCTTCGTCGACGTGCATTTTCTCGCCGCCGGAGCCCGGCTGTTTCGAAAGCGGCAGGTCGATCACGCCATCGGCGATTTCCGGCACGCCCATGACGATCGCCCAGTAGACTTTGCGGACATCGCGACCGGCGAAACGTTTGGAGAAAAAGGAGGCAGCACCCGGTGAGCGCGCCAGCAGAATCACACCGCTGGTGTCCTTGTCGAGCCGGTGAACCAGCTTGGGCCGCGATTTCAAATCATAGCTCAGCCCGTCAAGCAGACCGTCGAGATGGGTTGTGGTTTTGCTGCCGCCCTGGGTCGCCAGGCCCGGAGGCTTGTTGACCACGATCGCCGACTTGTCCTTGTGGATCACCAGTTCGCGGACGAAATCGATCTGGTCCTGCGACAAGTCGGTCTTCACTTTGGCGACGCGACCCGGCCGCTCGATTTCCTGCGGCGGCACGCGCAATACTTGCCCGGCCTGAACGCGATCGCCCGGTGACACTCTTTTGCCATCCAGCCGCAACTGCCCGGTCCGCGCCCAGCGCGAAACGATGTTGAATGGCACATCTTCCATGTGGCGCTTGAACCAGCGGTCGACGCGGATATCGTCATCGTCGGGAGAAACCGTGAATTGCCGGACATCGAGTGTCTTCAGCGCCTGCATCTGTTCCTTGGGCGAGCCCTGGGGCGATTCTTCTTCGGAGCCGCTTTCGGCTGTGGGATCAAAACCGCTCATGCCAGCGCCCTCACGGCCATCAGACCCGCAAATAATGCGAGCACCGAACCGGCAACAGAGAGCAAGGCGTAACCGACAGCCATGCCCCATTCATTCCGCTCAATCATATTGAGAACTTCCAAACTAAAGGCCGAAAAAGTTGTAAAACCGCCCAGCAGGCCAACGCCAAGCAATAGCCGCCACGGCTCATCGATAAAATTACTGCGGGCCAGAACACCCGCTAACACACCCATCAAGAGACCACCGGTCACATTGGCCACCAAGGTACCGATGGGATAACCCAACGGAGCAAGATGGAAGACAAGTCGGCCGAGATGATAGCGTCCCGCCGCACCCATCGCACCGCCTGCCATGACAAGAAGGGTAGCGTTCATGGGCGTCCCTTAGTCGGCTTGGGTGATTTTTCCAAGCAGATCATTGGTCAGCCACAAGCGGATGGCGGTTGCGAGCCCTGGCGGTTGTGCTGCGGTGATCCGTTCGACATCAATCCGCGCGACCAATGCGTTGACCGGCAGACCGCGCTGATCGGCAGCTGCTTTAAGCAGGTCCCAGAACAGAGGCTCGAGCGAAATCGACGTCTGGTGCGCGGCAATGGTGATGCTGCGTTTGACCGGAGGGTGGAAGATTTCGGGCTTTTCTAGATCCACCCGGACAATTCCCGCCGGACCAGTGTCTCAAGCATGTCGATGCCGGTCTCGCTGTCATTGAGGCAGGGCAGATAGGCAAATTTCTCGCCGCCACCGGCTTCGAATTGCTCCTTGCCCCTGATCGCCAGTTCCTCGCAGGTTTCAAGACAGTCACTGGAAAAGCCCGGAGCGAAAATCGCGATATTCTTCTTCCCCTGCCCTGCAAGCGACTCCAGCGTGGTGTCGGTTGCCGGTTCGAGCCATTTGGCCCGGCCGAATCGCGACTGGAATGCGACCACGAGTTCCCGGCCCATCTTCTCCGACAACAGCCGCGCGGTTTTCTGGCAATGGCAATGATAGGGATCACCCAGTTCCAGCGTACGCTGCGGCATGCCGTGGAAACTGGCGACTACAGCATCGGGCACAAAGTCCAGCGCAGCGATATCGCGTTCGAGACTGGTCGCCAGCGCATCGATATAGGCGGGGTCATCATGATAGGCGGGCAGCAGCCGGATCGCCGGTTGCCAGCGCATCGCGGCAATCGCGTCAAATACCGCATCATGGACGCTGGCGGTGGTGGCACCGCTATATTGCGGGTAGAGCGGCGCGATCAATATGCGGTCGCAGCCCGCGGCCTTCATCGCGTCCAATCGGGAAGCGATGCTCGGATTGCCGTAGCGCATTGCCCAGTCGACCATCACCCCTTCAACTTTCGGGGCAAGCTTTTCGGCTTGCTTGCGGGTGTAGGCCGCCAGCGGCGAACCGTCTTCGGTCCAGACCAGACTGTAAGCCTCGGCCGATTTCGCAGGCCTGGTGTTGAGAATGATCCCGCGCAATATCGGCTGCCAGATGATCGAGGGGATCTCCACGACCCTTTTGTCCGACAGAAATTGCTTGAGATAGCGTTTGACCGCTTTCTTCTCCGGCGCGTCGGGCGTGCCGAGATTGACCAGCAAAACGCCGATTTTCTTCGCTGCTACCGGCGGATGGTCCGATGGCAGAGGTCCTGTTTTACGCATGGTCACGACACTTCTCCGAACAGCGGCAATTGCCGGAACCTTGTGCCGGTTGCCGAAAATAGCGCGTTGGCAACTGCGGGCGCGACCGCCGGTACGCCGAGTTCTTCGTATCCGGCAGGCTCTTCGTCGCTTCTGAGAAATTCGATCTGGATTGGCGGGATCTCCGCCAGCCTTGGCAAGGACAGATCACGCAACCGCTTCGCCGTCGGCAGCCCGTCCTGAAACCGTGTGGCGCTGCCCAGCGCCATCGCCAGTCCGAAGACAATACCCCCTTCAATCTGTTGCCGGGCGATGTCAGGGTGAATGATCCGGCCGATGTCGACGGTCGCCGAAATGCGGCTGACCTCAAGACCGCCGGTTCCCCTGCTGGCGCTCGCGATCACGGCAATATGACCGCCGCGCATGCTGTGACAGGCCATGCCCTGACCGCTGCCGTCCAGACCGCCGTCCCATCCGGCCATCGCGGCAACGCCGGTCAGGCAGCGGGTCAGTCGTGGCGCATTGTTCATCATCTGCATCCGGAAAGACAAAGGCTCGATGCCGGCCTTTGCCGCAAGCTCGTCGATGAACGATTCGAGATAGAATATATTGCTGCTATGGGCATTGCTGCGCCAGTTTCCCGTCGGCACGCCGACGAAGGCGCTATGGTGATCGACGGTCAGATTGGGAATATCATAAGGCACCTCGAGACCGGCCACAGCCTTGCTATCGGCTTCCCCGATCGAGGACCGCATTGCTTCCACGTGATCCACCCCGTCAAACAGCCGCTTGACCTGTTCGCGAGAGGATGGCGGAGCGGCGATCTTGATCTGCAACGCTTCGACACGCCCGGCCTTGGCCATCGCAGCATCCAGCCGTGCTTGGCTCGGCGCCCGGTAATGATCGTGCATCAGATCTTCGGCGCGCGACCAGACCAGTTGCACCGGCCGTCCCATCTTCTTCGCAATCTGTGCCACCTGTCCCGCGATCTCATTGTCGAGATTGCGGTCGAACGAACCGCCGCTCAGCATCGGATAGAGAGTCACGCGGTCCTGACTGATGTTCAAGACCTTGGCCGCCGCCTTGACGGCCGCAACCGGCGCCTGGGTGGCCATCCACAGCTCCAACCCGCCATCCTTATATTCTGCCGTAGCCGTCCGCGTCTCGATCGGTGCGTGCACAGCGGCATCGGCCTGGTAACGGGCCCGATAGACATTATCGTTGTCGAACACGTCTCTGGTATTGCCGCGCGACACAAAACGTATGCCCGGCCCGTCTTCCAGCGCCTCCTGCAGGGCCGTGTCGATCTTGTCGCTACTGGCCATGAATCCCTTGGTTTCGAATACCGGACTGATTTTATCCAGCGCCCGATTGGCCGCCCACCAGTTGGTCGCCACAGTGGCGATCCATTTGTCGCTTTGCACCACGTCGATAAAGCCGGTGATCTTGCCTGCCCCCGCCCGGTTGAATGATTTCAGCCGGGTTTCGCCAATCGGTCCCTGCCGGATCGCGGCAAACACCATGTCCGGCAGCCGGATATCACCGGCGAAATTGGCAGAGCCGTCCAGTTTGCTGGGCAGATCGAGACGCGGCACATCCTGCCCGATCAAATTGCCTTCGCCAGCCGGTCGCAGCGGCACCGGGTCGGGCAAATCCTGCCCGACTGCATCACGAACCACTTCGCCGAACCGCAGTTTCTTGCCGCCACCGGAGATAACTCCATTCTCGACCGTGCAGGCCTCCCAGGGCACATCCCATCGGGCTGCCGCTGCTTTGGTCAGCAGAACGCGCGCTGCGGCACCCGCTTCGCGAAAGCTTTCGGCAAAAGCCGGGATCGACGTTGACTCCGCCGTCACGAGAAACTGATCGCGGATGCCTACATTCTGCGCGATCCATTGTACCGCTTCATATTCTGCCAGTTTACCGGTGCCGGCAGGCATTAGGCTTTCTGCCCATTGCTCGGCCAGCAGACCATTGCTGTACAATGGATTGATCGGCGCCGGTTCAACCGCAACGGTGCGCCAGTCGGCACCCAACTCATCCGCCAGAATTTGCGGCAACACGGTATAGACGCCCTGCCCCATTTCGCTTTGCGGCACGATCACCGTGACCTGCCCGTCTTCGGATATTTTCAGAAAAGCGCCGAAAATCTGCTCGTTCTCGGTGGCCGCAACATTGGGCTCGTAACTGCGCGGCCAGATTGTCCACGCAACAACCAAGCCGACACCGGCGGCGCCACCGATCAGGAATTTGCGACGACTCAATCCGCTGGGAGAATCCTCGATCTGCTCAATGTCTGTTTCAGCCGCCATGGGGCTCCTTCAACAAACCTAGCCGGGGAATTTCAATTTTCGGGCAGCGGTCCATCACGACCTTCAGACCGGCTGCAGTTGCGCGCGCTGCCGCCGGTTCATTGACCACCGCAAGCTGCGTCCAGACCGCTTTGGCACCGACAGCAATCGCTTCGTCAACCGTTTCACCAGCGGCTTCGGAATTGCGGAAGATATCAACCATATCGATCTCGCCCTCGATATCCGCCAGCGATTCAACCACCGGAACACCGTATAAGGATTGCCCGGCAAGAACCGGATTGACCGGAACCACATCATAGCCCTGTCCGAGCAGGAATTTGAAGACCTCGTTGCTCGCGCGCTCCGGCTTGTCGGATGCGCCAACCAGTGCGATGCGTCGTGTCGACGTCAGCAGTTCAGCTATTTCCTGATCACTTTTCAGCAGCATGATGCCATTCCTGTCGTTTATTGGTTATCCAGCCATGTCGCGAGCTTCCGGGCGATATCGCGAAAAGCCTGTCCGTCCGCACCGTCGGTGCTGGCAGGAGGCGTCCCGCCATCGCTTGACTTGCGGATTTCGATGTCGAGCGGAATTCTGCCCAGAAAAGGCATGCCCATCGTTTTGGCAGCGGCTTCCGCCCCGCCCGTTCCGAAAGGATCGCTCGCTTCGCCGCAATGCGGACATTGATAGCCGGCCATATTCTCGACCATGCCGATAATCGGAATTTTCGCCTGATTGAACAGATCGACCGCGCGGGTTGCGTCCATCAGCGCCAGATCCTGCGGCGTTGAAACGATCACCGCGCCAACCGGTTTGTGATTCTGCATCATCGACAGTTGCACATCGCCGGTGCCGGGCGGCATATCGACGATCAGTTCCTCGACATCGCCCCAATGCGCGTCGATCAACTGCTCGAGCGCCTTGCCCGCCATCGGCCCGCGCCAGGCGATCGCCTGCCCCGGCTTCGCCAGATGGCCCATGGACAATACCGGAACATCATATTCATTCGGTACCGGGATCAGCTGCTTGCCCTCGGCCTCGGGGCGCTTCCCTTCACAATGGAGCAGCCGCGGCTGCGACGGACCATAGATATCAGCGTCGACCATCCCGACCTTGCGGCCCAGTCGCTGCATCGCAATCGCCAGATTGGTGGAGAGCGTGGACTTGCCGACGCCGCCCTTGCCACTGGCCACGGCGATCAGACGCCGCTCGACCTTCTCGGCGGTCATCGCGACATCAACTTTCTCGACACCGTCGAGCGACAGCAATTTGCCTTTCACGGCAATCTCGATCTGGCCACGCTCGCGCACGTCGAGCCCGCCGACGTTGAGCACCAGAGAGATACGGCCTTCGGAAAATTTTACAGCGCTGAAACGGCCTTTGGCAACAGTGTCCAGCGCGGCTTCGATTGTTGAAATATCGGTCATCCAATCGACATAGTTACACTTTTCTCGGATTGACACTGTTTTTCTGGCCGCGTGCTACCTATAAAGAAACTATGAATGATAATATTAACGGTGAAGCGCACCGCAGATCGATTTTTGGCTCAATCCTGAACATGGCGGGCCCTTGGGGTAATAACGGCGACAGCGGCAATGATGGCGGCAATGGCGGCGGACCCCGCAATCCATGGGGCAATCCTCCTGGCGGCTCGTCCGGCGGCGGACGCAAGGGCGCCGGTTCTCTCGAAGAATTGTTCAAAAAAGGCACGGGCGGCGGATTCAAGGGTGGCATACCCAAACGTCCCGGCGGACGGTCCTGGTGGCCTCTCATGGCGATTGCCTTCATAATCCTCTGGGTCCTGCTAACCAGCATCCACCGTGTCAGCCCTCAGGAACGCGGCGTCGTAACCTTCCTGGGCTCCTATTCACGGACCATGCAGCCGGGTCTGCATTTCTCGCTTCCCACTCCGCTGGAGCAGGTAACCAAGCTAGACGTCGAGGAAATCCGGACGATCGATATTCCGGAGGGAGAAGCAGAAAAGCTCATTCTCACCGGCGACCAGAATATCGTCGATCTTGCCTATTCGGTACGCTGGAACATCAAGGCGCCGGAGCTTTTCCTTTTCCAGATCGCCGAACCGGAAGAAACCATCAAGGAAGTGGCCGAAGCCTCGATGCGTGCATCGGTTGCGAACTTCACTCTTGATGACACTATCGGTTCCGAACGGACGGAAATCGAACAGCAGGTTGAACGCAACATGCAGCAATTGCTCGACGGCTATGGTGCCGGTGTTGTCATTCGCGGCATCGCGATCAAGAAGGCCGATCCTCCTGCCAAGGTCAACGACGCCTTCAAGGAAGTGTCCGCCGCTCAACAGACAGCGCAGACCTATCTCAACGAAGCCCGCGCTTACGCGCAGCAACTCACCGCACAGGCACAAGGTGAATCGGCTGCGTTTGACAAGGTTTATGAAGAATATCGTCTGGCGCCGACGGTCACGAGACAGCGTATGTATTATGAAACGATGGAACGTGTCCTGTCCAAGGTCGACAAGACTGTAATCGAGGCGAGAGGCGTAACGCCTTATCTGGCCTTGCCCGAACTGAAGAAACGGTCGCAACAGGCCCCCATTTCTACCGTGGAGGCAAAATAATGAGCCGGATATTCCAGAATCCCGTCGCGCTTGGCGTGATCGCTATCGCCCTGTTGTTCACATTATTGAATACGCTCATCATCGTGCCGGAAACCCGGCAGGGCGTGGTTGTCCGCTTCGGCGAACCCGTTCGCATCATCAACCGATATCAGAGTGGTGTCGCCTTCGGCCAGACAGGCGCCGGACTGCTGATGAAAATTCCGTTCATCGAGCAGGTTGTTTGGATCGACAAGCGCATCCTCGACGTCGAGATGGAACAGCAACAGGTGCTGGCAACCGACCAGCTTCGTCTGCAAGTCGATGCCTTTGCCCGGTTCCGGATCACCGATCCGCTGCGCATGTATATCGCAGCCGGCAGCGAAGAGCGGGTTTCGGAAGAGCTTCGCCCGATTTTGGGATCCGCGTTGCGAAACGAACTCGGCAAACGGCCGTTTGCCGCTCTGCTTAGCCCTGAACGTGGCCAGGTGATGGACAATATTCAGGCCGGTCTCAACCGCGTCGCTCGCCAATATGGCGCAGAGATTGTCGACGTGCGGATCAAACGCGCCGACCTTCCCGACGGCACGCCGCTGGACAGCGCTTTTGAAAGAATGCGGACAGCACGTGATCAGGAAGCGCGAACCATTCGTGCGCAAGGGGCGAAGCAGGCACAGATCATTCGCGCCGAAGCCGACGCGAGTGCTGCGAGAACCTATGCAGAAAGCTTTGGCAAGGATCCGAAATTCTATGATTTCTACCGCGCCATGAAAAGCTATGAAACGACATTTCTGCCGAGCAGTCCGGGTGGTCCGGAAAGTTCATTCGTTCTTTCTCCGGACAATGAATATCTGCGCCAGTTCCGCGGTCAGTAGGGAGTTTTGGCAACCAGCCGCGAGATAGTCGACGCTTATTATAGCGCCTTGTCGGCTATGGATGTGGACCGCTTTGAAGCCCTGCACCATCCCGATGTCGTATATAATATATCCGGCAATACGATTATCTCGGGCCGGTACGACAGTTTTGCCGCGCTGAAACAGGTGTTGCCGGCCATTTTCGCGGCACTCGATTTCGATCGCTTCCAGTTCGCGGTAAAATGGCGGGTGATGAACGAAGCGCAGGATAGCGCGACCGCGATCATGGAGGCCAAAGGCCTGGCACGAAACGGGCAGCGCTATGACCAGCGCTACGCGCATATTTTTTCGTTCCGGGACGGAAAAATCTCTTCGGTTCACGAATTTTTCGATACCCAATTGGCCAATGACGCCTTGGGCTTCCACGGCAAGCCCCGGTATGAAAACGACGGCCCGTTTGAATTTTGACGGCCGAGAGTGCGTCAGCAGCCCCATTCGACTACAACTGTCGTTTTTTCTACGCAAAGCCCGTATTTTTCGACAAAATGGCGATTCTCAGCTTGCGAAAAGACTTTGGGGGACCCAAATAGGTTGGCATCGGGAATGTCTCGCTGTCCTGTGACTTGGATTGGCGAACAAATATGGTAACATTCAATTGCCGTTCATGAAAATTGCGCCATTCATACTGCGATTTAGAACGGATTTGGCGGCAGACATTTATTTCTTCCGCCGGAATTTTGAGAGGAAAATATCAGTGCGTTACGCTTACGGAATTTCAGCAGCTTTGCTTTTGGCCGGTAGTGCAGCCACCCTGACCGGCATCGGGCCGGCCGGAGCACAAACCGCCGCAAACGACAGCTCGGTGATGCGCAACGTCGTACCACGCGCGGGTGCGCCGATGAGCTTTGCCGACCTCACAGAACAATTACAGCCCGCAGTGGTCAATATCTCCACCACCCAGCGCGTTCGTGTAAACACCAGCAACCCGTTCGCCGGCACACCCTTTGACGGCCTGTTCGGCAATCGCCAGGGCGGGAACGGTGGTGAACAGACCCGCGAGGCACAATCGCTGGGTTCCGGCTTCATCATTTCGGCTGATGGCTATGTCGTCACCAACAATCATGTTGTCGCACCGGGTAACCGCAACGCCACCATCGAATCGATCACGGTGATCATGCCGGACCGGACGGAATATGACGCTGAACTCGTCGGTCGCGATGCGGCATCGGATATCGCCGTACTGAAGATCAAGGCAAAACAGCCTCTGCCATTCGTAAAATTCGGCGACAGCACCGGCGCCCGCGTTGGCGACTGGGTGATTGCGATCGGCAATCCGTTCGGTCTTGGCGGAACGGTGACCACCGGTATTTTGTCCGCAATCCACAGGAACACCGGTCAGGGCGGCGCTTATGACCGTTTCCTGCAGACCGATGCATCGATCAACCGCGGCAATAGCGGTGGCCCGATGTTCGATCTCAACGGCAATGTCATCGGCATCAACAACGCGATCATTTCACCAACCGGCGGCAATGTCGGGATCGGCTTTGCCATTCCGGCAGAAGTTGCGGCTCCAATCGTCGAAACGCTGAAAGCCGGACAGACGATCGAGCGCGGTTATCTTGGCGTCCAGATCAGCGCGCTTTCCGAAGATCTTGCGGACTCGCTTGGCCTGAAGAAAAATAGCGGCGAATTTGTCCAGCGGGTCGAGCCGGGCGAAGCAGCTGCAAAAGCCGGTATCCAGGCTGGCGATGTGATCACCAAGGTGAACGGCAAAGCGGTTACGCTTGACCAGACCTTGTCTTATCTGGTTGCCAACCTTCCCGTCGGTACCGATGTTCCGATCGAACTGGTGCGCAATGGCAAGGCGATCAAGGTCAATGCCAAGCTTGGCAAACGTCCTTCGGAAGAAGAGCTGGCCAGCAACACCTTCGATCCGGATGCAGAAGCCGATACCCTGAATCAGGATGATGACAGCGCCAGCGCGCAGGCAACCGCCGATGCGCTGGGATTATCCGTGGTTGATCTGACCCCGGTAATTGCGCGACAGATCGGTGTCCCTGCTGCGGCGAAAGGCGTTGTCGTATCGATCGTCAATCCGAACAGCGATGCCGCCCAGAAAGGCATTAAACGCGGTTTTCTGATCACCAGCGTCAATCGCCAGCCGGTGAACAGTGCGGCTGATCTGGACAAGGCGATCGGCGAGGTAAAACGCGCCAAGCGCAACGCGGTGCTGCTACAGGTCCGCCGTGGTGCTCGTGATCCGGAATTTGTCGCGGTCCGTCTGCAAGACGACTAGCCACTTCTAAACAAATGTAACAGAAAAAGGCCGGTGCTTGACGCCGGCCTTTTTTTTGCGTCAAGCTAGGCGCAGCTTTGCAAAACAATTGAGGGAATTCGCCGATGGCCGATGCGACAGAAATTTTTCTCGGACTGGGCGGCGGCGAACGGCAAAGCCTCGCCCTGTCTCGCGCCAACCGCCACGGTCTGATCGCCGGCGCCACCGGCACCGGCAAAACGGTGACGCTCCAGGGGCTGGCCGAGAGCTTTTCCGCCAACGGCGTGCCGGTCTTTGTTGCCGACGTCAAAGGTGATCTGTCCGGGGTCTCCATGTCCGGTTCCTCGCAATTCAAACATGCCGACAAGCTGGAGGAGCGGGCCAGCGAACTGGGCATGAGCGATTATGCCTATTCCGACAATCCGGCAATATTCTGGGATCTTTACGGCAAGCAGGGCCATCCGATCCGGACCACGATTACGGAAATGGGGCCGCTATTGCTCGCGCGGCTGATGGACCTGAATGACACGCAGGAAGGCGTGCTCAATATCGTGTTCCGCTTTGCCGACGAAGAAGGCCTGCTGCTGCTCAACCTCGACGATCTGCAGTCCATGCTCGCTTATACCGCAGAAAATGCCAAAGAATTGTCCGCCAAATATGGCAATGTCAGCAAGGCCAGCGTCGGCGCGATCCAGCGCCAGCTGCTGCAACTCGATAGCCAGGGCGCGGGCCAGTTTTTTGGCGAGCCCGCTCTGGAAATCGATGATTTCATCAAATGCGATGATCAGGGTCGCGGCTATATCAACGTGCTCGCCGCCGACCAGCTGATGCGCAGTCCGAAACTATACGCGACATTCCTGCTCTGGCTGCTCGCCGAACTGTTCGAGACGCTGCCGGAAGTCGGCGATCCGACCAAACCGAAGCTGGTTTTCTTCTTCGACGAAGCGCATCTGCTGTTCGACGATGCACCCAAGGCGCTTGAAGACAAGATCGAGCAGGTCGTCCGCCTGATCCGTTCGAAAGGCGTCGGGGTGTTTTTCGTCACCCAGAATCCGATCGACATTCCCCAGAAAATCGCCGGCCAGCTCGGCAACCGCGTCCAGCACGCCCTGCGCGCCTTCACCCCCCGCGACAAGAAAGCGATCAAGGCGGCCGCCGACACGTTCCGGATCAATCCAGATCTCGATGTCGAGCAGGCGATCACCGAATTGCGCGTCGGCGAAGCGCTGGTCTCGACCTTGCTCGAGGACGGCGCACCTTCGATTGTCCAGCGGACCCTGATCAAGCCGCCGCGCTCGCGCCTCGGGCCGGTCACCGTCAAGGAACGCGCGATCATGCAATCGATCTCGCCTTATGACGGCAAATATGACGAAGAGATCGACCGGAACAGCGCCGAGGAAATATTGGCGCAGAAGGTGATCGACGCCACCGAAACCGCACAAGAAGTCGAGGAAAAGGGTGAAGCCGAAGTCGGCAAACGCTCGCGCAAGAGCAAGAGCATCTGGGAGAAAGCCTTCAGTCGTGGCGCAAAGGTGGCGATGGGCTCAGCGGCCGGCATGGCGGCTTCGACGATGCTGGGCAAAAAGTCCCGTGCCAATCCGGTGCAGTCAGGCGTGACCTCTGCGGTTGGTTCGGTGGTTACGGATCTTGCCGGGCCTGTGGCCGGACGTTTCGTGCGCAATCTGATCGGCGGATTGATGCGCTAATCGCTATCATGCTGCGCTTTAACGGCGCAGCAAACCAGCTAATCCTTGCTACCGAAGAATCGCGCTACAATATCTTTCGCCAGACGGGTCGGACGCAAGGTATCGGCATCGATACAGCACCAGCTTGATTGCACTTCGGCAAGCACCTCTTCGCCGCGACGAATGATCGTGCTGTAAAAGGCCCGCGCTCCATGTACTTTCTCGAGCAACACTTCGGCGATCACATCATCGTCGAGAAATGCCGGTTTCCGGTAGGTTATCTCGTGTTTAAGCGCCACCCACAAATGATCGGCGACGGCTTCGGACGGCGCAAATTTCTGCCAATGCGCGACCACAGCTTCCTGCACCCACGTCAGATAATTGGCATTGTTGACATGTCCCATGAAATCAATGTCAGACGCCTCGATGGCAATGCTGTGATGGTGTGAAATACTGTTCATATCACCAATATATAAGATTAGCGGAGGCCGATTGATAGGGCAAACTGGATTCATGCTCCGGAATCCGGGAGCAGATCGTCATATCAGGCAAGGCCAAGCTTGAAGTTTTCGAACGCAACTCGCCGTTCCGCCGTGAAATTCCGGAACGCCGATGCACCGTCAATCGTCGACAAAAATTCATCCACCGCCAGTTTGTCAGCATCAGGCAAATCCCGATAATAGTCCAGCGGCCGCTGCAGCATCCAAAGACTGAACGGCGGCGCGATGCGTTGTCCGGTCACGCCCTCGACGGCAAAGTCCGCCATCCCGACGGCGCGCGGGATTTCCATATCCGGATTGGCCTTGGCCCAGGAAGCAAACAGGTCCGCAGTTTTCTGCAGGAATGGCATTTGCTCCGCCATCATTCTTTCCAGCACGGGCACCAAGGTCTGCGGGATATCGTCATCCGGTAGAAATTCTCCGGACAGCGGCTGCTGTACATCCACCATCCGCTCGACCCAAGCGGCAACTTTCGGTGCCAGTCTTTTCATGATCTCGCCCGAAGCGGGATCGCGGTACAAATGGGCAAAAAGCGGCCCGATCAGCCCATAATCACCAATCGAGGGACGTGAACCCAGCAGATAATCATATTGGGCAAAATGCCGGTCGAGATCGGCGAGAAGCGCTTCATAGCTCGCTTCAATCGCAGGAATCGTCTGCTCGTTAATCCCCAATATCGGGCAAAAGCCCTTGAACGTCTGGCCACGCTCGCGACCGATGGCCAGTTGCTCTTCCTTGCTGGCTTCCGGCGCGGCGACGGCACCAAATTCGCCGTAGACCCATTCTTCATTATAGTTCCAGCGATAGTGCATCGCCGGAATCACCAGCCATTCATCACCGAATACTTCCATAAGCAACGCCACCAGCCGCTGTTTTGGCGTATCGGGATAGACGGACGGTCCGCCGATCTCGGCTTCGAAATGGTCAATGATCAGTGTTGTGTCCTGAAGCGTTTCGCCTGTTTCGGTTACCATCACCGGAATGACCGGACGGCCCACTTTCGGCACGATAATCGTCTTGTAGACTTCCGTGCTACTGAGGATTTCCTCGTAATCCACCCCTTTCCAGTCGAGATAGGCTCGCGCCTTGCCGGAATAGAGCGACAGTGGTCCACCGTAGAATTTATGCGTCATCAGCCTCGGCCCCGGTAAGCGGCCACACCCTGGTCGGGCAACCACAGTCCCTTTGGCGGCTCGCCCGATTGCCAGAACACATCAATCGGAATGCCGCCGCGTGGATACCAGTAGCCGCCGATCCGCAGCCATCTCGGTTGCATCTCGTCGAACAGCCGCTTGCCGATGCCGACCGTGCAATCTTCGTGAAAGGCAGCATGGTCGCGGAACGATCCGAGAAACAACTTGAGCGATTTTGATTCAACGATCGTCTGATCCGGCGCATAATCGATGACCAGATGGGCAAAATCCGGCTGGCCGGTCACCGGACAAAGCGAGGTGAATTCCGGCACGGCAAAGCGCGTCAGATAGAGCTCGCCAGCGCGAGGATTGGGGACATAGTCAAGTATCGCCTCTTCGGGCGACGCGGGCATGGCACTGGTCTTGCCCAAAAATTTCGGTGCTGGCGGAGCGGAAGGATCATGGTTCATGCAGATTATCTAGTGCACGGGGCGCTTCATGTCATCACCCCTGCTGCATTCATCGACGGTTCAGCGCTTCGGGTGGCAATTCGGTCCGGGAATGCACAGGGACATGGTTGTTTTTCAGTCGATCGCACATAATCGCTTCAGGAATATTTTGACCGGCGCAGCTTTGCTGCTGCTACCGGGCGCAATGGCTGTGGCGCAAACATCGGCCGATGAACCATTGCCAAACCCGCGAACCCCGTCATCGGTGGAAAGCTATTCGCTGCCGCCCGGACCTGACAGCACGCCACAGAATGACGGTTTGCAAGGACCGGCAGACGCCGACATTCCACTTGCCCAACCACCGATTGTTACGCCGCGCACAGCCCCCGCAAGAATACCCCCGCAATCCGACACCCCGCTGGTCCGTCCGAGCGAGAGCAGCAACAGTCGGCAGCAACAACCGACCGAGCCAGCGCCAACCCGCCCGAAAACCGCGGACGAGATAGCCCAGCCGGAACCGGAGCTTTCGGAAACAAGGCCTGAGGCTGCGTCAGACGAGCCTCTGCAACCGCCCGAGGTTCCGACCGAGACAATCGATCCGGAGCCGATGCCGCCGGAAGCCGCGACGGATCCGCGCCCATCAGCGACGGCATATGATTGGCGCCTTTTGCTGGCCGGAGCCCTGTTCGTCCTTTTGCTGGGTGCGATATTATTTTGGCGGCCGCGAAAGGCCTCCCGGAAGCCATCGGCTGCCGCAGAAGCCGATCACGCAACGACCCGTCTGGCTAAAAACCCACCACCGCTCGACCCCGTCATCGCTCCTGTAGTTGCGCCTGTCGCTCCACCTGTCGTTGCCATCGGCTTCCGGCCACATACGGCCAATGCGACCTTGTTCAACGCGGTGCTAGCCTTCGAGCTCACACTCTCCAACCACGGTGAGGAGATGCTGACCGGGATCAGGGTGTTCGGCAATATGGTGCAGGCCGGGGAACATGGCACCGGCGCGCCCGGTTTGACCGATCTGTCGCCATTGCACGAGGTCGCGAACCTCCCGGTCGACCAATCCGAGACAATTATCAGCGAATTTCGTGTCCCTTTGACCAGTATCGCTCCGATAGTTTTCCGTTCTCAGGCTTTATTCGTGCCGCAGGTCCAGATCTCGATCGAATTTACCGATAGTGCCGGATTCCAGCATTTTCAGACCGCTGCCTATCTGGTCGGCCAGGAACACCAGCCACCGCGCCAGAAAATGGCACCCTTCCGGCTCGACACGGGGCCGCGCAGCTTTACCCCGCTAGGCCACCGCCCGCTCGCTGCAGGATAAGTTCTTCTTCTCCGTCGACGATCCCCGTTGATTGCATCGCAAACCTTTACTGGCCTCGACGACATTCGATGTAAAAAAAGCACATAGCGGTAGATTCGCGGGACAATGCGTTATAGCCTCGACGTCTGGAAATCGAATCGCTAAACGGCGGGACGAATAGCGCAAATAATTGCGGGCATGAGGAGTTTAATATGGAATTGTTGGTATCGACCGACTGGCTAGCCAACGAACTGGGTGCGTCTGATTTACGAGTAGTCGACGCGACAAAATTCATGGCGGATGCCGGACGCAATCCTGCGGCCGAATATGAGGCTGGCCATATCCCTGGCGCAGTTTTCATGGACCTCAGTGATTTGACCGATTCCAGCAATCCCGTCGAGAATATGCTCCCACCGGCGGAAAAATTTGCCAGCCGGATGCAATCGCTCGGTCTGGGCGACGGCAGCCGCGTGGTTCTCTATGATGACAGCCCGCTGCAGAGCGCAGCACGCGCCTGGTGGATGCTGACGATTTTCGGCGCGCATGAAGTTGCCATTCTTGATGGTGGCATCGCCAAGTGGAAGGCCGAAGGCCGGCCGCTGGAAACCGGCAAGGAAGCATTGCGCCACCGCCATTTTACCGTCTGGAAAGACGACAAGGACGTTCGCACCAAGGCCGATCTGCTGGCGAACCTGCACAGCAAGGACGAGCAGGTTGTCGACGCACGGCCCGCAGACCGGTTCAGCGGCGAAACACCGGACCCGCGCGGCAACTTAGCCTCTGGCCATATCCCCGGCTCGACCAATATTCCGCACAGCAGCTTCTTCAACGCTGACGGAACATGGAAAAGCGCTGACGAAATCAAGGCGATCTTTACGGATGCTGGTGTCGACCTCTCGAAACCTCTGATCACAACCTGCGGATCGGGAATGACCGCAGCGGTTGTATCCTTTGCAGCGGCGGTTGCCGGTGCCGAAAAAACAGCACTATATGACGGCAGCTGGGCCGAATGGGGCGCCGATGCGGATACCCCGAAAGAAACCGTCTGAATATGCCAGCGCTGCTGGAATTATAATTGGCTGACAACGGCTCTGGTTCGAAAAAGCCCGCGACCCAGGTCGTTACCGGTGGTCGCCGGAAAATATGGACCGGAGCCGTCGTCAACCCGCCCGTCTGGCGTGGCAGTACGCATCTCTACGACGATGTAGCCCATCTTCGGGAAGGCCTGAAATCCAACGATGACGGCCGCTTTTTCTATGGCCGGCGCGGGTCTCCGACCCAATGGTCACTGGCCGATGCACTGACCGAAATGGAGCCCGGCGCGGCCGGGACCATGCTTTACCCCTCCGGTGTCGCCGCCATTTCCTGCGCTTTGCTCGCCATTCTGCAGCCGGGCGACGAAATATTGCTCACCGACAGCAGCTACGATCCCAGTCGCAGTTTTGCCGATGCCTTTCTCAAACGCATGGGCATTGCGACGCGCTATTATGATCCGATGATTGGTGCGGATATTGCCAATCTCATCGGTCCGCAGACAAAAGCCATATTGATGGAAAGCCCCGGCAGCCTGACCTTCGAGGTTCAGGACGTACCGGCGATTTGCAAAGCGGCTCGTGCGGCAGGCGTAATCACCCTTCTCGACAATACCTGGGCGACATCGCGCTTTTTCCCGGCGCTGGAACATGGCGTTGATATCGCCATCACCGCCGCCACCAAATATATTGTCGGTCATAGCGATGTGATGATGGGAGCCGTGACCACGCACAGCAAATATTGGACTCGGCTGCGACGGACTGCCCAGCAACTCGGTCAGGTCGTCTCCCCCGATGATGCCTATCTGGCTGCACGCGGATTGCGGACGCTGGACGTCCGTCTGCGGCAGCATGAAGCGAGCGCCTTGCAAATTGCGCATTGGCTGAAGAACCGGCCCGAGGTCGGCCTCGTCCTCCACCCTGCCCTGCCCGATTGCCCGGGGCATGACATATGGAAGCGCGATTTCAAGGGGTCTGCGGGTCTCTTTTCCTTCGAGCTGCCGGATGGTGACGACCAGTCCCGCGCCGCTTTCATCGATGCGCTGACGCTATTCGGCATCGGCTATAGCTGGGGCGGATTTGAAAGCCTCGCCCTGCCGGTCGATCCGGCAAAGCATCGCACGGCAACCGCGTGGACGGGGAAAGGCCCGCTGGTACGGCTGAATATCGGTCTGGAAGACCCCGATGATCTGACTGCGGACCTTGCCAAAGGCTTCGAACATTACCACAGTGCGCAACCATGATAGACAATGCGTTCCAATATCTGGAGACTCTGACTTCCGACACTCCCCGCAACGTCCAATATATAGAAGGTGCCGTTGCCGCCGCACTGGTCATGTTATCTCTTACCGCCGGCTGGTATCTCAGCAATTATATCGGCCCCAAGCTGCGCCACCTCTGGGAAGCGCGGGCAGGTTACGAGAGCGAGCTAGCGGGTCGCCGTATCCGCGACATGACGCGGCGCGCCACGACCTTCATTTTATGCGGCATTTTCCTGTCCTTCTATCCCTGGCACCTCATTGCCCAGGTCGTCTTTTCTCTGACCATCGCCATCACGGTTGGCCTGTTTGCCAATGACCTGATCCGCGGCGTGCGGATGCCGGACTGGCTCGGGACCGTCATCGGCCTTGCGCTGTTCGTGAGTATCGGATCGGGATTGGTCGGCGGGATCGCTCCGATAACCGAAGCATTGGACAAGGTCGGATTCGGCATCGGCACGAAGAGATTCTCTCTGCTCTGGCTTGTGACCGTGGCGATGACCGCGGTCATCCTGCTCGCGGTTGCCCGCGTACTGATGAAACTGGTTACCTATATCATCGGCAACAGCGAGCTGGACGGCGCGCAAAAGCTTCTGGGCCAGAAGCTGGCTACCGTCGCCATATTGGCCGGTGCCTTTGTTCTTGGCCTCGATTTGGTCGGGATCGATCTGACCGCGCTGGCGGTATTTTCCGGCGCCTTTGGCCTGGCTATCGGCTTCGGTATGCAGAAAACAATCGGCAACCTGATTGCCGGCATCATCCTGCTGATGGACCGTTCAATCAAGCCCGGTGACGTGATCGCGGTCGGCAATACATACGGCTGGGTCAACAAGATCGGCGTCCGCGCGGTTTCGGTTCTGACTCGCGAAGGCAAGGAGCATCTGATCCCGAACGAGGATCTGATGACGCGCGAAGTCGAGAACTGGTCCTATTCCAGCCCCAATGTGCGGATCAGCATCCCGATCGGAGTGTCTTACGATACGGACATGGATCAGGCGATTGACCTGATGAAACAGGCCTGCGTCGACGTGCCGCGGGTATTGAACCACCCCAAACCCGTGGTCTGGATGCTCGAATTTGGTGACAGTAGCGTCAATTTCGAGATCCGCTGCTGGATCAAGGATCCCCAATCGGGAGTCGGCAATTTCAAGGCGGCGATCCTCAAACGGGTCTGGGACCTGTTCAAGGAACATGGGGTCGAAATTCCGTTCCCGCAGCGCGACGTGCATATCCGGTCATTACCGGAAGGCGGGACGGTCAAGCTCGCGACCGGCCCCAAATAGGCCGGTCGCTCGCTAGAATCGCCTCTCGCCAGCCCAAACACGATCATAAAAATCGGCGCCGTCCAGGAGGGCCCGCACAACCGATTGACGCATTATTAATCACCCTGAATCGAATTCGCCTAAATTTTAGGCGTTGAAAATGCGGTTTGTGGCGCAAGTGCAACAACCGATGATTATGTCATCTTTCCTGTCATTTTCTTTCTTGTGCACCGCAATATTATAGAGCAGCTTTCCCGTGCATGTTTAAAGACTGTTCGCGTTCGGGGCATCTGGCGTAATAAAAAAACAGCTGAGACTATGCCAGGAGGGGCGATACGCATTAACGAGAAAGGTATTTCCATGCGCACGTCCAATAAAATTATCCTTGGCGGCAAAGCCAAGTCCACCATCGTCGGCCTTTCGGCCATCTTGCTGGCCAGCACGGCCGCACCAGCCTTCGCACAGGACGCAGAGGAATCTGCCAGTGCTTTCACTATTTCCGGAAACGCGGCCGTCACAAGCGACTATCGTTTTCGTGGCGTTGCCCAATCCGGCGGCGACGTAGCCATTCAAGGCGGTATCGATATTGGTCATGAAAGCGGCTTTTATGTCGGAACATGGGGCTCTTCGATCAACTTTGCCGGCGGCACCGAGCTTGATATTTACGGCGGCTGGTCCGGTGAAATAGCGTCGGGCATTTCCGCCGACGTTGGTTTGCTATATTATTTCTATCCTGACGCTGGCGGCGTTGGCGGTGGAGCAACCGATTTCTTTGAACCTTATGCTTCCGTTTCTGCGACCCTCGGTCCAGTTGAAGCCACTGTCGGTGCTGCCTATTCATGGGGCGGGCAAAGCGCTCTGGCCGATGAAGACAATATCTATCTTTACACAGACCTGAGTGCGGGCATTCCCAACACTCCGCTGACCTTGAATGCTCATTTGGGCTATTCGGATGGCGACAGCTTTCTCAGTACCCTGCAAGGCACAGACAGCAATTACGTCGATTGGTCACTGGGTGTTGATTATGCAATCTCCCCGAACCTGACGCTGGGAGTAGCCTATACGGATACCGATGATTCCCCGGCCCAGAAAGATTTCACCGATTCTGCGTTCATCTTCACTCTCGGCGTCTCCTTCTAAATTCACATCGTCACGCTGAAAAAGGGGGCTGCTCGGACAACCGGGCGGCCTTTTTTTTTAACTAGCGGCGACAAGTTTTTGCGTAGCCGCATGCCGCGGATTATCGATGACTGTCTGCAAATCGCCGGTCTCGACGATCCGTCCATCATCCATCACCGCGATCCGGTGGCATAATCGGCGGGCAGCAGCGATGTCATGGGTGATGAATAGCAGGCTCAGCCCGTTCTCTACCTGCAACCGGTGAAGAAGTTTCAGAATCTCTGCTCCGACCAGCGGATCGAGCGCCGATGTTGCCTCGTCCAGCACCAGCAATTGCGGAGCCGCAATGATCGCCCGGGCGATCGCTACGCGTTGCGCCTGTCCACCGGACAGGCTGGCAGGCATACGGGTCAGGAAACCTTCCGCCAGATCAACATCGGACAGCGCCTGCCGCGCCAGATCGTCGCGTTTGGCCTTTGTCAGATCGGGCCTCAGATTGCGCAGCGGTTCGGTGACGATGTCGAGAACCTGCCACTGCGGATCGAGACTGGCGACCGGATCCTGAAAAACCGGCTGGATAAGCCTCCGCATTTCCAGACTGCGCTGCCGGCGCTCGGGAAGCGCGCTGCCTTGCCACAGGATTTCGCCCCGGGTCACCGGCCCGATACCGGCGATGGCGCGCCCCAGTGTCGACTTTCCGGAACCGGAGCCGCCTAACAATGCGAGGGATTCGCCTTGCCGGATCATGATGCCCGCATTCTCTACGGCGAGGATATTTCCCCGACGCCAACCGGGCCGTTGAAATTCTACACCAACATCTCTGGTCTCAAGCAGTTCATCACCAGGCTCGGCTAGCTTCGGCAATGGCTCGTCAAGACGCGGCGTGGCCGCGATCAGGCGCCTCGTATAATCTTCGGCAGGATGGGCAATGACGTCGGCCGTCGGCCCGTTTTCCACTACCCTGCCCTTGTCCATCACCAGCAGCTGATCGGCATGGCCCTCAACCGAAGCAAGGTCATGGCTGACCAGCAACATCCCCAGCCCCCGCTCGGCGCGCAATTGATCGAGCAGGTCCATGATCTCGGCTCGCAAGGAAGCATCGAGAGCGCTGGTCGGTTCGTCGGCGATCAGCAATTTGGGACTGTGCGCGATAGCGGCGGCGATCATAACCCGCTGCCGTTCACCGCCGGATAATCGATGCGGGAACTGGTCCAGTCGCTCGTCGGGGCGAGACAGGCCGACACGCTCCAGTTTTTGTGCCAGCTCTCTCCGCGAAGGCCGCGCCGATCCCGCCTGCATCGTCGCTTCCTGCAATTGCGCGCCGACCGTCAGATGGGGAGTCAGCGCGGTCAGTGGTTGCTGGAAAATAAAGCCGCTCAGCCTGCGCCGCGCATCTCTCAATTGATCGGCATCTGCACTGGCGAGATCGATACCGTCCAGGCAGATCGAGCCGGTCGCTATACCGGGTGTCAGCCCGAACGGCGTCAGGCAGGTCAGGCTTTTTCCCGAACCGGACGCACCGATGATCGCGGTGCACTGGCCCGGTTCGACGGTCAGGCTGACATCCTCCACCAGCCGGTTGCCGGCGATGGCCACGGCGAGATTGCGGATCTCATAAAGGCTCACGAGAAGCGGTCTCTCAGCCGCTCGCCCTCTATCGTCAGGCAGACCAGTATCACCACCAGCAGACCGCCGGGCAGCAACAGACCGAGCGGTGTCATATCCATGTCATCGGCACCTTCCTTGACCAGGATGCCCAGCGAGGTCAGCGGTTCCTGCACACCAAGCCCGAGAAAGGACAGAAAGCTCTCGACCATCACCACCTGCGGGACGGTCAGCATCAAATAGGCCAACGCGACACCGGCGATATTCGGCAAAATATGGCGCAGCATGATCATGATCGACGGCGTCCCCGCTGCCTCGGCAGCAAGAATGAAGGGCCGCTGCTTGAGCGCCATCACCTGCCCCCGGACCACGCGCGCCATGGTCAGCCATTCGACCAGCCCGATGCCGACGAACACCAGCAATATCGACCGCCCGAAGACAACCATCAGCAGGATGACAATGAACATGAAGGGCAGCGCGTAGAGACCGTCGACAATCCGCATCATCGCCTCGTCGACTCTTCCGCCGATCCAGCCAGCGGTCGCTCCCCAGGTGATGCCGACGATCAGCGAAACCAGCGCCGCCGCAATAGCGACCATCAGAGTGATCTGCGTTCCTGCGGCCAGCCGTGCCAGACGGTCCCGGCCAATCTCGTCGGTACCGAAAATATGCGAACCGGTGAACGCCGGCGCACGCACGGCATCCCAGTCGATCTGGTCATAGGTCCAAGGCAACAAGAACGGCAATACCAAGGCCAATGCGACAATCACGAGGACAATCGATAAAGGGAAATGGCGTTTCAGCATCGCCTCACCCTTCCCGCATTCTGGGATCGAGCCAGCCGTAGATCAGGTCGGCGAACAGGTTGAAGAGGATGATCAGCGCGGCGTAGAGCGTGACCACGCCAAGCACGAGCGGATAGTCGCGATTGAGCGCCCCCTGGACAAAATAGCGGCCCAAGCCCGGCAGCCCGAAGACGGTTTCCACTACGACCGCGCCGGTCAAAAGACCCGCCGCTGCCGGACCGAGATAGCTGGCGACCGGGACCAGGGCGGGCCGCAATCCATGTTTCATCAGGATTTTCGTTTCGGATAGGCCGCGTGCCCGCGCGGTGCGGATATGATCCTGCTTGAGCACGCTGGCCAGTCCGGCGCGGGTAAGCTTGGCGATCGCTCCCGACACCGGCAGCGCGAGCGCGACCACGGGCATGATCAGCCATGCGACCCCTTCACCGGTTCCCGAGACCGGCAACATACCCAGCCACAGACCGAATAATAGCGCGAGCGCCGGCCCGGTGACAAAGGTCGGCAGCGCGGTGGCAACCGTCGCCAGCATCATGATCGTCTTGTCGACGGCTTTTCCGGCTCGCACAGCGGCAAACAGGCCTGCCGTCACGCCGATGGCCAGGGCCAGCAATATCGCCAGCCCCCCGAGCATCAGGGAGATAGGCAGGCCCTGCGCAATCAGTTCCGATACGGTGAAGTCGCGGTAGACCAGAGACGGGCCGAAATCCCCCTGCACCAGCCGCGAAACATAGAGCCATGCCTGCTCCCACAGCGGTCGATCCAGACCATAAGCCTGTTGCAATGCCGCCTGTGTGGCCGGATCGAGCAGGCGTTCGCCATCAAACGGCCCGCCGGGCGCCAGCCGCATCAGAAAGAAGGAAGCCAATATGATCACCAGCAGCGTCGGGATTGCCGTCAACAGCCGCCGGGTGATCAGGGTCAGCACCTGCCGCTAGAGCTCCATTGCGCCGAAACAGCTCCGCACTTCGGCGATGAACGATTCCGGCACTTCCATCGCTGCGAAGTGGCCGCCTTTCTCGGGCTCGCCCCAGTAGCGCAAATCCTTGAACCGTTGTTCAGCCCATCGGCGTGAGGGGGTAATGATCTCGTTGGGGAAAATACTGCATCCGGAGGGAATGTCGACCGGGTCAATATTGGGCGCGCCGAAACTTTCACGATACAATCGCGCCGACGAGGCACCGGCATTGTTGAGCCAATAGATCATGACATTGTCGAGCAGACGGTCAGGATCGAAATTTTCATCGGGCGCCTTGGCTCCTTCCGCCCATCCCTGGAATTTCTCCATGATCCAGGCCATCTGGCCGACCGGCGAATCCGCCAGACCATAGCCGAGCGTCTGCGGCCGGGTCCGCTGGATTTCTGCATAGCCGGTGCCTTGCGTCTGATAGACAGCGAAATGCGCCAGCGATGCTTTCTCGGCCGGCGTCAGATCAGCCATGATTTCTTCGGAAGGGGGCCCAACCACGACGATGTTGACGTGAATGCCTGCACAATGGCCAAGGTTTTGCGCGCCGATAACCGATGTCACCATCCCGCCCCAGTCACCGCCCTGCGCGAAATAACGGTCATAGCCGAGCCGGGTCATCAGCACGTCCCAGGCCTTGGCGATTTTTTCCATTCCCCAGCCGGTCACGGTCGGCTTGCCCGAGAAACCGAAACCCGGCAGCGTCGGGACCACCAGATGATAGGCATCTTTTGCTTCGCCGCCATAAGCCACCGGGTCGGTGAGCGGACCGATCACATCCATGAACTCGACGATCGATCCCGGCCAGCCATGGGTCATGATCAGGGGCCGTGCTTCGGCTTCCGGCGATCGGATATGCATGAAATGGATGTCGACGCCGTCGATCTCGGTCAGATGATGACTATATTGGTTGAGCTCATCCTCGCAGCGCCGCCAGTCATAGCTGGTCCGCCAATGTTCGACGATGGTTTTGACATAATCGAGCGGAATGCCCTGCGACCAGTCGTCAACCGGCTCGGGATCAGGCCAGCGCACATGGCGCAACCGGATATCCAGATCGTCCAGCGCGGTCTTCGGGATATCAATATTATAGTCTCTGATTTCGTCACTCATAATATGTCATCCTATATCCGTTCGACCTGAGCCTTGCACAGGACGATAAACTCATTCTAACCTTTAATCCCTTGAAAAATCCCGGGATGAACGGTCATCCGCTCACATCGTCGGGACCGGTACTTCGCCAGAATAGTCGTAAAAGCCTTTACCCGTCTTGCGACCCAGCCAGCCGGCCTCGACATATTTCATCAGGATCGGGGCGGGGCGATATTTCGGATCGCCAAAGTCGTTCTGCAGCACGCGCATGATTTCCAGCAATGTGTCGAGACCGATCAGATCGGCCAGGGTGATCGGCCCCATCGGATGGCCAAGTCCCAGTTGAACACCGCGATCGATATCTTCCATCGACGCCGTGCCTTCACCCAATGCGAAGAAAGCCTCGTTGAGCATCGGCAGCAGGATACGATTGACGACGAAACAGGGTGAATCCTTGGCCATCACCGGCGTTTTTCCGACCGCTTTGGCGAAATCACTCGCCATGGCTGCGGTCTGGTCGCTGGTTGCAAGACCACGGATGACCTCGACCAGTCCCATTAGCGGCACCGGGTTGAAGAAATGCACGCCGACAAAGCGCGATGGATCTTTGACCGACTGAGCCAGCCGGGTGATCGAAATGGACGAGGTATTGCTCGCCAGGATCGCCTGATGGCCGAGAACCTCGGACGCTGCGGCAAAAATCTGGCGCTTGATTTCTTCACGCTCGGTCGCGGCCTCGATGATGATGTCGGCATTGGCCATCGGGTCGAGCTGCACGATCGGTTCGATACGCCCCAATGCGATATCGGCCGCCTGCTGTTCGATCTTTTCCTTTTCGACCAGCCGCGCCAGCTGCTTGGCAATACCGGCCTTGCCGCGTTCGGCAATCTCGAGACTGACATCGGACAAATAGACATGATAGCCTGCCTGCGCTGAAACCTGTGCGATGCCGGCACCCATTTGTCCCGATCCGATAATGCCGATTGCTTTCATTTCATGTCTTTCTGGCTATTCATTATGATTCAACAAGCCACTAGCGATTGTCGGTCAAACTGGCTAGATTGCAATTATGCCCCCTATCAGTTTCATCGCTGGAATATTCGCGATACTCGCCACGACTGCTGCTTTGCCGGTTCCACAGCCGGGAGAAATCCGCACGTTCAAGGACTGGGCCGCTGGCTGCGACAATGGCGGCAATTGCGAAGCCGTCTCGCTGATGTCGGAGAATGGCGAAGCAGGTTTTGATGACTGGGGCGGGCCGGTCTCCATCGTCCGGACCGCAGACAGCGATGATATTTTCAAAGTGCGCGTCCTGTTCGAGGCCAAGGGAATGGACCGCTACAAGATGATCATCGACGGAAAGCTGGTTGATACAGGCGCAATTGTCCAGGGCGACTATCCGATCGAAATTGTTGGCGAAGATGCCAGGAAAGTGGCGCAGGCGATTATCAAAGGGAAGCTTCTGGTTTTGCAAGGACCGGCGGGCGAGAATATCACCCGGACGTCTCTGGCCGGTTCATCCGCCGCCCTGCGTTACATCGACCAAAAACAGAACCGCGCCGGCACCCAAAGCGCTCTGGTCGCGAAGGGAAACCGGACGTTCGAGCCGGCCAACACCAGTATACCGGTGATCCTTGTCGACCGGTGGGAACCCGCAAAACTGGTGCCCGAAGCCAGCGCCCTTGTCGCGCTCGCCGAGGATTCAAAATGCAAGCAGGAGCGCTATGGCCTGATCGAGGATCAAGCCTATCCGCTTGGCAAACGCGGTGATCTACACCGGGCACTGATATTGATATCCTGTGGCTCCGGCGCCTATAATTTTTCCAGCGCGCCATTTATCGGCGAATATCGGAAAGACAGTGCCGAGGGCTGGACCTTCACGCCCGCGAAATTTGACCGTCAGCCCAGTTGGGGCGGCGAAGGCACTGATCCCTTGCTGATCAACGCCAGCTGGGACGAGCAGGACCAGACGCTCAGCAGCTACGGTAAGGGCCGTGGACTGGGTGATTGCGGCAGCGCTGAAAATTATGTCTGGGACGGGGAACGGTTCCGCATGACCGACGCCACCGCGATGCCCGAATGCCGGGGTGCCTATGACTGGATCACCATCTGGCGGGCAAACTATCAGAAGCTCGAATCGGCCGGACCGGCAACCAAATAAATTTCAGGGTGCGTGCTTGAGCGGGTGCGCCTCTACGAGCATCAGCGTGAAATAATCCCGTTCGTCGCTCCATTCGTGCAACGGTGTCCAGCCGCCCGCCCGCAACATAAGCCTGGCATCGCGCAAGCCATATTTATGGCTGTTTTCAATATGCAACCTCTGGCCCTCGACCAATTTGTAGACTTTGCCGTCGATTGAAAATTCCACGTCGGCCTGGGCCTCGAGATAGATTTCGATCCGGGCATAAAGGTCGTTCCAGACGGCAATATGCCGAAATTGCTCGACGGGGATATCCGCGTCCAGTTCGCGATTGATCCGGTGGAGCAGGTTGAGCGAGAATTGCGCCGTCACACCGGCGCTATCGTCATAGGCGTTGACCAGTATCTCCGGGTCCTTGATCCGGTCAAAGCCGATCAGAAGTTGCGCACCCTCACCCAATGTTTCCCGCATGAAGCGCAGCAGATCGACCGAAGTACGGGCGATCATGTTGCCGATCGTGGAGCCGGGAAAGAAACCGAGCTTTGGCATGCCCGCAACGGCCTCGGGCAGTTCAACCCGCTTCATGAAATCGGCCTCGACCGGATGTATCGGTAGGTCAGGAAACTCGTCCTGCAACTGCGATGCGCTATGCTCGAGAAACTCGCCACTAATATCGATCGGGACATAGGCTGCCGGATCGATCGCCTTCAGCAGATGGGGAGTCTTGGTGGAGCTGCCGGAACCGAATTCAATCACCGCCCGGTTCGGCCCCACTGCCGCTGCGAAAGCGGCCCCGTTCGCCTGCAGCAATTTTGTCTCGGTGCGGGTCGGATAATATTCGGGTAGCTCGGTGATTTCCTCGAACAGTTCCGATCCGCGGCGATCATAGAGCCAGCGGGCCGGCATCGCATAGGTCTGCTGTTCGAAACAGCGCCTTACGTCCTTGCGAAAGGTATGATCAACGACTGAAGTGGTCATGTCCATGGGAGGGGGCGTCCTTTGCGTCAAATATCTTTGGCGAGCCGCAGTCCGCAGAACTGCCAGCGCTGGTGGGGGTAGAAGAAATTCCGGTAGCTGGGCCGGATATGCTGAGGCGGGGTGGCGATACTGCCACCTTTCAGGACCGACTGGCCGGACATGAACTTGCCATTATATTCGCCGACCGCGCCGTCGGCGGACTTGAAGCCGGGATAGGGCAAATAGGCGCTGCCGGTCCATTCCCAGACGGCACCGGTGCCAGGCAAGCCGTCATCGGCGGCCACTTCCCATTCCGCTTCGGTCGGCAACCGCGCGCCAGCCCATGTTGCGAAGGCATCGGCTTCATAGTGGCTGACATGTTTGACCGGTGCCGACGGATCGAGCCTGTGATTACCCGAAAGTCCGAACTCGGCCCATTCCTGATCTGAACTTTGGTTCCAATATGATGGCGCTTCGATGGCTTGCTGCCGCACCCAGGCCCAGCCGTCGGACAGCCAGTGGCGTGCCTCGCGATAACCGCCATCCTCGATGAAGGCGAGCCATTCGCCATTGGTCACCGGACGACTGGCGATCGCGTGGGGATGGAGTAGCACGTCGTGACGAGGACCTTCGCAATCAAAGGCAAAGCCCTGACCATCATGACCGATCTGGTGGACGCCAGCCCTGCCTTCGATCCATCGCAGGGGTCCGGGTTCAGCGGCACGGACGGGCGCTGCGCTGGAATAAGCAGGCTTCAGCGGATTGCGGGAGAAAAGATGCAATATATCGGTCAGCAGCAATTCCTGATGCTGTTGTTCGTGATGCAGACCGAGTTCGACCAGATCGAGCAATTCGTCGGAGAAACCGGCCATCGCTTCGGTCATCGCATTGTCGACATGGCTGCGATAGGCCATCACCTCTGCCAGCGACGGGCGCGTCAGCAAGCCTCGCTCCGGCCGGGCATGTCTTGCCCCTTCGGCTTCATAATAGCTGTTGAACAAATAGGGATAGGCCTCGTTGAACAGTTGGTAGCCCGCTACATGATCGCGCAACAGGAAGGTTTCAAAAAACCAGCTGATATGGGCAAGATGCCATTTTGTCGGTGAAGCATCATCCATCGATTGCGCGGTTGCATCGGCATCGCTCAAGCCATCGGCGAGGCGCACCGAATGGTTCCTCACCTCCCGGAAACGATCCATCAGCACGCTTGATCGGGGAGCATTGGCCGAACCGGGCGAGGACGGAAACGGGCGTTGAGATTGGCTTGCGATCGGTCCTACTCCGGTGAATGCTCTGATTCCTTTCAGAACATAGAGCGAACAATGACTGGGTCAACAACGCATATTTGCGCCGGATGGTTGCAGGAATTCGGAAAGCGTTGCGAAACTGCCGCCTAGCGCGATGCTCCGGGCACCCATAAAATATCGTCTGCGCCGCCATTGTTCAGCGCCCGGCCAAGCACGAACAGATAGTCGGACAGGCGATTGATATAGGCAAGCGCCTGTGGATTGATGCGCATTTCCTGAGCCGCGGCAACACAGCTACGCTCGGTGCGTCTGGCAATGGCCCGCGCACAATGAATGCCCGCGGCCGCTTTCGAGCCGCCGGGCAATATGAAACTGGTCAGAGGATTTAGATCGGCATTCACCGTATCGATTTCTGTTTCCAGGCGCTCGACCTGTGACGGCACCACGCGAAGCACCATTTGCGAAGGCGCAAAATCATCACCCTCTGCTGCCGGTGTTGCCAGATCGGCACCCAGATCGAACAGATCATTCTGGACAACCCGCAAAGTCTGGACCAGCGCACCGTCCGTGATGTCGCAAATCGCCAGACCGAGGGCGCTGTTCAGTTCATCGACATCGCCGATCGCTGCCATGCGCGGAGCATTCTTGGCCAGCCGCGAACCGTCGACCAGTCCGGTCGTACCGTCATCGCCGGTTTTCGTGTAAATCTTGTTGAGTTTTACCATCGGGGGAGCCGACTAGCTCTGGCCGCCCGCCAGTGCCAGCAACACGACCACCAGCACGATCGCAATCGCCTGATATTTGACGCGGGCAAACATCATTTCATTCTGCTTCTTGTGCGATGCCGTGATGCCATCGGCATCAACATCGCCCGGTTCCATATTGGCGAAGGCGATCAGCCCGCGAACCAGTGCATAAACGACAGCGCCCGCTGCCACGATGATCATCAATATCAAAATATAGCTCATAAATTCACCTTAAGCCGCCGAAAGCGATATTCCAACAGGGAAGTTTGCTGCGCGGAGTTCCTGTAGCAATTCATATCCGCTGCGACCCGCAGTCCGCAATACGGACAAAGAGGCAGAATCGCGACTTTTTGATAGTTTCGCACCGCTTTCGTCGAGCAACAGCGGATGATGAAAATAGGTCGGGGTTGGCAAGTCCAGAAGGGCTTGCAGCAGGCGATGGATATCGGTGGAAGCGAAAAGATCGTCGCCGCGCACCACATGGCTAATCCCGTCCCTTGCATCGTCGAGCGTCACCGCCAGATGATAGGCAACCGGCGTATCTTTCGGGACAATGACAACATCCCCCAGCTTTTCCGCATGGATAATTTGCTTGCCGTGCCGCTCATCATACCAGTCGAGCGGCCCGGTCCTGACAATCGCCCTGGCAACATCCAGGCGCCAGCTATGCGGCTCGGTTCGCGCCCGTTCCCGAGCCAGAGCAGGATCAAGATGACGGCAGGTGCCCGCATAGACGGGACCGTCCGGCCCTTCCGGCTGCGGACCCGCTTCCTGTGCCTGCCGCATGCTCGTCCGCGTACAGAAACAGCGGTAGAGCATATCCATATCCTTCAGCCGCTCCACCGCAGCGGCGTAGCTTTCGAAACGGTCGGACTGGTAAATCACGTCGCCGTCCCATGTCAGCCCGAGCCACTGCAAATCCGCCAATATCGCCTCGACAAATTCGGGCCGGCTGCGCCCGCCATCAATATCCTCGATCCGGAGCAGAAACCGGCCTCCCCGCTCCCGAGCGAAATCATGAGCCACCATCGCGGCATAGGCATGACCCAAATGTAACAATCCGTTGGGGCTTGGAGCGAACCGCGCCACAATATCTCGATTCATTTGCCCACTTGACGTCATGATGAGGATATTGTTCTTTGTGTCATAGTCATGTCACGTTCTTAGGGATAAAGAATGGGCAGTAAAGGACAAGGGAGACAGTATTTATGTATCACCCCGACTTGCTAAGGCATCCGGAAAGCTGCCCTTCGCTCGTCCTCAACGCTGACTATACGCCTCTATCCTATTATCCGCTCAGTCTGTGGCCTTGGCAAACTGCGATAAAAGCGGTGTTTCTCGACCGGGTCGATATCGTCTCCAGCTATGAGCGCGAGGTACACAGCCCCAATCTCGACATGAAAATCCCGTCGGTGATTGCGCTAAAGAAATATATCAAGCCGTCCGAATATCCGGCCTTCACCCGCTTCAACCTGTTTCTGCGCGACAAGTTCGAGTGCCAATATTGCGGATCACCCGACAATCTGACCTTCGACCACGTCATCCCGCGCCGTCAGAAAGGTCGCACGACCTGGGAGAATGTCGCCACTGCCTGCCTGCCGTGCAATCTCAAGAAAGGCGGCCGGACGCCGAAGGAAGCGCATATGCAGCTCGCCAATCGCCCGATCAAGCCGACCAGCTGGCACCTGCAGGAACATGGCCGGGCGTTCCCGCCCAATTTCCTGCACGATACATGGCATGACTGGCTGTACTGGGATATCGAGCTGGAAAGCTAGGCGCGTCGCTGCCCGATATCGACGATACCTCCTTCCGCCAGGTCGGCTTAAACCGTCCGAGCCCGATATACCGCCGGAGGGACTCGAAATAGTCGCCATATTACGCTACAACCGTCCGTGTAACGTTGCGTATCTAATGAGTCCCACATTTTGACTTACGGGAGGCGTATATGAAAAGATCACATCTGACATTGGGTGCAGCTATACTTGCATTAGGCGGGTACAGCGGCGCATCCGCAGAGGCTCAATCCGGTTCTGTTGCCGCTACAAGCACGACTGATGCGGAGATCGTCAAAATGGCGGGCGCGCCGCTATTTGACGGCATGGGCAATTATAGTCGCAAAATTTCGACCAGTTCCGCGGCCGCCAATCGCTATTTCAATCAGGGCATGGTGCTGGCGTTCGGTTTCAATCATGCCGAAAGCATCCGCTCGTTCCGGGCAGCCCAGCGGCTCGATCCCGGTTGCGCAATGTGCTTTTGGGGAGAGGCTCTGGCGACCGGTCCCAATATCAATGTGACCAGCAAGGGCAAAGCGGTGATGAGCGAGGCCGACCGGAAATCCGCCTTCGCCGCTATCAATCGCGCCTTGGCCCTGAAAGGCACGGCCACACCAGTGGAACAGGCGCTGATCGAAGCACAGGCGAAGCGCTATAACGGTGATCCGTCAACCGCCCGCGAACCGCTGGATCTCGCATATGCCGAAGCCATGGAAAAATTCGTGGCTGCCCACCCGGATGATGACGATGCGGCGGCTATCTATGCCGAAGCATTGATGAACACGATGCCGTGGGACTATTGGTCAGCTGACGGCAAAGCAAAGCCGGAGACCGAGAAAGTCATTGCGACGCTGGAGCGGATCATCGCCCGCAGTCCGAAGCATCCGCTCGCGCTCCATCTGTATATCCATGCCGTCGAGGCATCCGACCAACCCGGACGGGCCGAGGACGAAGCGGACGCGCTGGCCAATCTTGTGCCCGGATCAGGGCATCTTGTGCATATGCCGGCGCACATCTTCTGGCGGGTCGGGCGCTATGACGATGCGGCCAAGGCCAATGTCCGGGCGGCGTCCGTCGACGAAGAATATATCGCGGCCTGCAACGCGCAGGGATTTTATCCGGCACTATATTATCCGCACAATATCCATTTCCTCTGGGCAGCGACCAGCATGTCGGGTCAAAGCAAAATGGCTCTGGAATCGGCGCGCAAAGTCGCTGCAAATGTCCGGCTGGAACAGATAGAGCAATTTCCTACCGTGGAGTTTTTCAAGACCATTCCGCTGCAAACGCTCGCCCAGTTTGGCAAATGGCCGGACATCATGGCCGAACCGGCCCCGCCCGGGAATCTCGACTATTCCAACGCAATCTGGCGCTATGCCCGCGGTCTTGCGATGGCAAACATGGGGAACATTGACGTTGCCCAGACCGAACGCGCAAAGCTCGCGGCGGTAAAGGACTCGGTGCAGATACGTTTTCTCGACAGCGCGGATTACCCGGCCAGCGTGCTACTCAATATCGCCGACGATCTGCTGCAGGGCGAAATAGCGCTCAAGTCGGGCGATCCCGATCTGGCGGCCAGCCATTTTCAGCGGGCCGTGGAGAAGCAGGACAGCCTGCCCTATATGGAACCGCCGTTCTGGTATTATCCGACCCGGCAGTCGCTGGGCCAGGCGCTGCTTGACGGAGGGCGGTTTGCCGAGGCGGAAGCGGTGTACCGGAAAGACCTCGAAGACTATCCACACAACGGCTGGTCGATGTCGGGACTCGCCGCTGCGCTTGAGCGGCAAGGCAAGATGGATGAGGCAAATAAGGCAAAGGCCGCCCTTGCGATCATCTGGGCCAAGGCTGATGTCAAAATTAATGGTTCACGGCTCTAGTTTGGCTTGACCGATTATCTGCCGCAGTGCAGCATATCGGCATGACCCAATCCCTCACCGTTCGCCAAAATCCCGACATCAAATATCTCGGCAAATTGCTGGGCGATGTCATTCGCTCCTATGGCGGAGAGGAACTGTACCGGCGCACCGAATATATCCGCTCGACCAGCGTCGACCGCCATCGCGGTCTGGCGGATGCGGATGCGATTGATCCGGGCCTGGATGCGTTGTCGCTCGACGAAACGCTGGCTTTTGTCCGCGGGTTCATGCTGTTTTCCCTGCTCGCCAATCTGGCCGAGGATCGTCAGGGCGTCGCCGCTGAAAAAGGCGCCACAGTGGTCGAAGCAATCGAACTGCTCGCCAGCGAAGGCGTTGACCGCGACGCGATCCTGAAACTGCTCGACGACGCGCTGATAGCGCCAGTACTGACCGCCCACCCGACCGAGGTCCGGCGCAAGAGCATCATCGACCATAAATCCCGGATTGCCGAACTTCTGCTGATGAAGGACGAGGGAGAAACAGAGACACCGCAGGGCGATATGCTCGACGCCGCCATCCTGCGCCAGATCGCTCTGCTCTGGCAGACCCGCCCGCTGCGCCGCGAGCGCCTGTTCGTCACCGATGAAGTGCAGATTTCACAAAGCTATATGAAAGACGTGTTCCTGCCCGTCCTGCCCCGACTCTATGCAAAATGGGAACGGACCCTGGGCGCGCGCCTGCCGAGCTTCCTGAAACTCAACAGCTGGATCGGCGGCGACCGGGATGGCAATCCCTTTGTCGACGCGGGCGCGATGGAGGAGGCCTTGTCGCGGGCCGCCGAAACCGTCATCGGCTATTATCTGATGTGCGTGCACACATTGGGCGCTGAATTGTCCATCTCCACCGAACTCGCCGATGTACCCGCAGCGGTAATCGCACTGGCCGAAGCCAGTGGCGATGACTCGCTGAGCCGCAAGGACGAACCCTATCGCCGCGCCTTGTCCGGCATCTACGCGAAATTGTCCGCGACCCATCTCAAGCTTTGCGGCCATGTGCCCGGCCGTGCATCGACGATTACCGCCGAGGCCTATGACAACCCGCAGCAATTGCGCGAGGAACTGGTCATTCTTGCACAAGGCCTCAAGTCGGCCGGCAAGGGTGTTTTCGCGACATCGGGGGCACTGGGCCGCCTGATCCGGACGGTCGAGCTTTTCGGCTTCCATCTCGCAACCCTCGACATGCGCCAGAACAGCAAGGTTCACGAACGGGTGGTCGCCGAGCTGCTGAAGCAGGCCGGGGTTGAAGATGACTATCTGGCGCTGGACGAGGCGGCACGGGTCAAACGGCTGCGCGCCGAGCTGGCCAATAACCGGCCGCTGGCGAGCCCGTGGATCACCTATAGCGACGAGACCGCAAAGGAACTGTCGATCATCCGCGCCGCCGCCGAAGCGCACCGGAAATATGGCCCCGAGGTCATCACCAATTATAATATCAGCAACGGCGAAAGCGTTTCCGACATATTGGAAGTCTATGTCCTGCTGATGGAGACGGGTCTCTATCACGCTCCGACCGAGGACAACGCATCGCCGTCCTGCCCGGTCATGGCCGTGCCTTTGTTCGAGACCGTCGCCGATCTGGAAAATGCGCCCGAGGTGATGACCGATTTCTTCGCCCTTCCGGAAATGCACGCTCTGGCAAAGGGCCGCGGCCATCAGGAAGTGATGATCGGCTATTCCGACAGCAACAAGGACGGCGGTTATCTGACCTCCACCTGGAGCCTGTTCAAGGCGAGCGATGCCCTCACCCCGATATTCGCCAAGGCCGGCATCAAAATGCAGCTTTTCCACGGACGCGGCGGCGCCGTGGGTCGCGGGGGCGGTTCGGCCTTCGGTGCGATCAAGGCGCAGCCGAAGGGCACCGTCGCCGGTCGCATCCGGATCACCGAGCAGGGCGAAGTGATCGCCGCAAAATATGGCACGGCAGATGTCGCGGAAGCCAATCTGGAAGCGATGACCGCGGCGGTGCTGATCAATTCGCTGGAGCCGGACGAGACCGACAGCAAGGTGCTGGCCGACCATGCCGAGGCAATGGACCAAATCTCGCAGGTCGCGTTCACCGAATATCGCGATCTGGTCTATGGCGACGACAGTTTTCGCACCTTCTTCCGGCAGATGACGCCGCTGACGGAAATCGCCAAGCTCAAGATCGGTTCTCGCCCGGCCAGCCGCACCAAAAGCGACAAGATCGAGGATTTGCGCGCCATTCCCTGGGTGTTCAGCTGGGCACAGGCCCGCGTCATGCTACCCGGCTGGTATGGTGTCGGACAGGCGCTCACCGCGTTCGATGACAAGGCCAAATTGAAGGATATGGCGCAAAGCTGGCCCTTCTTTCAGGCTTCTCTCTCCAATATGGAGATGGTGCTGGCCAAGTCCGACATGGGCATCGCCGCCCGCTATGCGGAACTGGTCGAAGACCAGGACATGGGCCAGGCGTTCTTCGACCGCATCCGGTCCAGCTGGTACCAGACGCGTGACATATTGCTGGAAATCACCGATCAGCCGCATCTGCTGGCGAAAAGCCCGGCGCTGTTCAATAGTATCGAATTGCGCCTGCCCTATATCGAGCCGCTCAACCATCTCCAGATCGAGTTGATGAAACGCTTGCGCGCCGGGGAAGACGACCCGCGGATCGGCGAAGGCATCCAGTTGTCGCTCAACGCGATAGCGACTGCGCTGCGCAATAGTGGCTGACTTTTAGCTGGATTGGCGGCCGGCACAGACAAATATTGCGTGCGGGCAGAAAACGATTCTTCCGAGCATTTTTGTCAGTCGCCTGCATCATTGACCCCGCCTAGACTTCTCCGAAATTAGGAGAGATTCATGGCTGTCGAGACCAAGCGTAGTTTTTGCCGTTTTTGCCACGCAAGTTGCGCAATGATTGTCGAGGTGGAGGACAATAAGGTCAAATCCGTGCGCGGCGACAAGGAAGATCATCTGTTCCACGGCTATACCTGCATCAAGGGCCGCCAGCTGCCCGACATGCACAATCTTCCCGACCGGATGATCACCAGCAAGATCCGCCAGCCCGATGGCAGTTTCAAGGATATCTCCACCGCCGAAGCGCTCAAGCTGGCCGGCGCGCAGATGAAGAAAATGGTCGAGGAACACGGCCCCCACAGCATCGCGGTCTATTGCGGCACCAACGCCTTCCAGAACAGCGCGGTGCTCGGCACATCCTATGCCTTCGCGCAGGGCATCGGCTCGCGCAACTGGTATACCAGCGTCACCGTCGACCAGCCGGCCAAGGTGTTCACCACCGCGCGCTATGGCATGTGGATGGGCGGCGGCAACGCCTTCACCGAATCCGACGTCGCGATGTTTGTCGGCAATAATCCGATCGTCTCCCATTATTCCGGCGGCATGCCTACATCCTCTCCATCACGCGGCCTGCGCGATGCCAAGGAACGCGGTCTCAAGGTGATCGTCGCCGACCCTCGGGTGAGCGAAATGGGCAAATTGGCAGATATCTATCTGCCGGTAAAACCGGGTGAAGACCCTGCTCTGCTCGCCGGAATGCTCAACGTGATTTTTGAAGAGAAGCTCTACGACCAGAATTTCGTCGCCGCCCATGTCGATGGCGTCGAAGAGCTGGAAGCCGCGGTCAAATCCATGACACCCGATGTCGCCGCCAAGCGCGCCGGGGTCGACAAGGATCAGCTTGTCGCCGCTGCCCGCATGTTTGCTGGCGCGAACAAGGGGCGCGTCGTCACCGGCACCGGTCCGGAAATGGCCGGCAATGGCACGCTCACCGAATATCTGGTGGCTTCTCTCAACATTCTCTGCGCCCGCTTCAACCAGGAAGGCGAGAAGGTTTCCGCGCCGATGGTTTTCAACCCGCTGATGGGCGGACCGAAAAAGGCACAGGTCGCGCCAAAAATGCCGACCTTCGGCGAAGGCTTTCCCAAATCACGCATCCGCGGCCTAGGCCATCTCGGCAAGGAAATGCCGTGTAATGTACTGGCCGACGAAATCCTGACGCCCGGCGAGGGCCAGATCAGGGCGCTGATCTCGATCGGCGGCAATCCCGAGATCGCCTTCCCCGACCAGCAGAAAGTCCGCCGTGCGCTGGAAGAATGCGAATTGTTCATCCAGGTCGACCCGTGGATGTCGGCCAGCGCCAAACGCGCCGACATGATTCTTGCGCCGAGCATGTGTCTGGAACGCGAAGACATCAACAATGTCTCCGACGCCTTCACCGAAGAAGCTTACGGCCATTATACCGAAGCCATGGTGCCCGCCCCCGGCGACACGATGGACGAATATGAGATGCTCTGGTGGCTGGCCAAGCATATGGGCATCGAAATGAACTTTCCGGGCGGCCCGGCTTCGATGGAATCATGCCCCGATAAAGCGACCATTCTCGATCTGATCTCCGAAGGTTCGCTGCTCAAGCCCAGCAAGGCCAAAGCCGACGCAGCGGCGCTGGAACGCAAGGGCGCGGCAATCACATACGAGGAATTGCACCCGGTGGTCGGTCCGGCCGATCCGGAAGCTTCAGAAAAATTTGATCTGAACGCGGGCGCGATGCCGAGCCAGCTGATCGACTATGCCGCTTATGACCCGGTCGATGATGGTTTCGATTTCCGCCTGATTTCGCGCCGGTCCAAGCATCGCTATAATAGCAATGGCCATACGTTCCCGAAACTGGTCGAAAAAATGCCGACCAATCCGGCGTTCTTCAACCCCGCTGATCTGGCGGCCGCTGGCATAGAAGATGGCGCGATCATCGAAATCACCTCGCCCACCGCCTCGATATTCGGCCTCGCCAAAGCGGACGAAAAAGTCCGGCAAGGCGTTATCTCGATGAGCCATGCTTTCGGCGACAGCGAGGCCGGCAAAGCCGATGTGATGACCAAGGGCGGCTCGACCAACCGGCTGATCGTCGACGATAATCATCTCGACCCGATTACCGGACAGGCGATGCAGAGCGCGATTCCGGTCCGAATTGCAATTGCTTAGGAGAAACGCATCATGGCGATGACCCAAGCCTATATCGATCAGATGAAGCGGCTGATGGAATGGGAGGCTGCCCGCAAGGCACCGCCCGAAAGCTTCCCGCGCCTGCCGGACTTGCCGGCGGGTCGCTACACCAGTCAGGAATATTACGACCTCGAGCAGCAGCATCTGTGGAAAAAGACCTGGCTGTTCGCCGGTCATATTGATGAAGTGCCCGAGCCGGGATGTTTCATGAAATGGGAACAGGTCGGCGATCCGATCATCATCGTTCACGGCATGGATGGCGAGATGCGCGCCTTTTACAATACCTGCCGCCATCGCGGGGCGCCGGTCGTCACCGAGGAAAAGGGAAAGGCACCGCGGCTGATGTGCGGCTATCACAACTGGACCTACAAGACCGACGGGACTCTGGTCGGCGTGCCGGAAAAACAGGACTTTGGCCCTGATTTCGACATGTCCTGCCGCAGTCTGATCCCGGTCAAATGCGAGATGCTGGGCAATCTGATTTTCGTCAATTTTGACGAAGACGCGATGCCGCTCAAACAATGGCTGGGGCCTGTCTGGGATGAGTGGAAGGAATTCCGCTTTGACAAGATCAGGCTCGCGGCGCGCCACAGTTTTGACCTGAAGTGCAACTGGAAGGTGGCGATGGAGGCCAATATGGAGGTCTATCACGTCCCCTTCATCCATCCCGACACGGTCGCGCCTCTGGTCGACAGCAAGCGCAATGTGAACACCATCTACCCCAACGGCCACGCCCGGATGCTTGCCCCTGCGCCGGAACAGACCGACCGCGAGCATGTTCGCGCCATTGATAATCCACCGGACTGGCAAGAGATTGAAGGCGTCGGCGAATTTGGCCGCACCTGCACGCAAAGTTACACGATGTTTCCCAACTGGGTCTCTCCGCTGAGCAATTATTTCGTCCCGCCGCTGATTTTCTGGCCGACTTCGCTCAATACGACGCGGATCGAGCTGGTGACCATGGCGATGGACTGGGGCGATGGCCCTGCTCCGGACCTGTGGACCGTGCCCGATGACAGCAAGCCGAATGGCCGCGACATGTCGCCGATCATCCTCGAAGACACGCAATTTGGCGAGATGATTCAGAAATCGATGGAGAGCGACGGCTTCAAAAGCGTACCGCTCAGCTATCAGGAAGCGCGCATCTACAGCTTTCACCAGACTTGCGACAAGATGATCGGCCTCAACCGTGTGCCGGAAAATCTCGCAGTGAAACAGGTGATTGGCGAGGAATGGGTCTATCCCAACGATCCGCGCGTCGCGGAAATGGAACAGATGGAAGCGGCGGAATAGCGTTTAATCTAGCCTTTCTCGCTCCCCTTCCCTAAATGCACAAACATGCATTTTCTCGATCAAGCCAAAATCTATGTCAGCTCCGGTCAGGGCGGCCCTGGCGCTGTCAGTTTCCGGCGCGAAAAATATATCCAATATGGCGGCCCAGACGGCGGCAATGGCGGCAAAGGCGGCGACATAGTCTTCCTTGCGGTCGAAGGTCTCAACACGCTCATCGACTTCCGCTATGCCCAGCATTTCAAAGCCCCGCGCGGCAAAGGCGGCGCAGGTCGCAACCGTACCGGCGCAGGCGGCGAAGATCTGATCGTCAGGGTACCGGTAGGCACGCAGATATTGTCGGAAGACAAGGAACATGTGCTACTCGATTTCACCCACGAGGGCCAGCAAGCCATGTTCCTCGAAGGCGGAATCGGCGGACGCGGCAATGCCAGCTACAAAAGCTCGACCAACCGCGCCCCGCGCCAGCACCAGCCCGGTGAACTCGGCGAGGAAGCGGCTGTGTGGCTGCGCCTGAAGCTGATTGCCGACGCCGGTCTTGTCGGCCTGCCGAACGCAGGTAAATCGACGCTGATCAACAAGGTTACCAACGCCGGGGCGAAAGTCGGTGCCTATCCGTTTACCACCATCCATCCGCAGCTTGGCGTGGTCCGGCACAAGAGCCGTGAATTCGTGCTCGCCGACATTCCCGGACTGATCGAAGGCGCCGCAGACGGAGCGGGCATCGGCGATCGCTTTCTTGGCCATATCGAGCGGTGCAAGATTTTGCTCCATCTTGTCGACGCGACCGGTGATGATCCGGTGAAAGCCTGGAAAACAGTCAGCAAGGAACTGGAGAAATATGGCGGCGGACTTGCCGAAAAACCCCAGATTCTAGCGCTCAATAAGGCTGATCTGCTCGACGATGAACTGATGGCCGACATTGCCGATCAATTGCGTGCAGCCGGTGCGGAGCATGTGCTCCCGGTATCGGGTGCCACCGGCGAAGGCCTGGACGCCGCGCTCGACAAAATTCTTGAAGCGGTTGGCGAGAATAGCTCGATCGAACGCAAGGGCCAGACAACACTTACCTCGGGCAAAGAGGAAGTAGCCAAGGATTGGTCGCCATTGTGAGTGCCGCGAAGCCGGACACGATCGTCGTAAAGGTCGGGTCGTCCCTGCTGGTCGGCGAGGACGGACAACCGCGACGGGACTGGCTCAAAACGCTGGTTTCAGATATTGCCAAACGCCATCAGGCGGGTGACAATGTCATCATCGTGTCATCCGGATCGATCGCCCTTGGTGCGCGGAAACTCGGTCTCGACAAAGGCGGGCGGGCCAGTCTGGCCGACGCGCAGGCCGCGGCATCGGTCGGACAGATCGCATTGAGCAGCCTATGGTCGGAATTGCTGGGAGAGCATCAGCTTACCGCCGCCCAGATGCTGCTCACGCTAGACGATATGGAAGATCGCAAGCGCTATCTCAATGCAACCGCCACGCTGGAAAAGCTGATCGAGCATCGCGCGGTTCCGGTGATCAACGAGAATGATAGCGTTGCCACCGACGAAATCCGCTTTGGTGACAATGACAAGCTCGCGGCGCGGGTCGGACAGGCCGCCTCAGCGGACCGGGTCTTGTTGCTCTCCGATATTGACGGCCTCTACGACCGCAGACCGGACAGCCAGACCAACGGACAATTTATCGGCGTAGTCGAAATTGTCGATGATTCAATCATGGCGATGGCGGACGGCAGCTCCTCTTCCGGACTGGGTTCCGGCGGGATGACCTCCAAACTGGAAGCCGCAAAAATCGCCAATCTCGCGGGAATCGAACTTTCGATCATCTCCGGCCGCGAAGAACACCCGCTGGAGCGCTATGCACTGACCAATGTCGGGACCCTGTTCAAGGCCGGCGATGGCGCCAATGCCCGCAAAGCCTGGCTGGGCGGGCGACTGACATCCGCCGGTACGATTACGATCGATGGCGGCGCGATAGCAGCCCTGCAATCGGGCGGCAGCCTGCTCGCTGCCGGGATTACTTCCATCGAAGGCCAGTTCAAGCGCAGCGATGTCGTCGAGATCAAGGATCTGGACGGCCAATCGATCGCGCGCGGTCTCGCCGAATATGATGCGCTAGATTGTGCCAAGATCATCGGCCGCCGCAGTTCGGAACTGGAGGCCCTGTTGGGCTACGCGCCACGCAGCGCCGTGGTCCACCGCAACCAGATGGTGCTGGTCTAAACACAATGACTGCAGACTTGCAAAAAACTATCGCGATCACCGGCGCAACCGGCTTTGTCGGCGGACGGATGCTCGATCTGGTGGTGCGAAACGGATATGAGGCGCGCGCGCTGACCCGGCGCAAGCAGGATGATCGTCCGGGTGTGACATGGGTGCGCGGCGCGCTGGACGATACGGCGAGCCTCGCAAATCTGTGCGCTGGCGCTGACGTGGTCCTGCACATTGCCGGGGTCGTCAATGCACCGGACAGAAACGGGTTTGAAGCCGGCAATGTCGCCGGCACTCTGGCGGTCATCGAAGCCGCCAAACAGGCCGGGACAAAACGCTTCGTCCACGTCTCTTCGCTGGCCGCAACCCGACCAGAACTATCAATCTACGGCGAGACCAAGGCCAAGGCTGAAAAAATTGTCGCGACCAGCGGTCTCGACTGGACAATCATCCGGCCACCCGCCGTCTATGGCCCCGGCGACGGCGAAATGCTGGAATTGTTCAAAATGGCACGACTCGGTTTTATCACCCTGCCGCCCGATGCCGACGGCCGCTTGTCGGTCATCCACGTCGAGGACCTGTGCGAGGCGCTGCTTGCACTATTGCCGGAACAGGAAGATTTTACCGCCGGGATATTCGAGGTCGATGACGGCAAGCCGGGCGGCTGGACCCAGGCCAGCTTTGCCAAAGCCATAGGCTGGGCGATGGGCAAACGCATCACTGCGGTGGGCGTACCCAAATCGCTATTGCATCTCGGTGCCAAGGCCGACCGCCTGATCCGCCGCGACAAGGCCAAGCTTACCAAAGACCGGGTCAATTATTTTTGCCATGATGACTGGACGATCGACCCGCAAAGGCGGCTGCCAGCGCGATTATGGCAACCACAGATCGAAACCCGTGAAGGCCTCAAGGATACCGCGAAATGGTATCGCCAGAATGACTGGCTATAACCCCGTTCAGATGACCGGCGCGGTTAACAGCTCGTAGACATAGGCGATAAAAGTAAGCGTTAGTCCGGCCAGAAATACACGATAGGCCCAACCCAGAAACCGGTATTTCTTGCGTTCGAGAATCCGACCCATTTGATAGATGTCGCGCAGCATCGCGCGATAGGTTGATTCCTGACTGCGCAGTTCTTGCTGCAACAGCCGGTCGATAAATTCCTCTTCGCTCAGCTCGGAAAATCCGCCGAAAAACAGCATATTGGGAGAACTGTTTTTCCAAGGCGTTACCGAAGGCATTACCGCCAGTGCGGCAAGCCCCGCAGAGGCGAATGCAGAGATCGCAAGGATGAGGAGCGGCAGGGACATATTGCCGGACTGGCTTTGACCGACAGCAAGGGTGAACACCACGAAGGTCGCGCCGATCAGCATATTCGCCTTGTTATCGGCCATAACACTCAATTGCACATGGTGCCGTTGCGTGGTCCCGAGCGCATAAACAACCTCGTCAGGCCATTTGCTGGCATCATCCATAAACTACTCTCCGCAATGATAAATATGATACGGCGGAAGAGTGGCAGAAAGCTTGTGCTCGGGCAAGACAAGGCGCGCATTGCGCCGCTTTTCCGCCTTATTCGCTTGCCAATGGTGCCCTTGTCTTGGCAAAGGTCAGGAACAGCAATTTTTGAGAGCACAATATGGCAAATCGCGAAGACATCATGACCAAGATCAGCGAATTGATCGGGCCGTTCAACAACAAGGGCGTCGATTTGGCGGCAGAGACGACGTTTCAAGGCGATCTCGAATGGGACAGCCTGACGGTCATGGACTTTGTCGCTGCCGTCGAGGACGAATTTGATATCATCATCACCATGAACATGCAGGCCGAGATCGAAAGCGTCGGTCAACTTGCCGACGCCGTCGCAAAGTTGATGGAAAACTAGAGCCAGACACCCGTTCGCCCTGAGATAAACTAGGGGTCGCACGAGCGGGTGGCTGGTACTTCGACAGGCTCAGGACTAACGGAAGTAAAGCATGACCGATCTACTCAGTAAATTTGACCCGCTCATTCAGGAGCGTGAAAATCTCCTCGCGACGGGCGTCAAAGACCCGTTTTCGCTGGTGATGGAAGAGGTTCTCTCGCCCACTGTCGCCGTCTGCAACGGCAAGGAAACCATTCTCCTCGGCACCTATAATTATATGGGCATGACCTTTGACGATGATGTTCGCCAGGCCGGCCTGAAAGCGCTCAAGGAATTCGGATCGGGCACCACCGGCAGCCGGGTGCTCAACGGAACCTACAGCCTGCATCGCGATTGCGAGGATGCGCTGAAGGAATTTTACGACATGGACCATGCGATGGTCTTTTCCACCGGCTATCAGGCGAATCTCGGGATCATCTCCACCCTCGCCGGCAAGGGCGACTATGTCATTCTCGACATCGACAGCCATGCCTCGATCTATGACGGTTGCGCGATGGGCAATGCCGAAGTCGTCGCCTTCCGCCACAATGATATCGAAGCGCTCGAAAAACGGCTGAAACGCCTGCCTGCGGAAGCCGGCAAGCTGGTCGTGCTCGAAGGCGTCTATTCGATGCTCGGCGACGTAGCGCCGCTCAAGGAAATGGTCCGCGTCTGCAAGGAAAACGGCGCGATGGTGCTGGTCGACGAAGCCCACTCGATGGGCTTTATCGGCGAGAACGGTCGCGGTGTCTGCGAAGCGCAGGGTGTGATCGACGATGTCGATTTCATCATCGGCACGTTCAGCAAAAGCGTCGGTACGGTCGGCGGCTTCTGTGTCTCCAACCATCCGAAATTCGAAATCTTGCGGCTGGTCTGCCGTCCCTATGTGTTCACCGCCTCGCTTCCGCCCAGCGTCATGGCGACGGCGAGCACATCAATCCGCAAGCTGATGCACAGCGGCAACAAGCGCGCGCATCTGTGGGAGAATAGCAAGAAACTGCACAAGGGTCTGCGCGACCTCGGCTTCACCCTCGGCACGCCCGAGGCGCAAAGCGCGATTATCGCGGTAATCATGCCCGATCTCGAAAAAGGCGCGATGATGTGGCAGGCGCTGCTGGCCGAAGGGCTATATGTCAACTTAGCCAGACCGCCGGCGACGCCGGCCAATATGACTTTGCTTCGTTGTTCGCTCTGTGCGGAACATACGAGCGAGCAAGTCGACCAGATATTGGGCATGTTTGAGGCGGCTGGCAAAGCGGTGGGTGCGATTTAACTAGCATGACCAAGTCCATCCTCATCGAACAGCGCGGCGCGATTGAAATATTGGCTCTGAATCGCCCGGACAAGCTCAACACGATGAACGAGGAGATGATCTTTGCGTTGCAGGATTATTTTCGCGGACTGCAGACGCGCCCCGACGTGCGCGTGGTGCTGTTCCGCGCCGAAGGCCGCGCCTTTTGCGCTGGCCTCGACATCGGCGGCTGGAAGAATGACGGATCGCGCGGACAGGTCCAGCATGTCTGGAACACCCAGCGTTCGATCGCCACGGTCATGCAACTCATGCGGCAATGTCCGCAGCCGATTATCGCTCTGGCCCAGGGTGCAGCTTGCGGCGGCGGTTTCTCGCTGCTGCTCGCCAGCGACGTCCGCTTTGGCGCGCCGTCGCTCAAAATGAATGCTGCCTATATCAAGATCGGTCTGGGCGGCTGCGATATGGGATCGAGCTATTTTCTGCCGCGCATGGTCGGCGCGTCGATTGCGTCGGAACTGATCCTGACGGGGCGCTTCATCCATGCCGAACGGGCAGAGAAACATGGCCTGATCAGCGAGATGGTCGACGAGGACAAACTGCTCTCCGCCGGCCTGTCGCTGGCCGAGGAAATGCTCGACACCGCCCCGATGGGCCTGCGCCTGTCCAAAGATGCGCTGAATCGCAATATCGACGCGCAAAGCTTTGAAGCGGCGCTGGCGATCGAAGACCGGCAGCAGGTGATGCTCTCTATGACCGAAGACAGCCGCGAGGCCGCCAAGGCATTTTTTGCGAAACGGAAGCCGGATTACAAGGATCGGTAAGATATCGTCATCCTGAACTCGTTTCAGGACCCCGTTACTCTTGCCACCATCTTCCGGTTCAGCCGCCCGGGGTCCTGAAACAAATTCGGGATGACGGAATCATTTAAATAACAGGGTCATTTAAATGAAGGGCTCACTTGATCGCCCCTCCGGCAATCAACCGCGGCAACATCGTCAGCGCGCCCAGGATCGGCCATTTGCGTTGCCAGGGCTTGATCACATAATCGGTTCCCGCATGGCGGTTGATCTTCCAAGCCAGGTAATCGATGCCACCGGCATAAGTGGCGGATGCCTTGGCCAGTCTGGCGAGGGTCAGAAGTTTTCCATTGCGCCGCAATTGTCGCCATCTTTTCTCGACCGCATCGCGGGAGGCGATGATCTTCAGTGTTTTGCCCTGTGTCTCATTCCGCTCGGTGATCGCCGCCATGACGGCGGGGCCAAAGCGCGCATAGCGTTCGGGATCGGAATCGACGACGGAATCGGAACGATCCTTGCGCTCGGCGCGCAATTCCGCGCCATAGGTCAGTTCAAAGCCGCGTTTCCAGAGATCTGCAATCGTATATTTTCGATCAATTTCCATCATCGGAAAGCTCATGTCGAACAAGGTGATCGCAGCACCTTCTATCGCCTCGATCGCATGTGCCTGCGCCGCTTCATCTGCATGCCAGACAAGCCGCGACGGTTGCGCAAAGCGGGCCCATACGCTTACCGCGCTGGCGGTGATCCGGTTCAGCCTGTGAAAATCTTTCTCGCTCAACACCGCCACCTTGGCGACCAGTCCGCCATGTTCTGCGGGAAATACATTGGGTGGCAGCCGCTTGTTCGCGCCGACCAGCCAGCTCTTGCCATAGGCCGCCTCGTAGCTCGAGACGATCAGGTAGAAATCGAGCATCTGTCCGTCGAGTTCGGTTGTTCGCAGGCAGGATCCGTAAAATAGCACGGCGCGCGATGCATCGCCATATTGCTCGGCAATCGAGGCCGCAAAGGCGGTAACCCGCGGATCGACGGGTTGAGCCAGTTCTTCGGCGATTAATGACTTGAGTTCGCTCACGCGAGCCGTCCTAGCTCAAGCTGCGAGCCGAAGGAAGGACACTGGTTTGGTCGATTTCAGCACGATAGGATGGCCGGGCTGGGCGGAGAATAATTCTCCGTCCATCAAGACGTTGCTGCCGTCGCCCTCGATGCGGATCATGTCGCCGCGTTCCAGATGGATGCCCTTCTGGACATTTTTGCCGAGCCGGCCAAAAATCACCGAAAGCAGAAAACGAACAATGGCACCGGCTCGCTGATCAATGGCCAGAAACTGCATCCGGCCAATCGCATTTTGGTTCCGCATCGATCGTTTCATCAGCAGAAGCTTTTCCAGCGTGGTGACGATCAGCACGGCGAAATTGCCCTGGAACTGGCCGTCCCGGATAAGGGATATCTTGATCGGTGTCGACCGTTTGGGCAGAAATTTCGCCTTGATGCCAAATAGCACCGATGCGAGCGCGGCGAAAACCGTCAGCACATGGGCAGCCGCGTTGGGCAGTCCGAGCGGATAAATCTTGTGGCGGCAATAGAGGATGAACTCCGACAAGCCTGCTCCGCCCAGAAACATGCCGAGCACAACCTTGCTGTCCTTGCCGCCATCGGACAGCGCGATCAGTTCGCGGTCGACCAGATGTTCGTGCAGATCATGTTTGGCCAGTTCGACGATCCGTTCGAGCGCCTTGAGCGGATTGCCTTCCGACCCGAGATCGAGCGCAATCAAATTGGTCTTGCCATTGGGCAGGACGGCAACCGGTGGCGGATTGTCCCCGAAATGCCCGCCCTGGTATAATTCGGTCAGCGCCGCCTGCACCGTGCCGTCACCGCCATTGATGACCAGCACTTTCGGTTTGACCCGGGCAATGGTTTCCAGCGCCTTGGCGATTTCATCGACATGATCGACTTCATAATGGAAAACGTCGCTGTTCTTGACGCAATAAGACCGCACTTCCGGCAAAATCGCCCGGTTCCCGGTTGAATTGGGATTCGAAAGAAGTGCGACATTTGCCATTTATTGGGCCCTATCCCCGGGAACAGATTTGTATCATCTGTATTTCATGCTGATGTTGATCGACTTGACGTCATTGCCGACGTTGAAAGCGGTTTTCTTGTAACTTGGCTTGCCAAGATTGAAGATGTTGATGCTCGGATTGTTCGACATGCCGCCGCCATCGCCGAATATATCGGTCTTGCCGTTGGCATTGATATCGTGCCGGATCGCAACCGCATATGTGCCGGCGGAAGGGACTGGCAGACAAAACTGCATGTTCCCGGTCTTGGCCGGAGCCTCTACGCGGTAAAGCCATGCGCCGGTTTTCAGCCATTCTGACGACGTACCGCGATAGTTCTGAACCCGCATGGTGCCATTGGATTCCTTGATGCCGCTGACATTGATGAGAACGGCGGGGCCAGCACCAGATTTGCATTTGCCAAGATCATTGGAAACGACCTTCCCGCTAGCAAAAGCCGGGGTGGGCGATAGCAAGATTGTGGTCGATAATGCGATGGAAGCCGCAAATTTCAACATGACGTAATAACTCCTAGTCGTTATACCCGCGCCAATACTCCGGCGCGGACAAGAATCAGCCCCCGATCTGCCTATGGCTATGGATTTGATTTGCGGCGAAAACATGGTGAGAGGGCGACAACAAGTTGAAACTACTGACTTCCACCGATCGCTATTTGGCGAAATTGATTGCGCTGCCGCTGTTCAGTACCCTGGTGATTGCGGCGATGCTGCTGGTGCTGGAAAAAATGCTCCGCCTGTTCGACTTTGTCGCAGCAGAAGGCGGTCCCGTCAGCGTGGTTTGGCGGATGCTGGCCAATCTGATGCCGGAATATCTGTCGCTGGGCATTCCGATCGGCTTGCTGCTTGGCATCTTATTGGCGTTCCGTCGGCTTGCATTAAGTTCGGAACTCGATGTTTTCAGGGCTGTCGGCCAGGGTTACGGTCGGCTGCTCAGAGTTCCCTATATGTTTGCGGTCGCCCTGATGCTGGTCAATCTCGCGCTGGTCGGATTCATCCAGCCGCTCTCCCGCTATTATTACGAGGAATTGCGATTCGAATTGCGTTCGGGTGCGCTCGGCGCCTCGATCAAGGTCGGCGAATTCACCAATCTGGGCAACCGGATGACCCTGCGGATCGAGGAAAGCCGCGACAATGGCACCAAATTAAGCGGGATTTTTGTCCGCGCCGAAAATAAAAAGGAGCAGACGGTCTCGGTAACGGCAGAAAATGGGCAGTTTCTGGCGACCGACGATCCCGACACCATCATCTTGCGCCTGACCAATGGCGTGCTGGTCCATGATGCACCCAATTATAAAAAGCCGCGCATCCTGAGTTTCACCAACCATGATTTGCCGATCGATCTGCCCGACATTGAAACCTTCCGCTCGCGGGGCGGCAAGGATCTGGAATATACGATACCGGAGCTTGTACGGGTCGGCATGGACGAAAAGCGACCGGAGGCGGAGCGCAACGAAAGTCGCTCCAATTTCCATTTCCGCATGGTCGAGGTTGTGATGATGCTGCTGATGCCGTTGCTGGCGGTCGCGCTGGCCGTGCCGCCGAAACGATCGAGTTCCGCACTTGGCGTATTTCTGTCGATCGTGATGATCGTGACCTATCACAAGGTCAACGAATATGGCGAGGATGTCGGATCTCTGGGCCTCGTCGATCCGATCATTGCTCTCTGGCTGCCCTTTTGCCTGTTCGCCGCGCTGATCATATGGATGTATCATGTCGCCGCCCATGTGCCCGGTGGCCAGCCGATCGGGGCACTGGAGAAGGCGTTTTCCAAATTCGGCGGCGTCTTCAAAGGGCTGCTCAATTTTAATCGCAAACGTGCATTGATGAAGGAATAGCCGGACATGGATTTTTTCCCTTCCCGGACACTGGCCATTTATATGGCGAAAATGTTCATCGTCCGTACCCTGGCGGTGCTCGCATTGCTGGTACTGGTGCTGCAGGCGCTGGATCTGCTGGGCGAAAGCGGCAAGATTCTGGCCTATGCGGGCAATGGCGAAGCCGAATTGTGGACCTATGTCTCCCTGCGCGCTCCGCAACTTATAGCACGGTTCCTGCCTTTTTCGGTCCTGCTGGGGACCATTATCACGCTGGCTACTTTGAACCAGAATAGCGAAGTCGTTTCGATGAAGGCGGGCGGCCTGTCCGCCCACCAGATTCTGGCACCGCTGATTGTCGCCAGCATGGGCGTGGCGCTGCTGTCCTTCATATTCAACGAAACACTGGTGGCGCCGTCGACTGCCCGTTTGTCGCAATGGGAGAAAGTCGAATTCGGGCCAATCCCGGCGGAGAGCAACGTCCGCACCAACGTCTGGGTCAAGGATGGCAATAATCTGATCAACGCGCGAACAGTGACCGGACGCGGCGAGCAAGTCGTGTTACGGGACATCACGATTTACAACCGGACCGAAAATGGCCTGAAAAACCTGCTGCAAGGGGACGAGGCCCGGTTCACCGGCTCCGGCTGGTTGCTCACCGGTGTCACCCAGTTCGATGTCGGTACCGGGACCGAGGAAAAGAAAAGCGAGCTGCTGGTCGGCGATTCGATCCGGCCTGATCAATTCACCCTGACCAATGTCAGCGCCGACAGCCTGTCGATTTTCGCCTTGCATACCGCCATTGGCGAACTTGAGCGCGCCGGTCGGCCGACGATGAGCCTCAAGGCCGGCTGGTGGCACAAGATTTCCGGTCCGATGTCGTCGATCCTGATGCCATTATTGGGTGCGGTGGCCGCTTTCGGCCTGGCCAGATCGGGGCAGCTGTTCCTGCGGGCCGTGATCGGCATGGCACTGGGCTTTGCCTATTTCGTTGCCGACAATTTTGCGCTCGCAATGGGCAATATCGGTGCTTATCCGTCGCTATTGGCGGCCTGGGCACCCTTTCTCTTATTCTTCCTGATCGGCGAAACGGTGCTGATCCGCACCGAGGAATAAAGACTCAGTTCCTGCCGGCGCTGCCGCGTACAAGGCCCGTGATCAAAGTCCACAGACTGCCGTGATCGGCACGGTAGAAGTTGGATCCGGTCGGCAATTCTGCCGCCAGCCGCCGATGCGCCTCGCCCAGACTATGATAGGGAACACCCGGCAGCAGATGGTGCAACGCATGATAGCGCAGCCCCACCGGCGCCCATAAGGCCGGCAAGGTCGCTGGCGGCGGCACGTTGACGCTGTCGAGATATTGGGCGGTGACGCTCATCTCCTGACCGTCATTTTCCCACAGATGCGCGACCAATGTCCGGATCTGGTTCAGCACGACGCTACCCGACATCACTGCGAGAAAGATCAGGAAGGCGCGCATCGGAATGACGTTCGTCGCAACCATCGCCAGCAGGGCAATAGCCCAGACGGATGCTCCGATCTCGCAAGCCAGCCAGCGGCGTTTCCGATCGCCCTCGGGCGGTTTGCGGCGGAAATCCGGATTGATGATCAGGCCTGAATAGCGCTCGACCACCAGCTTGCGCAGCGGCGGAATGATCGCCGAGAGCGGCGATAGAATGGCATAGCGGAACAGCAGCGCAACCGGCGCCAGTGCAGCGACGATCACGAACAGGGGAACCGACCAGGGTTTCATCAACGCCAGCGGCAAATATTCCGGATCTTCGACCGTGCCATATTTCTTGGTCCGGTGATGGATGCTGTGAATACCCTCGTACATGAATGACGGGATCATCATCGGCACCCCGAACAGGGCGTTCCAGGCGAAGTGGAAGCCTGGAAGCGCGTTCCGGCGGACATGGGTCAATTCATGAATGAAGCTGCCGGCGCGGTACAGCGCCAGCACGGCGATCAATCCGAAGAAGACGGCGAGACCAGTGGATTGAATGATGATTGCGCCAGCAAGCGATCCGTAGCCGACAGCTATGGATGCCAGGAAATCAGCCCAGTAGATCGCCGCTTTGGGTGCGTTGAGGTCACGCGTTACCTTGGCCGCCGTACGGATCAGCTCGTTATCCTCGGGAACGGGCACAGCCGCCGCACTCAGGCGCGAATCTGCTTCTGCCTTCGGCACATTATTCGGAGAGATGGTCGTCGAACTCATAAACACCTGCATGATTGTTGAGCGGTATAGAGCAACATATCGTGGCGACAACATGGCGAGGGCAAGACCGGAATAACTCCCGCGCCCTTGACATTGCGCCGCGATTAACGCCACAGCCAGCCGCAAATATAGAAGGATAAAATATCGTGGCCGGTCAGGATATAGTGATTCAACCTGTGACTACCAAGGCCCAGACGAAGCAGTTCGTCGAGATTGCCTATCAGCTCAATGCCGGTGATCCGCACTGGGTACCGCCGCTCAGGTCCGAATTCACCAAGCTGATCACGCCAGGAAAAAACCCGTTTTTCGAACATGCCCGGGTGCAGTTTTTTCTGGCTTTGCGACAAGGACAGGTAGTCGGACGGATCAGCGCACATATTGACGAGCTGGCGCTGGAACAGCCGGCGGAACAGGGCATGGGTCCGGGAACCGGCAATTGGGGCCTGATGGAGGCCAGCGATGAAGCGGTGATGCACGCCTTGATCGGCGCGGCCGAAGCATGGCTGAAAGATCAGGGCATGACCAGGGTACTGGCTCCGATCAGCATGTCCGTCTGGGAAGAGCCCGGATTGTTGACCCTGGGTCACGACCATAGTCCGATGATCATGATGGGCCATCACAACGCCGCCTATCAAGGCTGGATCGAAGCGCTTGGCTATACGGTCGCCAAACGCATTGTGTCCTATGACCTGCCGGTAACCGACGGGTTTCCAAAGCTGATTAACCGCATTGTTGCTTCGGGAGAGCGCAACAAGCTGCTCAAGATCCGCAAAGTGGACAAGAAACATTTTGACCGCGATGCAGCGATCATCATGGGTATTTTGAACGATGCCTGGTCCGGAAACTGGGGCTTTGTGCCGATGACCGACCACGAAATTGCCCACGCCGGCGAAAGCCTGAAGCCGGTTGTCCACGAAGCCCTCATCCGGATCGCGGAACTTGACGGCGAACCGGTTGCGTTCATGATGACCCTTCCCAATATGAACGAAGTCATCCGCGGTCTGAAGGGGTCGCTTTGGCCTTTTGGCTGGGCCAAGCTGCTCTGGTGGCTGAAATTTCCCAAAGCGCAGTCGATGCGGGTTCCGCTGATGGGAGTCAAAAAAGAGCTGCACAACAGCCGCCTGGCCAGCCAGATGGCCTTCATGATGATCGAATATATCCGCCGCGACGCGGTTGCCGATTTCGGTACCTGCTATGCCGAAATCGGCTGGATATTGGATGACAACCAGGGAATGGTCGCGATTGCCGACGCGATTGGCGCTGAAATCAACCGGGAATATCTGATTTACGACAGGGCGATCGCCGCGGCGGCTCGCTGACCGCTCGCCGTCAGATAAGTTATAATTCCAGATCCACCCAGGCAGGTGTGTGATCACTGGCCTTTTCGCGGCCGCGATGTTCCTTGTCGACGCCGCAGCTTTTCAGGCTGTCAGCCGCCAGCGGGCTGAGCAAGAGATGATCGATGCGGAAACCCTGGTCGCGTTGCCAGCCGCCGCTGCGATAGTCCCAATAGGTCCAGATATTGCCCGCCGGATAGGTGACGCCCAAAGCGTCTGTCCAGCCGTCGTTTAAGATGCGCCGGTAGCCCTCGCGGCTTTCCGGCTGCATCAGCGCATCATTCTGCATCGCCTTGACCGAATAGACGTCATTGTCGCGCGGAATGACATTATAGTCACCCGCCAGCACCGCTGGCACTTCTTCGGCCCAGATTTCGGCAGCGCGCTCGCGCAACCGTTTCATCCAGCGCAGCTTGAAATCGAATTTCGGCCCCGGGTGGGGGTTGCCATTGGGCAGATAGATGCTGGAGACCCGAACTTTCGAACCGTCCTTCGCGCTGATATTGGCTTCGATATAGCGGCTATGCTCGTCTTCCGGTTCACCATCGAGGCCGCGTTTGACCTCTTCCGGGACCTGATCACGCGCCAATATCGCCACACCGTTGAAACTTTTCTGGCCGTGCCAGATCGCGCCATAGCCGATTTTTTCGAATTCGGCGGCAGGGAAGCCTTCGTCCTGTGTCTTGATTTCCTGCAGGCAGGCAACATCCGGCTGGGTCTCTTCGAGCCATTCCAGCAGACGCGGCAGGCGCGCCTTGATGCCGTTGATGTTGTAGCTGGCTATTTTCACTTAGACGGAGAAACTGGAGCCACAGCCGCAACCGGAAGCCGCGTTGGGGTTGGTCACCTGAAAAGCACTGCCACCAAGCGATTCGACAAAATCGACTGCGCTGCCGCGCACCAGATCGAGGCTGATTTCGTCGACAACCAGCGTTACACCCGATTCTTCGACCGCGATATCGTCCGCTTCGATGCTGTCGGCGAGGCCAAAGCGATATTGGAAACCGGAGCAACCGCCACCCTCGACGGCGAGCCTGAGAATCGCGGCTTTGCCCTGTTTTTCGGCAATAGCAGCAACCCGCTTCGCGGCATTGGGGGTCAGGATGATATCCTGTTCGATAGTGGCAAGGGCTTGGTTCATGATATCAAGATAGGGAGAATCAAAAGGAGCGGCAAGCCTTAAGCTCAAACCGCTCCTTTTTGCACCCTCTCCCAAAGGTGTAAAATCTGTCTTATTCTGCTGGGCCGCCCAATGCAACGCCCGAATTCAGCTTCTGCGCGATAAGAAAATCATTGGACTGCATGAACGGGATGGGATTGACCGCTTCGCCTGCAATTCGCACTTCATAATGAAGGTGGCTGCCGGTGGAACGGCCGGTAGAACCCATGAAGCCGATCAGGTCGCCGCTCTTGACGCGCGCATTCGCATCAACATTGAGCCGCGACATGTGGCCATAACGGGTCTGGATGCCGTTACCGTGGTTGATTTCAACATATTTGCCATAGCCGCCCAGCCATTGTGCACGGCCAACAATACCGTCAGCTGTTGCATAAATGGGAGTGCCGATCGGACCGGCCATATCGAGGCCCTTGTGACTGGCGCGACGGCCTTTGAAGGGATCGGAACGATAACCGTAAGAACTGGTCAGAGTGAAGTCTTTCACCGGCTTGCGCGACGGGATGGTCAATTTGACCGCTTCCTGCTTGCCCTGACCGGCCCAGTTGTTGAAAATCATCCGGAAGGCCGGATCTGCTTCGCCAAGCGCGCTTTCAGCGTCCTGACTTTTTAGCACATCAACGGGGATGCTGGCTTCGGCGGCCGTTTCGGCCGATGCAGCGGTGGAGAAAATCATTGCTGATCCGAGAAAAGCAATGGCTGTGATCTTGCTCACAGATTTCTTAAACAAAACTACTATGTTTTCGGTCATAGAATGATCGAACCTTTATTTGCGACCCATGAAATTCATGGCTTGAATTTTGTGGCGGAACTTTCGCCCCCGTTGTGCGTTTACGGGTGTAAATTCATTCTGGTTAACAATTCAATACCATAATAATAATCCTGGGTCAGACCGGCTGTCCGGCGCGCTGAGTCGTTAAATGGTGGCTTCAACCCGCCTTTGAAGTGGGTTTTTACAAGTTGTTTCCAATGCTCATGCGGTGGCTTGTTGCTTCTGCGGCAGGCATATTCGAACCATTTTGTGCCGAAAGAGACGTGGCGAATCTCGTCCTGATAGATGCGACTTAACACTTTCGCGGTCAGATCGTCACCCTGCCGCTTGAAACGCTCGACCGTCTCCGGAGTGACGTCCAGCCCCCTCGCTTCCAGCACCATTGGTACGATGGCGAGGCGCGCCGAAGCATCATAGGCCGTGTTTTTGGCACTATCCCAGAGGCCGTCATGCGCGGGGAGCTCGCCATAAAAACTGCCTTGCGCCCGCAATCTTCGATCAAGCAGAGCGAAATGCATCGCTTCTTCCGCACCGACTCGCATCCAGTCGTCGGTAAAGTCCTGCGGAAATTGCGATCCGAACCGGCCGATCATGTCGAAGGCCAGATCAATCGCGACGAATTCGATATGGGCCAGCGCGTGGATCAGGGCGATCCGGCGCGGGACCGACGTGCCTTTGCCCCGCCTCGGCATATCACGCGGGCGCATCAAGACCGGATGATCGGGCCGCGCCGGCATATCCGGCATGGTCCCGGCAAATATATGAGACAACCGCCCCAGTCGCCATTCCCGGGCAGCATATCGAGCAGCCATCACCTTGGCGCCGGGATCGGCCGTTTGCAGGACGCGCAAAACCGCTGCGCCGACAGTCATCTGCTCGGTCATTTCTGAGGGTCTATGCCGCCTGTACCGCAGCCAGAACCTCTTCCGCGTGCCCCTTGACCTTCACTTTCGGCCAAGCCTTGAGGATCGTGCCATCGGGGCCGATCAGAAATGTCGAGCGGATGATCCCCATATAGGTCTTGCCGTACATTTTCTTTTCTGCCCAGACGCCGATTTTCTCCAGAAAGGCGGTGCTTTCATCAGATGCAATATCTACGGTCAGCTCCTGCTTGTTGATGAAATTCTGCTGGCGCTTCGGCGAATCGGCAGACATGCCGAGCACGGCGGCACCGGCTTTCTCGAATTCCGGCAGGAGTGCCGAAAAATCTTTCGATTCGGTCGTGCACCCCGGCGTGCTCGCTTTCGGATAGAAGAACAGCACCAGTTTCTTGCCGGCGTAATCGGAAATTTTCACCGGACTGCCATCCGGCGCTACCAGTTCCATATCGGGAATTTTGTCACCCACATCGATCATCTTGTTACATCTCCTAATATTTCATCGGGGTCCGGCCGCAAGTGCCGGTTCCACTCGTCAATAACGCATTGCCGTGCCTTGTCATAGCCGTCCAGAAGCGCCTCCCAACTCTCCTGCCCCGCAGATTTGGCAATCAATGCGCGGCTGGTTACCGGTGGAAAGTCGCAATCCGGGGACATCAGCCGCAAGGCAACCAGCAAGCGGGCCATCAGTTCGTGAGCGGTCACCATATCCTCACCGAGATCGCCTGTAGCCACCAGAGCCCGGACAGCTTTACCCAGTTGCGGATAGAGCGCCTCGCCGGTTTTCAACTGGAGGAAGTGGATGATAAATTCCCAGTCGACCAGTCCGCCTTCCATCATCTTGGTATCGAGCGGGCCCTTGGGTGGCTTATGTTCGACAATATCCAGACGCATCTTCCGCACCGCCTTGCGCAACTCTTCCGGCTCACGATCCTTGCGCAAGATTCCGCGAATCTGCTGTTCCAGTTCCGCCCGGTCCTCGGTGTTGCCGTAAACCGGGCGCGCCCGGGTCAGAGCCATATGTTCCCAGGTCCAGGCATTTTCCCGCTGATATTTGTAAAAACTCTCCAGCGTCACCGCCAGCGGCCCCTGCGTCCCCGATGGCCGCAATCTTGTATCTACCTCGTAGAGTGGACCGGCGGCGGTCGGCACCGAAAGCGCTGTCACGATCCGCGCCGTCAGCCGGTTATAATATTGGGTCGCACCCAATGATCGTTTGCCGTCGGACTCGGCGCTATGATCACCGCTGAACAGAAAGATCAAATCGAGATCCGACGCGTGGGTCAGGGCTTCCCCGCCCAGCCGGCCCAGCGCCAGAATCGACAGTGCGCAGCCAGAAATTTTTCCGTGCGTCTCTTCAAATTCCTTGATGGTTGCGTCGGTCAGCACCTCGATCGCGGCTTCGGCCACCCGGGCATAGCCCGCTGATATATCCAGCGCATCATGTCGACCTTCAATCAGCTGGACCCCGAGCGCGAAGCGTTTCTCACCGACCCGGGCGCGCACCCGGTCGAGCAATATCTGATAATCGTCGCCGGACTCCATCCGGCCGAATTGTTCCGCAAGCTTCTCTACCGACGGCGGCAGATCCAGCGCGGTGGCATCGATCAGTCCGTCGAACAGCTCCGCTCTGCGGGCCAGTGCATCGGCGAGCACCGGCGCATGGCTGAGAATCTTGCCGAGCAAGTCGAGCAGAGCGGGCCGCGCTTCCAGTATCCGGAAGAAGTTGATCGCGGTCGGCAGTTTGTCGATCAGACTGTCGAGCCGCGCCAGCGCCTTGGTGGAATTTGGTGCGGTAGCAATCGCGTCGACCAGATCGGGCAGGATCGCCTCGAAGGATTCCTGCGCTGCGTTTGACCGCAGTGCCGTCACCTTGCCGCTCCGCCAGCGCTTGATCGCCTGCAGAAAGCTGTCCCCTTCCAGCAGGTTTTTTCCGGCTATCACTGCCGCCAGCTTCTCCTCATCCGCCGGCAGGCGGGTCTCGTCATCCGGTTCGATCAGATCATCATAGATATTGCCGACCGCTTCCACATGCGGCTCGAGCAGATCAAGCAGTTGCTGGCCTGTTTCCATCCCGTGCAGTCGCGCCACCCGGTCGAGGTCTTCTGCACTATCCGGCAGGCTGTGGGTTTGCTGGTCATTGACCATCTGCAGCCGGTGTTCGATGACCCTGTAGAGTTCGTAAGACTCGCTCAGCACCCGCGCTTTTTCGCCATCGATCCGGCCGGCCTTGGCCAGTGCGGCCAGCGCATCGCGCGTCGCCGGCGCCCGCAAATCCGGTTGTCGTCCGCCAAAGATCAGCTGGTGCATCTGGGCGTAAAATTCGGTTTCCCTGATCCCGCCCCGGCCGCGCTTCAGGTCGAAGCCCGGACCGAATTTCTGTCCCGCAGCATAATGATCGCGGATTTGTGCGGTGACCGAGCCGATATTCTTGATCGCGCCATAGTCCAGCGACCGCCGCCAGATGAACGGATTGATCGTTTCGAGAAAATATTGGCCCAACCCCGGGTCACCGGCGGCGGCCCGGGAGCGGATATAGGCCGCCTGCTCCCACGCCAAGGCGCTCGATTCATAATAGCTGATCGCCGCTTCGACCGGCAGCGCCACCGGACTGACTTCCGGCGACGGCCGCAGCCGCATGTCGACCCGGAAGACATAGCCATCCGCATCACGGGCGTTGAGCGCCTCGACCAGCTGCTGGCCGATCCGCCGCGCCGCGTCGCTGGGATCTTCCCTGCCGCGCACCGGGATTTTGTCGGGATCATAGATGAAGATCGGATCGATATCCGACGAATAGTTGAGTTCGCGGCTGCCATGCTTGCCCAGCCCGATGATCGAAAAGCCTTCCAGCGGCGCGTCGGGATAGCGGGTCGCATATATGTCGGCCAAAGCCTCATCCAGCGCCCGGTCGGCAAAATCCGACAATTGCGTGATCACATCGGTGAGCGACAGCCGCCCGGCCAGATCACCGATCGCCAGAGTCAGCGCAAGCGCGCGTTTCTCGCGGCGCAATTTCTGCCGGACATTTTCGGCGCCTTCTCCTGCACGAGCGGAATATTCAAACGCTGCTTCAAGATTTTCCGAAGCCAGCAAATCCGCGAGTTCGGGCTGAACCTCGAGCGACAATCTGAGATAAGGCGCATTTTCCCTTGCTCGTACAAGCGTTTCAGCAAGCGAAGATACAGAAGGCAGCGGAGCTATATTCATCGGACGAGCTTTAAGGCCTCAATCGCATTTGTCACGCTCGCCCGCGTACATTCATACGAATAAGCTATTGTTTCTTCTTGTCGATCAATACGGCCTGCTGCCATTTGCTGGGCGCCTTATCCGTACGATGGATGCAGCCCGCCCAGCAGCACGGCCTGCGCTTGCCCTCCAGCAGTTCCTCGATGGTTCGTCCGATTCGTTTCTCGCGAGTCTTCGCCTGCTTGGCATCTTCGACCCAGCAAATAAACTCGTTGCGACCGAGCGGAGTCAGGCTTTGCCAAAGTGCGAGCGCCTCGGCATCCGCCGCAACGGCAGTTCGCATATCTTCCGCCAGCTTGTGGACGGTCCCCTCGGCTATCGTCTCGTGCATCGCTCAACAATAATAGCGGAGCAACCGGAGATCAATCCGCTTCGTCGCCGCCCAGATAATTTCGCGAGAAATCCTTTGCAAAATCCGCAAACGCCCCCTCAGCAATTGCTGCCCGCATCCCCGCCATCAGCACCTGATAATAAGCGATATTATGCTCGGTCATCAGCATCGCGCCCAATATCTCCTTCGCCCGGATCAGATGATGCAGATAGGCGCGACTGTGATTTTTACAGACCGCACATTCGCAGCTTTCGTCCAGCGGTGCCAGATCCTCGGCAAATTTGGCATTGCGAATGTTGAGCGCGCCCTGTGCGGTAAACGCCTGGCCATTTCGACCCGACCGGCTCGGCAGCACACAGTCGAACATGTCGACGCCGCGTTCTACCGCACCGACCAGATCGTCCGGCTTGCCGACACCCATCAGATAGCGCGGCTTGTCGGCGGGCAATTGATCCGGCGCATAGTCGAGCACCTCGAACATCGCCTCCTGCCCCTCGCCGACCGCCAGGCCGCCGATGGCATAGCCGTCAAAGCCGATGTCGATCAATGCCTTGGCCGAAGCGGCACGCATGCCCTTGTCGAGCGATCCCTGCTGGATCCCGAACAGGGCCGCTCTCGCCGCGTGATCCTTGCCGCTGTCAAAACCGTCGCGCGATCGTTTTGCCCAGCGCATCGATCGTTCCATCGATGCCTGTGCTTCCTCGCGGGTTGCGCCATTTTTGGTGCATTCGTCAAAAGCCATAACGATATCGCTGCCGAGCAGCCGCTGGATTTCCATCGACCGTTCCGGCGTCAGCATATGGCGCGAGCCGTCGAGATGGCTCTGGAATTCGACGCCATTTTCGCTCAGCTTGGTCAGCTCCGACAGGCTCATCACCTGATAGCCGCCGCTGTCGGTCAGGATCGGGCGATCCCAGTTCATGAACTTGTGCAGCCCGCCAAGCCGCGCCACCCGTTCCGCGCCGGGGCGCAGCATCAGGTGATATGTATTGCCAAGGATGATGTCGGCGCCGGTCGCGCGCACGGTTTCCGGCTTCATCGCCTTCACTGTCGCCGCTGTGCCCACCGGCATGAAGGCAGGCGTACGGATTTCACCCCGCAACATCTGGATCGTGCCGGTGCGTGCCTTGCCGTCGGTCGCGGCGATGGAAAAGGAAAAACGCTCAGCCATGTGCCTGTCCGATGCCGGCTGCGAGACCAGATTTTACGGCTTCAGTTTTGTATTTGTCTGTCGATGGTGTAACCAATTGTCCGTCCTGTCCGAATTAATCCGCATCTGTGCAGGATGGCAACGGATTTTCAAAGACCTAAATCGGGAGTATATTATGACAAAATCGAGCAAACTTGGTTCCGCAGCAACCGCACTGATCGCGGCAGCGGCCCTGTCCGCCTGTTCTGGCGGCACCAGCGAAACAACCAGCGAAGGCGCGGAAGCAGCAGGTAGCGAAGTGACCGAAGTCGCCGCAGCAGAAAAAGAAAAATGCTACGGCATCGCTCTAGCCGGCGAAAATGACTGCAAGGCGGGAGAAGGCACCAGCTGTGCCGGCACGTCTGTTCTCGATTATCAGGGCAATGCCTGGAAAAACACCGACGCCGGCGAATGCGAAGCCATGGGTGGCTCGCTCACCGAAGTCGCAGACAATGACCCACCCGTTGCGCCAGTAGCGGCTCCTGCCGAAGGCTAGGCCTCAAGCACAAGATATTCGGAAAGGGCGGTTCGTTTGGACCGCCCTTTTTTGTTGGGGGAGGGCTGGTGCATCCCGAAAGCCGACGTTGGTTTCGGTCGATTTTGGCGACAGCATTTGGGTGGGGAGCGGACATTTAAGACTGCAAATTCAATCGTCACGTTTGGGCCCGTTTTCTGAATGGCGTCTCTTGGCCATTGCACTACCGTAAGCGGACCCTCGCAGGCGATAGCGGCGCTGCCAGCTTCCTTGTAGATCGTCAGAGCCGCGCACATCCCCGCATGGTATTGCGCAGCACCGCTGTTGAATTGTCAAGCGAGGCTTCCCCTTCGAGGCGACCGTTGATGCGTAGCATCACCGTCCCGCTTTGCTGCATTAACAGCGAAACAAGCTGTGTGCCCGTCAATCCTCCGATCCATTGTGTGCCCACCGCATTGGCGCGCTGAACGGGGATGTTGACGAGCCGACCCGAAAAATTCCACGTCATCGTCATCGCATTGTCGCCGGAGGGCTTGTTGAGCAGCATCGCCATAAAGGATTTTCCGCCTTCGCAATACAGGCTGAGGGCTTCGATGTTGGGCGATGCCGCCGCGCTCACAAAAGCGATCGGAGCACGGCCTTGCACGGGAACGACTTCCCAAGGTGTACCCGGAAGCGGCACTGCCGTTTCAGGCGGGCTGTTGTCCAACATCTTTTTGATTTCCGGAGCTACTGGCAACCGTCCGCCTGTGGCAGGGGGATAGACGGTGAGCTTGCCGCGCTCCCAAAGGCCTACCTGCACCAACCGGCGTCTCGGGTCAATCATCAGATAGGCTTGCTCCACCCCGCCCTGATGAGGTCCGTTGCCGGAAAGATAGTAATAGTTCCCGGCCCGCTGCAATGGGGTGACGACTGAGAGATTTGTCTGCAGCACAGCCATTTTCGGTCCCATTTGTGCTTTAAGGGCCGCTGCCACAGTCCCCTTGTCGAACAGGTCGATATTGTCCTGCGCATAGCTTCCGGGATATTTGCCGACGAGGCTGGCGAGATTGGACCATTCCGCCGGAATGCCTTGTACCGCCATCGCCGCTTCGGGCCGTGGCGGTGCGGGCGTGCCAGATGGCGCGCTACCGTTGCAGAGCGTAAAGAGGCCGCCGCCGGTAAAGGCCGCGTGGAAGGGATCGGGGCGTTGGCTAGGCGGCAGGTCGGCGTCGAAGCGGATAACACCCCTTTTCTCGTTGTCGTTCACAAACATGACGACGCGACCAAAGTCATTGCTGTTTGCTGGAAAGGGAAAGAATACAGCCGTGATACCGTCATAGCTCTGGCCCATGAAGGTCAGAGCATATTCTACCCGAGGTGGTTTTAACTCCCGGCCATTGGCGCGGAACGTCATGCCCGTTTCGCTTAGAGTGACGCGAGGTTCCTTCGAGCAGTCGCCAATGGGCGCATAGCTGCCAAAGATATGATTGATGCCTTTATCCTTAAAGCTGGTCAGTGGAACCGCCTGCGCACTTGCAGCAGCAAGCGTGGCAATGGCGCAAGCGGCGAGACCTGTACCGGAACGGCCGATTGTGAATAGCGTGAAAAATGGCAGTTTCATGTCAACTTCCCCCACGAAATGAAAGCTTTCCCAAGAACCAGCGGCCTTGGAAGCCACCAGCGATTATTACCGACACATAGCGCCCGCGGCCTCTTTTGTCGCCTCTGAATCTAGACCCTGTCTCGGGAAAAGTTGTATGGGGTGTCCTTTAGCCAACGTCCACATGTGGTCATATGCCGTTTCCAGAATTGCTTCCGCTTTCAGGAAGGTGGTAGGCAAGCGGGAATGGCTGAGATGAGGGCGCGAAGCGGACATAGGATCCGACTGTTGCCAATGACCGCTAGTGGGGCGGTAGCTGACTGGCTGCTATTGCAGATGAAATAGCCGCATTTGGTTCCACAGCGAACCTCAGGTTCCGGACTTCAGCTGCAGCTAGATTGTGATTTCTCAACCTTTCGGCAGCAACAGACTCGAATCGCCATAGCTATAAAACCGGTAACCACCCGCAATCGCATGGGCGTAAACCGCCTGCATCGTCTCCATCCCCATCAGTGCGCTGACCAGCATGAACAGCGTCGATTTGGGCAGGTGGAAATTGGTCATCAGGCCGTCGATCGCGCGGAACTTGTAGCCCGGCGTGATGAAAATATCGGTGTCGCCTTCGAACGGGCGGATGATGCCATCTTCGCCGGTGGCGCTTTCCAGCAGGCGCAGACTGGTGGTGCCGACCGCGATCACCCTGCCTCCCGCTTGCCGCGCAGCGTTCAGGCGATCGGCAGTTTTAGCGTCAATCCGGCCCCATTCGCTGTGCATCCGGTGATCATCGGTTTCGTCGACCTTGACCGGCAGGAACGTCCCTGCCCCGACGTGCAGGGTCAATATTTCACTGCCTACACCGGCGTCGGCCAGCCCTGCCAATAATCCGTCGGTGAAATGCAACGCCGCCGTCGGCGCAGCCACGGCGCCCTTTTCCTTCGCAAACATGGTCTGATAATCATCGGCATCGCGCTCGTCGATGGCACGCTTGCTGGCGATATAGGGTGGCAGCGGCATGGTGCCGGCGCGATCGAGCAGCAGTTCGACCGGCTCGTCGCCAAGGAAATGCAATATGAAACTGCCGTCGTCCAGCTTCGCTTCCGCTTGCGCAAATACGTCCATGCCGAAATCGACGGTCTCGCCGACGCGCAAGCGCTTGGCGTTGCGGATGAAGGCCTGCCAGCGGCGAAGGTCGACCCGCTTGTGCAGCGTCGCACCGATCCTGGCCTCGCCGCGCGTCCCTTGCAGCTGCGCGGGAATGACCTTGGTATCGTTGAAGACCAATATGTCTTTGGGACCCAGCAATTGCGGCAGGTCGCTGACAATATGATCGGAAAGCCGGTCGCCCGAGACGCTCAGCAGCTTCGCGCTGTCGCGCGGAACCGCCGGTCGCAACGCGATAAGTTCCTGCGGCAGCGCAAAGTCGAAAAGATCAACGCGCACAGGCTGGACTAGGGGTTGATCGGCGCGTTCAGGTCATCCACCGAAATCGGTGCTTCGGAAACACTGGCCTGGGCCCCCGGCAGAACCGGCGGCTTGTGGTCCGCTGCTATCGATGCCTGCAATATCCGGCTGGGGTTCATGGGCGGTTCGCCGCGTTGAATCGCGTCGACATATTCCATGCCGGCGGTAACCCGGCCGAAAGACGTATATTTGCCATCAAGCGAAAAGCGGGGATAGAAGACGATGAAGAACTGGCTGTTGGCGCTGTCTTCGCTGGCGGAGCGGGCCATCGAGACAACCCCGCGTACATGCGGATACTTGCCGAATTCCGCCTTCAGATCGGGCAGGTCCGAACCGCCGGTACCCGTACCGGTAGGATCACCGGTCTGCGCCATAAATCCGTCAATCACCCGGTGGAAGATAATGCCGTCATAAAACCCCTGACGTGTCAGCGTCTTGATCCGCTCGACATGATTGGGGGCAAGCGTCGAAAACAGCTGGATCGTCACCCGACCGCCGGTCGACAGGTCAAGATGCAGAATATTCTCGTCCGCAGGAACCGAAGAGGGAGCCGGCGCCTTTTCCTCCGCTTCCTGTGCGTGCACAGCAAAGGGAACCAGAAACAGGGCGGAGAAAGTCAGAAAAAATTTACGCAGCATGGCATACTCATTTGGCATCGAGGACTGGGACAGAAACTGGTCTTTGAACGATTCCACCTTGCTCCGCAATGAATTGCTGGAGAAGCCTATTGATCGCCCTTGAGACCGATCTTCTGGACCCGTGCGGTAATTTCATCGGCTACCATGGGTGTTACGAACTTATGGATCTCGCCGCCGAACATGGCAATTTCCTTGACCAGGCGTGATGCGATCGGCTGCAGCGAGACATCGGCCATCAGGAACACCGTTTCGATATCGCCATTGAGCTGCTGGTTCATACCTGCCATCTGATATTCATATTCAAAGTCGGCAACAGCGCGCAGACCGCGCACGATCACACCGGCGCCCTGTTTCTCTGCAAATTTCATCAGCAGCATATTGAAACCGACCACCTCGACGCCATCGCCCAGCTCGGCGGTTTCCCGGCGCACCATGTCCAGCCGCTCTTCGTCCGAGAACATCGGCGATTTCGAAGGATTGGTGGTCACCCCGATAACAAGCTTGTCAACCAGACGCATGCCGCGCCGGATGATATCCATATGACCCAATGTAATAGGGTCAAAAGTCCCCGGATAAATGCCGATTCTCATATCCTGTCCTTCCCGCCTAGCGGTCTCTTGTAATTGTATATTCGGCGATAGCGCGCAGCAAATCGGCTTCCGCGCCATAGCTGTTGAGATGTGATTTCGCCTGATCCACCAGCATCTGTGCCTGATCTCTGGCCCGCTCCAGCCCCATCAGGCTGAGGAATGTTTCCTTGCCGGCTTTTGCATCCTTGTGCAACGCCTTGCCCGCTTTTTCCTCGTCGCCTTCGACGTCGAGGATGTCATCGGCAATCTGGAAAGCCAGACCGAGATCATGGGCATAGCCGCGCAGGCTAGTGCGGCCTTCGTTAGACACCCTGCCCAATATCGCGCCGATTTCGACGCAGGCGGTGATCAATGCACCGGTTTTCAGCTGCTGCAGCCGGGTCACGGTTGGCAGGTCAAAGGTCGAGTTCTCGGCCACCAGATCCATCATCTGGCCACCGGCCATGCCGGCCGGCCCGGCGGCTTTGGCGAGACAGGCGGTCATTTCCGCACGAACAAAAGGATCACGATGGGTGCGCTCGTCGGCGAGCAGACCAAAAGCCAGGGCGTGCAGCGCATCGCCGGCAAGAACCGCAGTCGCTTCGCCATAGACAATATGGGTGGTCGGCTTGCCCCGCCGCAGGTCGTCGTCGTCCATGCACGGCAGATCATCGTGGATCAGCGAATAGACGTGCAGCGCCTCTATCCCCGTCGCCGCCCGGATGGCGCAGGATTCATCGACGTTGAACAGTCCGGCAGTCGCCATCACCAGCAAAGGTCTCAGCCTTTTGCCGCCACCGATCGCGGCATGGCGCATCGCTTCATATAGTTCGCGGCGCGCATCGTCGGGAACCTGCAAAAGCGTATCAAACTGTCGGTCAATCAAAGCAGCGACCCGCTCCATTTCCCGCAAAAGGTTCGCATTATTGTTGGCCGCCATTGGCTCAGTCCGCGTCAAAAGCTACTGCAGCATTTGGTTTGCCATCGCGATCGAGCGTAATCTTCTCGATCTTGGCCTGCGCGGCTTCCAGCCTTTGCTGGCAGAGTCCCCGCAGTTTTTCGCCTTCGCTGTACAGTGCAATCGACTGGTCCAACGGCACATCGCCGCTCTCCAGTTTGCGGACAATATCTTCGAGCCGCTTCAGCGCATCCTCGAAGTTCAGATTGGAGAGGTCTTCATTGGTTTCGCTCATGGCGAAATTCAATGACGACGCTTTGCGCTGCGGTCAAGGGCTTGAGCTTCACTATCGTCAGGTTCCAGTGTAGCCCTGCAAAGAAAAGGCGGGAGAGAAGACATGTTTATTGGCCATTTTGCACCTGCGATGGTTGCCGCGACGCATCCCAAGGCGCCCGGGCTAGGCACCTTGTTTGTCGCCGGACAGCTGTTGGACTTCGGTTTCTTCGGACTCGCGCTGGCAGGTATCGAGAATTTTCGCATCACCCCCGGAATCACCAAGATGGTGCCGCTCGACCTATACGACATGCCTTATACCCATAGCCTGCTCGGCAGCGCGATCTGGACCACGGGCTTTGCGCTGCTAATCTGGCTGTTCACCCGCAACCGGACCAGAGCCCTTATCGGCGGCGCGGTCGTGCTGTCGCACTGGTTTCTCGACCTGCTGGTCCACGCGCCCGACCTCACGCTTGCCGGTTCTCCGCCGAAAATGGGTTTTGCCCTGTGGAACTATCCAATGATCGAAATGCCGCTGGAGCTGGCGATCACCTTTGGCGCGCTGGCCTTTTACGTCATCCGGAGCCAGCCCATTTCCAGCCGGTCCAAATATGCCCTTGGCCTTTTGGCCGTATTGCTGCTGGTCTTTCAATCGGTCAACTGGTTCGGCCCAGAGCCCGAAACCGCTGATATAGCGATGAAGCTCACTGGCCTGTTCGCCTTTTCGGTCGCTTCTCTCGCGGCATGGTGGGTGGGACGAACACGCATATTGAAGCAACGCTAAAACAGGATCGATCATGACCCAATATATCGCCGCCTATTTCATCGCCGCCATCATTTTCGGCATCCTCGACTATCTTTGGCTCAGCAATATGGCGGGGACCCTGTACCGGCCGGTCATCGGCGAGATCATGGCCGACGAGTTCCGCAAGGCGCCGGCGATGATATTCTATGCAATCTACCTGTTCGGCATCGTCTGGTTCGGGATCAAGCCGGCGCTGGCCAGCGGCCAGTGGACCACTGCGCTGCTCAACGGCGCGCTGTTCGGCGGGATCGCCTATGCGACCTATGACCTCACCAGCCAGGCCGTGCTCAAGGTGTGGTCGACCAAGATCAGTCTGTACGACATCGCCTGGGGCACCTTTGCCACCGGCGTGACCGCAGCGCTGACTGCATTCCTAGTGCTGAAATTCGTGAAGGCTTAATCGCCTTCGTGGCGGCCCTTCCGCTTCTCGTCTAGCGCCTGCATTCTTTCCGGCAGCAGGGAAAATATCTCGCGCTTCCGGCTCGGTGAAGCCGATCCCCATTCGGCGATTTCCGACAGACTGCGCCCGCAGCCGACACACAGACCGCTCGGACGATCAATGGTGCAAATATCGTTGCAGGGCGATTTCACGCGGATAGCTGATCGTCGATCTGGCCCAGCCGTTCCTTGCCGAAATACATCTCGCCATCAATATAGATGGTCGGGATGCCGAAGGCTCCGCGCTCGACCGCATTTTCCGTATTGTCGATCAACGCCTGTTTGACCGCCGGGTCCTGGGTCTGCGCGACAAGATCGGCCGCATCAAAGCCGCCGTCCTGCAATATCTTGCCCAGCGTTTCACCATCGGTCACGTCGAGTCCTTCTTCCCAGATTGGCGGCAACAGCGTTTCAATGAACGCGACCCGCTTGTCCGGTGCGAGCGCGACCAGCATCCGTTGCAGCGTGATGGTGTTGAACGGGAATTTCGGGTTCATCCTGAATTTGCTCAACCCATACTTTTGGATGAACCGGTTCATCTCGAGCATCGCATATTCATTCTTGCCCTTTACCTCCGCATCGCGGATGAACGGCGGCGCATTGCCGGTCAGCTTGTGCATCCCGCCAAGAAAGGCCGGGGTGATTGCGATGGTCGCGCCATGTTTGTCGGCCAGCGCCTTGAGCGGCTGCCAGATCAGATAGGCATTGGGGCTGACGAAATCGAAAATCAGCTCGATGGTCTCGGACATAGGTTGCTCCTTTGAACCTATCCTTAAAGCAGCACGCCGAAACATCAATTCCCTCTAGGCGAAATTGCCGCGCCTCGTTAAAGGGTCTTCATGAGCACAGACACGATGATTGCAGAGCCCCGGATCTCCACCGAAACCGTGCGCGAGCATGGCCTCAATGCGGAGGAATATCAGCGCATATTGAACGCGCTCGGCCGCGAGCCGAATATCACCGAACTCGGCATCTTCTCGGTCATGTGGTCGGAACATTGTTCCTATAAATCTTCGCGCCTGCATCTCAAGAAACTGCCGACCACCGGCCCGCAGGTCATTTGCGGCCCCGGCGAAAATGCCGGCGTCATCGACATTGGCGACGGTCAGGCGGCGATCTTCAAGATGGAGAGCCACAACCATCCGTCCTATATCGAGCCCTATCAGGGTGCGGCAACCGGCGTCGGCGGCATCCTCCGCGACGTATTCACCATGGGCGCGCGACCAGTGGCCAATCTCAACGCGCTGCGTTTCGGCCGGCCCGACCATCCGAAGATGAAGCATCTGGTCAAGGGCGTGGTTGCGGGCATTGGCGGCTACGGCAATTGCGTCGGCGTCCCGACGGTTGGCGGCGAGACCAATTTCGATCCCGCCTATGACGGCAATATCATCGTCAACGCGATGACCGTTGGCGTGGCCGACGCGGACAAGATTTTCTATTCGGCAGCGAGCGGCGTCGGCAATCCGATCGTCTATGTCGGTTCGAAGACCGGCCGCGACGGCATCCACGGCGCGACCATGGCAAGCGCAGATTTCGGCGACGATATCGAGGAAAAGCGCCCGACCGTGCAGGTTGGTGATCCCTTCGTCGAAAAGCTGCTGATCGAAGCCTGTCTCGAACTGATGGCCAGCGACGCAATCGTCGCGATCCAGGATATGGGTGCAGCGGGACTGACCAGCTCCAGCGTCGAAATGGCAACCAATGGCGAAGTCGGCATCATTCTCGACATGGACAAGGTGCCTTGCCGCGAGACCGAAATGACAGCTTACGAGATGATGCTGAGCGAGTCGCAGGAACGCATGCTGATGGTCCTGAAACCCGGTCGCGAGGAAATGGCCGAAGCGATTTTCACCAAATGGGAACTGGATTTCGCGGTAATCGGCGAAGTCACCGACACCCGCCGGATGGTCCTGACCCACAAGGGCGAGACCGTCTGCGATATCCCGCTCGGGCCTTTGGCAGACGACGCGCCACTTTACGACCGCCCGCATCTGACCCGCGAAGAATATGCCGCGCATATCAATATCCAGCCGATCGGAGACATTCCGGAAAACACAGACATTGGCACCGATCTGCTCAAGATGCTGGCCAGTCCAGCCCTCGCCTCGCGCCGCTGGATCTGGGAACAATATGACAGCCAGGTCGGCGCAGACACGGCGCAACGCTCCGACGGCGACGCCGCAGTGGTTCGCGTTCATGGCACCAACAAGGGTCTGGCGATCACCACCGATTGCACCCCGCGCTACTGCAAGGCCGACCCCTATGAAGGCGGCAAACAGGCGATCGCAGAAGCCTATCGTAATCTTTGCGCGGTCGGCGCCAAACCACTGGCGACCACCGACTGCATGAATTTCGGCAACCCCGAAAAACCGCATATCATGGCGCAATTTGTCGGTACGATCGAAGGCATTGGCGAAGCCTGCAAGGCGCTCGACATGCCGATCGTATCGGGCAATGTCAGCCTCTATAACGAAACCACAGGCGCCGACGGCGTCAGCCATGCGATCCTGCCGACCCCCGCAATTGGCGCGGTCGGGCTGATCGACGATCTCGACAAGATGATGACCATCGGGTTCAAGCAGGAGGGCGATTTTATCGCTACCATCGGGTTTCATCATGAGGAACTCGGCCAGTCGACCTGGCTGCGCGAAATCCACGGCCGCACCGACGGACCGCCGCCGAAAGTCGATCTCAAGGATGAAGAGTGGGCCGGCCGCATCGTCCGCGAGCTGATTGCCGACGGCAAGGTGACTGCCGTCCACGATATCAGCGACGGCGGCCTTGCCGTCACGCTCGCCGAAATGGCCCTGGCCGGTAATCTCGGCGCCGAAATCGACCAGATGACCAGCGCTTTTGCCTTCAGCGAAGCGCAGGGCCGCTATGTCATCACCTATCGCAACGAAGACGATCTCGATCGCGAGAAAGTACCGTTCGAAAAAATCGGCCAGGTGAAGGGCGACAAGCTCGTGCTCAACGGAAAGCCGATTGCGGTGAGCGATCTGCGGGAAGCGCACGAGAGCTTCTTCCGCGACTGGATGGAAGACTAGCCCCTCCACCACGCTCCGCGCGGTCCCCCTCCCCATGCCTGCGGCACAGGGAGGAAAAGTTTGGTTTGACAGTTGTGGCCTGGGCGTCCCCGAATAGCGCCATTCGTGATACACTTTTCCTCCCTGTTGCGAAGCAATGGGGAGGTGGCGTTCGCCGAAGCCTTGGCGAAGGCGGATGACGGAGGGGCCATGGCAAGAACAACCAGACAGACCGTCCTGAAGGCAAGACAACTGCGCAAAACCATGAGCAAGCCCGAAATCATGCTGTGGCAACAACTCCGCAAGAAACCGCTCGGCATCAAATTCCGTCGTCAGCACCCTATCGGCTCCTATATAGTGGATTTCTATTGTCCGTCGGCGAAACTGGGAATCGAAGTAGACGGGATGGCACACAATATGGGAAGTCGTCCCGAGCGCGATGAACGGCGGGAACGGGACCTGTCTCTCCAAGGCATTGAAACCATCAGGATATCCGCGCAGGAAGTCTTGCATGATCCGGCAGATGTCGCGGACCGGATTTTACGGTATATTCAGGGCCTGGGCTAGACCCCTCCACCACTGCTTTGCAGCGGTCCCCCTCCCCATTGCTACGCAACGGGGAGGAAAGAATCGTCACAACATCTTCCTCCCTGTGCCGCAGGCACGGGGAGGTGGCATCGCGTAGCGATGACGGAGGGGTCAATGTGCCCCCTCTGGCAGCTTGCGATTTGCCTTTGTAACCAATCGTCCCTCCGTGCGTTACTGAAGACGAAATGACAGGAGAGTGATCATGGTTTCAGGATATTCCGGGACGCCTCTGGCAAAAAAGCTCAATCTCAAGGACGGCATGCGCGTCTGGTTGCCAGATATGCCCGACGACGTTCGTGCGGAAATCGAGAGCTATGGCCTCACCCTGTCGGAAGAGCAGGTCCCGACCCCCGGCCTGCATGCCGCCCATATATTCGTTCGCCAACGCGCAATCATGGAATCCCATCTCGCGACCCTGCGCGACATAATCGATCCCGCTGGTCAAATCTGGGTAAGCTGGCCGAAAAAGGCTTCCAAGGTCGAAACAGACATCACCGAAGACAGTATCCGCGAAGTCGCCCTGCCGATGGGATTGGTCGATATCAAGGTCTGTGCTGTGAACGAGATCTGGTCCGGCCTGAAACTGGTGATCCGCAAGGAATTGCGCCGATAGCAGACAATCTCGGTGAATCTGTCACCCCGGCGTAGGCTGGGGTCTAAACCCGTCTGGCGCATCTAACAGGCCCTGACTTGGATCCCAGCCTCCGCTGGGATGACGCACAAGCCTAAGCCGTCTGCGCCAGCATGTCATAAGGATCAACATTACGCGCCCGGAATTTCGCGTGCGCTTCGTGGTAGAAATGCGGCGGCCTGATGTGCAGGCGCTCGCGCAAGGCGTCCAGCGGTTGGGCCAGCAACTCGGCGATATTCTCTTCGTTGATCCGCGGACAGGCCTTGCCCATTTTCTGGCCTTCACGGATCGCCTTGAATATCGGCGCGTCGCTCTTGACCTGTTTCTTCATGTTCAGTCCCGCCGCATAAGCGATGAAAACATTACCCAGTGACGGGTTCTGGCCATAAGTGAAGGCCAGCACACAGGCTTCACCCAGCGCATCTCGGCCATAGCCGGTAAGCACGTGGAGCAAATCATGGGTGTCGCGCTGGCGGAAACCATACCATTCGATCAGATCGCCATATTTGCGCGGGCTGAACTGGTCATATTCGGCAATCAGGCCGGCTGCACTCAGGCCTTCCTTTTCCATGAAATCGCAATAGGCATGGGCCAGGCTGCCGGCGGGCATTTTGCGCAGGCGTTCGTGGTCGTCGAGCAAGGCCGCGAGTTCGGGTTCGCTTTCGAGCAGCGCCTTGCCCTTGTCGCTTTCGACAAAGGCTTTGGCATCCTTACGGAAGCCGGGTCGCGGCAGACATTCAAAGATATGGAATACCTGTTCGGTATCTTCCTTGTCCTTGATCAGTTCGCGGAAATGATGGAGCGCCTTTAGGGGACGAAAGCGGGCTGCCGGACGTTCCGGATGGACGAACGGTGCTTGCGAATCGCTCGGTGCGGAGAAGTCATGTTTGATTTTCATGCGCGATATATATTGCTTACTAACATTGGTGTCAATATGGTTTTGACTTTCCTAGATGCCGCTGCCCAGCTATCCGGACCGCTATTCCCTTTTGACCTGCAGACGGGCCTTCTTGATCCGGATGTTGACCAACCTTGAACGCGGGAGACAGAAATTTGAAACCGCACGACACCCTGCCCTATACCGAATTGCCGGATTATTCCGACGCCGAACGCATCGCCCGGTCAGAGGCCTTTTACCAGGCGATCAAAACGCGCCGCACCTGCCGCTATTTTACCGATGAAGCCATTCCCCGGGCGGTCGTCGAAAATGCGATCCTGGCCGCCGGTACCGCGCCCAATGGCGCCAATCACCAGCCGTGGCATTTTGCCGTGATCGAAACGCCGGACAAGAAGAAAGCCCTGCGCACCGCCGCCGAAGAAGAAGAGCGCGCTTTCTACGAAAGCAAGGGCAGCGAAGAATGGCTGGAGGCGCTGGCACCGCTCGGTACCGATGCCGACAAGCCGTTTCTGGAGACCGCGCCTTATCTGATCGTCATTTTCGGCCAGCGCAAAGGCGGTATGAATCCGGGCGAGATGAAACAGAATTATTATGTCAACGAGAGCGTCGGCATTGCCACCGGCATGTTGATAACCGCGCTCCACGACGCGGGTCTCGCAACCCTCACCCACACGCCCAATCCGATGAAATTTCTCAACCAGCTCTGCGATCGGCCGGCCAACGAGAAGCCGATGATGGTTTTGGTGGTCGGCAAGCCCGCTCCCGACGCGACGATCCCGGCCCACGCGACGATCAAGAAACCGCTGGACGCTATTGCCTCGTGGCTGTAGTAGCCAAATAATACAGTTGGAGCATATGGGATGAGCGCGTCACAACGCTATTTGGCTATGGACGCGCTGCGCGGCTTTGCCGTGATGGGCATATTGGCGATCAATATTGCTGCTTTCGCCCAGCCGGAAATGGCCTTTGTAAATCCGCTCGTTTCGAGCCATGCCTCCGGTCTCGACCTCGGTAGCTGGGCGGCGAATTTCATCCTGTTTGACGGCAAGATGCGCGGTCTGTTCTCGCTGCTGTTCGGTGCCAGCACCGCTCTGGTCATCGAACGCGCGATTGCCAGCGGTCAATCGGCAGCAAAAGTCCATTTCTTCCGCATGTTCTGGCTCGCCATATTCGGCCTCTTCCATTTTTTCTTCTTATGGATAGGCGACATATTATTTCTCTACGCAGGATCAGGCTGCGTGCTGTTCCTGTTTCGCAACTGGAGCGCGGAACGGCTTATACAATGGGGTGTCATCGCTTATGTAATCGGCGCAATCATGCTGATCACAAGCCTGGCGTCGATGTTGTTTCTGTTACAGGAAGCCGCACAGGCCAATCCGCCGCAGGAAGTGCTGGACAAGATCTCGGAAATCTATGCCGATCTGGGGACGTTACCCGCCGATGTGGCGGCCGAGACAGCAAGGTTACAGGGCAGCTTCTCCGGGATATTAAATTATAATCTGTTCGAGCAATGGTCGACACCATTGCAGAATCTCATGCTCGGCCCGATCGAGACGATCCCGTTGATGATGATCGGCATGGGTCTCTATAAAAACGGCTTCATTCTCGGGCAGGAAAGCCGAGCCACCTATTTGAAAATTGGCCTATGGATGATGGCCGTCAGCCTGCCCTTGTTCATTGCCTTTGCCGGTATCGCCTACGCACAGGGCTTCAACACAATCTGGATGATGAACATCACCCAGGCCTGGTCGGTCTTACCGCGGCTGCTGATGATCATCGGCTATGTCGCGCTGCTCATTTTCATCACCCAGCGCTTTCAACATAGTGCAGCCATCCAGCGCGTCGCAGCAGCAGGCCGTGCTGCCTTTTCAAATTACCTTGGTACCAGCATCCTTATGACCTTCATATTCTATGGCTGGGGACTGGGATATTTCGAACAGTTCGGCCGGTTTGAACTACAGCTTTTCGTCCTTGGCGCCTGGACGCTCATGCTGCTCTGGTCCCGACCCTGGCTGACGCGCTTCCGCTACGGGCCGCTGGAATGGCTCTGGCGGAGTCTAGCCAAAGGACAGGCTCAACCGATGCGCTTGTCATAAGGCTTCGGTAGCCTCTTCGGCTGTATCCGACGGTTCATCACCGGCAGCTTCGCTGCTATAGTTTACGTTAAGCAACTGATACAGATCGATTGATGACGTAAATTCCAGATGATCGTTCGGATCGTCCATATCGGCTAGCGGGCGACCGCTGGGCGTGTATGATAAATGCCTATACTGTCCCTCCCCGTCCCGTTCGACGATCGAACAGAGAACGGGCGAACGCAGACCGCCAATCAAAGCATGCAGCACGATCGCCTCTGCCTCGGCTTCCAGCGAGGCATCGCTATCGGGGTCAAACGGCACGCCGGCATATCGGTAGACGGTCGCATGGTCTGCGGCTCTTTCCACCGCTGTTTTCATGCATCTGGCGTTACCCGTCTGTATTTCCTCGTTGGCCACGAAAATAATATGGTGCGGGCTGATGGCCAGAAAATCGCCTCCTTTTGCTGCGGTCGGCCCGACAGCTTCCGAGCCCGCTTGAATAAACTCCCAATCGGCCAGTATATCGGCGGAGATTTTTCCGAAAAACCGAAGCATCGGAACCTCGCCGACGGTCAGCAGCGCGTTGTCATCAATGCCTCCCGGCAAGGATTCGAGATATTTGGGCAGGTCGATACCTTTGGTTTTCCAGCCCGGTTCCGCCGCTCCTGTCGGGACCAATCGCGCGGCAAACTCCTCGTCGAGCGATGCGCGAAACTCTTGCAATTCCTCGGCCATTTCCAATGGCAGAGTCTGCCAAAGCTCCTTGATCTGCAAAAGCCGGGAAGCGGGCCCTTCTTCCGCCATCTCGGCGTCGGCATGACCCCATTCGCTATCAGCTTCAGGAGAAGCATTTGCCGGAGCCAAAGCGACAACCGCCGCAACGGACAAGAAAACGGGAGAGATTTTACGCATGACTACCTTTTGTTCGTTCAGTGATCCGATCTAACCCATTTTCGATCGATGGAAACAAAATAGTCGATCTCCACTTCGCTATTGCGATCTATTCTCATTAGCGATATACGAGTCGCTGTAAGGAGCTGTTATGGTTGTTTGTGTTTGTAATGCGATCAAGGAAAAAGACCTGAGAGCCGCCGTGCGTAGCGGCGCAGACCGACCATCCCAGGTCTATGCCCAGCTCGGCCGCAAGCCAAAATGCGGACAATGTCTCGCATTCGCCCAGACGATTATCAAATCACAACTTGCGACCGCTTAGCATTCTCGTTAGCAAATCATTGAAATAACTGCCTTTTCTATAAAAGCCGTGCTTTCGCTTCGCGCGAAAATACTGTATGGGTCAGGCAATGGATTTGCAAAATAGCGGGAAGGAATCTGCCATGAAGGGCGATACAAAAGTCATCGAGTTTCTTAACGAAGCTCTGAAAAACGAACTCACCGCAATCAACCAATATTGGCTGCACTATCGCATGCTCGACAATTGGGGCGTGACAAAACTGGCCGAATTCGAGCGGCATGAATCAATCGACGAAATGAAACATGCGGACAAATTGGCCGAACGTATTTTCTTCCTCGACGGATTGCCGAATTTTCAATTGCTCGGACGCCTGAAAATCGGCGAAACGGTCGAGGAAATCCTCAAGGCCGACCTCGAGCTGGAATATGAGGCGCTGCCTATGCTCAAGGATGCGATCGAACATTGCGAAAGCGTGCGTGACTATGTCAGCCGTGACCTGTTCGCAGAAATCCTCGAAAGCGAGGAAGATCATGTCGATTCACTCGAACAGCAATTTGACATGATCGAGCGGATGGGTATTGAAAATTATATCCAGCTGCAGTCGAAACCGGTCGAATAGGGCGTTAGCGGCGGTTTCAACCGAACCGTCGACTGGCCCCCAGAGGATTGCGTTCCTGTACGACCGGACTGGCACCCTGTTCCAATATCGCCAGTGTTTCTTCAAACATCGGCCGTAAAGCGGCTACCAGAGGAAGTATCTCTTCGGGGGTTTCGTGATGTTCGACGCAGGTACGGGCGGTCATTTCGATTGTTTCAGCAGTTTCGCCAAGTTGCAGGGCGCCAAATTGCAGCGCCTCTCCTTTCAGGCTGTGCGCAGCATCAACCATAGCCACGGGATCATGTGCGCGCATGGCGTCTTCGATTTTGCTGACAGATTGCGTGCCATCTTCGCGGAAATATCCGAGTATCCGGACGAAATCCGGCCCAAGCGCCGACCGGGTTTGGGCGGAAACAGTCCAGTCAATCAATTCGCTTTCCAGTGGTGGCACCTAATGCTCCCGGCAATATAATAGTGAGAATATGCTGCTGACCCGAAGCTTAAGGCCCAACCCGTGAAATCTTAGTTACCAAAAGCAAAAAAAATCGCGGAAATCGGCCTCAACTTGGCCGATTTGCAGAAAATCAGTCTTTTTCGTGATAAGGGTTTTTGGGTGCGCGGATGATCAGCCGTACCGGAACACCGCCAAAGCCAAGCTCGCGGCGAATCCCGTTGATCAGATAGCGCCGGTAGCTTTCGGGCAGATCATCGACCCGCGTACCGAAAATCACAAAGGAAGGCGGTCGCGTTTTGGCCTGGGTGATATAGCGCAATTTGATCCGCTTGCCGCCGGGTGCTGGCGGAGGATTGTCGGTAATCGCATCTTCGAACCAGCGGTTGAGCTTGCCGGTAGAAACCCGCTGCGACCATATCCGGCGGACTTCAAAGGCCGCCTTGATCAACTGGTCAATGCCTTTGCCGGTAAAGGCGGACACGGCGATCAGAGGCACATCCCGCACCTGCGCCAGTCCGTCATTCAGCGCCGCGCGAATGCCGTTGAACAATTTGCTTGGCCCCTCGGCGACGTCCCATTTGTTGATGCCGATAACAACGCAGCGGCCTTCCTGAATGGCATGGTCGGCAATGCGCAAATCCTGCGCTTCCAGACCCTTGGTCGCATCGAGCAGAAGCACCACCACTTCGGCAAAATCCACCGCATGCCGGGCATCGGCAACTGCGAGCTTTTCTAGCTTGTCGTTGACCTTGGCCCGTTTGCGCATACCGGCGGTGTCGATCAGCCGGACCTGGCGGTCGGGCTCTATACCGTCGAGTTTCTCGTCCTCGGTCAGCGCATCATCATGCCAGACCCAGTCGACCGTGATGCTGTCGCGCGTGATACCCGCTTCCGGACCGGTAATCAGCCGGTCTTCGTCCAGCATCTTGTTGATCAGCGTCGATTTGCCCGCATTGGGACGACCGACAATCGCCAGCTTCAACGGTGCGGATGCGTCTGTTGGTTCTTCGGATGCGGCAGCCTTGAAATTCTCTACATAGGGCTGGATCGCCTGAAACAGGTCGGCCATGCCGTCGCCATGCTCTGCGCTGAACGGGATCGGATCGCCAAAGCCCAGCGCATAGCTTTCCAATATACCGGATTCCGCCGCTTTGCCTTCAGCCTTGTTGACCAGCAAAACGACCGGCGTTTTCGCGCTTCTCAGCCAGCGGGCAATTTCCTCGTCGAGCGGGGTAAGGCCAGCGCGGCCATCGATCACGAATATCGCCAGTTCGGCTCCGGCAACCGCCATTTCGGTCTGCTTGCGCATCCGGCCAGGCAGACTTTTGGCATCTTCGTCTTCATAGCCTGCCGTATCGACGACATTGAATTGCAGACCGAGAAGATTGGCAGCCCCCTCCCGGCGGTCACGCGTCACCCCGGGCGTGTCGTCGACAAGCGCCAGCTTCTTGCCCACCAGACGGTTGAACAGCGTGGATTTGCCGACATTCGGTCGACCTATGATTGCAATATTGGGCAGCATAAAGCCGGTCCCGTCCTTTTGGTTTAAATCCTCAACGGAATGCGGAAATCTGTCCGCTGCTGTCGAGAATATATAGCATGCCACCGGCCACAATAGGCGGTAGCGAGATACCGTTTTTCAGTTCAAACAGCGTTTGGCTGGTTCCGTCCGCAGGCGAAATCGACACAACTTCACCTTCGGTGCTGGCAACAATCAGACGATTGCCGGCCAATATCGGGCCGGTCCAGTTGATCGGATTCTTCTTTTTCTTGTCGTTCTTGAATGCTGACAGCTGGCTCATCCACCGAACCTTGCCGTTCGGCCGGGCGATGCAGAGAAGCTTCGCGTCATCGGTCAAAACGAACACCCATTCACCCGCCACGACCGGTGTCGTGATTCCGGCAATATTCAATTCCCAGATCCGCTGGCCGGTCACCAGTTCATAAGCCGCCATACGGCCACCCTGGCCCAGCGCGAAAACGCGACCGCGGTCGATCACCGGATCGGCGTCGATATCGGACAATGTCGCCACCGAAGTGGTAATGCTGGTCCGCGCGAGTGCATCATTCCAGAGGTTGCGGCCATTTTCATAGCGATAAGCGGTCAGCTCGCCGGAGGAATAACCGGCGATAACCGTACCCTGTCCGGCTGCTGGCGCGGCGACGCCGAAAATTCCGGCCAGACCAAGCGTGCCCGCCTCGTTCCACTGCACCGATCCATCCACCATATTGAGCGCATAAATCTGGTTATCCTGGGTCATCACATAGACATTGCCATTGGAAATCGTCGGCGACCCGCGCAAAGGTCCGGCCGGACGTACTTTCCATATCTGGCTGCCATCTGCAGCGTTCAGCGCGACGACATCGCCAACGCCATTGGTCGCGTAGACGATATTATCAAATACACTGGCTCCACCGCCAAAACGCGACGATTCTCCGTCGCCCTTGACTTCGATCTGGGTCGTCCAGATTTTCGCGCCTGATACGGCGTCAAAAGCATGCACCATGGCTTCGGTATCAATGACAAACAGCCGTCCGCCGGACACTACTGGCGCTGCCGCCAGCCGTTCCCGTTTCGTCGTTCCGCTGATATTGGCGGTCCAGACTTTCGCGAGATTGCCCTCGAGCGCAACATGGCCGATTGATTTGCTCGGATTACCACCCGATTGTGCCCATTCGCTATTGGCGACCGGAGCGGGCAAAATCACAGAAATCGATGCCAGCGCCGGATCAACTTCCGCGCCGCTTTCGCCGCTCAATATCGGCGTGCGCTTGCCTAGTGTCGGCGTGTTTTTCTTGTCTTCACCATCGCCGCCGCCCAAAATGCCGCAGCCGGATAGCAAAGACAGGGCCAGCAGGCCGGTGATCAGTTTCTTACCGGAAATCATTCCTTAGCTTCTCCCTTAGCCGCGCCCGCGTTCGGCGGTGTCGCTTTTTTGTCATCGCCGTCCATTTCCACAGCGTCAATGCCTTCAACGCCCGCCATTTGCAACGCACGCGACCGGATCGTGGCCGGAACGCCTTCGTCTTTCGCCAGCTGGGCGAATAATGGTCCCGCTAGATCGGATTTATTCATGTTCAGATAGGCCAGCGCGACCATTTCGCCAGCGCTGCCGAACCATGGGTTGCCCGGGACCGCCAGCGGCTTCAACCGGTCGACCACCTGTTGTGGTTTCAGCGTATCAAATTCTGCGGCCGTCTGACGAACCAGCGCCAGATCGCGAAACGGCTTCGGCAGGCTCTCGTCCGCAACAAGCTTGCCATAGCCAGCGATGGCTTTTTTGGGGTCATTTTTTTCCAGCGCGATATTGGCCTGCATCAATATTGCCGCAGCCCGGTACCCTTCCTGCTTGGCCTCGGTCAATGGTTCGAGCGCGGTCGCAGCGCCGTCCAGATTATTCTGGCGGACACTGTCGATCGCAGCGACATATTCCTCGCTGCGGAGACCGGAATCCTCATTCTGGCTGTTTTGCCAGAATATCCAGCCGGCCAGCGATCCGAGACCGATGACAAGGGCTGCGACAATCCACAGTCCGTAACGCGCAGCGAAATTCTTCAGCTGGTCCTCGCGCACCGCTTCATCGACTTCGCGCAGAAACACTTGTTCCTGACGATCCGGTTGCTCTTCTGGTGCTTGGTCTTTGTCTTTGGCCAATGTGGCTTCCTCAAATCTGTTTCACGTGCCTGTTTCGCCGATCAGACGAGCGCTCATGGCAATCGGCTGTCCTTTAGCGTCCGCAATAGCAAATGTAAAAGTCTATTGACCATTTCCACAGGCTGAACGGCGGATCGCCCCAAAGTCGGAATTTCCGCTATTTCTTCGGCTGATAGAGCTGGTCCGGCCCGGGAAAGCTGCGCTCGCGGACTTCTCCGGCATATTGTTCGGCCGCCTGATCAATCTGCTCTGCAATATTATGATAGCGTTTTACAAAGCGGGCGGTGCGGTCAAACATGCCGAGCATATCTTCGGTGACCAGTACCTGACCGTCACATTGTGCCGACGCGCCGATGCCGATGGTGATCGCGTCCACCGCCTTGGTCGCTTCGATCGCGATCGGCTCCAGCACGCCTTCAAGCACGATTGCAAAGGCGCCGGCCTTGTCCAGCGCCACCGCGTCGCCGACGATCTTCTTCGCCTCTGCGTCGCTGCGTCCGCGCGCGGCATAGCCGCCCAGCACGTTGATCGCCTGTGGTGTCAGACCGACATGGCCGACCACCGGTATCCCGCGCTGGACCAGGAAAGCGACGGTTTCGGCCATCACTTCGCCGCCCTCGAGCTTGACCGCAGCCGCCCCGGTTTCCTTCAGGATACGGGCTGCACTTTCATAGGCTTTCTCCGGCGAGGCTTCGTAGGAGCCGAACGGCATGTCGACGACGACAACGCTGTGATAGCTGCCCCGGACAACCGCCGCGCCATGGTTGCACATCATGTCGAGGGTCACGGGGATCGTCGAATCGAGACCGTAAATCACCTGCGCCAGCGAATCACCGACCAGCAGCATGTCGCAATGGGCATCGAGCAATTGTGCCGTCCGCGCGGTGTAAGCGGTCAGCATGACCACCGGCTCGGCCGTCACTCCGTCAACCTTGCGGCCCTGGATTTTGGGAACCGACAGACGCCGCATCGGTTGTGGCCGGGGATGCGCGCGGCTGGTGGACGTATCGAGTTTGAAGGTCGTGGACATGGCAAGCCTCAGCAGTGACGTTGAAAGACCGGCCTTGATAAGCGACGATGCAGGATAAGGCCAGCTTCGCGATTATTGCTTGACGGCGGACACCGCCTGCGCCGGATTGTCACTGAACAGGCCATCCACTCCGGCCGCGACATATGCGCGGATTTCACCTGCCAGATCGCCTGCGTCGCGCGGATCGATGCCGCTCTTGAAATCGGTCGGGAGGAAATGGTTCTCGCGGCGGAAGGTCCAGGGATGGACAAGCAGGCCTGCCTTGTGCGCTGCATCCACCAGTCCGGTCGGCTTGCCAAGAAGGCCGACCGCATTGCGGCCGATCACCAGATCTTTGGAAGGCCCGATTCCGTCGGCATAGGTGGCAATTTCTTTCAGGCCATCGGCGGTCAGCATCGATGCGAAGCTCAGGTCGGCACGATCCGGTGGCCCGCCTTCGCTGGCGACCAGCTGCACCAGCCGAATCCCGGTTTTGTCGTTGAGCGCCTGAAGATTGCCAACCTCGAATGACTGGATGAACACCGGATCATCCTGGCCATCATAGCCATATGTCTTCAGCAATTTGAGCATTTGTTCGTCATGGTCGAGCCCGAAAGTCGCGAAATATCCCGGATGTTTGGTCTCGGGATAGACTCCGATTCGCTTGCCGCTCTTCTTTTCATGCTTCTGCAGCAGCTGCAGAATCTCTTCGAAGGTCGGCACCTCATACTGGCCATCATATTGCATATTCGCAGCCCGCAATTCGGGCAACCGTTCTCTGGCGCGCAGCATCTTCAGCTCGGCAAGGGTGAAATCTTCGGTGAACCAGCCGGAATATTCCTGGCCATCAATGGTCTTGCTGGTCCTGCGCGCTGCAAACTCGGGTCTGTCGGCGACATCCGTGGTCTCGCTAATCTCGTTCTCGTGCCGGGCCACCAGCACGCCATCCCTGGTCAGCACCAGATCGGGCTCGATAAAATCCGCGCCTTGCTCGATCGCCAGCTGATAGGCGGCCAGCGTATGTTCCGGCCGTTCGCCGCTGGCACCGCGATGGGCGATAATGACGGGTGGTGCCCCGGTGAGTGTCTTGACGTTCATGGTCGCTTCTCCCGCCTGTTCGCTCTGCGCGCTGCATCCGGCCACGGCCAGTGCGAACATGATCATCAAAGCCTGCCGCGCGCGTACCATCAGCCGACCTCGACGCCTTTCCAGAAGGCGATCCGTCCGGCTATTTCGGCGGCGGCTTCCTTGGGTGCCGGATAATACCAGGCGGCATCCTCATTGGTTTCGCCATCGACAATCAGGCTGTGATAAGACGCATCGCCTTTCCACGGACAGTGGCTGGTGGCGTCGCTGTGCAGCAGATATTTCGACCAGACGGCCTCCCGCGGGAAATAATGATTGCCCTCGACCACCACTATATCGTCGCTTTCCGCGATCACCGTGCCATTCCATTTTGCCTGAACCATTTGCTTGTCCTTTTCCTGATACCAAAAACTGCGGCAGCAACCAGTCATTGATATCCAAACCCCGATAGGTCCGGAATATAACAGTTTGATGCCACAAGCGCTGATAAAATCAGAAATGCCGATCGGCGATACGGCAATCGGGGTATGCGGAGCGAAATGTCGAACAGCGGTCAAGGAAGCCTGTTTCATCCCAATGTCAACGTGCCAGCCCATGGCACAGCTGCATGGAACAGGATCGTCGGCGCTAGCTGTTGCGCGCGGTCAGTCCCACGGCTTCATAATCCGATGCCTTGAATCCGACGACCAGCTCTTCGCCATGTTCCAGCACAGGGCGTTTGATCATGCTGGGATTTTCCATCATCACCATCACCGCAGTATCGTCGCCGATATTTTCCTTCACCATGTCGGGCAATTTGCGGAAAGTGGTGCCGCGCTTGTTGACCAGCGCCTCCCAGCCAACCATCATCACCCACATCTCCAGCTTCTCGCGGGTAATTCCGGATTTCTTGTAATCGTGAAAGACATAGTTGATGCCGTTGCGCTCCATCCAGTTGCGCGCCTTCTTGACGGTGTCGCAATTGGAAATGCCGTACATCTTGGTTTCGTTACTCATGAGTCTGGTCCTGTTTCTGCTGCGCTTCGAGCCAGAGACAGATGTCATTGACCGGACATCTGTCACATTTGGGGTTCCGGGAAGTGCAGATTCGCTTCCCGAGCTGAATTAGCCAGAAATGGCCATCGTGCAAGGCCCAATCGGGACTGCGCGCTTCCAGCTGCTGCGCGGTCTTGTCCGCAGTTTTCGCATCGGTCAAGCCGATTCGGTTGCAGACCCGGTGCACATGGGTGTCCACGGCGATCACATCTGCCCCGAAGGTAAAGCTCATCACGATATCCGCGCATTTCCGGCCGATGCCCGGCATTGAAAGCAGGCCTTCGCGCGTATCGGGCACGATACCGCCATGTTCGGCGAGCAAATGCTGGCAGAATTTCCGGATATTGCGGGTTTTCATATTATAAAGCCCGCAAGGTTTGATGGCTGCGGCAATATCGCGGTCGTCCAGTTCCAGCACCGCTTCCGGCGTTTGCGCGAGTGCGAATAGAGCGCGGGCGGCCCTGGCGGTATTTCGGTCGAGCGACTGGGCCGAGAGCATGCAGGAGATGCAGGACCGGAAGGCATCGGGCTGCCCCTTCGGACCTTTGGCGTCCTTCGTCCGCCCCGGCATGGCTTGAGAGAGACGGCGGTAAACGGTCTCGACCTGCTGATCGCTTATCATAAGGTCCTTCCCGTCTCGCAGTCTGCGCGCACCGGACAGGACGGACAATCGGGTCGTTTCGGGCGGCAAAATGTCTGGGCAAGGCGCTTTCCGAGCAGATGGTGCTCGTCCAGATCTTCCGCCGACCATTCGGGCGGCAACAGCGGCATCAGCTCGTCATATGCCCGCGTCGTATCCGCCTTGACCGGCACCAGCCCCATGCGCTGCACCACCCGCCGGTGACCCGAATCCAGCACCAGCGCTTTGCGATTAAACTGGCTGGTATTCATGATACCGGCGCTGATCTTCCGCGCAATCCCGGGCAAGGTCTCCAGCCAGTCCATTGCTTCAGCCGTCTCCATGGACTCAAGATGATCCAGACTGGCCTTGCCGCGCCGGGCGATAATTTCGTTGAGACAGGCTTTGAGCCGGTCCGCCGCCATCGCCGGAAAAGTGGCGGTTTGCAGACGGGCCTTCAATTCATCGAGGGGAGCTGCTGCGACGCGCTCCCACGACCCATATTCGGCGATCAATCGATCCGCATTGGCATTGGACACGGCGGTTTTCGCGCGCGCGCCGATAACGCCCTGCACCAGGGTCCACACCGGATCGCGGCGCTTGTCGACAGACCGGATCACCCGGCCGAACTGCCCGATCAGCCTGCTGTGCATCCGGCGCAATATTTCCGTGCGATGATCGGGTCCCAGGTCGAGTTGCATCAGCGGAATATGGGCGAGCAACTGGCCAGTAGCAAGACTCCGGCGCCGGCGACCGCCGCCCCTTGCCCGATCAGCCCAGCCTGCGGCCGATGGTCACAACCGGCTGCACCTCATAGCCCAGCGCCTTGTAAAAACCGATGGCGGCTTCATTGTCGTCGCGCACCATCAGCTGGATTTTCGGGGCATTGCGTTCGCGCAGCCAGGCCTCGGCGGCTTCCATCATCTTTTTGCCCAAGCCACGTTTCCGGGCATCCGGAGCGACCGCGAGATAATAGACCCAACCGCGATGGCCGTCGAAACCGGTCAGGACGCTGGCGACCAGCTCAGCTTCACTATGGGCAAGCAATATCACGGACGTTTCATTCGCCACGGCCAGACGATAATCCGCCGCCGGATCGTTCCACGGGCGCGTGAGGCCACAGGCCTTCCAGAGCGCGATGACCTCGTCCATGTCGGCCTCTGTGGCGGCGGAAATCTGCATAGCGATGCTAGGCCTTCACATAGCCTTCCGCCAGCTGGCGGATGTCATGGTCCGGATCATACCATGGCGCGCCATCCGAACGCCAGATATGGGCGTCGGGCCTTTGCGTGATTTCCGTATCGACACAGCCCATCCTGAGCATGATCATATTCGCTGACCGCCGCTCGGCGATCAGTTGCGACCCGCAGCGCGAGCAGAAATAGCGTTCCTTGCCGGGCGACGATTCGAAATGGCTGAGAAGATCCTCTCCGCTCGTCCATTTAAAGGCATCAAATGCGATCGGCATGACGCTGGAAAAGGCGGCGCTATGGGCTTTCCGGCAGGTCTGGCAATGACAGTGCAGGATCAGCCCGGGGTCACAATCCGCTTCATATGTGACCGATCCGCAAAGACAGCTTCCGTAGATCATTTTCACTTCCTTCCGTTCGCCGGATGTCGTCAGATATCGACGATAATCTTGCCGAAATGCTTGCCCGACTCCTGATGACGGAAAGCATCTCCAAGATCGGCGAGCGGGAAGGATTTGTCCAGTATCGGCTTCAGGCCATTGGCCTCGATTGCAGCGATCATGTCCTGCTGCTGCGCCCGGCTGCCCACGGTCAGACCCTGCACGCGCAGGTTCTTCGCCATCAGCAGTGCCGTCTGCACGGGACCGGAAAAACCGGTCAGCACGCCGATCAGCGCGACATGGCCACCGATGCGCGTCGCCATCATCGACTGGTCGAGCGTACCCGGCCCGCCGATTTCGACGACGCAATCGACGCCCTTGCCGCCGGTCAGCTCGAGCACCTTCGGCCCCCATGCTTCGACTTCCTTGTAATTGATCAGATGGTCAGCGCCGAGTTCCTTCAGCCGCTTCAGCTTGTCATTGGACGAAGACGTCGCGATCACCGTCGCGCCAGCCGCCTTGGCAAATTGCAGCGCGAAGATCGAGACACCACCAGTGCCCTGCACCAGCACCGTGTCGCCCGGCTTCACGCAGCCATCGACGAACAGGGCCCGCCAAGCGGTCAGACCGGCGCAGGTCAGGGTCGCTGCTTCGGCGGCGCTATAGCCCTCGGGTGCCCTGGTCCACGCCGTCGCCAGACTGACCGCCTGCTCGACCGCATAGCCGTCAATGCCATCGCCGGGCACGCGCTTGAAACCGCCTTCGGGCGGCGCACCGTCGATCCATTCGGGGAAGAAGGTCGAGACCACCAGATCGCCCACCGCAAAATCGCTGACGCCCTCGCCCACGGCGGTGACCTCGCCCGCCCCATCGGACATCGGGATGCGGTTTTCGCCGGTAGGGATCATCCCCTTGACCACCGCATAATCATGATAGTTGAGGCTGGACGCCCGCAACCGCACCGCGATTTCGCCGGGGCCGGGCGCTACGGGTTCCGGCAGGTCGACCAGCTTGAGATTGTCGAGCGATGCGGGGGCGTGGAGTTGGATGGCTTTCATGGCGGGTCTCTCCTGATTTTAATTGTTCAATTAAACTAAAGCTTAATAGGGAGGCTGCGGATGTCAACAAATCCTGCATCAAGCCAAGCATCTTGACAATTGGTCACTTAGGTGTCATTTTGACACCATGGCAAAGACGATCAAAATTGACGACGAACTCATGGAAGTTATCGGCCGCGAGGCCGAGATGATGAGCCGCTCCTTGGCTGGACAGGTCCGCCACTGGGTGCGGATCGGGATGAGCATCGAGAAATCCCGTTTCTTCGACCAGTCGCGGGTGGTCGAGGCATTGAGCGGCAAACTGGCCCCCGACGCGCTGACCGCTGGCGAACAGGAAGCCTATATCGACGGCCTGTTTGACGCCGCGCGCTCCGGCACGGTCGAGCAGGACAAATTCTTCGCCGCACGCAAGGCCGAGGGTCTCGGCGTCGGCCTGCGCGACGGCAAGATTAGCCGGGAAAGCGATCCCGCCAACTGATGGCCATCGTCGCCGGCCGCCCGACCCTGTTCCTGATCGCCGGGCCGAACGGCGCCGGCAAATCGACCTTTTACGACACCGTGCTGGCACCGCGTATCGCCGCGCCGTTCATCAACGCCGATATCATCCAGCGCGACGAGCTTAAAGACCCCTCGCCCAAAGCCTCCTACCGCGCCGCGGAAATAGCCGAGCAGCGACGCCGCGACCATATGGCGGCCGGCCAGTCCTTCGTTATGGAAACGGTATTCTCGCATCCCTCGAAACTCGAACTATTGCAGGACGCCCGCGATGCCGGATATCGCATCATTGTGTTCCATTTGGTTCTGGCTTCCGCTGACTTGGCCGTCGCCCGCGTTGCCGCGCGCATCGACGAAGGTGGCCACCCCGTGCCGGAAAGCAAAATCCGCCAGCGGTTTGATCGCAACGCTCCCCTGATCCGCCAAGCCGCGTTGCTCGCCGACCGGGCGATGATCTTTGATGCCTCGGCCCTAAACGAGCGGCCGGTGATGTTGCTGGAGCTAGCGCAAGGACAGGTGGCGCGGCGGGCTGGTGAGGTTCCGGATTGGTTTGAGGGGCTTTACGGGGATTTGGTTTGAGGCTGTCGACGGACCGAGGCACTCACAAACTTCGGTGATTGGCTCAGCGGCTCCTCGCGTCGCCGAATAAATCGGACAAACAGCCCCCGGCTGTTTGCTCTTTCCGATTTATTCCCACTCGATCGTCCCCGGCGGCTTACTGGTATAATCGTAAACCACCCGGTTGATCCCCTTCACCTCATTGACGATCCGCGTCGATACGCGGGTCAGGAAGCTGGCGTCAAAGGGGTAGACGTCGGCGGTCATCCCGTCGGTGCTGGTGACGGCGCGCAGGCCGCAAACGTTGTCGTAGGTGCGCTGGTCGCCCATCACGCCGACGGTCTTGACCGGGAGCAATACGGCAAAGGCTTGCCAGATCGCGTCATAGAGTCCGGCGTTACGGATTTCCTCGAGATAGATGGCGTCGGCCTTGCGCAATATGTCGCAGCGCTCCTTGGTCACTTCGCCGGGAATACGGATCGCTAGGCCCGGGCCGGGGAACGGGTGCCGACCGACGAACTGATCGTTCAGTCCAAGCTCGCGCCCGAGATCGCGTACTTCGTCCTTGAACAATTCGCGCAGCGGTTCGACCAGCTTCATGTTCATACGTTCCGGAAGCCCGCCGACATTATGGTGCGACTTGATCGTGACGCTCGGCCCGCCGGTGAACGAGACGCTCTCGATCACATCGGGATAGAGCGTGCCCTGCGCCAGAAAATCCGCACCGCCAACACGGGCCGATTCCTCGTCAAACACCTCGATAAATTCGCCGCCGATGAATTTGCGTTTCTTTTCGGGGTCGGAGACACCGGCAAGGCCAGCCATGAAGCGCGCCTCGGCATCAACCACCACCAGCGGTATATTATAATGGTCGCGGAACAGCGTCTCGACCTGCTCGCGCTCGTTCATTCGCAGCAGGCCATGGTCAACAAAGACGCAAGTCAGCTGGTCGCCGATCGCTTCGTGGATCAGGATCGCCGCCACCGAGCTGTCGACGCCGCCGGACAGACCGCAGATGACTTTCTTGTCGCCGACCTGCTCGCGGATCTCGGCGATCTTGGCATCCTTATATTCCGCCATCGTCCAGTCGCCGGCACAGCCACAAACATGCCGCACGAAATTGGCGATCATCTTTCCGCCGTCTGGCGTGTGAACGACCTCGGGGTGAAACTGGGTGCCATAATAGCGCCGCTCGTCATCGGCGATCAGCGCGAAAGGCGCGCCTTCGGTGGTCGCGACAATCCGGAAGCCGGGCGCAAATTCGGTGACCTTGTCGCCGTGGCTCATCCACACCTGATGCTTGTCGCCGACCTTCCACAGGCCGTCGAACAGCACGCATTCTTCGCTTATCTCGATAAAGGCCCGGCCGAATTCGCCGCCAAATTCACCGCCGGCACCCGATTCCACCGTGCCACCGAGCTGGTGGGTCATCACCTGCTGGCCATAGCAGATGCCCAGGATCGGCAGGCCGCTTTCAAAAATCACATCCGGCGCGCGCGGGCTGCCTTCGTCGGGCACTCCGGCGGGTGAACCGGACAGGATGATCCCCTTGGGTTTCAGCCGGTGAAAGGCCTCCTCCGCGGTATTGAACGGAGCAATCTCCGAATAGACTCCCGCCTCGCGCACCCGGCGGGCGATAAGCTGCGTGACCTGAGAGCCGAAATCGACGATCAGGATGGTTTCTTCATGGGCTATGGACATGGCTTAGCCGCTTAGTGGGCCACCCCATTCGAGTCTAGTGCCTTTGTCTCTTGCCGCCGCAAAATCCGGCCCGGCTCAGGCGGTGGCAAGCTCGCCGAGAAAGACCGCCAATATCACACCGATTGCGGTCGCGACGCCGGCCATATGATGGTCCTCCTTATAGGCCTTGGGAAAAACCTCGGTTGCGAGCGAGGCGACCACGGCACCGGCAGCGAAACAGCGGGTCGCGGCCAGCACATGCGGCGAGACGCCTTCCAGCGCGAAATATCCGATGATCGCTGCGGCGGATAATATCAGAGCGGTCAATGCCCACAGTCCCAGCGTCTTGCCTCTGGACAGCCCGTTGCCGACCATCTGCTTGGCGCCTCCCGCGGCTTCGGGAAGATTGGACAGCAGGATCGATCCAGCCAGCGCCGCCACTTCCACCGGTGCCGCCCCGATCAGCGCCACCCCGAGCGCCAGATTTTCCGGCACACCGTCGAGCGTGATCGCGGCCAGCAAACCGCCGCCGCCTTCCGCTCCCCATTTTTCATCGATCCAGTAATCGACGCCAGAAAATACAGCCGCTCCGGCAGCCACCGAGCCCAGCCCGACCCACAGATTGCTCTGCTCGACGGCTGGCTGGATCATCTCGCTGACCAGCGAAACAACCAGCGCGCCACCGGCCAGTGCAATGACAAAGCCTTCGGTCTTGCTCGATATCTTTCCGTAAACGCCCCAGAGCGCGCCCGCGATCAGCGCCGCCGAAACCACCACCACGACAAGAAAGGTCATCAACATGAGGCGATAACGTCCGTTCGCAAACTAGGTTGCCTCGACCATATCCCGCAACGCGGTTTTCAATATCTTGCCGATATGGCTGCGCGGCAGTTCGTCGATCAGCCGCAGTTCCGAAACCCGCTGGGTCTTGCCGAGATTGGCATTGGTTGCTGCCTTCAGCGCTTCCAGGTCCAGCGTCACGCCAGGCTCGGCGACGACAAAACCGACCGGCGTCTCGCCCCATTGCCGCGAGGCGACGCCGATTACAGCGGCATCAGCGACACCCGGCTGCGCCATTAGCGCTTCCTCCAGATCGCGCGGATAGATATTGAAACCGCCCGAGATGATCATGTCCTTGGTCCGGCCCATCAAGGTGATGAAACCATCCTCGTCGACCTTGCCGATATCGCCCATCCGCTGCCAGCGGTCGCCATTTTCGTCATACCAGCTGGCTTCCTCGGTCTTCTCCGGCTGGTTCTTGTAGCCCGACATCATCGTCTGCGACCGTCCGACCAGCTCGCCCATTTCACCCGCGGGCAACCGGTTGAGCTCTTCGTCCACCGTGATCACTTCGCTACCGCCCCAGGCAATACCGACCGTGTGCAATTTGTCCGGATGCTCGTGGCACAGCAACAGGCAGACCACACCGCCCTCGGTCATCGAGTAAATCTCGATCAGACCGCCCGGCATGCGTTTCAGAACCTCCGCCTTCAGCTCCGCCGAGAATGGCGCGCTGGTGCAATATTTATGAGTCATGGCGCTCAGATCGAAATCGTCAAACCCCTCATAATCCATCAGGCGCTGATATTGCACCGGCACCAGCATCGTATGGCTAGCGCGATGCTCCTGCGCCAGTTCCAGCCAGCGCTGGCAATCGAACTTGCCCATCATCACTAGCGTCCCGCCATAGGCAATGGTCGGGGTGAAAAGCGCCAGCGTCGTGTTCGAATAGAGCGGCGTCGACAGCAATGTGACCTGACCGGGCTGACCATAGCCGGTCGCCTCTCCGACAGCCGCATGATACCAGCGCATCTGGCGGCTGTGGACAATACCCTTGGGCGTGCCGGTGGTGCCGCTGGAATAGATGATATTATAAGGGTCTTTCGGACCGACGCCGGGATCGGCGGGCGTCGCACCCTCGCCTGCCATCCAGTCCATGATCATCGGCGCATCGTCAATGGCCTGATCGAGCATGACATGTTTGAGCGGCGGCAAAGCCTCTCCGCTCTCCAGCAGTTCGGCCCGCTTCACGCTGTCGATAAACAGATGCATCGCACCACTGTCGCGCATCATGTTCGCCAGCTGCGTCGGTGTCGCCGAGGTGGTCAGTGGCGCTGCACAACCGCCAGCGACAATCGCACCGAGATAGGCCAGCGCATAGCGCACCGTCGTCGTCCCCAGAATCGCAACCGCCTGCCCCTTCTGCAGCCCGTCCGCCTGCAACTGCGCCGCAATCCGGTTAACCTGCGCAGCGGTCTCCACCCAGTTCAGTTTCTCCACGCTGTCATCCAGCGCGATCCGGTCGGGCTGGTTGACCGCATGGGCGTTTATAAGGTCAGCGAGCTGGCCGAACGGCTGCTCGAGATAGCGGGCGGGGTCTATATGTTTCATCAAGCGATTAATTCCGCATATCGGCCTGAGATGCAATCGCTTTCGGCGCGGTTTGTTCTTTTGAACAGGTGGAGACAATTTTCACGCGAAGACGCTAAGGCGCTAAGGGTGATGGTTATTGACGATGCGTTTGAGACCTAGTTGGAATGTCGACGCACCGAAATTCAACGGTGCGGCCAGATCATCGTCATTGCGAGGAGCGCAGCGACGCGGCAATCCAGAGCGTCTCACCCCAATCATCAGCGCCTGCCGCCCTGGTTTGCCATGCTGCGCTCGCAATGACGCCCCTTGCACAAGTGTAAAACACACACCTTCACTGCCCCAATCACTGACCTCTTCGCGCCTTAGCGTCTTCGCGTGATAAAACTACCCCGCCACCAGCACCACATAAGTGCTCTCGACCCAGCCGCTCTTGCACGGGCCGTCATAATTGCGCTTGGCGCGCACGGGAGAGGAGACGCCGCAATCTACAGCAGTGCCCGCATCACCTTCCGCTGCCGCCGGATCGGCGGCCTTGTCATAGACAATGCCAAGCCATTGCTGGTCGATACTGCGGGTGCAGATATGGATGGTCTGGCCAGCCGAGAGGCTGTCGATTTTTTCTGCTGCGTCGAAGGGCGCGCTCAGCACCGGCAACGAGCCGCTGACATGGCGGCCGACTTCGCCGGTCGACTGGCAGGCGTCAAAACGCGGCCCGCCTTCACCGATGCGCACCGGCTTGGCCGATGGCCCGGTCTCGACCCGTTCGCTCCGGCCGGTCGGATTGTCGAGATAGGCGCTGCTTTCGGGCAGGTCCTCGCTGACCTTGGAAGAGTCGGAGCAGCCGATGGTGGCCAGACATAATAAGGAAACGGCGAGCAGGGTGTTGTTCATGACGGAGGTTTAGCGCAAAAACGGGGCCTTTGGGAAGCTGCGAATAAATTGGGCAAGGATAGTCTCGGGGCCGTGCCGGTCGCAGTCGAGGCAATGGCCGTTTATATCTGGTGCGCGACGCATATTGCCCTACCGTTCGTGCTGAGCCTGTCGAAGCACCTGCACGGTCTCCAGCGTCCTTCGACAGGCTCAGGACGAACGGCACGCGACCGGGCTGCTGAGAATGCAACACAAACGTGATGGCGAGCGCTCCCTCACAGCACAATCTGGGTCTGCGTCACCACCGCCACCAGCGTCCCGTCTTCCAGCGTGATCTTCGTCTGCCAGACCGACTGGCGCCGGCCGGTCTTGAACGGAGTCGCCTCGCCATAGACGATGGAACCTTCCGGTGCCGCATTGAGGAAATTGGTCTTGCTTTCCGAGGTCGTGGTCCCGTTCGATCCCTCGGGCAGATTGGCAAAGCCGCCGAACGCGCCGAGCACATCGGCAAAGGTCATCACCGCGCCGCCGTGAATGCTGGGACTGCCGCGCCCGTTTCCTGCGGTGCAGATTTCCGGTCGCACCAGCATTTCGCCGCGCACCACGTCCTTGCCCATCTTGGTAATCGTGATGCCCATGGTTTTGGCAAAGGGCACCATATCGGCCGGATTGGTCATTACTTGATTCCTTTTCGATCTATTTGGCGCAAAAACGCTGATAAACGTGCTGTTTTGCACAAAGGCGCGACGGTACAAAGGGCTTTTGGCGAAAGACCTGCAGGCGCTTGCCTGCCCCTCGTTTTTCACCCCTATCCATTTTGATAATCACGGCTTTGCGGGAGAATTGCGCCTGTAAACCGAAACCAATATAAATGGTTGATTTAGAAGGGTTTTAATATCGGAAAATCCTACATTTTCCTTGGGTTTGCCGGCTCCAGCGGCTATGGTCCCGCCATGAGTGACATTAGCAAAAACGAAACGCCGGAAGATGCTTCCAAATCTTCCAATCAAAACGAATATGGTGCAGATTCTATCAAGGTTCTCAAGGGCCTGGATGCAGTTCGCAAGCGCCCCGGCATGTATATCGGCGACACCGATGACGGCAGCGGCCTCCATCACATGGTCTTCGAGGTATCGGATAACGCGATCGACGAAGCCCTCGCCGGCCACTGCGACCTGATCCTGATCACGCTCAACGCCGACGGCAGTGTCTCGGTCGAGGACAATGGTCGCGGTATTCCGACCGGAATGCACACCGAAGAAGGCGTGTCGGCAGCCGAGGTCATCATGACCCAGCTCCACGCCGGCGGAAAGTTCGAGAATACCTCCGACGACAATGCCTACAAGGTCTCCGGCGGCCTCCACGGCGTCGGCGTGTCGGTGGTCAACGCCTTGTCGGAATGGCTGGAACTCGATATCTGGCGCGACGGCAAAGAGCATAATATGCGTTTCGAATTTGGCGATGCCGTAAGGCCGCTCAAGGTCGTTGGCGATGCTCCGGCAGCGGACAACAAGACCGGCTTCAAGAAGGGGACGAAAGTCACCTTTTTCCCGTCTCCCGCGACCTTCAAGATCACCGAATTCGATTTCGAGAAACTCGAGCACCGCTACCGCGAGCTCGCCTTCCTCAACAGCGGCGTCCACATCATCCTGCGCGACGCGCGGCATGAAGAGGCGAAGGAAATCGACCTTTATTACGAAGGCGGAATCGCAGCGTTCGTTCAATATCTCGACCGCAACAAGACTCCGCTGGTGCCCGAGCCGATCGCGATTCACGGCGACCGCGACGATGTCATCATCGACGTCGCGCTCGAGTGGAACGACAGCTATTATGAAAATGTTCTCTGCTTCACCAACAACATCCCGCAGCGTGATGGCGGCACCCATCTGGCGGCTTTCCGGTCGGCGCTGACCCGGACATTGAACAATTATGCCGAAAGCTCCGGCGCGCTGAAGAAAGAAAAGGTCAAGCTGACCGGCGACGACATGCGCGAAGGCCTGAGCGCGATTGTCTCGGTCAAATTGCCCGATCCCAAATTCGGTTCACAGACCAAGGACAAGCTGGTCTCCTCCGAAGTGCGCCAGCCGCTGGAAAGCCTGATGGCCGACAAGCTCGCCGAATGGCTTGAAGAAAATCCGCAGAACGCCGCGATGGTGATCCAGAAGGTCATCGACGCCGCTGCTGCCCGCGAAGCTGCCAAGAAGGCCCGCGAACTGACCCGGCGCAAAGGCGCGATGGATATCGCTTCACTGCCCGGCAAGCTGGCCGATTGCCGCGAAAAAGACGCAAGCAAATGCGAACTCTTCCTGGTGGAAGGGGACTCCGCTGGCGGGTCGGCCAAACAGGGCCGCGACAGCATGTATCAGGCGATCCTGCCGCTGAAGGGCAAGATTCTCAACGTCGAACGCGCCCGCTTTGACCGGATGCTCTCGTCCAAGGAAGTCGGCACGCTGATCCAGGCGATGGGCACCGGCATTGGCCGCGACGATTTCAATCTGGAAAAGCTGCGTTATCACAAGATCGTCATCATGACCGATGCTGACGTCGACGGCGCGCATATCCGTACCTTGCTGCTGACCTTCTTCTATCGCCAGATGCCGGAAATCATATTGAACGGCCATCTCTACATCGCCCAGCCACCGCTTTACAAAGTCGGCAAGGGCAAGAGCGAAGTCTATCTGAAAGATGACAATGCGCTCGACCAATATCTGGTCGAAGCCGGCCTGAACGGCATGATCCTGCAAACCGGCGAAGGCGCGCGAAGCGGCGAAGATCTGCGCGGACTGATCGAACATGCCCGGAGAATGCGCAGCCTGATGACTTATGTGCCGCGGCGCTATGACAGCACGATTGTTGAGGGCATGGCCCTCACCGGCGCCCTCAATCCCGATCACGGCCATGCCGAACGGCAAGCCGCAGTCGATGCGACGGCTGCCTGGATGGACAAGGTTGACGAGGAAGGCCGCTGGTCTGGCCAGGTTTCGGAAGAAGGCGGCTATCTGTTCCAGCGTTTCTGGCGCGGCGTTACCGATCACCATATCATCGAAGCCAAATTTCTCGAAAGCGCCGAAGGCCGCAAGCTCCACCGCCTCGCGTCGGAAGAAACCGCCACCTATGGCAGCGGCAGCCGGCTGGTCAAATCGGCCGCTGGTGAGAACGATAGCAGCGATGATGCCGGTGTCGGGTCAGAAGGCACGCTAATCACCCGTCCTTCCGAACTGCTCGAAACGGTGATGGCAGCGGGCCGCAAGGGTCTCGCGATTTCCCGCTATAAAGGTCTAGGCGAAATGAACGCCGAACAGCTTTGGGAAACGACGCTCGACCCCGAAGTGCGCTCGTTGCTTCAGGTAACCGTCGAACAGGCCGATGTGACCGATGATATCTTCACCAAGCTGATGGGCGAAGTGGTTGAACCACGGCGCGAGTTCATCGTCGACAATGCGCTGAACGTCGCCAATCTGGACGTTTAGTGTCGCTAGGCCTTTAGGCCATATGGCGAGAAAGCATTCCGATGGTTAAATGTCTGCTGCAATGATAGCGAGACAGACATGACGCACAGCTTCGACAACGAGCATGGCCGATGAGCGGCGTCATCGTATGGTATGACGGCGCCTGCCCTCTGTGCATCCGGGAAATCGCCCTGATGCGCAGGCTGGACCGGCGCGAGGCTATCACCTTCGTCGACATATCGACGCCCGCGACATCCTGCCCGCTCGACCGGCAGTTGATGCTCGATCGCTTTCACGCTTCGGAAGACGGGCAGATATTGTCCGGCGCAGCGGCATTTGCCGCCATGTGGCGTGCTATCCCGGTCATGCTGCCACTTGGCCAGCTCGCCCGCATTCCGGGCGTGCTGCCGATCCTTGAAGCCCTGTACAAACAGTTCCTCAAGGTCCGGCCGCACATCCAGAAGCGGTTCAAGCCGATAGACTAATATCAGGAAGCGGCGGCGACGGCCCCCATCATCAGTTCCTGATCCTTGCGGGTCGGATTACCGCGCAGGCACAGCCCGCCATTGACCTGCAAATTCTCGCCGGTCATGAAACATTCGTCACTGGCAAGGAATACGGCAGCGGCAGCGATGTCGTCGCTCGTGCCGATGCGGCCAAGCGGATAACGTGCTTCAAAAGACTCCACCAGTCCCGGCACCTGATCAACACCCGCTGTCATTGGCGTACGCGTCAGGCCGGGGGAAATGCTGTTTGCCCGGATTCCGCGTTCGCCAAATTCATGAGCGACACAGCGGATGATATGATCCGTGGCCGCTTTCGTGCCCATATAGGCGGCATGGTCGTTGAGCATGATCGTCGCGGTGGCCGAACTGATCTGGATGATCGATCCGCCATTTTCCATCGCCTTGATCATTTCCTGATAGAATTGAAACGGTCCTACCAGCTGCAACGCCGACATCGTTTCCAGCTCTTCCTTGGTGTTTTCCAGGAAGGGCTTCAGAAAACCCAGACCGGTAGCATTGATCGCGATATCGACGCCGCCCATCTTGCTCCTGGCTGCGTCAGCAAGAGCCTTGATATCGGCTTCACTGGTAAGATCACAAAGCGCATAATGGCCGCCAAGCTCTTCGGCGAAGCGTTTCAGTTCGTCTTCCTTGCGCCCTGCAACCAGCACGTCAGCACCTTCGTCGTGCAGGCGCTTGGCAATCACCTGCCCCATATTGCCTTTACCGGCAGCACCAAGAATTACCGCTTTTTTTCCTTCTAGACGTCCCATGAAATCCGCTCCTTTTATAGATTTTCAGTATCTTCTAACGTTCTACCGGTGACCGATGCCACTCTCATAATGGCTATCGATTACCGGCCAAAAAAAGGCCGGGCACAGCAAGCTGTCCCGGCCAGATCAGATCAACGGGAGGTCGATCAGAATTTAAATGCAGCTTCGACAAAGACTTGACGGCCGCGGTTTTGGGTCCAGACTTCATCATCACCCACGCCTGGCTCAAGAAACGGACGACCTGCGCTGGTGTTGACCCAGATTTCGTCGGTCAGGTTGACGCCGACCAGCGACAATTTCCATTTGCCGTCCGGATCACCAACAGAAATCGAACCGTCAATCGACACATAGCTGTCCTGTACGGTGTCGGATGCTGAATCTTCGTTGGTGAAATAGGATCCGCTATATTGCAGATTGCCGTTCAGGCCCAATTCCAGCGCATCACCCATCGGTACGGTCCAGTCAAATGCCGCATTTGCTGCAAATTTTGGTGCACGCGCCGCAGACCGGCCATTAATGTCTTCACCCGATGTTGTTACAAATGGAGCGGTAAATTCTGCATCCGTATAAGCGATCGAACCCGAAAGGTTCAGCCCCTCAACCGGTGTACGCCATCCCCATTCGACATCGACACCCTGCGTGGTAAGCTGGCTGGCGTTAAAGGTCTGGAACTGTACCGCTGCGGCATCGAAATTCTGCACCTGAAGATCATCAAATACATAATAAAAGACCGAAGTGTTCAAGGTGACGGTGCGATCGGCAAACTGTGCCTTAACACCGATTTCGCCACCAATTCCCGTTTCGGAATCAAATTTCAACGCATCTGCAACGGCCTGACGGACAGCGGGATCCGGATCGTTAAATCCGAGCAGGCTGTTGGATGGCAACGCACTATTATCAATGCCGCCCGATTTGAAGCCGGTCTTGAACGAAGCGTAGATATTGATATCCGGCGTTGCCTGATATTTGATCGATGCTTCCGGCGAGAAATTGGAGTCCGAGAATTCAATCGGCCCCGAGAAAAAGCCGCTGCTGATAAAGGCTGGCGTCGCAGACAGGAATGAATGAACATAAGGAACACTGATTGTCGAAATCTTGCTTTCGTCGGTCCAACGCACGCCACCGGACAGCTGCAACCGGTCGGTCAGATCCAGAGTCGCGCTGGCAAAGAACGATAGCGCTTCGGTTTTGGTATTCTGCTTCTTATACCAGTCATAGGTAAAGCCGGTGACCGGATCAGGCGCTACGAACGAGATGTTCACACCCTGTTGCGATGTATTGAAATCGATATCGCGGGTTTCGTAGAATGCACCCAGCATGAAATTGAACATGCCGTCAAAATCACTCGTGATGCGCAATTCCTGGGTAAATTGCTCGGTCTTGTTTACCGGGTCACTGCAACCTGCGTTACCGGCAACGCCGGGTGCAAGTGCGCCGGTATAAGCATAACAATCAGTATCGACTGAATCGAGGCTGAGGTAGCCGGATACCGAAGACAATGTCAGCGTCTCGCTCAGATCAAGGTCCCATTTCAATCGGCCAAAGAAAATGTCGGTTTTGCCAAATGGAATGCCATTTTCAAAACTCGTATTGTCGCCACCCGAGCCGGTTGGAACATTGCTAACCAATGCTGCGGCACCGTCTGACATGCCGTAAAGACCGTCAGTAGCATTGCAATTCGCATTGGATGGAATGACGAGACCGCCTTGCAGCAAATATACCGGATCGGCGACGCCATTTGCACCACAGCTGATATCGGTATGGGAATCGGCGCCATCACTTCTGTTTCTGACGTAATTCAGTTTCAGATTTGCGTTGAAATTGTCAACCGGATCCCATTGCAGGGTTGCGCGACCGACAAAATTGCTCAGTCCGCGGCTGTCTCTGAAACTGCCATCGGGATTGAACGCCGGTGTGCCGGGTTGGACTTTCACATAGTCTTCAATATCCTGATACTGTCCCGCTACGCGGATGCCGAGCGTGTCTGAGAGTGGTCCGGAAATATGCCCGCCGAAGGTATAACCTTTTTCTTCAAATTCGTAGGAAGCCTTGCCAGCCATTTCCCATTCCCGTGTCGGGTTGGCGGAACGGATAGCGAAAACACCGGCGGACGCACTTTTACCAAAGAACAGCGATTGCGGTCCTTTGAGAATATCGATCTGCTCCACATCAAAAAAACCGGCCTGGACGATCCGCATGGTGCTGACCTGAACGCCGTCAAAATCAAACGCCACAGCAGAGTCAAATGATGCGGAGATATTGGAAGAACCGACACCTCTCAAGCTGATCTGGCCACCGGAACCGGAACCACCAACCTGGACGTTGAGAGCGGGAACGCGGCTCACGACATCCGCAATTTCGTTAACCTGATATTTTTCCAGCGTGTCTCCACCGATCGCGGTCACGGTCACGGGGACCTCTTGCAAGGATTCAGTCTGCTTGCGAGCAATCACGGTAATGACATTGCTATCATCATATTCGACACCGTCCTGCGCATAGGCTGGAGCTGCGATACCGGCAAAAGCCAGACTCGCTGCCGTACCCATCAACAGTCCCCGAACGGAATTGCGGGGCAACATTTTATCAAGACGTGTTGAATATGTATTCATTAGAACCTCCAAAAAAAATACCTCAGCTATGAACCTGAGGTACATCCAAAATTGACAGCTTTATCCGTGCCGCCTTATTTCCCAGCGACTAGCAGGTCGGTCGGCCTCTGCTACTGTCACTTTCGCTATTTGATACCCACCCGTATTACCAAAAATGACAGGCCGGGATCAGCTTGCGCTGCCCCGGCCCGATTTCATCAACGGAAGGTTGATCAGAACTTGAAAGCGGCTTCCACAAACACCTGACGGCCACGATTTTGTGTGACCACGAGATCGTCACCAACGCCTGGTTCAAGGAACGGACGACCGCCACTGGTATTGATCCAGATTTCGTCGGTCAGGTTGACGCCGACCAGCGACAATTTCCATTTGCCGTCAGGATCACCAACGGAAATAGAACCATCGATAGAAACATAGCTGTCCTGCTTCAGATCCGCTGCGGAATCTTCATTGGTGAAATAGGCTCCGCTATATTGCAGGTTGCCGTTCAAACCCAGCTCCAAGGCATCTGACATCGGTATCGACCAATCGAAGGCTGCATTGGCGGCGAATTTAGGTGCGCGTGCCGCTCTCCGACCGTCGATATCCTCACCCGAGGTAGTCACAAACGGTGCGGTGAATTTGGCATCCGTATAGGCGAGCGAACCAGAAAGATTCAGCCCGTCGACCGGCGTACGCCATCCCCATTCAACATCGACACCCTTGCTGGTCAACTGGCTGGCGTTGAAGGTCTGGAACTGAACCGTCGCGGCGTCGAAATTCTGAACCTGCAGATCGTCGAACACATAATAGAACACTGAGGTATTCAATGTTACTGTCCGGTCTGCGAACTGCGCCTTGACGCCAACTTCGCCGCCCAGGCCGGTTTCGGATTTGAATTTAAGCGCATCGGCAACTGCCTGACGGACGGCCGGATCCGGGTCGTTGAAACCCAGCAAACTGTTCGATGGCAACGCACTATTATCAATACCACCCGATTTGAAACCTGTCTTGAAGGCACCATAGATATTGATATCCGGCGTGGCCTGATATTTCAGAGAGACTTCTGGCGAGAAATTGGAGTCCTTAAATGTAATCGGACCCGAGAAGAAGCCGCTGTTTATAAATGCCGGCGTCGACGACAGGAATGTATGAACATAAGGAACACTGATTCTCGAGACTTTCTTCTCGTCGGTCCAGCGAACGCCGCCTGACAGTTCCAGTTGCTCCGTCAGATCCAGTGTAGCACTGGCAAAAAACGATAGCGCCTCTGTTTTGGTATTCTGCTTCTTGAACCAGTCGTAAGTGTTTCCGGTTACCGGGTCGGGTGCCACGAACGAGATGTTCACGCCCTGTTGCGAGGTGTTGAAATCAATATCACGATCTTCGTAAAATGCCCCCACCATGAAATTGAACATTCCGTCAAAATCGCTGGAAATACGGAGTTCCTGCGTGAACTGCTCCGTCTTGTTCTGCGGGTCACTACAGCCGGCATTGGCGGGCACGGTTGGAGAAAATTGCCCGACATAGGCATAGCAATCGGTATCGACTGCATCGAGACTCAGATAGCCGGAAACCGATGAAAGTGTCAGCGTATCGGTAAGATCGAGATCCCATTTCAGTCTTCCAAAAAAGATATCCGTTTCGCCATATGGGACGCCATTTTGAAAGCGGGGATTCCCGGCTGATCCGTCAGGAACCTTGGTTGTCAAAGCCGCAGCGCCGTCTGAATGATGGTAAAGACCGTCTCTGTCGTTACAGTCAGCGTTTGAAGGAATGACCAGGCCACCTGACAGCAGATATACAGAGTCGGCCACGCCATTTGCACCGCAATTGATATCGGAATGGCCTACAGCACCATCGTTTTTGTTTTTGACATAGTTCAATTTCAAATTGGCGCTAAATTTATCCGCAGGATCCCATTGGAGGGTGACACGACCAAAGAAATTCTCGAGGCCTCTTGAATCCCTGATGCTGCCATCCGGATTGAAAGCCGCCGTTCCAGGCGCCAGCTTTACATAATCTTCGATGTCCTGATATTGTGCTGCGACACGAATACCAAGCGTGTCACTGATCGGGCCGGAAATATGGCCACCGATAGTATAGCCTTTTTCTTCAAATTCGTAGGAAGCCTTGCCAGCCATTTCCCATTCCTGGGTCGGGTTGGCCGAACGAATGGCAAACACACCAGCCGAGGCGCTCTTGCCGAAAAACAGGGATTGCGGACCCTTGAGAACATCTATTTGCTGAACGTCAAAAAAGCCTGCCTGAACCATCCGCATCGTGCTGACCTGAACGCCGTCAAAATCGAACGCGACGGCAGAGTCAAATGATGCCGAAATATTGGAAGAACCAACACCACGCAAACTGATCTGGCCACCGGAACCGGAACCGCCGACCTGGACGTTGAGAGCCGGAACGCGGCTCACGACATCGGCGATTTCGTTCACCTGATATTTTTCCAGCGTGTCTCCACCGATCGCGGTCACGGTCACGGGGACCTCTTGCAAGGATTCAGTTTGCTTTCGCGCAATCACTGTGATTATCGTGGCTTCATTGATTTCATCTGAATCTTGAGCCGCTGCAGGCGAGGCAAGACCAGCGAACGCCAAGCTAGCGACGGACCCCAATAAAAAGGATCTTGCGGTCTTACTTTTCAAGGCGGATTTGTTGCGTGAAGAATGTCTGGTCATTGATCTCTCCCAAATTGGCCTGACATATTTAGCCAGTGCCTAGCTTAAAATTCCGACGGTTTGCTCCGCCTTGTTATTAATTTATCTTAAGCGTGACTTTCTGCTGGCTCTGCTAGCCAATTTGATAGCAAATATGAGAAACTGTGTTTTTTGCGCAACATTTGTTCATTTTTGACCGACAATCGGCGTTGGTGCTAACCAAAATAGGAATTGCGCGAGCCGGGAAGCAACCGCTTATAGGCCTGTAATAGTCGATCACGGGAGAATAATAGATGAGTCGCCTCAACGGAAAAATTGCAATCATCACCGGAGCCGGCTCCGGCTTGGGCAAAGCAATTAGCGAAACATTTGCTGCAGAAGGCGCTCGGGTCGTACTGACCGACATTGATATGGAGGCTGTCACAAAAGTCGCCGATGCGATTGGCGCCAATGCGATCGCCCTGCAACAGGATGTCGTCGAAGAACAGCGCTGGGATGAAATATTCTCGGCAACGATCGACGCTTTTGGAACGCCTCACATTCTGGTCAACAACGCCGGGCTGGTGATTCCCGGAACGATCGAGGATTGTACGCTCGACCTGTTCCGCAGGCATACGTCAATCATGCTAGACGGCGTTTTTCTGGGATGCCGCGCTGCGGTCAGGGCGATGAAAGCCAACGACCAGCCGAGCTCGATCATCAACCTCAGTTCGATGGCGGCCTTGCAGGGCTATTCCCCGTTTGTCGCCTATAGCGCCGCAAAGGGCGGTGTGCGGTCGATGACCAAATCCGTGGCGCTGCATTGCAAGGAACAGGATTATCCCATCCGCTGCAACAGCCTGCATCCCGCCGGTATCGACACGCCCATGGTGCGGCAGGAAGCCGTCGGCGCGGGTGGCGGGGAAACACCGGCAACTGGGATGATAAAAATCGGTGATCTGGGTCACCCCAATGATGTCGCGGCTTTATGCGTCTATCTGGCGAGCGATGAATCGCGCTTCATGACCGCCGGTGAATATCCGGTCGACAATGGCGTGCTCTACAAGCCAGCCTGATCTCAGGAGGCGGCTGCCCCCATGGCGGTCGCCATCTGGTTCTGGAATTCCGCGAGATCGAAATAGTCCCGCCATTTGGCGATCTTGCCGTCGTGCATTTCGAACGTGCCCATTACCCGGATGGCAATCCAACGGCCGTTGATCCGGAACTTGTCGGTACGCTCGGTCAACACCGTGTCGCCCTCGGCAACAATATGGTGCACGATCCATTCCGCCCCGTCGGAGCCCATGCCGGAGCCGTCAAAAAACGCTTTGACCGCATCAATGCCGACACAGGGCTCCATCGGGATATTATGATAGAAAATATCGTCCGCCATGGCAGCATAGATCGCATCATAGTCCAGCCGGTTCCAGGCATCGATAAAGTCGAGAACCTGTTGCTTGCTATCGGACATGGTCATACTTCCTTCTATTCTGCTGGCGACACGTCGAGGATCATCTTGCCCTGGTTAGCGCCAGAGAAGAGCTTCATGAAAGCGGCATAGCTATTTTCAATGCCCTTATCGATATCCTCGTCATGCTTGATCTTGCCCTCGGCAAGCCATTGGCCCATTTCGGCGATGCCTTCAGCAAAGCGCGGCGGATAATCGCGAACGAGGAAGCCCTTGATCGTGGCCTGACGCGAGATCAGATACCAGAGATTGCGAATACCGACCGGTTCCGGGCTGTTATACTCGCTGATCAGACCGCAGAGTACGACGCGGCCATATTCGTTGATCGCGGTAATCCCGGCGTCGAGAATTTCGCCGCCGACATTTTCCCAGATGATATCGACGCCATCGGGCGCTGCCGCCGCGATTTCCTTTTCAAGATCGGCCTGGCTCTTGCCGCGATAGTCTATCGCTGCATCGAAACCATAATCGTCGATCAGACGGCGACATTTGTCGGCGCCACCGGCGATACCGACAACCCGGCAGCCCTTGATCTTGCCGATCTGCCCGACCAGCGAACCGACTGCCCCGGCCGCTCCGGTTACCAGCAGCGTTTCGCCAGCCTTGGGCTTTCCGTCATCAATCATACCGAAATAGGCTGTCATCCCGACCGCGCCGAGGACGGAGAGAAAATTGGTCGGCGAAGGAACCAGAGAAGCGTCGACCGGCGATGTGAACCCGCCTGCCTGAACGATCGAATATTCTTCCATCGCGCCGAGCCCGACAACCCATTGTCCTACCGGAAAATCCGGGTTCCTGGATTCTGCAACTCTGCCGACACTGCTCGCCGTAACCGCTGCACCCAGTGCGATTGGCGGCATATAGCTTTCCGCATCACTCATCCAGCCGCGCTGGGCCGGATCAAGCGAGATATAATGATTGCGGACCAGAAACGAACCCTCAGTGAGTTCAGGCAAATCTTCCTCGACCAGCGCGAAATCGCTTTCCTTGGGTGCACCAATCGGACGGCTGACGAGCGTGAATTTGCGGTTCGTGGTCATATATTATCCTTCATTCGCGATTTTATGTGATTTCTTGATTTTCTTGGCGAGCGACCATTTATGGACCTCGGTCGGGCCGTCATAGACCCTGAATGCACGCACTTCGCGGAACACCTGTTCGACCACCGTGTCTTTGCTCAATCCTGTGCCACCCATGACCTGCACGCAATTATCGGCGATTCGGAACAAGGCTTCGGAAACAGCGACCTTCGCCATCGAGCTTTCGGTGGTTCCCAAATCGCCTGTATCGAGTACCCCGGCGCACCAGTCGATCATCAATTCAGCCTGTTTGAGATCGATCTGGTTCTGCGCCAGCATGAAACCGACACCTTCGTGATCGATAAGCGGCTTGCCAAACGCATGCCGTTTGCACGCATAGTCAATCGCGATTTCCTGCGCCCGGTCACAGCAACCAAGCCAGCGCATGCAATGAGTCAGGCGGGCTGGCGACAGTCGCACCTGCGCATATTTGAAACCTTCCCCGCTCTCACCCAGCATCTGGTCTGCGGGAACGCGAAGATTGTCAATTTGCACGACCGAATGACTACCCGGCATCGAGCTGTCGATCGTGTCCAGTACCCGTTCGATTCTGATCGCCGGATCGGGAAGGTCTACAAGGAACATGGTCGCGCCCTCGGCGGACTTCGCCATGATGATCCCTACCTTTGCACCCTTGGCGCCGGTTATGAACGTCTTGCGACCGTTGATCACCCAGTGATTGCCGTCCGGTTCTGCGGTCGTCTGCATCATCATCGGATCGGAACCCGCGCCATTTTCACTGGCCGGTTCGGTCATGAAAAACGCGGAACGCTCGCGGCCGGATACCAGCGGCTCGAGGAACCGCTCTTTCTGCTCCGGCGACGCGCATTTGCCGAGCAGATACATATTGCCCTCGTCGGGCGCGAACGTATTGACCGCCAGCGGCCCCAACGGGGACAATCCGGACTTGCGCAATACCAGCGCCGTCTCCAGATGCGTCAGATGGCTGCCATCCTCACGGATATGCGGCGTCAGAACACCCGCTTCCCTGGCGAGCACCCGCATTTCCTGCACAAGCTCGTCGGTCGGACCATGGTCTTCGCAACGCTCGTCTTTTTCATAGGCAAAAATCTTGTCGCGAACGAATTTCTCAACCCGTTCAGCCATGTCATGCGCCTCGGCGCTGATTTCCTTGGTCATCGAATCTCCTATCTTTGAAGAATCGTTACGGCAGATACGCCCGGCGCGCCATAGACTTGCGTATAGGCCGTTTTCGGATCACCCGGCACCTGCCGCGCGCCTGCCGTACCCCTCAGTTGCACGACATTTTCATATACTTGCCGCAGGCCGGAAGCTCCAATCGGTTCGCCACAAGCGAGACAACCGCCGTCGGTATTGATCGGCAATTGACCATTGATCTCGCTGCGCCCCTCAAGCAGCCATTGTTCCTGTTCGCCCGGCTTGCAAAAACCGTTTTCCGCCATGTGCATGATTTCCGCACCGGATTCCGTATCCTGCAACTGCGCGATATCAATATCCTCCGGCCCCATGCCAGCCTGTTCAAAGGCTGCCTTGGACGCTATTCCGGTTGCTGTTCCGCCGCGCTCGTTATCGATAGAAGCGGCAAATACCTCGAAAGATCCGGCTGGCCGCGTGCGCATAACCGAAGACTTGAGCCGGATGATCGGAACACCCAATTCCCTCGCCTTTTTCTCGCTTGCGAGAATGAGCGCTACAGCTCCTTCGGCTGGCGAACAGAACATATATTTGGTCAGCGGATCACAGATCATCGGCGCGTTCATGATCGTATCGAGATCAACCTCACTGCGCCGCCATGCGTGATCGGTTTTTACCCCGTTGCGGAACGCCTTTTCGGCAACCCGGCCCAATGTTTCGCGGCTGATATTATGCTCGTGCAGATAGCGCATGATTTTCGCACCGAAAAATTGCACGGTCAGCATATAGCCGGCTTCACCATACCAGTTGGGCAGTCCATAGGCCGACGGGTCAGCATTGAAAGCACCGCGCGGATGCTTGTCGAAACCGACCGCCATGCCCATTTCATATTCGCCCGACTTGATCGCGCTCACCGCTGCGTTGAGGGCCGATCCGCCGGTTGCACAGCCATTGGAGACATTGATAAACTGGATACCGGTCAGGCCCAGCTGGGACACCATATTGTCCGCGCTGCCCGAGGCGGCAGAGCCGCCGAAGGCGAACTCGACATCTTTCCATTCGATACCGCTATCTGCCAGTGCCTGCCTGACCGCGAAAATTCCCTGGTCCATGCCGTCACGTCCTTCGGTCCGGCCAAAGGGGTGAATGCCTGCTCCTACGATGCAAACGTCTGACATTATTATTCTCCCTCGACAGGTTTGAAGGCGTGGATGAGCAATTGCTCTTCTGGCGGAGCATCGGGATCCAGCGGGATCACCGTAAACTCTACTTCCATACCGATTTTGACATCATCCGGTTCGATACCGGTCAAGCGCGATTCGACCATCGTCTGGCCCGGCAGGCTGACATAGGCGACCACATAAGGTTTGAATTTTTCCGGATCGGTGGGTCCGATATAGGGGGGCTTGGGCGGAAAACGCTGGACCGTGTAGGTCCAGACTGTTCCGCGGGTGGCCAGCGCAATCGGTTCGATATTATCTGCCGGATTCAATGGCAGCGGGAAAAATATCTGCCCGGTTTCCTTGTTTCTCGCACCGACGAGTGCGTTCATGTCTTCGGTAAACAGATTGTCGGCAATCGGTTGTGCGCTCACAAAGATCTCTCCCTTTTCTGCGAGTCCTATAAGAGGGAAAGCGGGCTGCCAATAACTGCCAAAACGGCTAGGATGGACCGGGTCAGTAGCCCGGATGCACCGCCAGCATGCCGCCATCGACCAGCAGATCGCTCCCCGTAACGAAGCTGCTGTCATCGCCAGCCAGATATACCGCGGCTGCGGCAAGATCACTGCCCTGCCCGATTCGGTTCATCGGCGACATGGCGGCTGCCATTGCAACCATGCCGGGAACAGTCTCCGCCGCGGTATCGATAATAGCGGTGTGGGTCGCGCCAGGAACCAGATTATTGCACCGGATATTCAATCCGCTCTGCGCGCAATGGACCGCCACCGATTTGGACAACATCCGCACCGCGCTTTTGGAGGCCGTATAGGTGACATCACTAGGGAGCGCGGCGAATGCACTGGTCGACGCGATATTGATGATCGAACCACTGGAACCGCCGGGATTTTTCTTCATCGCGGCAATCGCCTTCTGGCACCCCAGCATGACGCCGGTCAGATTGATGCCGAGCAGATGGTGCCAGCTTTCGAGATCGACATCCTCGATATTTTTACCGATCACGATTCCGGCATTATTGACCAATATGTCCAGCCGCCCATGTTCGCTTTGGACCTTAGCCATTACCCGATCCCATGCCTGGGCATCGGACACATCCTGAACCATGAACATTGCGCCGGCCTCGTCAGCAACGGATTGTCCCAGTTCTTCTTGGACATCGGTAGACAAGACTTTGGCGCCTTCCTGAACAAAGCGCTCGACGGTCGCAGCACCGATACCCGATGCCCCGCCGGTCACTATCGCAACCTTGCCCTTCAATTGACCCGACATATTCTTCTCCCTATCAAATTCAGCAGAGGCTTCTCTGGCCCCGACACTCTAGTTCCGGCACAATCTCTTACGAAAGGATGCTCGATGCTGACGCCGGAACATATAAAGCACACCGTGGACCAATATCTGGCCGCAATAAACGCAGGCGACATGCCAGCGGTGATGATGATTTATGCCGATGATGCCGAAGTCGAAGACCCGGTCGGCACAGAACCAAAGCGTGGCGATGATATCCTGGAATTTTATATCAATGCATTTTCCGGCGGCGCCAAGGTCGAGCTGACCGGTCCCGTGCGCATTTCCGAAAAAGCAGCCGCTTTCCCGTTCCGCGCCGAAATCAACCGCCCCGACGGTCAGATCCTGACCGTGGATGTCATCGATATTTTCGAATTTGACCCGGCTGGCAAAGTGAAGAAGATGACGGCCCATTTTGGCCCGGGCAATGTGACCGTCAGAACCGCCTAGGTCGCTCCGCGACTGATCAAAAGCCGGAATTTTTTGCCCAGCGATCACTGTGAAAACCTGCGTCGCCAAACATCTGCTGGGCAACATGGACCCGCTTGAAATAGAGGCCGACATCATATTCGTCGGTCACACCGATTCCGCCGTGCATCTGGATCGCCTCTTGCGTTGCAAGCTGGGCAACCTGCCCTGTTTTTGCCTTGGCCAGTGAGCAGGTCAGTCCCGCATTGTCAAAATCCTCATCAAGATCTTTCAGCGATTTCAGCACGGCCGATTTCATCATTTCGATTTCGGTCGCCAAATGGGCTGCCCGATGTTGCAATCCCTGGAAGGACCCGATTTTCTGGCCGAATTGCTCGCGTTCCTTGAGATAATCCGTAGTGACCCCGAAAACCTCTTGCGCCGAACCGGACATCTCGGCGCTCAGCACGGCACGGCCCGCGGACAAAATGCCTTCCAGCGCGCCGTAGCCGCCATCCAGGTCGCCCAATATATCATCGCCGGTGACCTCGAGGCCATCGACCGAAATATTGGCAGCATTGCGACTGTCTACCATCGGCATGTGCTCGCGGACAATTTCCGGCGCATCTGCATCAACAAGGAACAACGTGATGCCATGCGCGTCACCCTGTTCACCCGACGTGCGGGCAGCGATGATCAGCTTGTCAGCAACATGACCGTCGGCAACGAAAGTTTTCGCGCCGGAAAGGACGAAGCCGTTGCCCTTCGGTTCGGCCGAAAATGCGATCCGGCTGGGATTGTGGCGAGGCCCCTCGTCGACCGCCAATGCGAACAGTCTTTCGCCGCTGCTAATCGCTGCCAGATTTTCCTCTTTTTGCTTTTGAGTTCCATATTGCTGAATCGCGGTTGCGCCCAGAACGGAGGTTGAGAAAAAGGGTGAAGCCGTCAGATTGCGACCCATTTGCTCCGCTAGCACGCCGGCGCCGACATAGCCGAAACCACTGCCGCCATGCGCTTCATCGACGATGATCCCGGCCCATCCCATTTGTGCCATTTCCAACCAGAGTTCGCGACAGAAACCGTCCGCCGGCTTGTTATCGCGGACTTTGCGAAACGCCGATACAGGCGCCTTTTCTATCAGGAACCCGTTTGCCGCATCCTGCAGCATTTGTTGTTCTTCGTTGAGTATCAGCGGCATGACTAATTCGCCCTATTGGCTCGGTAAACCCAAGACACGCTTGGAAATGATGTTGAATTGAACTTCGGTAGTGCCGCCAAGAATGGAATAGGCCCGGTTGTAGAGCCAGTTATTGGCGAGGCTGCCATATTCGATGCCGTCTTCACCGATGATTGCCGCTGTCGTGCCTTCGATATCCATACGCAACTCGGTGCCGCGCTTGGTGAGTTCGGAAGCGACATATTTCAGCATCGACGATTTGGCGCCCAGGCCATTGCCCGCATTGGCTTCGTCGGTCAGCCGTTCAACGGTCAAATTATAGGCCCAGTTGTCGAGCTCCGCTTGCGCTATGCGCTGACGAAGGGATGGATCGTCAAGACGTCCGGCCGCATCCAGTCCGATTTGATCGGCAGCAAATTTCCCCAGACTTTCCGGCCCGGTTGTTCCACGCAGCGGCGACATGGTGCCGAGCATACCGCGCTCATGCACCAGCAGGTTTTTCGCAACATCCCAGCCGCGATTGACCTCGCCGACGACCGATGCATTATTGTCGCCATAGCTTTTGGGCACTTTGACATCGTCGAAAAACGTCTCGCAAAAAGGGGAATGGCCGGAGATGAGCACGATCGGCTTAACGCTAATGCCTTCACTCGCCATATCGATCAGGATGAAAGTGATACCCTGATGTTTGGGGGCATCGAAATCGGTGCGCACCAGACAGAAAATCCAATCGGAAATATCTGCATTGGACGTCCAGACCTTCTGGCCGTTGATCAGCCAGTGATCGCCCTTGTCCTCGCATCGGGTTTTGAGTGAAGCAAGATCCGATCCGGCTCCCGGTTCGGAATAGCCCTGACACCAGCGAATTTCCCCGCGGGCAATTCCGGTCAAATGCTGCTCTTTTTGTTCATGGGTACCAAAAGCAAGCAATGCGGGGCCTAGCATCGATATGCCGAAATTGCTCAGCGGCTTGCGTGCGTTGATCGCCTGCCGCTCTTCCTCAAGGATTTTGGCTTCGTCGGAGGAAAGGCCGGCACCGCCATATTCGGTCGGCCAGGTCGGCACGGTATAGCCTTTGGCCAGCGCGCGCTCGAACCAGAGTTTCTGCGCTTCGGACTGGAATTCCCACTGACGTCCGCCCCAGCACTGGTTTTCCGCCGTAATATCCCCGTCCCGCATTTCTACGGGGCAATTTTCGTCCAGCCAAGTCCGCACTTCTGCGCGGAATTCTTCCAGATCGCTCATGACCTAACCTCTCGTGACAACAGTGTCATATGACAGCCTATACGATGCGGGCACTGTGCATTTAACTAGCGATAACATCGACTGCATCAATCCAGACGGAGCATTTGCTTGCCGAAATTCTGGCCTGCAAACAGACGATTCAATGTTGCAGGAATGTTGTCAAAACCGTTCTGGATATCTTCCTTGAACGTAATCCTGCCCTCCTTGATCCATTGGCGCATACGTTTCTGCGCTTCCGGGAATTCGCTCCCGTAATCGCTCACGATAAAGCCGGACATGGTGGCCCGCTTGAAGATCAGGTTGAAATAATTTTCGGGGCCGGCGGGCAAACCGCCTTGTTCGTAACGCGATATGCCGCCACAAATCGTGACTCGGGCGTGCATCGCCAGATGGGCCAGCGCATCGTTGAGGATGCTGCCGCCGACATTATCGTAAAAGACGTTGATCGACTGGGGGCAATGCTCTTTCAGCTTCGCCCGTACATCGTCGTTCTTATAATCGATCGCCACGTCATAGCCGACTTCGTCGGTCAGCCATTTGCATTTTTCGTCACCGCCAGCGATGCCAATCGTCCGGCATCCGGCAATTTTTGCAATCTGCCCCACCATCGAACCGGTTGCACCGGCCGCGCCGGACACGACGACCGTGTCGCCTGGCTGAGGCCGGCCATGTTTCAGGAGGCCGAAATAAGCCGTCATCCCGGTGGTACCGAGCGCGCCGAGATTGGCGGCCAGCAATTCGTCGTCGGGAACCTTGTTCAAGTCACCGCCACGAACATGGGCATAATCCTGCCAGCGCAACATACCCATGACTTTATCGCCTGCGGCAAAGTCGGGATGCCGCGATTCGACGACGGTCCCTATCCCGGACGCGCGCATCACCTCGCCGATTTCGGTAGGGGCGACATAGCCGCCGATATTTTCCATCCAACCTTTTTGAGCCGGATCGAAACCCAGTATCTCGTTTTTAACCAACACATGGCCTTCGGCACATTCAGGCACCTCGGTGACAACTTTCTTGAAATCATCAGTCAGCAGTCCGCGTCCTCTGGGACGTCCGTTGATCAGCCATTGCCTGTTGTCGGTCATTTTCTCTCTCCATTGGAAGACTTGGCAACCTGTTAGACGGATTCCTGCGATCAACCGAACTGCCAGCTTTGATAGCTGACCGATTAAAATGCTGTCGCAGCAGACAGTATTCTGCGCTCTTGGCAGGACAAAACCTATCGCGAAGCACAGAAGATGAAAGGCACTTATTATAGTGGGCTAGCCGGGAGCCTATCGGATTGCAGGCGGCCATTTCATTGGGCGACAGAGGCTATAGGACAACCACCGGCTTGTGTTTTCCCGATTGATTCGGGGGCTAGACCCGTACCGCTCGAGACTGGTTTCACGATCAACGGGGTCGGGCGACACGCGTGACTAAAAAGCCTGAAATTCGCGTCTCACTCCCTATAACAATAGTGGCGAGTCAGCCCGCTCGCGCTATGAAGTTTTGAACGAAAGCGTCCCCATCAGAGGGCGGCATTACAAAGGAGCAAAGCCTTGGCCAATACTGACATGGCGGACAAAGATGTCCTCATTGATATTTTCACCCGCGCCGACCTGATCATGCAATCGGACATCAAGTTCCGCCAGATGATCGGAGCGGGTCAGCTACAAATTGTCTATTATCCCGTACGCGGCCAGGAAGTGGTCTCCTCGGCGATGATGGCAGCGGTAAACAAAGAGGATTATCTCGTCACAATTTATCGCGGACTGCATGATCAGCTGGCAAAGGGAATCCCTTCGAAAGACCTCTGGGCAGAATTTGCCGGTAAAATGGCCGGAACCTGCAAGGGCAAAGGCGGGCCAATGCATATCACCCATCCCGAAACCGGGGTGATGGTTACCACCGGCATCGTCGGCTCGGGCATCCCGATCGCCAATGGCCTCGCGCTGGCCAGCCAGCTCGACAAGGACGGCAAGGTCACGGTCTGCTGCTTCGGTGATGGCGCGACCAATATCGGCGCATTCCACGAAGGGCTTAACATGGCGCAGGTCTGGAAACTGCCGGTTATCTTCCTGTGCCAGAACAATCTATATTCCGAGCACACTCCCATGTCTTTCGCCACCAGTTCGGATTCGATCAAGCAGCGCGGAGAAGGCCTTGGCCTGCGCTCGGTGCAGGTTAACGGCAATGATGCCAGCGCCATGTATGCAGCGGCAAAAGAAGCCGTCGAATATGCGCGGGCGGGCCATGGACCGACATTGATCGAAGCGATGACCTTCCGTTTCCACGGCCATCTGCTGGGCGACACCAGCCATTATATTCCGAAAGAGGAAATGGAGCAGGCGAAAAAGGATGATCCGATGCCGATCCTGCGCCAGCAGCTGCTCGACATTCAGGTCAGCGAAGCGGATATCGCTGCGATCGAAGCCAAAAATGCGGCGATCATAGAAGAAGCATCGCAGTTCGCGCTCGATGCCCCTTATCCTCCGGGCGATGAATATCGCATCGATGTCCTCGACGTGGAGATTGCAGCATGACCGATAAAGTCGAGAAGCCAAAAGAAATCATGTTCGCCCAGGCTTGTAACATGGCCTTGGCCAAAGCGATGGCAGACGATCCCAAAGTCATCTTGCTGGGCGAAGATATCGCCGACGAGCAAGGCGGGGGCGTGTTTAAAGTGACGCTCGGCCTGTCCGAAAAATTCGGCACCGACCGCGTCCGTTCGACCCCGATTTCCGAACAGGCTATTGTCGGCGCCGCGGTTGGCTCTGCGATGGTCGGCTACAAGCCGGTTGCTGAAATCATGCTGATGAATTTCATCACCGTCGCGATGGACCAGATTGTCAATCACGCGGCAAAACTTCGCTTCATGTCCGGCGGCCAAACCACCGTGCCGCTGACCATCCGCACGACCACCGGCGCAGGTACCGGTCTCGGCGGACAACATAGCGACATGCTCGAAGCGTGGCTCGCCCATGTCCCCGGGCTCAAGGTTGTCGCAGCCTCCAACCCTGCCGATGCTTATGGCCTGCTTTATTCGTCAATCATGGATCCCAACCCGGTGATCTTCATCGAGAATACGCCCGGCTATTTCGTCAAGGGCCCTGCCCCGGCGCCGGACCATGTTGTACCGCTGGGCAAGGCATCAGTTCCCCGCAAAGGCACGGATATTACGCTGATCGGCTACGGCAGCAGTATCAGCCGATGCCATGGCGCTGCGGACAATCTCGCCAAGGATGGTATCTCCTGCGAAATCGTCGATCTTCGCACCATCGCCCCGTTTGACGAAGAAACGGTGCTGAAAAGCGTTGCCAAGACCAAGGCGGCAGTGGTTGTTCACGAAGCGGTGAGAAACTTTGGTGTGGGCGCGGAAATCTCCTCGCGTATCCATGAAGAACTATTCTCCGAACTCAAGGCCCCCGTTGGCCGTGTCGGTTCCGGCTATGCACCGGTTCCTTTTTCTCCTGCGATCGAGAAGGCCTGGATGTTCAATCAGGACGATGTCGAACGTGAAGTACATAAAATCTTAGGGTAAAAATATAATGGCAACAGAAATACGCATACCAAAATTGGGTTTCAGCATGGAAACCGGCATTCTTGCGGAATGGCTGGTCGAAGACGGCGCGGATGTAACCGCGGGTCAGGAAATCTATGCGCTGGAAAATGAGAAATCGACACAGGAAGTTGAATCACCGGCAAGCGGAAAACTGACGATTATCATTCAGGCGGACGGCGAAGAATATCCGGTTGGCGAACTGATCGGAACGATCGAATAGAGACGACCCAGAGGGCTCACTCCTCCTATCTGTTTTGGTAGGAATGTTTGGTTGACTGCAAAACCAAACACCGCGACACACGACGAAGAAAAACAATATACGTCGCGAGGAGTGTAGCCGAATGGCCGAGAATTTTATTGCCGTGATTCCCGAAATTGGTCGACAACGATTTCGCAAGAATCTGGACAGTGTGACCATTACCAATCCGGCCGAAATTCGTCCGGCTGCCGAAGCGGTCCATAAAATTTCTCAATCCTATGGTTTCCGGATCGCGGTTTCGGCTGATATTTCATCGAAGGCACATCTTGTCGATGCCGACGGGAATCTGATCAACAAGGAAGTTTTTGGCTGGGTTGCAGAAGGCGAACGCTGGTGGGAGGACACCCGCCTGGCGCTCAGTTCTCCCCTGCCCCGGGCCTGTCGCTACGAGAGCGAACCGATCTGGTGCAACGCCGACGGCTTTCACGGACATTGGTCGAATGAATATCTCGACAAAATCGACCTCAAGGATTTTTATGCCGAGGGCGCCACAGCCAAATCCGCCATATTGATCCCCGTGCACCTGCCATTCGGCCAGATCGCGGCCGTCAGCTTCACGCCGCTTGACCGGGATATTGCCGACCTTACCGAAGCCTATCGGCTATATTCCGACTTTTTCGGTATCGTCACCAGCCGTTTCGTCACCGGCTATGTTCTGGCCATGCGCGAAAAACACCGGATGCCGGCAAATTGCATCCTATCCAAGCGCGAAGCCGAATGCCTGCACTGGGCCGCGATCGGCAAGACCGACAAGGAGATCAGCATGATCCTGTCGCTCAGCCATGCGACCATCCGCTATCACGTCAACCGGGCGGGACAAAAGCTCAACAGCGTCAATCGTGGGCAGACGATATTCAAGGCCGGCCAGCTGGGATATCTGGGCGCGACCGACTAAGGTCTATTTCCGCAATATCGCGAAGACCGCGGTCATCGTCATCAGCACTTGCTCACCGCAGATTATTCGTCCGCTGCTATAAGCGGTGCGCTTGCTGATCCTGTCTATCCGGGCATAGGCCTCTACCCAGTCGCCGAGCTTTGCCCCGGCCAGAAAGTTGGTGTTGAGGTTCATCGTGGCCACCGGCAGTGCGGGCTTCTCCGCACGGTGCACCTGATAGCTAAGCGCCACATCCGCCAATGTGCCGAGCACACCGCCGTGGGCAACCTTGATATGGTTGATGTGACCCTCGTTGATCCGGGTCGCGACAATGATGCATCCGTCGCCCTGGCGCTCATAATATGGCCCGGCCATGTCCAGAAACGGGCTGGAAAATCTTGCCCGCTCAAAACCGGCCGGGATATTATCCGCCAGAATATTCTCCAACGTCAGGCAACCGCCTTCTTTGGGCTTTTCGGCGGCTCTTCCGAATCCAGCCACAGGTTGAGCGTGTCATGGAAATGGCGGAGCTTGGATTCCTGATATTGGGCAAATAGCGCCACACCATTCGGCTGGCTTTTGATGCCTTTCTGCATGGCTTTGTGATTGAGATAATCCTGATTGAAAATCTTGTTCAGATAGCTGCCAAACTCGGTCGCCTGGGTATAGTCGTCATGCAGGTCTAGGAACGTGCATTTCGCTGGCTCGGGCCGCTCCGCGCCTTCGGGCAACGGGACCATGAACATCACTTCGTGCAGGGATTGCTCCGGATTATCGCCGTCTGGCCGGAACCGGTAGAAGATAGGATTGAAATCCGCCCAGGGGCTGATGTTCGGGAAGACGCTGTAAAAAATCGCATCGACGAGATCGGCATCGCTGATATCATCAACCATGTCGCCCCATGCCGGGCGCATTTCCTCCCGCCGTGCCTGCGCCGCCTCGTCACGCAAGGCATGCGCAGAAACATCGCTATAGACCATCGGCATATTTTCATCGTCCGGTGCAATCTTGCCACCGATCCAGTTGCACATATGCGGATCTGCAGATGTCACATCACCCTCGATATAATTGGCATCCATATCGAAAATGCCGCTCTTGCCATTGGGCAAAGAAACTTTGACGCGATTCTCTTCCAGCCGCTCGAACTTGTGCTTGCTGATCGGATGGACGAAACTCTGGAACGCTTTCTGATCCGGAAAGGCTGTCGGATCGGGATTGACCAGATCGGTATGGGGGCTTGGCTGACCATGGGCCGACATCGCCCGGGACATATTGTGCCAGACATCATATTTGCTGTTCGCATCGGCAAAAGCCGGCATCAGCTCGGGATGGGTGCCGACTACATGATAGGATTCCATGAACGCTTCCTGGGCAATTTTCCAGTTGCACGGCAGCCGCTTGATCATATGCGCCGCCTTGAAACGTCGTTCGAACGGAATCTGGAAATGGCGATCAATATCGCCGAGGAAATCTTCCAGCGGCTCACAATCGCGATCCGGGTTGATGAACACGAAACCGCCCCATTCACCGACGCTGATTTCCTTCAAGCTGTGGGTCTCTGCGGTCACCGATGGGAAATCCCACTGGCAAGGAACTTCCTTCAATTTGCCGTCCAGTTCCCACGACCAGCCATGGAAGGGGCAGCGGAGCGCCTTTTGACCCTTTTTGTGATTGTCGCAAATCGCGCGGCCGCGATGCATGCAGCTATTGGGATAGGCCTTGATCTCGTCTTCCGAGACCCGGACAACCAGAAAAGAAAGTCCGGCAATATCGTAAACGAAAGTATCACCGACATTCTTGATATCATCCTTGTGGCAAGCCATTTGCCAGACGCGTTTCCAGAGTCTCTCGACCTCCCGGTCATGCTCTTCCTTGGTCCAGTAACGGCTGACCTCGACGGTGGTGACGCCGGGCTCCATCGGTGATTCCTCCAGAAAAACAGCCGGGGGCGCAACTTTGTCGCCTTCCAGCAATTCCGTGTAGGAAATACCATTCGACCGATTATGTCCGGTTAAAGTCTCAACCATCATCTTCTCCTGAAAACTAAACGTCTTTGTTTCGATCAAAATAGCCTAAACAAGCCCGTCGGCCACTAGTGAATCTGGCAGCATCGCCTGTTGTTTTTGAGAGGTTAGTCCCCGGTGATTACCTGTGTATCTTTGCATCATATAGAGATGGAAGCGAATCCGTCCCAAAGGAGAAATTTCAAGTGAAGCTTTATTCCAGCCTTGGTCCCAACCCGCGTTTCGTGCGCATGTTCATTCTCGAGAAAGGCCTCGATATAGAACGCGTGCATATCGATATCCTGACCGCCGAAAACCGGCAGCCGGGATTCTCGGACAAGAATATTCTCGGCACGACGCCGGTGCTCGAACTCGACAATGGCTTCATGCTGAGCGAAATCATGGCGATCGCCGAATATCTCGAAGAAACCCATCCCGAACCGGTGCTGATCGGCTCGACCGCTGAGGAGCGCGCCGAAGTAAGGATGTGGACCCGGAGGATCGATCTGGAAATCGCCGTTCCGATGACCCTCGGTTTCCGCGGCGGCGTCGGTCGGCCGATGTTCGAACCACGAATGGATGTTGTCGGCGCAGAAGGCGCAGCAGATCTCTCGCGCATGTCTGACAATAAATGGAAGTGGCTGGACGCTCAGCTCGAGGGCAAGGACTATATCTGCCAGGACAAGTTCACCATGGCGGACCTGATCGCCTATTGTTTCATCCAGTTCGGCTATACGATCGGATGGTCCTTGCCCGAGGGTACGGACAATCTCGCGAAATTTGTCGATCGGATCGGTCAGCGCCCCTCCTCCAAAGTCTGGCAGGACAGCGAATGAGCGAAACTCCAGCCTCCCTCGCCAAGCTCGGCTCGATCATGCAGATCAGCTATGTACCGGACGACTATGACGCGGCGCTCGATTACTGGACCAGTAAAATGGGCGCAGGTCCGTTTTTCCACACCGAAAAAGTCGAGGTGGAAAATGTCAAATATCGCGGAGAGCCGTCCGACATCCAGTTTTCGATGGCGATCGGCTATTGGGGTGACGTCCAGGTCGAACTGATCCGCCCCAACAATGATGCGCCGTCGATGTTCAGGGACTGGCGCGAAAAAGGACTTCAGGGCGTCCAGCATCTCTGCCTGATCGTCGACGATCTCGATCATGCCCGCGCGCTGACCGAAAAAGCCGGCGGCGAAGTCATTCAGGAAGTCAGCCTGCCCGGCGGTGTCGGTGGTGCTTTCTACGCCGATTATGGCGGCGGACCCGGCACTATCATCGAATATCTGCAAATCCCGCAAGCCGGAATCGACGGTTTCGCGGCGATGCGCCAGATGCATCTCGACTGGGATGGCCAAACAAATCCGATAATAGGAAAAGAATAATGACCGAAGCGCCAGAACGCCGCCCCGACCAGAAGCCGATCCAGTGTGTTCTGGTCGCCGCCGGCAAATATCATGATATCGATTATGCCCGGCTGGAAGTGATGAAACTGCTCGCCGAGGATGACCGGATCAGGGTGCGGGTGTTCGAGGATTATGAGAATCTTGACGCGATCAAGAACGCAGATTTTCTGGTCAGCTATACCTGCGACCTCCAGCCCAGCGAGGCAGCGCAAAAGAATATCCAGGATTTTGTCAACGGCGGTGGCCGCTATTTCGCCCTGCACGGAACCAACGCGGTTCTGAAATTTCTGGAAAACGGTCTTGTCGATGCGCCGGATGAAATGCCGGTCTTTGCCGACACGCTTGGTACCCGCTTCCTGTCCCATCCACCGATCATTCCGTTCACGGTCGACAATGCCCAGCCCGATCATCCTTTGGTCAAGGGTATCCCCAGCTTTGAAACCGTCGACGAACAATATCTGGTCGAGACCCGCGCCGAACTCGATGTCCTTCTCGACACCGAATATAATGGCACGGACGATATCAGCGGCTTTGTTCACAGCGACATCACGAAGAGCCGCCATCCGGTCTTCTATATCCGCCGGATGGGCGAAGGCGCGGTCCTCTATTTGACCATGGGTCACTGCCGTGGCCATTATGACATGGAGCCGGTGCTCGACTGGTGGCCCGAAGTGGACCGTTCCGGCTGGCAGCAGCCGATCATCTATGACCTGCTGCGGCGCGGCATCGGCTGGAGCTGCGAAACCGCCATAGCAAAATTCTAACCCCGATTTCACGAAACACAAAGGAGACTACAATGGATTTAGGACTCAAGGGCAAAAAAGTCATTCTCACTGGCGGAAGCCGTGGCCTCGGCCGCGCGGCGCTGGAGCATTTTGCAGCGGAAGGCGCTGATGTCGCTTTCTTCTCGCGCAATGCCGATCAGGTCGCGACCGCGAAAAAAGAACTCGAAGCCCATGGCGGCAAGGTGATCGCCGACGCGCTCGATATGACCGATCTCGACGGCTATGCCAAATGGCTGGAAAAAGCGGCGGGCGATCTCGGCGGCTGCGATATTTTCATCCACAATGTCAGCTCTTCCGGTGCCGGCGCGACCGGTGACTGGGAAGTCACCTTCAACACCGACATACTCGGTGCGGTCAAGGCTATGGAAGTGCTCGAACCCTATCTGGAAAAATCAGACGACGGCAGCGTGATCTTCATGTCTTCCACCGCAGCGTTCGAAACCTTTGTCGCGCCACAGGCATTCAACGCGATGAAAGCCGCGCTGATCACCTTCGGCAGCCAGCTCAGCCAGTCGCTGGGGCCCAAGGGTATCCGCGTCAACATGGTTTCCCCGGGACCGATCAAGTTCCCGGGCGGCAACTGGTCGCAGATTGAAAAGGGCATGCCGGAATTTTACGAAGGCACCAAAGCCGGCTTCGCACTGGGTGATTTCGGCACCGCCGATGACGTCGCCCGCGGCGTCGTCTTCCTCGCCAGCCCTGCATCCAGCTACACCACCGGCGCCCATTTGGTGATCGATGGTGGCTTTACCAAACGCGTACAATTCTAAGTTGAAAAGCTTCCCCTTCCTGCTGGAAGGGGAAGCTTGATCTGCCCTTTGGGCACGTCCCGATAACCATTGTGGGCATCAGTGCGGGCATGGCCGCCAAGCCACAAATTGTCATTGTCATGATTTCCAACGATATTCCGATGATTTTATGATGCAAGCGCCCCAAAGCGCATTATATCCCGCGTCATGTCGACACCCCAATCAAAACTCGCCCCGTCATCACCGCTCTGGACAGCCATGCCCTATCTTGCTCTATTTGGCGGGATGGTGTCATTGGCGGTCGGGACCTCCTTTGCGAAACAGATGTTTCCGGTGATTGGCGCGGAGGGAACCGCCGCGCTGCGGGTCAGCCTGTCGGCCCTGATATTGCTCTGCGTCTGGCGACCCTGGCGCTTCAAACTGAGCCGGGTCGATGCCGGGCGGGTGCTCTTATACGGGCTCGTGCTGGGACTTATGAACCTTACATTCTACCTGTCCCTGCGGACCATTCCACTGGGACCGGCCATCGCGATCGAGTTTGCCGGCCCCTTGGTTCTCGCCTTGATTCATGCCCGGCGCTGGATCCATTTTCTCTGGGTTGGCTTTGCCGTGGCAGGCCTGGGGCTTCTACTCCCTCTCCGCGGCGGCATACACGCGCTGGATCCCGTGGGTGTGGCTTTCGCAGCCGCAGCGGGGCTGTTCTGGGCGCTTTATATCATTTTCGGGAAAAGCCTGTCGCACATGCACGCGGGACAGTCGGTGGCGCTGGGCATGAGCACCGCCGCTATCGTCATCCTGCCCTTCGGCATCAACAGCGCCGGAACGGCTTTGCTGTTACCCTCCGTCCTGTTTTTGGGTCTGGGTGTGGCTCTGCTATCCAGCGCCTTGCCTTATTCACTGGAGATGATCGCCCTACGCCACATCCCGGAACGAACCTTTGGCGTCATGCTGTCTGCGGAACCGGCCATAGGTGCGATCGCAGGCATGTTCATTCTCCATGAGCAACTCGGCGGCCTCCAATGGCTTGCTATCGGCTGTATAGTCATAGCCTCTGTCGGCGCGCTCCTGACCACAGAATCAGACAGTCCGATCGCCACGCCCGGAGCACCGGCATAGATGGCTGATTGGATCAGGAAACAAATCTAGCAATCCACTGAAGCCGGTGTTTCGGTCGGCTCACATATGAGCGAGCGCGAAATCCAGAGCAGCGCAAACAGCTGCCACCTGCGCGTTGTTACACTCGCGCGGCGTCGCGCGCGGACTGTCCGGATAGACTTCGGTTGTCGTCCTGAACCGGGCATCGGTCACGGCACCGCACATGGCATATTGGAATTGCGGATATTCGATCACGCCGTGAGCGATCACAGGCGAGCCTATAATCATATTATTTTCGTCCGGCGGAGCGATATGCGTTACCCGTTCGACCGCCGATATGATCGACTGCTGGAAAGCAGGTTGCGGGCTCTCGCTATCGTCAACCAGATAGAAGCCATCGGGTATGGCACCCGGCACATAGCTATTGCCGTCTCGTGCCGCCAGAGCAGGACGAAACTCGCTCTCGTCGCTATCGGTTGTTTCATGCAGGTCGATATGCAGGAGGAACGGTCCATTATGAGCGGCAACTAACGCCATCAGCGCCGCGCACTCAACCGCTTCGCTATCTGGTTTGAAATTGCGATTGGGATCCAATGCGTTGTAATTCCAACGATTGACACGCTCGTAAGCCCAGGGGCTTACGCAAGGCGCCACCAACAGATTGACTTTGCCAGCATAATTGGCTGCGTGCTTCTCCAGAAATTCAAGCGCGCCCATTATTCCGCTCGTTTCATATCCGTGTACGCCGCCGGTTACGAGCGCTGTGCGCAGAGCGGGGTCGTGAGGACCGTTTTGAAGAGCGAAAAGCGGATAAATATCGTCGGCGTAATCGAGTCGACCATAAGAAAGGATTTCAAATTGGCTAGCCAGTGCCTCGATCCGCGGCACTACGTCCTGTGCGTACCGGCGCTGGACGGATTGACTGGCTCGCCATTGCTTCCGTTCCTCCTCGCCCCAAGCTTGGCCCGGAGTTCCGATCGGATAAAAGGGATTGCTATTCATTTGGGTCTCGCTGGCCAGAGGCATGAATCATGATTGGGAAATGATGCTGCCAATTCTAAACGAATTTCGGCTTAGTGCCAGAGCTGGAGTCCGCTTTCAGAACAATATAGACGCCGAAAACAAGCGGATCATCTCCCCATCACTTCCCTTTTCCCGTAAAAGCCCCGATCCGCTCATACATATCGGGGCCATGGCCTTCCGATTCCATCACTTCCCATTGCAGCCCGGCGTCAAGCGGACCGCCGTCGGTTGCCTCCAGGAGACGCTTGTTGGCGGCGTGAGAGAAACCGGAATTGGCGACGATCTTGTTCGCCAGCGCTTCAATCTCGGCATCGAACTGTTCAAGCGGCACAGAATATTCCGCCAGCCCGATGCGCACCGCTTCCTCGGCATTGATCATGTCGGCGGTGAACATCAGCCGTTTGGCGGTGGCAATGCCAACCCTGCGCGGCAGACGCTGGCTCATGCCCCAGACCGGGGTCAGCGCCCATTTCGCATGGGTATCACCGAAACGCGCAGTGTCTGCGGCCAGAATGAAGTCCGCCGCCAGAGCCACCTCGAGCGCGCCGGTGTAGCAGTGACCGTGTACGGCAGCGATCACCGGCTTGGGCAGTTTTTCCAGCATCCGCAATGTTTCAGAATGCCAGCCGGGCGATGGCACCGCTTCACCTTCCGCAATATCGCCGAGATCATGACCGGCGGAAAAGCATTTGCCCGCACCGCGAAGAACCACGCAGCCGATGCTGTCGTCCTTGCGCAGATCGGAGACATGGTCCCGGAGCTCCCTGAACATGGCCACCGTCAGGGAATTGAGCTTGTCCGGGCGGTTCAGCGTCAACAGCGCCCAGCCACCCCGGTCTTCCCGCAGCACCAATTCTGTCATAACCTTTCGCCCTCGTCCAAATACCGTTCGTGCTGAGCTTGTCGAAGCACCTCTCGACGAGCAGTGCCCTTCGACAGGCTCAGGGCGAACGGCAAAAACATCAACTGTAAAATGCGATCGATCAATTGACCGCCCGGTCCTTGCCCTCCCAATAAGGCGCGCGCAGGTCCTTGCGCAAGATCTTGCCCGAAGGATTGCGCGGCAGAGCTTCGATGAAATCAATCGACTTCGGACATTTATAGCCGGCAATACGTTGACGGGCATCGGCAATCAGTTCCGCTTCGGTCAGTTCCTGCCCGGCCTTGACCACGACGCAGGCCTTCACCGCCTCGCCCCATTTTGCGTCGGGCACGCCGATCACCGCGACGTCGGCGACCTTGGGATTGGCGTAGAGCGCATTCTCGACTTCCGCCGGATAGACATTCTCTCCGCCCGAGATGATCATGTCTTTCAGCCGGTCCTGGATATAGAGATAGCCGTCCTCGTCGAGCGAACCGGCATCGCCCGTCCTGAGCCAGCCGTCAGCGTCAATCGTTTCCGCCGTGGCGTCAGGCCGGTTCCAGTAGCCTTTCATATTCTTTGCCGAGCGGGTCGCGATTTCGCCAATCGTATATGGTGGCAAAGTCTCGCCGGTCTCCGGATCGATAATCTTGATCTCGACACCGGGAAGAGGTGTACCGACCGAACGCATCTTCTCGTTACCGTTCACATCATGATCTTCGGGGTTGAGCGTGGTGATCGTCCCCGATGTTTCGGTCATGCCGTACATCTGGACAAAACCGCAACCAAGCACATCCATCGCCTGTTTCATCAACTCCAGCGGGATCGGTGACGCGCCATAAGTGATATATTTGAGATTGGAAAAATCGACATCCCTGGCCCGTGGATGATTGAGCAATATCTGGATCGCCGCCGGTACCATGAAGATTTTCGAGATATTATATTGCGCGATCAGATCGAGCGCCTGGGTCGGATCATATTCCGGCAATACGATGGCGCTGCCACCGGTGAACATCACGCCCAGTCCGGTGCCGGTGCCGCTGATATGGAAGCAGGGCATGGCGAGCAATGTGATCTCGCCCGGGATCGGCTTTTGCCAGTCCATCAAATCCTCTTCCGTGACCCCGGAACTGCGCGAGGAAAAAATCGATCCGCTGGTCATGATCGCGCCCTTGGGGTGACCCGTGGTACCCGATGTATAGAGCTGCAGCGCGTCATCTTCTTCGTTACAAGCCACCATCGGATCGACAGGTTCAAAGCCGTCGCGCCATGCCGGATAGCCGGCAAAATCGCCTTCGGCCTTCTCGCTACCCAATATCAGTTCGACATGGTCGAGATCATCTTTGATCTTGCGCACCAGATCGTCGAAGCCGGGGCCGATAAACAGGATTTTCGCCTGACAATCGTTCAATATATAGGCGACTTCCGGCGGAGCCAGCCGCCAGTTCACCGGAACCATCACGGCACCCAGCTTGGCCGCACCGACCAATATTTCAAAATAGAGATGACTATTCTTGCCCATATAGGCGATCCGGTCGCCCTTGCCGACGCCCTTAGACGCCAGTGCCTGGGCCGCCCGGTTGCTGCCCGCATCGAGTGCGGCATAGGTCATTTCGTCACCTTCAAAGGTGAAAACCACCGAGTCCGGCTGTTGCTGCGCGTGGAAACGCACGACATCGGCAATAGAAACTATCTCGTCTTCCGTCATAATATCATCCTCTTTGCGCGATTCTCTGACCGGCCATGCCCCGGATACATAGAGAGGCCAACGAGTGATACAGCCTAGCAGATTGACTAGCGGGAATGACACAAATGCTGGTGGCAAGACATCGCGTTGCTGATCTAGGGTCGCCCGATGCGCAAACTGGCATTGCATCAGATCACGATGATGGAGGGCGGACCGGAAGGCCTTGTCCGCTTCGCTGCCGAAGCCGGGCTCGACGAAGTCTGCCTCTTCACCGCGACGCCAGTCGATAAACAGGGCCAGGACATGTTTCCGGTCGTTACTCCCTCAGCATCGGCATCTTTCAAACGCCTGCTGCACGACCATGATATGCGGATCATCAACGCCGAATATTTTCCGGTGATGGCGACGCAAGACGTCGCGGCCTTTGCGCCAGCCATCACCCTTGCCGCAGAATTGGCCGCAAAACGGATAGTGACCCATATCCACGAAACCGACTGCAATCGCGCGGAGGATCAGCTTTCGAAACTATGCGCAATGGCTCGCGAAAACGGGCTGGAAGTCGGTCTCGAATTCACCGGGTTTTCTGCTGGCTGCAACAGCCTCGACAAGGCTGCCACGCTACATGGCCGTGTGAACCAGCCCAATCTCGGGATCGCTATAGACGCGCTCCATCTGTTCCGCACCGGCGGCACGCTGGAGCAGTTAGAGACCATGGATCCGGCCATCATCACCTATGTCCAGCTATGCGACGGACCGGATTTCCATCTGTCCGGCGACTATCTTGATGAAGCGATGAACCGGATGATCCCTGGCGAAGGGGTCTTTCCGCTGAAAAATCTGGCCGCCCTGCTCGGCCCGCATGTAGATATCGACATCGAAGTGCCCGACTTCGCCGGATGCGGAGGATCGGATGCAAAATCATGGGCACATCGCGCTGTCACCGCCAGCCGCAATCTGTTGGATTAAGAATGCGGAACGGGAGGGACTTCGGGTAAAGGCAGGTCCGACAGATCGAGCCAATCATTTCCCAACTGGCCATAGAAGCTGTCGAGCACAGCAAAAGGAAGCCGGAAGGGTCGCCCCCAACCGCTGTTCCACATCGCCACGACACCGGTCCGCGCTACCGGATCAAATATCATCGTCGAGCGGAACCCGTCCACCGCACCGCTATGCCCGACCAGTTGCCGGTCGGCATAGGTGAAGCTGCGCCAGCCCAATCCGTAGGACGGCTCGCCAAGTGCGCGGGCTAGATCGCCGCTATAGACGCGACCGGTCCTGACCAAGGGCGCATGGGCCAGTGCCAGTGTCCCGGCCGACAGAACCTCTTCATCCTCGCCCATCTGCGCGCGCATCCAGCGCGCCATATCCACGATATTGCTGCTGACGCCAGCAGCTGCCGGGACCCGCCAGTAGGATTCGGACAGGGTTCGCACCTCGTCACCGCGATGCGGCCGTGCCCAGCTTTGCGCGCCGGTCAGGCCGGTCATGCCGAATTGCGCGCTCTTCATGCCGAGCGGCTCGAATAACTGCTTCTGCACCGCATCAGAATATAATGTTCCGGCTGCCTGCCCCAATATTTCGCTGGCGGCGTCAAAAGCGATATTCTGGTAGCTGTGACAGGTGCCCGGCACGCATTGCAGCGGGGCCGCAGCCAGTTGCGCGCGGAGCAGGCCGGGATTCTGGCCGTCCTCCAGCTTGCTGTCATAGGCATTTTTCGTAAGACCGGTTTGATGCGACAAAAGTTGTGCCAATGTTGTTCGCGATTCCGCACCGCCGGGAAGTCTGAGGGACGTTTGCCAACTGGCAAGCGGCGCATCGAGGTTGAGCTTGCCTTCTTGCGACAGTTTTGCCGCAAGCGACCCGGCGACCCCTTTCGAGACCGAGGCCCAGCGGAACACGGTCTGCGGCATCACCCGCTCCCAGCTATTTTTGGCGGTTACACCATAGGTTCCGATAAAGCGGAGTTCGCCATCCTCGACAATGGCAACCGCCAGCCCCGCCATTTCCGGTCGTGCTGCCAGAACCGTAAAATCACGGTCGAGGCCCGAATAGTCGATCGTGCCCTGCCAGTCATCGGGCCGGGTTGGTAGTCTCGCTTCAACCTCCGGTACAATCAACTCCGGCAACGGAAAACCGCTTTGCTGTTCGACAAGCGCGCGATAACCATACCAGCCAACGAGCAACAGAGCCGCCAGGCCGAACAATAAAGTCAGATGTTTTTTCACCGGCTATATTTTATAATGCTATTTCATAGGCGGCAGTGGTTTTTGCTGCCACGTCCTCTGCGCTAATTCCCGGAGCCAGTTCGATCAGCTTGAACGGACTGTCATGGTCGTCACGCCTGAACACACAAAGATCGGTGATGATCATGTCGACGACATTGGTACCGGTCAGCGGCAATGTGCATTCGGGAATGAACTTGGGACTGCCGTCCTTCGCGCAATGATCCATCACGACGATGATTTTCTTCACGCCGGCGACCAGATCCATCGCGCCGCCCATGCCCTTGATCATCTTGCCGGGAATCATCCAGTTGGCGATATCGCCATTTTGGGCAATTTCCATCGCGCCCAAAACGGTCAGATCGATATGGCCGCCGCGAATCATCGCGAAGCTGTCGGAGGAACTGAAATAGCTTGATGACGGCAACTCGCTGATCGTCTGCTTACCGGCATTGATCAGATCCGCATCGATCTCGTCCTCGAAAGGAAACGGTCCGATACCGAGCATCCCGTTTTCGCTTTGCAGCGTGACCTCTACTCCCGGGGGAATATGGTTAGCTACCAGTGTCGGAATACCTATTCCCAGGTTCACATAATAGCCGTCTTGCAGTTCCTGTGCCGCCCGAGCGGCCATTTCATCGCGAGTCCAGGGCATATTTATCCTTCTTTCTCAACCGGTGTTGCATTTGCTGGTTCGTTCGCTTCCACTAGAGGAGGCGGCGTCAGAAACCAGCCATTATCAAACATATTTTCCAGCGTGATCGCCCCGTCGGGATCGCGCAAATAATCATAGAGCTCGTCAAAATCCGCGCGATCGTCACCGGCCATCGCTACAATGCAATAGTTGCGCGCGGCATCCCAGCGCCGAACCTGTTTTCGGTCATCGCCGCCACGATCAAGGAAAAGAAAATTATCCGATTCGGATTGCGAGAAACCGGCCTCGCTGAGGATGCTCGAAATTTTCTCGGATGCCGCAACGGGTTGGTCGGACAACCAGATCACGCTGATCTCAGCCGCCCGCAGGCTGGCCAGCACTTCGATAAGGCCATTTTGCCGGTACAGCGTTTCCGCTTTTGTCCAGTCGCCGCCGGTCGTGTCGTCAAGATCGATGGCTACAGCCAAAGGCTTGCCTTCACACGCCATGGTTTTCGGCTTGAAAACATCAACCCGCGGAATCAACACAACCGATTCAACGCCCTCTCCTGCTTCCAGCCTGGCCGACTGATTCAGAGCATGTGCCGCAAATCCGGCATAAGGCGAAGCATTGGAACCTCTCGGTTGATAATATTGTGCAATATAATCGGCAGCATCACCATCCAGATCGGATTCGGCAATTTCAATCGCACCGCCTTGCCCCGAGAATTTCTTTTCCGTTCGGGGCAATGCGTCAACAGTCTCGCTGCTGGGTCCGATCGTTACCTTACCTGAGGGCATCGCAAGATCGATTGCGCCGGACGCGACCAGTTCCCGTTTCGCTTCGGCGCGATCAATCTGTTTCTTGCCCATCGTCCCCAACGCCGCGAGCGGCAGGAGTGCCGCCACGCAACCGGACAGCAGTGGCAAGACTGCCAAAGCCAAAGATAGGCGAAGCCGGGCCATCAGGCGTCTGCGCGCTGCCGGGTCATGCGGAATTCTATCTTCTTGTCATAGGGCGCACCGTTGATCAGCCGTTTGACGTAGATACCCGGCAAGTGGATGCAATCTGGATCCAGTTCGCCAACTTCGACAATCTCCTCGACCTCGGCGACACAGATTTTGCCTGCGGTTGCCATCGGCGCGTTGAAATTGCGGGCCGTCTTGCGGAACATCAGATTGCCCGCCTTGTCCGCCTTCCAGCCCTTGATCAGGCAGACGTCGGCAAAAATCCCATGCTCGAGGATATAGGTCTGGCCATTGAAATCCTTATGCTCTTTGCCCTCGGCTACCTGCGTCCCGACGCCGGTCTTGGTATAGAAACCCGGAATACCCGCCCCACCGGCGCGACACCGTTCGGCAAGAGTCCCCTGTGGGCAGAATTCCACTTCCAGTTCGCCGGAAAGAAATTGTCGTTCGAATTCCTTGTTCTCGCCGACATAGGAAGCGATCATCTTCTTCACTTGCCGCGAGCGGAGCAGCTTGCCGAGACCTTCATTATCAATGCCGGCATTGTTCGAGGCGATGGTAAGCCCTTTGACGCCGTCCTGCTGGATCGCATCGATCAGCCGTTCGGGAATTCCGCAAAGACCAAAACCACCAACACACAGATGCATGTCATCGAATAAAAGGCCCTCGAGCGCCGCCGCTGCATCGGGATAGATTTTTTTCATTTTTCCGCTTTCCTGACTGGTTGTCCGGCGTCTAGCGCAGGTGGCGTCCGACCGTCCAGAATAGAATATGTTTGATGCAATGAATCGGTTATGCGCGGCATCATGTTCCGTGTCCTGGCCTGTTTATCGCTCTTTTTCTTTCTTGTGCCGGTCACCTATGTGCGCGGACCCGTTCCTCGGGCAAATGAAAGCCAATATATCGCGCTGGAACCGATAGTTATCGACGCGAAGAACCCGGTTCGCACCCGGATTGGTCGTCTCGAATTTCTCGGCGGCTGGAAAATCACCAGCGACAATGCCGCTTTCGGAGGCATATCATCCATGATCGCTTTGCCCGACAGCCGTTTCCTGATGCTCAGCGACAACGGAAGCCTGTTCGGATTTACGCTGGATGAAAGCAAACATCGGGCGATTCGTCCGTTCATTGCCCCGCTACCCGACGGCCCGGCCAAACCGAATGAATTTGCCCGACAGAATTGGGATGCCGAATCGTTCCTGCACGATCCCGAGACCGGCCAGTTCTGGGTTGGCTACGAGCATCAGCATAGTATCTGGCGCTACGGCCCGTCTCTGGCTCGCAGAGAAGCCGCGCATTTTCCTGAAGCCACAAAAAATTGGCCGGAAAACGAGGGCCCAGAGGCGATGCTTCATCTGCCCGATGGCCGTTTTCTGGTTTTTTCGGAGGCGGCAGAATATTCGAAAGGTGGTTATCAGGCGCTTATATTTGCCAGCGATCCCGCTGAACCAGGCAGCAAAGCCGTGCGCTTCGGCTATCAGCCGCCGAAAGGCTATAATTTGACCGACGCGGCGATACTCGACGAGAAGACAGCCCTGATGCTGCACCGACGGTTTACACCGTTTGATGGTGTGTCAGCAATATTGTCGACCGCGCAGCTCAAGGACTTCCAACCGGGAAAAATCGCGACGTCCGTACCGATCGCCACGCTGAGGCCACCATTAAAGGTCGATAATATGGAAGCATTGGCCGTCACGCGGGATAGAGACCAAATATTTGTCTGGATAGCATCGGATGACAATTTCAGCGCGCTGCAGGAATCGCTCTTGTTCAAATTCCGGCTGCTGAAGGGCAAAGTTGCACAGACAAAACCGGAACCGGAACGCAAAAACGAAAAAGCCGGAGCGAGCCCCGGCTTTTCAACGTTCGAATCAGACTGATCGCTTACGCGGTGGCAACCTGCTTTTTCGCGATTTCTTTTTTGAGACGCTTCACGCGCTGGCTCAATTTGTCGTCCTTGGTTTTCAGCAACCAATTGTCGAGGCCGCCAACATGTTCCACAGAACGCAGGCCATGGGTCGAAACACGGAGTTTCACGCCCTTGCCGAGTGTATCGGACAG
>TARA_R110000787_G_scaffold23762_3_pt1 | contig 174107 bp, 150 predicted proteins | sample TARA_R110000787 | Tara Oceans TARA_R110000787 (sample SAMEA4397920) | marine metagenome | biome: Polar Biome; feature: [DCM] deep chlorophyll maximum layer (ENVO:01000326); material: water (ENVO:00002006), including particulate matter (ENVO:01000060) such as... | depth 35 m | reverse complement strand
CTTCCCCTCCGCCATTTACCCCAAAAAACCCCAATCAAACATAGAATATTTTGTATCATATCGTGCTCAAATATGGGGCACTTTTACATATTCGAGAATGACGTTGCCGAGCTATTAAACCGGAAGCGTAAAAGTTACTTTTGTGCCTTTTTTCAATTTGCTCTCAATAAGCAATTCGCCGCCATGCAGTTCAATGAGCGATTTGGAAATAGCGAGCCCCAACCCCCAGCCTTCTTCTGTATGGAATGGGTCACGGTGTCCGCGTGAGAAAAGTTGTGTCACCTCCGATATCGCCGCCTTTGGAATGCCCTCGCCCGTGTCTAGAACGGAAATCTGCGAGGTGTCGTTTTCCTGATTAAGGCTGATGATAATTCTGCCCTTATCCGGGGTGAACTTCTGAGCGTTGCCGATAATGTTCAAGAGCACCTGCTTTATGGCCCGAGGGTCGACGGTGACCGTTCGGCACGCGTCAGAAAATTCTGTTTCAATTGAAAGCTGCTTTTCTTGAGATTTTGGCCCTGCAATCTTGATGGTCTCGTGAATAAGGTCGCGCAGATCCGAAGCCTTTTTCGTCAATACCGCCTTGCCTGCATCAATTTTGGCGATGTCGAGGAGATCATTGACGAGTGCCAGAAGGTAAGTCCCGCTTTGGTGAATGTCGTGGGCATATTCTTTATACTTTGGCTGAATATCTCCAAAGTATTCTTGGTTGATAATATCGGAGAACCCGATAATCGCGTTGAGCGGCGTGCGAAGCTCATGGCTTAAAGCTGCAAGAAATTTTGATTTGGCAGCACTTGCATTGAAAGCTTCCTCAACAGCGAGTCGTTTCTGTTCCTCTGCACGTTTTCGTTCCGTGACATCGCGACCAACGGCCTGATATTCGGCCACCTTTAGATTGTCATCAAATATCGCCCGTTTGGTCCATCGCTGCCATCGCATGTCGCCATCGGACCCGAGGAAAGAAGCTTCAAACTCACCACACGGATATTCAGGCGTCAGCGTTTGATATAAATCATGTAATCTTTTTAATTCATCTGGCGCCATATCCTCGTAAGCAGAGAGACCAAGTAATTGCTCTTTGGGCTTATTGTGAAATCGGCAATAGGCTTCGTTGACAAAAGTTCTTTTGCCATCGGGCGTATGGCGACTAATCATTTCTGTTTGGTCTTCAACGATTGCACGGTAATTCCGTTCACTTTCGCGCAATATTTCTTCTTTTCGTCGCAGTTCTTCGGTCCGTTTCTCGACGCGTTCCTCTAAAGTTTCGCTCATAACCTCCAGGGAAATCACAGCTTCTTTGAGCTCGGTTATGTCGTTTTCGACCGCAATCATGATGGATGACCCCGTCAGCGGGTCACGCGCTAATCGCAACTTTAATTTGTGCCAACGATTTCCGTTTGCAGTTTTGATCCGGCAATCAAGCGATGGCTCTTCTCCGTTCCGACACGCTTCAATGAGCCCGATCGCGTGCGATGGGTCGACAAAACGTGCTAATAAGCCGGCAGCGCTTCGCGTCGTATCATCTCCATCATTTGAAAAAATGACACCGCCATAGGCTTCTGCTGCAGACGCGTTGAGTGCAATGAGGTTACCTTCCATGTCGAAATGGCTGATCATGATATCGGTGTATCGTAAAGCTTCCGTCATTCGAATATCTGATAACGCCGCATTTTCCGTATCAAATTTTGTGGCTTCAATGAGAAGAGCATCGCGCCCGTCATCCGCAATTCGGACCGGCGTCATCTCCACGACCGTTGTTACGGGTGAGTCCTTGGGGTACAGCGTCCAAGTTTCTTGAACGGAACCGTTCCGGGGTGCGAATTCCACGATCTGTTGCAGGCGCTTTCTTACGGTCGGCGTATCGGAAGAAAAATCACGTGCAATTAAATCTTGAAGGTTTGGTGCGCACCAAAACTTGACGGCTTGATCATTCCCCCACCAAATTTGATGATTTCGGAGATCAAAAATCCAAATGATAGCGTGGGTGTAGTTTAATACGGCTGCATCTTCATGGCTTGAAAGGATTCGTCGGTCTGTGCGTGCCGTCGCCATGACTACCCATTTTTGTCAAAAAAATAGGGCCACGGATGGCCCAACTGCCTACTAGCGTGACTGATTATAATTATAAATTTAGAAAAAATTCGAAATTTTAGGACAAGGATTAAACTTATTTTAGTATGGTAAATGACCGTCGCCCGGTTAAGTTAAAAAATGTCCGGTTATGGGGGGAGGCGTATTGCAGACATGCGCTTTTCATAAATCTGCCAATTGGCAGAAGGTATGATGATTGCACACAATGGTGCATGGATGAACCTGCCGACGCCATCGGCACGCGGGCGGTCTAATCTGAAGCGCAGATTACTCTGACGCAGAAATAATCGTCCGAAGTGCCGCCAGCGCATCTTCGAGGGCGCCTGAATTATCGATCGTGCGCACGTCAGCATCTGTGGGCAACGACTGCGCGGCGCGTTCAATCCTTTTGGCGATCTCGGTGGCTGTTTCGCGGCCGCGCTGTTGCAGGCGGGCTGCGATGATCTCTGGCTGGGCGGTAATCGCGATCACGGTCACATGCGAAAAGCTCTCGCGGGCCGCATTGATGACGGTCCGCGATACATTGATCACCACGTGCCGACCGGCATCAATGTCGGCGCAGATGTCTTTTGCAATGCCGTAATAAAAGCCGTGCGCTTGCCAACTCAGCGCGAAATCGCCGGCAGCGGCACGGGCCTGGAATGTGGCCTCGTCTTCCGTGATATGGGCTTCACCACCGGCATTTGCTGCGCGCGTAATGATGCGTTTTGGAAACAAAACGTTGGGGGCGCCTTCGAAATGCGCACGGGCCATGTCCAAGACGGAATCTTTGCCGACACCTGACGGGCCGACGATCAAAAAAAGTCTGCCCGTTTTAGGCGGCATGGTGTTGATACACGTCCTCGACGTAGCCCATGAAGTGGTCCAGTGACGGCGTGGCAAGATCAGGCACCTTGGCGAGATCATCCCATTTTCTGAGGTTGATCGCATCGGCAGCAAAGGGCGCCGCGACGAAGGCTACTGCGTCGGTCGGCGAATATATGCCGCCTTGGAGTTCGAGACTCCGGACCGAGGCCGCAGATAGGGTGTCGAAATAACCTTTCTCGGCAAAGCATAAGTAGCGCTTGGCATCCACATGCAGGCGGATCGGCTTGGTGACGCTGGGCGAGAATATCTTGGCAAGGTAGGCCGTGCCGATGATTTCGTGGCGGCGGTCCACGTCGCGATCTTGGCCCTGCTGGAAGCGCTTGTCGACCACATGACCGATATCGTGCAGCAACGCGGCGGTAATCAGTGCGCCATCCGCATCGTTTTGCTCCGCCAGCAGCGCGCATTGGCAGGCGTGGGCCAGTTGAGAGACGCATTCATTCCCGTATTGCGCCGCCCCCGCGTCTTCGAGCAAGCTGCGTATATCGTCGAGAGTAGGTGTCATCTCGAGGCCCTTATCTTTGCTTAGGCGACTCGTCCGCCTTCGCGCCAAACGCCGCGTACGACTGGATGATGCGGCGATCTGTGCACGCGCACAAGGTCGGCACGTCGGCCCGGGGTGATTTTACGCGGGCCATCAGTTCGGCCCATGCGTCGGGGTTCTGTTGGTAGCGTGCAGATGATGGCGTATTTGACGACGGTCCAGAGCATGCGGTGGGCCTTGGTTATGTGCGGTGCTGCTCAGACATCAAAAAAAGGCTCGAGTACATACGCCATAGTTTTCCGCGCACCGGTTTTAGTGCGTTGTCTCGCGCGTCAAACTTGCCGCCGGATACTTTTTATCGTTTCCGCCAGCGCGGAGGAAAACATATCAAGCATCGTGTCCACATTTGCGGTTTCGCGGTTGCGGAACGCTTTTTCGATGGTGGCTGCAAGCTCGCTGACGTCGGTTGCGCCAAGCGTTGCCGAGACTCCTTTGATATCATGCGCTAAGTCTGCGGCAGCTTCGGGGTCATCCCCTTCGCTGAGCGCGTGCAGTCTTGTGCCGGCATCGGCGTAATCCGTGCAGAATTTTAACAGCAGCGAGGACAGCACGTCTTTGGGCAGCATCAAGCGCTTGGTAATGGCATTCAGGTCATACGCGGCCGTTGAAGGGGGCGCTTTTGATGTTATGTCTCGGTCGTCACGCATGTTGACGGTTTCGCCGATGGCTTTATTGATGGCCGTGGCCAATTCTACGCGGTCAATCGGTTTGCCGACGCAATCGTTCATCCCGGCGTCAAAGTATGATTGCCGATTGTCTGCCATCACGTCGGCTGTCAGTGCGATGATGGGAATTGTGCCTTTTGAGCCTGGGAGTTTGCGAATTTCGATGGTTGCCTCAGGCCCGGATAGGATGGGCATTCTGACATCCATCAAGATGAGGTCGAAGTCGGTGGCCATGACGCAGTCGACCGCTTCTTGGCCGTTGTTTGCGAAGGTTACATTGTGGCCCATGCCGGAAACAATCGACTTAATGATGGTTTGATTGATCTCGTTGTCTTCGGCAACAAGAACCGAGAGGGCTCTGGAACTGCCATAATGGGCGGTCTGTCCATCAAAGCGCTGTTCGTGCACGGCAAAGCCAATGGCGTCTTGGTACGGGATGCGAAACCAAAATGTGCTGCCCTGCGACGGCGCGCTTTCGATGCCGATTTCACCGCCCATCAACTCGACCAAACGTTTGCAGATCGACAGCCCAAGCCCTGAGCCTTGATACTTGCGGCTTATTGACGAATCGGCCTGTGTGAAATCAGCAAACAACCCACCCAACGAGTTTTGGTCGATGCCGATTCCGGTATCCGTGATTTGGAATGTCAGAGTCTTGCCGAGTTTGTCATGCGCGGCATGCACGCGGATGGAGCCGTCGTCGGTAAATTTGATCGCATTGCCGATCAAGTTGATAAGCACTTGGCGAAGTCGCGTCGGGTCGGTGCGCACCACGTCAGGAAAACCATCATCGGTATTGAACGAGACCGTGATTCGGTCGCGCTTATCCTGGCTGAGCGTTTGGCGAAACATGCCGATAATTTCTTCAACGATTTTCATCGGCGCGACGTCGATGGATTCCAGTTTCATCTTGCCGGCGTCGAGTTTGGAGATATCCAAGATGTCGTTGATGATCGTCAGCAGTGATTGCGAGACCGCTTTGATTTTTTGCACCTTGTCGGCGCTTTCGGGCTGTAGGCCATCTTCGAGCAGCATGTCGGCAAAGCCCAGCACGCCAGTCATGGGCGTGCGTATTTCGTGGCTCATGGAGGCCAGAAAGTCTGATTTCGCTTTTTCAGCAGATTCCGCTTTGATGCGCAGGCCGGACTCCGTTTTAGCTAAGTCCGCCAATTTTGCTGCCTGTTCTTCGATCCGGTGCTGTGCGTCCTGAGTTTTATGAAGTTGTTCTCGCAACTCGGCCGTCATCTTGGCGGCACGTGCTTCGGCCCAACTCTTTTGCTTGGAGATCGATAAGATCACGATGAACAGTAAAATATTGATGATGATCCCACCGATCGCGACAAAGGTCGGCTGAATATCTTCGGACGTGCTGAGGTAATCGGGCAGGGTGTAGACGAAAACACTCCACGTCCGCCCAGACAGATTGATCGCACGGTGCTCGGAAAACGCGTCGTCCGCGCCGACTTTCGTTTCGGCTGTTATTATATTGCCATCATTGTGTACGTGTGGCTCAGAATCGTAGAGCAAGGCGTCGGCGTGAATTTTCTCGCCGTCAAAAATTTCAAAGCTGAGCCTGGATTCCCCCGCCCCAAGAATTCCCTGCATCAGGTCCTTCATGCGAAACGGGCTGTACACCCAACCCAATAGCTTGTCGCGACGTTCCGCTGTGGATGTCAGTGGCGTGTCTTTTTCATACAAAGGCAAATACATCAAGAACCCGGCTTGGACGTCTTCATTGGTTTCTTGAACAAGTGTCACTTTGCCGGAGATCACAGCCTGCCCCGTATCACGGGCCTTTTCCATGGCTTCACGGCGCACCGCGTTTGAATACATATCGTAGCCGAACGCGCGCTGATTCCGCCAGTCGAACGGCTCTAGAAATTGAATAGATGAATACGCGTCCCGCGCTCCATCGGGTTTGATTTTAAAGTCGGTAAAACCTTCCTGACGGATACTTTCTTCGAACGCGGCTTTGTCGGCGGGCTGAATCCATCTGCTGAAGCCAAAGCCACCGATGCCCGGAAAATATTCTTCGATATCCAGGTTTTCGACGTAGGCCGCCCATTCCGTGCGATCAACATGATTGGATGAGTGAAACAAACCAATACCGCCGCGTAACAAGGACTCATACGCAATCATCCGCTGTTTGATTGCCGATTCCAGGTCATCGACTTGAAAGATGAATCGGTCGTGCGCGCGCTCGTTCACGAAGTTGTTGGCGACGAACCAGGCGGCAGCCGTCAATACTAAGGAGACGGATAAGACAATCCAAGCCGTCACCGAGTTGTGGAAGATCGCTTCAATTTTACCGAATGCAGGTGTTCGCTGTTTTTCCATATTCTACGCAATCTCCGGTATCGTCATCTTTGACTATGACGTGCGGCATTTATATCGCAAGCTTTTAGCGTAAATTGGTCGGGCCTTAGACCCGATTGTTGCATTGCGTAGGTGATATCTGCGAATGTCTATTTAGACCAAGCATACGTAAATTTGGATACGAGGTGATACCGCGCATGGCGACGGTAAAAGTTCTGATTGCCGACGACGACGCATTGATGGTGCGGCTGTTGAGCCACAAATTGTCGCAAAAGGGTTTGCAGGTGATCTCTGCGGAAGATGGCGAGCAGGCGCTGGCCATGATCGGTGTGGAAATGCCTGATATTGTCATTTTGGACGGCATGATGCCGGGAATGGATGGCGTCGAAGTCTTGAAACGGTTAAAACAAGATGCCGCCACGCGCGATATTCCCGTATTGTTATTGTCGGCGCGCAAAATGGAAGCCGATGTGGTCGCCGGACTTGAACACGGTGCCGAGGACTACATGGTCAAACCCTTCATGCCAGAGGAATTATGGGCGCGCATTCGAAAAATTCTTTCGCTCTAGTCGCCCTCGTCCTGTGGCTCGCGTGCGCGCTGCCGGGTGCAGTTCAGGCGAGCGATTTTATCAGTATCGAAGAGTCCATGAATGCCGGGATCGCCGCCCGTGAAGGCGGCCAGTTTGCCGATGCTGAGGGTCACTTTCGCCAAGTCTTAGTAAATGATCCCAGCAATACCGATGCGGTGCTTTTGCTGGCGCTGGTGGTCGCTTATCAAGAACGCCACGGTGAAGCGCTGGAAATCTTAGCACCGGCCTTGGCACGCGAGCCGATGCGAAGTGACCTTTTGATTGCCCAGGCACGTCTGCTGGCTTGGTCGGGCGAGCGAGACCAAGCCCGAGATATCGTCGTTTCCGTCATTGAGCATGAGCCCGATAACGCGGATGCGCTGGCATTTGATGAATGGTTGGATTCTGCGTTACCGGACCAAGCGCGTCCGTTCACCCTCTATTTCGCCGGGGCACGCAGTGATTTTGAGCGCAGCACCCTCGACCCGTGGTACGAAGGCTTGGCCGGTATTTCGTATCGCATGGACGAACATTGGATACTGGGCGGTGAATTCCTTAAAAGTCGGCGTTATGGTCTTGATGACGAGAACATCTCTGTGAATGCCGGCTATCGCTTCGATAAATCAAAAGGCGTCAACATGCGCGCCGAAGTGACGCCCGGTGCGGATTTCCTACCGAAGTGGGGGCTGGCGGCCGGGGGTGATGTGCGTGTATTGCCGGGCACAAAAAACGGCTGGATCGGTCCCAGCGTGCTGACCTTGAATGCGCGTCATCGCCGTTATCAAACGGTGAAGGTCAACAACCTGGACCCCGGCCTCGTGCAATATTTCGCGAATGGTCAAGCCTGGCTGACGGCACAAAAAATCTACGTCTGGGATAGTGCCGTTGACGCCGTTGATCACGGGTGGTCGATCAAACTGGATGTGGATTTCGCGGCACTCGCACCTATCAGGGTTTATGTGCTCCGTGCCGACAGCCCAGAAAATGATTTGGGCGTGCCGGTGAAAACGCAAACCTTGGCGGCGGGCGCCATCGTCGATGTGACAGACCAATTCGGGGTGCGGCTCGACTACACCCACGATGATCGCAGCGGATCGTTTCGGCGTGAAGAAGTGTCACTGGGCACCTTCTTTAAGTTTTAACAGATGACGGATATTTCCCTGCTCGCATGGATTTGGATTATATCATGCGGGCTCGCGGCGGCAGCGGTGGCGTTGATGCTATTGCTGATTTTGAAACGCGTCGTCTCCAGTTTTTATGCCGCACGTGATCTGCGTCGACGGGCTGTGCTGGAAGGTCTGCTGATTGATGCGTTAGATGACCCAGCCGCGTTAGACAAACTGCCGCTCAGCACGCACGACCGACTGATACTTGGCGATATTGCGATTGATTTTGCCAATTCGATCCGCGGCGATACCCAGCAAATGCTGGTCGATGTTATGGACCGTTTGCAGATTGAACAAATATATACCGACTCCGTGACTTCTGCTGACGCCGAAATTCGTGAAAAGGCGGTGCGCGGGCTCAGCTTGTTTGATAGTGACCTCAGCTTTGACGCACTTTGGCGTGCCCTAAAAGACCCGTCGCCGGCGATCCGCTTGAGCGCGGCCAGAAAGATTGTTGATTCGGAACGCGCCTTTGAGGCGCAAGCCTTTATCGAGATGTTAGAAATCGGCACCGTGGTTCGGAGCCGAGAGCTCCGTCCCATTGTCGCGAAATTGGCCAAACGTGATCCTGATGGGGTGTTCAAAGCCTTGTCGGCGACATCAAATGCAGATCGGCGATTATTTTTGATATATGCGCTGGGGCGCAGCGGGCGCTTTGATTTTGCCGACGATCTGATGCCGATGACCATGTCTGATAATCCGAACGAGCGCGCCGAGACGATCCGTGCCTTGGGCTCGCTGGGCAATCCAGACGCGAAGGTCGCCGTGATGATGGCTTTGGAAGACCGCGCCTGGGAGGTGCGTGCGCAGGCGGCGCAAGCAGCGGGTGATATCGGTTTGAAAATGGCGATTCCGCACCTTGCTGGCTTGCTGAGTGAAAAAGAATGGTGGGTTCGATACCGCGCGGCATGGGCGCTTTGGAATTTGGGAGACGAGGGGCGGGCGAGGTTGACGCCTGGAAACTTGGCATCCAAGCGTGCGGCCAACATTGCTAAATTGGTGCTCGCTGAAGCGACAGAGAAAGTCACATGACTTTTGAGGGACTCCTCAGCGATGGGTTCGACGGTGTTCTATGGGTCGCCGGGTTCATTATCTTTTTTGGCTTGCTCCAGAATATGATTTATCTGGCGCAGTTGATCATGGCGTGGTGGGTGCTGCGGCAGCGTCGAATTATTCCGAACAAAGCGACGGCGTGGGGGCAACTGTCGGAAGCCACCATGCCGATTTCGATTTTGGCGCCGGCGTATAACGAGCAGATCAGTATCGTCGAAAGCGTACGCTCGCTGCTATCGATGTATTACCCGAATTTCCAAGTCATCGTGATCAACGACGGGTCGCGTGACGACACACTGCAACGCTTGATGACTCATTTCGAGCTCACGCCGGTTGAATGGGATCTCCGCGACGATGTACGGCATAAGCCGGTGCGCGGTATTTACGGCTCCACACTGTATGCCAATCTATTGGTTATCGATAAGGAGAACGGTGGCAAGGCGGATGCGTTGAATGCCGGTATTAATGCGGCCCACACGCCGCTGTTTTGCGCGGTGGATGCGGATTCCGTGCTGGAAAGCGATGCCTTGCTGCGCGCCGTTGATCCGTTCGTGCAAGAGCCGGAGCGCGTGGTCGCGGTCGGGGGCACAATACGACTGGCGAACGGGTGCATGATTAAGTCCGGTCAGATTCAAAGTATCGGTCTGCCGAAAAATATTTGGGCACTTTTTCAGGTGATGGAATATCTGCGCGCGTTTTTGATGGGAAGATTGTCGCTGAGCAGTATCGACAGCTTGGTGATCGTGTCCGGCGCATTCGGTATTTTTCGCCGAACCGCAGCGGTTGCTGTGGGTGGCTATTCACATGGGACGGTCGGTGAAGACATGGAGATCATCGTCAAAATCCATCGCTACATGAGTGAACAAAAGCGTGACTATGAAATCGTCTTTGTTCCCGAGCCCGTCTGCTGGACTGAGGCCCCTGAAAACCTGGCGACACTGGCGCGTCAACGCCGACGCTGGCAGCGCGGTACACTCGAGACGTTTTTTAAGCACATTGTTATGTTGCTCAACCCGCGCTATGGGCGCTCCGGCATGATTGGATTTTTGAACGTGCTGATCTCTGACGTGGTCGCGCCGGTGGTTGAACTGTGCGGGTATATCTTAATGCCGTATTTCTATTTCTCGGGTGCCTTGGACATCGATTTTCTATATGCCTACATGGCGCTGACGTTTGTTTTCGGTATCTTTCTGAGCGTCGGCGCTTTGGCGCTGGAGGAAATGGAGTTGAAGCGGTTTCCCCGCGCGTTGGATCTGTTCATTCTTACGTTGGCCGCCGTGTTCGAGAACTTCGGCTACCGCCAAATCAACAACATCTGGCGTATCCAGGGCTGGTGGGAATTCCTGCGCAAAGAACAAGGCTGGGGCAAAATGACCCGCAAGGGTCTCAATCGTTAGGGAACATTTCGTTGTTTGGTGGTTGCTGAGATCTGATGCTATGACAGCTAGACGGAGATCGTCTTCTAAAAGCAGACACCCAGGTGCGGTCTGCGTGGCCATAAAAAAGGAGGTCTCATGCTCAGCGAGCATATGATTGCGACCTTGGAAAAGCAGCGACTCGGCTTTGTTGCCACGCTCAACAAAGATCACGGGCCGTCGGTGTCGCCGAAGGGCACGTTCGTTGCGATTGATGAAAACACCATCGCTTACGGCGATATCCGCTCCCCCGGCTCGACGGAAAACCTTCGCGCGGACCCGAGAGTCGAGGTGAGTTTTGTCGACCCGATCATGCGACGCGGATTTCGTGCGCGCGGCATTGCAGAGATAATTGAAAAGGGATCGGACGCCTTCGACGCCCTGCGATCGCACTTTGACCGTTGGGGCGACTTGTCGAACCGTATTCAGCGGATTGTCGTGATCACCGTCACCAAAGCGTTGCCGCTTGAAACCCCGGCCTATGACGACGGCGCAACCGAAGAAGAGCTCCGCGCCGCCTGGATCGCGACCCTGACCGCGCCTTAAGCGCCGCCGGAAGGTTTCTTCTTTTGCGGCGTCACCGTGATGCCGAGTTCCTTGAGCTGCAGCGGCGTGACCGCGGCAGGCGCCTGCATCATCAGGTCTTGCGCCTGCTGGTTCATCGGGAACGGAATCACTTCGCGGATGTTGTCTTCTTCAGCCAACAGCATGACGATGCGGTCGATGCCGGGCGCGCAGCCACCGTGTGGCGGGGCACCGAATTTGAACGCCGTGATCATGCCCGAGAAACGTTCGTCGACAACCGACGGCGGATAGCCGGCAATCTCAAACGCTTTGTACATAATTTCCGGTTTGTGGTTCCGGATCGCGCCGCTGGAAAGCTCAACCCCATTGCACACGATGTCGTATTGGAACGCCTTGATGTCGAGCGGGTCCATGGTTTCCAGCGCTTCCATACCACCTTGCGGCATCGAAAACGGATTGTGCGAAAATTCGATCTTCTGGGTTTTTTCGTCGAACTCGAACATCGGGAAGTCGACCACCCAGCAGAATCGGAAGGTGTCGGTCTCGCGCAGCTCAAGTGAGTCACAGATTTTGTTGCGGACGATGCCAACGTACTTGGAAATCACATCCGGCTGGCCGGCGACGAAGAAAAGCGAATCGCCCGGTACGGCTTCGCACTGGGTGAACAGCGCTTCGCATTCGCCCGGCTCAAGGTTCTTGGCAATCGGCCCACGGAATTCGCCGTCTTCGTTGCGAATGATGTAGCCGAGTCCGCCATAGCCTTCGTTGCGTGCCCACTCGTTCAGATCATCATAATACTTGCGCGGCTTGGTGCAGGCACCCGGCGCTTTGACGGCGCGCACGACCGCACCCTTATCGGCGATCATGCCGGCAAATAGTTTGAAGCCCGAGCCTGCGAAAATATCTGAGACATTGTGCAAAATCAGCGGGTTGCGCAGATCTGGCTTGTCCGAGCCATATTTCTCCATCGCTTCCAGGAACGGAATGCGCGGGCACGGCATCGGCGCCACGGTCTTACCTTTTGAATATTTCTCGAACACCGCGTGCAGCGTGCTTTCGACAACCTCGAACACGTCGTCTTGGGTGCAGAACGACATCTCCATATCGAACTGATAAAACTCGCCCGGCGAGCGGTCGGCGCGGGCGTCTTCGTCGCGGAAGCTCGGCGCAATTTGGAAATAGCGCTCAAAGCCGGAAACCATCAACAGCTGTTTGAACTGCTGCGGCGCTTGCGGCAGCGCATAAAACTTGCCTGGGAAGCGGCGGCTCGGCACCAAAAAGTCACGTGCACCTTCCGGCGAGCTCGCGGTCAGGATCGGCGTTTGAATTTCCAAGAAGTCCCGCGCCACCATTTGCGCGCGGATTTCGTTGATGATGTTGGAGCGCAGCTTGATGTTGTTGTGCAGCCGCTCGCGCCGCAGGTCGAGATAGCGATACGTGAGGCGCAGCTCTTCGGAGACATCTTCTTTGGATCCAACCTGGAACGGCAGCACGTCTGCAGTCGACTGCACGGTCAGCGTCGACATCTGCACTTCAATCTCGCCGGTATCCATGTTCGGGTTGATGGTTTCCGGTGTGCGCGCGATGACTTTGCCTTCGACCGTGATCACGCTTTCGATGCGGGTGTTGTCGATCAGCTCGAACAGCGCGCTTTGACTGTCGATCACGCACTGGGTCAGGCCCTTGCGGTCGCGCAGGTCGATAAAGATCAGGCCGCCGTGATCGCGTTTGTTGTGAATCCAGCCGCTCAACCGGACGACTTCACCCACATGTGAGGCGCGGAGTTCGTTACACGTATGGGTGCGGTAGGGGTTGTCTGACATGTCGTGCTTTCCGATCGGTCGAAGTGCTATGAAAACGCCCGTTTACGTGCTGCTTTTGGCCCCGAAGGTCAAGGCTGTATTTGTTTTTTCGCCAAGGGCACCGGCGAAATTAACGAAAAATGCGACTTCCCGGGTCGCGCTGCGCTTGCCCGGGATGACGACATTTCAAACATCGTCATCCCGGACGCGCAACGCGCGATCCGGGACCTCCCTGCGGACGACTTACACCGCGCCGGTGTATTCACCTCGCGCCGGGTAATTCTTTTCAATTGCGAAATCGAGGGCGGAAACCAGTTCCGAAAAGTGCGGGCGCACGAACGGCATGGTTTGCACCGATGCGTAATATAGTTTGCCGTCGGGCTGCACCATGAACAGGCCGGGCTCTGCGAACAAGTCGGGCTCCTCAATGCCGATGGACGTCTTGCCGCGCCCAGTCGAGATGAACAGGCCCCACTCGCGGGCTTTGTCGAGGGGCAGATCGTAGGCAAAGCGCAGGTCTTTCGCACCGATTTTGTCGGCCATGTCGCGGGTGCGCTGCTCGCCGTCAGAACTGATGGCGATGGTTTTTACACCGCGCTCGGCAAAATCAGCGGTGCGCTTCTCAAGCTCGGTCAGGTAATTCGCGCAGATCGGGCAGTGCAGACCGCGATAGAAGCAAATCACCGTGCCGCGCTCGCTTGCGTCGTTCAGCACATCGAACGTGCCTTGATCCAGGGTTGGCAGGGTCAAAGCGGGGACTATTTCGCGGGGCATTAACATGTAAAACGTCCTTTCCAGGTTTCGTGTGTCATATGGGCGACCTAAGCCGGGCGCCAGGGGGTTTATTGACGTTGACCCTACTCGGTGTTTTAATCTGAAAAATACGAAAGAAGTGACTAAAACCTCGAAATTGATCGCAGAGGATCGTTCCATGCCGGATAACGCCTCGATTGGAAATGTCCGCTACGACCGTTTGTCGGCGTTGATCCAGCGGTTTTCCCTACAGGTATCGATTTGCGCGCCGGGCCACGGCAACATGCGCGTGTTGACCAAACATGGCAGCGATACGCCGAGCCGGGTGATTTTTTCGCCGACCGGGCGCGCCGTCGCTGAGCCGCCGGGCGAACAGGTGCTGGTTGAAGCCGTCGTGGACTGGGGCGGCGGTGCCAACCCGATGCTGGCCGCGCTGCCATCGACCTTGGCGCTCGCCGTCGAAGATGAAGAAACCGCGCTGTTGCTCCGCGTCTTTATGAATGAAGCTCGCGCTGCACGCTGCGGTGCTGAGACGGCGCTGAGCCGGCTTGCCGAAGTGCTGCTGATCCGCATCCTGCGCGCGCAGATCGAATCCGGCGGCACCGAAACCGGCTTGATCGCAGGTCTTGCCGACGCGCGCCTGAGCCGGGCCATCGTCGCTATGCACGACGCACCTGGCCGGGATTGGCGCAACGACGACCTTGCGGCCCACGCCGGCATGTCATTGAGCCGTTTCTGCGAAGTCTTCCGAAAGATGGTCGGCGAAACGCCGCAGGGCTACCTCCGACGTTGGCGAATGACCCTAGCCCGCCAAGACCTCGACCGCGGCGAGCGGGTGCAATCGGTCGCCAGGCGTTACGGCTACACCAGCCCCGAAGCGCTCAGCCGTGCTTTCCAGCGTCAATTCGGCGCCAACCCCGCCGACATCAAACGCGCGCGTCGGATCGCTTAGCGTATTCGTTCTTTTATGGGGCCGGGGATGTGGTCGGCGTGCCCTCGCAAACCGCATATAACATTTCCTCGCTACGCACCTCCCTCGGCATCATCCTGAATCAAGTTCAGGATGATGCCGAGGGAGGGGGGCGGCAGGAGGGTGCGCGGTACGAGGGTGTGCTTGCGTCAGCGTTCTTTGAGAATGCTCAAGAAGATGCCGCCACAGATCACGGCGGCACCCGCCAGGACCCAGGGGTCGAGCGGCTCATGATAGACCACCAGGCCGACGACGGCGATCAGCGGCAGGCGTAGAAAGTCCATTGGGATCACGACCACGGCGTCGGCATGCGCAAAGGCGCGGGCTAAGCAGTAGTGTGCGCTGAGCGCCGTGACGCCGACGACCAACAGCCACGGATACATGGCCGTCGTTGGCGTAATCCACTCAAACGCCGACGGCACGGCGCCCATCGGCAACTGCAACACTGTCATGAAGAAGATTACAGCGAGCGGACTGTCGGTGCGGGTGATTTTTTTCGTCAGCGTGTGTGCGAGGGCATAGCCGAGTGCCCCGATCAGCGCGCTCAGCGTGCCGATGTCCAACGGTACCATGCCCGGGCGCAGGATAATCAAAATCCCGGAAAAGCCGATGGCGATGACGAGTGCGCGCAGCAGCGTGACCCGCTCGCCCAATAAAAGCGGAGCGAACAGCGCCATCCAGATCGGCACCGTGAATTCCAGCGCGAACACCTGCGCCAACGGAATCAGTGAGATCGCAAAGAACCAACCGTACTGACCGACGTAGTGCGCGATATTGCGGATCAGATGCAGGCCGAAATGTTCGGTCTTGATATGATGCCAGCCGGCGCGGCTGAGCACGGCGCACACCACCAGCAAGCCAATCGCGCTGCGGAAGAACAAAATCTCAAAGGTGCCGAGCTCTGCCGACAGTTCACGTCCGGCAATCGCCATGCTCATGAACGAGACAAGCGCGCCGGTCATCCATAGCGCTGCAACAATGATCCCGCTCATAATGTCATCTCAATCCTTCGCAATTCCGTCGGGTGGCCATTGCCCCCCCATAGAATGGTACGCGTCAGAAGCTCAATGAGATGTCGCGATGTTCCGAAATGCAGCCGGCGACGATCTTACCTTGCTCAGGGGATAGGCGCGCCTGCTGGCGAAGCCCGATGGTGTTCGCGATGGCGGCTTCGAAGCTTTGGATCCCGCTCAGCATGTCACCGGCGGCAATTTGGCGCCACATGACTTCATCGGCGAATATCTCAATCGCTTTGGCCAGTTGTTCTTGCGCCTTATCCGGCTCGGGCTTGTCGCCGCGCAATTCGCGTCGCGCCTTATACAGTTGCGACTTGATCTTGCTGGCGCCGGCGATCTCGGTGATTTTTGCTTCGACCGCCTTAATGGTTTCGGTCGCAGCTTCGGGGGATTGATCGTTGATTGCCGCCACAAGCGCGCGAATTTCGCCATCAAGGGCCGCGAGTTTGTCGGCGTCACCGATCACGGCTTTGAGCTTCGGCAGCGCTTCATAGGCTTCGTCGACGTTACGTTGGTACATTCGCTCGGCGACGCGCTCGGCTTTTTCCAGTTCCCGATAGGTTTTTTGTGCTTCTTCCCAACCGGCGGGCGTTTGCCCCTGAAGGTCCGTCAACTCGTTGTTCAAGACCGTCAATTCGGCTTCGAGGTCGGCCTTGTCGTCAGGATCGACGTTTTCAATAAAGCGCATTTCGTCCAATTCGTCTTGGGCTTTTTTGATATCGCGGATGTGCGCTTCGATGGCGATGCGGATTGCACGAGCTTCGGCGTGGACCGGCTTGTAGGTCGACACAAAGTCTTCGCGGGCAGCAGCTGTGGCGCGCACGGCGGCGACCATGTCGAAGGTTTTGGCGGCCTTAGCGACACTTTCGTTCCAATCCTTGCGGATGTCTTCTGGCAGTGTCGAGGTATCAAGCGCCTTGGCTTTGTCGATGGCTGCGATCAGTTCACCCTGGCGCGCGTCATAGACCGGGAACAGATAATCCTGAATGCAGGACTGTAGGCGCGGATTGGCCGGCGGCGGGGCATTATCGCTGGCAAGATAAACCCGCGACGGTAGATAGTTAACCAGCGGCGGATAAAAGCCGACGATGGCGAGGCCAAGCAATTGCAGCCCGATGAACGGAATAACCCCTTTGTACATCGACAGTGTACGCACTTCTTTTGGCGCAACCCCCCGTAAATAGAACAGCGCAAAACCGAACGGCGGGGTTAGGAATGATGTCTGCATGTTGACGCCGATCATCACGCCGAGCCACACGGCGGTGATGTTGGCGGTCGGGTCGGCGAGCAGGATCGGTGCGATGATCGGCACCACGACGACCGCGATCTCGATGAAATCCAAGAAGAAGCCGAGTATGAAGATCACCAACATGACGACGATGAACTTGGTGGCAAAACCGCCGGGCAGACCGCTCAGGAAGTCGCGCACGATTTCTTCGCCGCCGAACGCGCGAAACGCGGCGGTCAGCATGGCGGCGCCCAACAAGATGATGAACACCAGCGATGTGGTTTTCGCGGTTTCAACCATCACGCCGGTCAGGGTGTTGTCGAGTTTGTTGACGCGGATCGCGCTCCAAAGGATCGACACCAAAAGGCCGAATGAGCCGATCGACGCGACAATGATGCCGGCCCAGCCGTCGCTGCCTTCGATGTTCTTGACGTTGATGTCATAGGCATTGACCGCATACGCCACAATCGTGAACGAAATGATGGCGAGGATCGCTGGGTGATATTGGCCTTTTTTGCCGGTCGCTAAGCGATAGCCGGCCATGATCAGCGCACCCACGGCACCGATGGCGCCGGCCTGGTTGACGGTGGCGACACCCATGATGATCGAGCCCAACACCGCAAAGATCAGCGCCAGCGGCGGCACTAAAACCAGCACGACCCTGATCCAGAACTGCCGGTTATAATCGCCCATGTGCGGTGCGGCTGGGGCCAGCTTCGGGCGGAACAGGGCCAGGATTAGGATGTAGGTAATATATAGACCGACCAAAACCATCCCCGGGATAAAGGCGCCAAGGAACATGTCGCCTGCACTGGTCGATGTGATGCCGAATTCGGACGGTAACGAGAACTGCCCGGTGCCGGCTTTGTAGTCTTGCGTGCGCAGCGCCGATGCCTGATCGGTAGCGTTCGACAACTGGTCTGCCAAGATGATCAGCACAATCGACGGCGGAATGATTTGGCCCAGCGTACCCGATGCACTGATAGTCCCGGTCGCCAACGCGTGTGAATATTTTGCCCGCAGCATCACCGGCAGCGAAATCAGGCCCATCGCGACCACAGTCGCACCGACGATGCCGGTGGTCGCCGCCAACAGCGCGCCGACGATCACCACCGAGATACCGATGCCGCCCGGAATCGGGCCAAACAATTTGCCCATGGTCATTAAAAGGTCTTCGGCGATTTTCGAGCGCTCGAGCATGATGCCCATGAAGATGAACAGCGGAATCGCGATCAAGGTATCGCGTTCAGGTTCCCAATAAATGCCACGGAAGTTGGTGACGCCCGCTGATAGCCACTGTATCGGATCGCCGTGCGCGAAGTATGCTGCCACATTGCCTTCAAATAAAACGCCGGCACCAGCGGCCAGCGCAATCGTCAAAATCGCCGAGCCGGGCAAGGAGAATGCAACGGGGAAACCCGATCCTAGTGCGGTCATCATGATGACGATTAAGACGAGAAGGAAAAATAGTTCCATGGACTCTTACCCAGTTATTTCAGTGGCGCGACCGCGCGCACGGCGCGTTTCGGCAGGTTAGACCGCAGCATGTTCTTCAAGGTCCTGCGTGTGGCCCGGCTCGTGCAGCAGCGTCGCCATATTCGACAGCATGTAGCTCATGAACTGCACCAACATTGAGAGAGCAAAGATCATCAAAAAGCCTGCCAGCAGGTATTTGATATACAGACCAAAGCCGCTTTGCGTGACCTCGAAGGTCAGAAGCGGGCCGTTGATGGCGCTGGCACTACCCCACATGCCGAGGGTCAAGATCACCCAGCACAGCGGCAAGCCTAAGAAGATGCAGCCGATGATGTTGGACCTAGCCTTGGCCGGCAGCCGGAAGCTCGCGTATAAAATATCAACCCGCACATGCCCTTCTTTGATCAGGGTGTAGGGGCTCGCAAACAAGAACAGGGCGCCGTACCAAAACCGCACCAGATCGGCCATGAAGGCCTGCTCATAGGAAAACACGAAGCGCGCCAGAACGATGGCCAACTCGGCGGCGACGATCAGCACGGCTAGCCAATGGAAACCCAGCGTGCGCTTGAACGATGCGATCACGAGGCCAGCGACGATCAGTGGGTAGTGCACATAGTGGCCGCGGAAAGTCGGGCGTCCTAGTTTGTCGGCAATGTCTTCCGAAAACACCGTGGCCATGAAGCCTTCGACGCGCAGGAACGAAATGAACGCATCTGTGATACCGATCAGCAGCACCGCCCAAAATGCGGCTCGCACGATATAACCGGTGATCCCGCTCAGCATTTCAGAATCTGCATGCAAGGTGCGCTGCTTGGTGCCCAGGACGATAAACACCACGGCCGCGAACGTGCCCACATAGATGGCCAACTGGACCCAAGCCAAGCTGGGAATGCCGCCATCGGGGGCGCTCAGGCCAAACCAGCCGAACATGCCGAAAATGGTCGGGACGCCCGGCCAATCGAACCAAAAATTCAAAACATTGTTTGCCAGATAGACGAACGCCATGACCGTCATCGCGAGCGCAAATATCCGCGTAACGGCGACGATACCGCCGTGCGAGTCTGCGTTGACCGTCCCCATTTCAGCACCGTTACTCGGCTGCGATGATCCCGACATTCTTTTCCCCATCAAGTGCTTCGGGCATCTTCGGCCCTTGGTTCTGCACGTTCGTTTTCAGCTGAGCGCTGAGTCACATTTTTTTCAGCTTAACGCTGAATGGTGATGCCGTAATGCGGCATCGGGTTCGATTTATAAAAAGTCATTAAACACGACGGCAGCGGCGCGCGAGAAAAATACCCCGCGCGCCGACCGTCGTAATTGCCAACAGATTAGGCGCCGAGCACCCGGTTCCGTTGTGCCAAGTAGGCTTGGTCGGAAATTTTCGTCCAACCGGAAAGATCGGTCCGCGCAGCACGGAAGCTGTCGTCGATCTTTTTGGCCATCGGCGAGTGCGAACGAACGCCCTCGAACACCTCTTCGGCTGCTTCGTAGAAGCTGTCGTAGATTTCGTCCGAGAACTGACGCAACTGGACACCTTGCTCTTTGACCAGTTTGGTGAGTGCCGAGCCCGACTTCATGTTGTATTCGGCCATCATCATGTCGTTTTCCATCCCGCAGGCGGACTCGACGATGACTTGCTCGTTCTTGCTCAGACCTTCCCAGAACTTTTTGTTCAGGCCCAGCGCCAGCATTGAGCCCGGCTCGTGCATACCCGGATAGTAGTAGTATTTGGCGGCTTCATAGAACTTCATGAAGCTGTCGTTCCATGGCCCGACCCACTCGGTCGCGTCAATGGCGCCAGACATCAAGTTTTCGTAAATCTGACCGCCCGGAATAGAAACCGGCGATGCACCGAGTTTCGCCATGACGTCGCCGCCCAGGCCCGGAATACGCATTTTCAGACCCTTGAGGTCGTCGGCGGTGTTGATTTCTTTGCGGAACCAGCCACCCATCTGGCAGCCGGTGTTGCCGGCCATCATGCATTTGAGGCCGAAGTCGCCAGCGAGCTCGTCCCATAATTCCTGGCCGCCGCCGAAGCGGATCCATGCGTTCATTTCGGCATACGTGAAGCCGAACGGTACGGTGGTGAAGTATGCCCAGCCCGGGTGCTTGCCTTTCCAGTAGTAGTCGGCAGCGTGGTACGCTTGGGCGTTACCCGATGCGACTTCGTCGAACGAGTCGAACGCACCGACGCGCTCGCCGGCGGCGAAGTATTCAACACTGATGCGGCCTTCGGTCGCATCGCTGATGCGTTGTGCAACGCGTTGTGCGCCGGTACCCAGACCTGGGAAATCCCGCGGCCACGTCGAAACGATGGACATCTTTTTCAGACCCTGCGATATCGCAGGCGTGCTAAAGGTGGCAGTTGCTGCTGCGGCGCCGACACCGGCAACGGCAGTCTTCTTCAGAAAATCGCGTCTTTGCATGGTAATCCTCCCTGAACGTATTGACTAAAAAAACGGCCTATAACCTTGTCACGGCGCGATTGCCGCCTGCGGAAGCCGTCTTCGAACGCATAGAATGCGTGCAATTTCAAAAGGATCAAGCAAAAACAGGAATGTGGGTAACAAGACTGTTGTCCAAAATGCGCATAATGACGAGAGCGCGTGCGGATGAAAGCCGCGTTTGGCGACGCCAAGCGTCATGATATGCGGGCGCCTAAGCGTCGAGGCACGCCACGACGGAGGATAATTTCAGAAATTCGAGCATGTCTGCGCCGCTCACGGTGGTGGTGTCGATGTCGCCTTTCGGCCAGAACCAGCTTTGAATGCGTTGCGTTTCGGGCTCACTGCCGATCAGCATCATTGAACTTCTGGTAAAGTCGCGACTGTTGGTCTCTTCATTGAAAAGCACTTTTACATCGTGGTGACGGGGATCGAACGCGATACGCCGAAGGGTTTTTTCGAGCGCGGGCTCGTCGCCTTCAAGGGCTTGGATAAATCGTTGTCCACTCTGAATCAATACACCGGTCAACCCGTTCTCGGTGTTATTGGAAATCGATTTCACAAGGATTTCGTCCAAGTCGCTCTTGCATATCTCAACGGAAGCCACGCTTTCATATACAATTTGTCGCATGTTTCATGACCTTTTTGCCCATGTGCCCAGGAGTGCCCGCATTAATGATGGCGCCAGTGATAATTTTTCTCGCATAAGGGGATTTTGGCAAAGGCGATTAGGTAGAGCGTTAGACTTAATTTAGGTATTTCGGGTACCGGCGGCGAACCACCCAAAGGGTGACCCGCTTGCCGTGAATGGAAAGATCACGATAGGGAATATCACGCTTACCGAAGCGGACGAACTCGCCCTGCACACCGCATCCCTCGCAGGCGATGGGATTGGGTGCGTCCACCTGAAAGTGCATTTTGTCGTCGGTTGATTCGCAGTCCAGTACTTGGTGTTCTGACAGATGCAGGATGTTGTCGGGCATTTCGGTCATGGCATTGTTTAGGTGTAGGTTTCAGGTAGATTCATGCGGCTCGGCATCGGGATTTGTTTTTTTACGCAACAAGCTTACGGAAACGAGAAGTAATGCACCAAGGACAATTGCAATATCGGCAAGGTTGAAGGCTGGCCAATGCCAGGATCGCCAATAGAAATCAAAGGAATCCACAACATAGCCGCGGAATATCCGGTCAATTAGGTTGCCCGTAGCGCCACCGAGGATAAGACTGTAAGCAATGGCCTCTCCTTTATGACGGTTTTCACGGATCAGCTTGATCAGCATGATCGATACCACCACGGCGATTCCAATAAAAAAGTAGCGCTGCCAGCCTCCACCATTGGCAAAAAGACTGAATGCGGCACCAGTGTTCCATACATGCACCCAGTTAAAGAACGGTGTCACCGAAACAGACTCGCCATAAGCCATTGACTGCTGGACCAGCCATTTTACTACCTGATCAGACGCTGCCAGTAGGCCAGAGATGGAAAACAGGGTATACGGCAAGGAGATTTTACCAATCATGGACATTGTTTAACCCTTGAGCGCCAGAATGCGCCTGGCACCGTTAAGCACAATGCCCCCCGCAATGGTGCCGATAATCAGATCCGGATAATTGGATCCGGTCCACGCGACCAAGGCGCCAGCGGCAATGACGCCTATGTTGATTACCACGTCATTAGCCGAGAATATCCAGCTTGCCTTCATGTGCGCTCCGCCCTCTCGATGTTTGGATATCAGCAGCAGACAACTGGTATTGGCAATCAATGCGACGAATGCGATCGCCATCATCACCAGCGACTCAGGCTCACTACCGAATACGAAGCGCCTGACCACTTCTGCGAGTGCGCCAACAGCCAAAATCAGTTGGAGTAAACCAGCAAGATGCGCGGCACGCACCTGCATTTTCACGCTATGCCCAACCGCATAAAGGGCGAGCCCGTATACCGCCGCATCGGCAAAATTATCGAGGGACTCGCCAATCAGGCCGGTGGACTGGGCGATCAGGCCGGCTGTCATTTCCACCACGAACAGGAGTGCATTGATGCCAAGCAACCAACGCAGGGTGCCAGACTCTTGCTTGGCAGAGGCTGCTGAGGACTCGGCGGCCTTGATGGTCTCCGGATCGGCCGCGGCGCTTTCCTGAAGCGAGGCTCCTAGCCCCAGGGTCGCCAGCTTCGCAGTGATAGGGTCAACCTCGCCATCGTGCACGACCTCCAACCGGCGGTTCGACAAGTCGAAGAACAGCGTCCGAATATCTTCAAAGCCGTTCAGGGCCAGGCGAATTATTCGTTCTTCTGACGGACAGTCCATCTTCGGCACGGTATAAACGCTGACCCATTTCCCCGATGCCTCGGAGGAGTCCCGCCTATCGGTATCCGTTGCGGGCGTTGCATCGCAGCCACAGGGGGCTCCACAGGTTTTGCTCATGATAAGACTCCACTTGAACATTATTGAGCTATCATTTAAAACTATGTAGCCACTATAAGGTCAACAGGGAAAATAGAGAATCCGTTGAGGAGGAGCTTAATGCGCATTGGTCAGTTGGCACGGTTAGTAGGTGTCGATACACAGACGATCCGCTTCTATGAACAGCAGGGCTTGTTGCCGCCGCCAGATCGGCAGCAGAACGGTTACCGTGTCTATACCGAGAAGCATGGTGAGCGACTGGCCTTCATCCGTCGCTGCAGAATACTGAACCTGTCGCTGGCTGAAATTCACGAACTACAAAGCTATCAGGACGACCCTCATCAGCCTTGTACCGCCGTCAACGCCTTGCTCGATGACCATATCTCTCATGTGCGGTCGCAGATAGTCGCTCTGCAAGCGCTTGAGAAACAACTCGTTTCACTGAGAGTGAGTTGCAACGATGACCGGGAAGTTGAGGCTTGTGGTGTTCTTGTTGGAATTAACGAGGGAAGCATGCACCAACAGTAGGTTGAAGCACCAATCAGATAATCCGATGAGATGTCAGTTTGTCTCACTCTCATGCAAAAGTAAGATCAACAATTTAATCCGCTTACCCAGTATTCCGGTCGTCAAACTGTTTAAGTACGCTATTTCTGAAGTGTTTTGGAACGGCGAAACGTCGGTACATAGCCTTCGACGCCATCCATCGGTTGGGCGATGTTGTGGGAGATAATACCGCCCGAAAGCCGGGCTAAATCGGCAACACGGCTCGGGAAAATGCAGTTCGGATGACCGGCAGCGGCGTACACGGTTTCAAATCGCTTCAACGACGCATCAATGACCACCGGTAATTGATGATTGAGTCCGATCGGCGCCACCCCGCCGATGGTAAACCCGGTGATGCCTTTGACTTCGGCGGCTTGGGGGCGGCGAACCTTGCCTTGAATGTTCAACGCTTTCGGCAAGTTTTCTTCAATGCAACTGTGGTCACCGGCGACTAAGGCCATCACGAAGCGCGTACCGATGGTGAACACCAGCGATTTGACGATGGCGCCCAGTGGGCAACCTGCAGCCTGTGCCGCCGCTTCGGCGGTACGCGCCGATTCATCCAATGCGATGACCTTGTCTTCGAAGCCGCCGTCAACCAACGCCTCTCTGACCCGTTTTACGGCATCGCGTTCAAGAAGGCTCATGGCGTTGACGCTCCGGTTCATGAGAAGATCAGTTGGCGAACGGCACCGCCATGCCACGTTGCACGGCTTCGCGGGCTGACAGCAAATCGAACCAGCGTTTCACGTTCGGGAAATCGTTCAAGTCCACCTGGTGGCGCTCAAAGCGTGAAATCCATGGATAGATCGCAATGTCGGCGATGGAGTACGCATCGCCGGCGACGTATTCATTGCTGGCGAGTTGCTTATCGAGCACGCCATACAGCCGCTTGGTTTCATTGTGATAGCGCTTTTGACCGTAGGGCACGACTTCTTTTGGATTGAATAAGAAGTGGTGCGCTTGGCCGACCATCGGGCCGAGGCCCCCCATCTGCCACATCAACCATTGCATCACGGCGGCGCGCTGGCGCGGCTCGCTGGGCAATAGATCAGAGCCGGTTTTTTCGGCAAGATAGATCAAGATGGCACCGGACTCGAACAAGCTCAACGGCTCGCCGCCCGGGCCGTCCTCGTCGACGATGGCCGGGATCCGATTGTTCGGCGCGATGGCCAGAAAATCCGGGGCGAACTGTTCATCTTTCGAAATGTTGATCGGATGTGTCTCGTAAGGGAGGCCCAGTTCTTCCAGCATCACCGATGCTTTGCGTCCGTTCGGGGTTGCCCAAGTATAAAGATGAATCATCGACTGCGTCCTCCGTATGCGCTTTAAAACGGCCTTAGCCACTGTTGCGCAAAGCATAAGAGATCAGCCACGTGGCGCAAGTCTGTGATCGGCAAAATAGTTTTAAGGTGCGGCATGCCAATGCGCGATGCATAGGTAATTATGTATGGTGACTTGACGCTGTTGGCACGCCAGCAATAATTGCCGCGGGAGTGCCGGGAACTAAAAATAACCTATTCGGCAATGTGGTGATGGCGAATTACGATCTTGAGCCTTTGGAGGTGATGATCGTCGACGACAATCGGCATATGCGCCGGTTGGTGAAGTCGATCCTAAATGTACTCGGCGTGATGAACGTCGCCGAGGCCGACAGTGGTGCGGACGCGATAAAGCGGCTGCAAGACTTTGAAGCGGATTTGCTGATCGTCGATTGGAAAATGTCGCCGATGGACGGGATCGCCTTTACCCATCACGTCCGCAACGACGATGACAGCGCGAATATCTATGTGCCGATCATCATGCTGACCGGCCATACGGAGGCTGATCGGGTGATGGAAGCCCGAGACGCGGGCGTTACGGAATTCCTCGCCAAGCCGGTTTCAGCGCTGCAACTTTTTCAACGCATCCGCACGATTATTGAAGCGCCCAGGCAGTACGTCCGCACAGCTGACTATTTCGGCCCTGACCGGCGTCGACGCAATGAACTTGATTACGAAGGCGTAGAGCGCCGTCGACAGCGGGGTGACTGTTAAAGGAACTTCAGCGCGCCGCGGCTATCGAGGATATCTTTGCCCTTATACAGCGATGGGCTTGCCTGGGTGAATAGCTTGTGGTCGGTCAGCAGCACAATGGCACCGGCCGCGTTGAGGGCGTCCTCGAACGGCACCAAGTGGACATTGTCTAAGCTTGCGAGTGCTGCGGGCAGCGATGCCGTGTGCGGCTCGACGATTAAGATCTCGTTATCGATCAATTGGCGCAAGGCGATCACCGCATGGATCGACGGGCTTTCGCGCAGGTCGTCGATATCCGCTTTGTAGCTGAGACCGAGGCATGCCACCGCTGCACCGGCCTGGACTTGGTCGAGGGCAGCAACTTCGGCTGCGATCACGCCTGGACGACCGTCGTTGACGTTGCGTGCGGCGCGGATCAACGGCGTGCGGTCCGGCGCAGACGCGACGATGAACCAGGGGTCGACGGCGATACAGTGCCCGCCGACACCGGGGCCGGGGTTGAGGATGTTGACGCGTGGATGATGGTTGGCGAGGCGCACCACGTCACCGACATCAATGTTTAGCGGTCCTGCGACGTTGGCCAACTCATTGGCAAACGCGATGTTGACGTCACGAAATGCGTTCTCGGACAGCTTGACCAATTCCGCCGTGGGGGCGGTCGTCAGATGCATCTCGCCCTCGACCACGGTGCCGTAAAGCGATGCGGTATTTTGTGCGCAGTCATGTCCGAGCCCGCCGATCACGCGGTCGTTGCGGACCAATTCCAAAAGTACACGGCCCGGCAGCACGCGCTCGGGGCTGTGCGAGATGCAGACATCGTGCTGCGATTCAGGGTGTTCCGGGTCGGCCATCTTAAGATCGGGCCGAGCCGCTTGTAGCCAGCGGCCAACTTCGGCGGTGGCGCCGACTGGGACGGTGGATTCAATCACCACCAAGTCACCGGCCTTGAGCACGGGTGCGATGGATGTTGCTGCGGCCCGCAAATAAGAAAGATCGGGCTGACGGTCGTCATCGAACGGTGTTGGGACTGCAATAATAAACGCATCGGCTTCAACGGGCGTCGTCGTCGCCGTCAGCTTGCCTGCGGATACCGCGCCGTGCACGACCATATCTAGGTCCGGCTCAATAATATGCGGTCGACCGGCATTGATGCTTTCCACTGTCGCTGGATTGACGTCGACGCCGGTGACGCGGACACCACGGCTCGCCAGCACGGCTGCCGTCGGCAGCCCTACATAGCCGAGCCCGATCAAACAAACATGCTCAACCGACATATTGCTGTATCCTTTTTACAATACGTTCCGCTGCATGTCCGTCGCCGTACGGATTGTGGGCGCGGCTCATTTCTTCATAGGCAACGGGCTCGTCCAATAGCCGATTGGCTTCGGCTTCGATTCGCAGCCGCTCGGTGCCGACCAAGCGGACCGTACCGGCATCAACGGCTTCCGGGCGCTCGGTGACGTCGCGCATCACCAGGACCGGCTTGCCCAGCGATGGCGCTTCTTCCTGCACGCCGCCGGAATCGGTGATGACGATATAAGCCTTCATCATTAAATACACAAAGCGGCGATAATCCACGGGCTCGATCAAATGCACATTGTCCAAGTTGCTGAGCATGTTTAGCACAGGCTTTTGGACATTGGGATTTAGGTGCACAGGATACACGATCTCGATGTCCTCGCGGTTCGATAGATCACCGAGCGCCGCGCAGATGTTCTCAAATCCCGGGCCGAAGTTCTCGCGTCGATGGCCGGTCACCAGCACCAGCCGCCGCCCATTTGTCGGGAACGGAAATTCACGATCAAGTGCCAGCATCTGTTCCGCGTCGGCGAGCAGCTTATCGCGGATCATGAACAGTGCATCGATCACAGTGTTGCCGGTGATAGTAATCGTCGACGTCTGGATGCCTTCGAACAGCAAATTATATCGTGCACTTTCAGTCGGCGCGAAGTGCAGGCTGGAAACTGCGTCGGCGAGCCGTCTGTTGACCTCTTCCGGGAATGGGGCTGCGATGTTGCCGGTACGCAGGCCGGCCTCGACATGGCCGACCGCGATGTTGCGATAGAACGCGGCCAACGCAGCGGAAAGCGCGGTTGTGGTGTCGCCGTGCACCAATACCATATCCGGGCGTTCCGACTGCAAAACCTCGGTGATGCCGGTCAGCGCGCTGGCGGTCAGCGTGTCCAAGCTTTGATCGGGGCGCATCAGATTGAGGTCGACGTCGGGTGTGATATCGAACAGCTTTAGGACCTGGTCGAGCATATCGCGATGCTGGGCGGTAACGCACACGCGGGAATCCAACCCGGCTTCGGTCAGACGCTTTAACACCGGCGCCATTTTAATGGCTTCCGGTCGTGTGCCGAATACTGAAAGGACGCGCACGTTGCCACCCCACCGCGCTGAGAACCAGACTTTGAATTTACGTTAGAACGCATGCAATGACTTTGCGCTAAAACGATCTCAATGAATTCACATTTGACCAAGTGCAACTTGGATAAAGCGTGCGTTGCAGGATGGCAAGTTTACCTTTCGCCTAAGCGGGGTATCCCATAGGCTGTGGGGTGAATATCAGGCTACGTTGCTTCGGGTATTTACGGCATCAAATAAGGGCGGATAATGCGTATGAGAACCGATAAACGGCGCACGATGACGATTTTAGCAGCGGCCTTACTGGTCTCTGTCTCGTGCACCAGTACGAATCGTACCGCCGAGGCGGACTTGGTCGCGCACCAAGCGATTTATCGATTGGAACTCTCCGAAAAAAGCCCACCGTCGCGCTTTAACGGTGTCAGTGGGGCAGCCGTTTCGGTGATCGAACGCACGTGCCAGGGCTGGACGATCAATGAGCAGGTCGTGATGACCATGCTGACTAATGCCGGCGGCGCCATTGATCGTGAGATGATCTTCAAGGCGCAGGAGAGCGCCGACGGCACGTATTTCAAATTTGACAGCAAAAGCGTCACCAACGGTAACCGCGAGGCTTTTAAGGGGAGTGCGAGGCGCAGTGTGGGGGATCAAGTCGAGGCTGAATTCATTCAACCTACGCCCCGCGAAATGCCGTTACCCGACGGCACTAAGTTTTATATGGGCATGACGCACTGGCTGGTTGAGCTGGCGAAATCGGGTCAGCGCACCGGCGAGACCTTTGCCTTTGACGGCACCGACGATGAGGGGCCGAATAAAGTGACGGCGTTCATTCTGCCGTCCAAAGCCGTCCCCGACGTGAAGGGCGATCCGGCCTTACTGCGCGGCCCTGCGTGGACGGTACGTCTGGCGTTTTTTAAAACCGGTGATGCCACGGCGGCGCCCGAGCCTGAATTCGAAATCCAGCTTCGACTGTTGAGCAACGGTATTGTCACCCGCTTTGAGTTGATTTTCGACGACCTGATCGTCGACCAAATCCTCGAAGACGTGCTGCCTGCGAAAGACGAGCGCTGCAGTTAGCATTCTACCGACCTGGCCTCTGCATAGTCTGCGTTGATAACAAGGTTGTGCCAAATCATTGGAATCGTTAGTTTAAGATTGATTTCACCGCCCTCAGAGGCGACATAAGGGAGGCGACATATATGTCAGTCGTCGCATTGATGCGGCCGTCACGGGTATTTCATGGCGTGGCGGTTTTGCTGCTCTCACAATTTGTCGCGCTGATTGCCAGTGCTGAAGACCGCGGGTTTTTGGGTCTGCAGGTGCAAGGCATGTCGCCGAAGATCGCCGCTGCGTTGCAGTTGGATGTGCAGGTCGGCGTCATGGTGCGCGACATCAGCATCGACGGTCCGGCGGCACATGCCGGCATCCAACGGGGTGACTTGATCGTCAAGCTGAATGACCAGAGCATCGATACATTTGAACGTTTGATGCAGGCATCTGAAGCCCTCAATCCTGGTGACGTCATTGAGCTGGAAATCCGCCGCCAGGGTGAAAAAGAAACACTGCAGATGACCGTCGGCGCCTGGTTGGAGTCGTGGCAGGTGAGCGAGTCCGCTTTTGCCGCCCAACCGGAGCTTGGACTTACGTTCGGCGCATTGACGCCGAAGCTGCGCAAGCGGATGGGCGTGCGTTGGGGCACGACGGGGGTCATGGTTACGGTATCGGATGATCAATTCGTGTCGGTGACGCCGCTTCGGCGCGGTGATGTGGTGGTGCAGATCAATCAAAAACCGGTCTGGAAGCCGGAACAATTCCTCAACGCGTATAGCGCGGCCAAGAAAGCCGGCCGCCCGTCGTTGTTGATGCTGGTTGAACGATCAGACGGCTTTAAGTTTATGTTGCAGCCGGTCCCGAGCCCGGATGCCAACAACATGGCACCACCTCCGTTGCTGACGTTGCCCGGGCAAAAAAAGGGCGGTTAACCTTTAGCTACCCCGGCTTTCCGAAATCAACTTAGACAATGTTTGGGCGTCGATGGCGCCGGGCACCAGGGTATCGCCGATGATAAATGCCGGTGTGCCGTTGATGCCGAGCTGTTGCGCCAAAGCCAGATTATGCTGAATTTCCTGATCGACGCGGGGATCATCCATAGCCTTTTTGACGGCGGCGGCTTTTAGGCCGGCCATTTCGGCTAAGTCCATGATCTTTTGTTCCTCAAGCCCGCCGCGGCTGGTCATCAGGAGATCATGGAACTCGGTATATTTTTTCGGTGCGCTGTAAAACACGCCAAGCGCGGCGCGCGCCGCGAGTAAGCTTTGCGGGCCTAAGATCGGCAGCTCTTTGTAGACCAGCCGCACTTTGCCGTCTTTTTCCAGGACGTCGGCGACGGTGCCGTGCACGCGTTTGCAATAGCCGCAGTTGTAATCAAAGAATTCGACGATGGTCACGTCGCCTTCGGGATTGCCGCCGACGGGCGAGGTCTTCGATTGCTTGATCTGCTCCTTCATTACGTGCAACTGCGCTTGTTGGCGCGCCTGTTCGGCGGCGGCTTCGCGCTCTTGATGTTGTTGCACGGCATCCAAGATCACCTGCGGATTTTTCATGATATAGTCTTGGATCATGGCGTCGATGGCGGATTTTTGTTTCGCTGAAAATCCTTCATCAGCGGTGGCACGGAAGGGGAATGCTGCGGCGAGGCCAATGGCGACCATGACCAGCAGAGCAGTGAACAACGGGTGTAACGTGCGAGACATGGCGTATGCTTTCTGTCTGAAGAACGAGACGACCATCATGGGCGAGGGATCAAACGTGAGCAAGCGCCGACGCATCGCCTCACGGGAATTTGAGGCTCGCCGTACGGTGAGTGGACTTATACGTCACGCATTTTGATACATATTCTGCGAACGCCGACGCCGACCGCAGAAAACATAGTCTTATGAATGTGGTTCGTTAGAACTCATTATTTCCGGGCTTTGGAATTTGAACAAAAAAACGGCTCCGATGCATGTGCACCGGAGCCGTTCCGTAGGTTTAGGCAGCTTATGGAGCCGATGTTGCCTCGACATGGGTCGTTGCGAGCCCATGTTTTTCTCGTTGGACGTCACGATAGATCGCCTTGATGAGCGATATGCCCATCAACACCATGACGAAACTAAACGGCAGCGCCCCGATGACCATCGCAGTTTGAATTGCGCTCAGGCCCCCGGCGACAATCAGACCGCCGACGACGAGTGCTAAAGCTGCGCCCCAGAACATAATGTGCGGGCGTGCTTTCGGGCCTTCGTCGCCCGCTGCATTGATCGTGTTGATGATCAGCACCGCACTATCTGCCGAAGTAACTAGATACGTCAGCAACAAGATGACGATCAGGATCGACATCAAGTACGCCCAAGTTTCACTCAGGATCACTGCCAGCATTGCAAATAGCTGATCTGCCTGACCTGCGTTGACGATGGCGTTGTTGGCTTCACCGGAAAGTTCGAGGTCGATGGCGGTGCCGCCGACCAAAGCGAACCAGACAAAGCACATGACGGCTGGAATGATCAGCGCCCCCAGTACGTACTCGCGGATTGTCCGACCCTTAGAGATGCGGGCGAGGAAAACACCGACGAACGGGGCAAAAGCGATCCACCAAGCCCAATAGAAGATGGTCCATCCACCTTGCCAACCGGCCAGCGCGTTACCGACTTCGGTGCCGTCTTTTGCCCATACCGTAAAGATATTGCCCGGTATGGAAGCCAAATAATCCCAAATGCCGACGAACAACGTCGTGAGACCAAACATTGTCGACCCGAATACGACAAAGAAGGCCAGCACGAAAAAGCTGAGCCCCATGTTGATATTCGATAACCATTTGATGCCTTTGCCGACCCCGGAAAGAGCGGACAAGGTTGAGGCACCCATGATCACCAGCAATGCGACGATGATACCCATCGTCGATGACGATTTCGAGCCGTCGGCGGCCGTCGAATAAAGCCAGTCACCCACGCCGATTCTGGAAAGGCCGGAGATAAACTGCTCCACCCCGAATCCCAAAGTCTGCGATACGCCGAGCACGGTGGCGACAACGGCAACGACATCAACCGCATGGCCGAGAGGGCCGGACAATGCTTTGCCGAATAATGGTGTCAGCGCCGAGCGGATCGTTAACGGCAGGCCGCGTCGATACGAAAAATATCCAAGCGCCAAGCCGACAATGGCATACGACGCCCATGCGGCTAGGCCCCAGTGGGTGAAGGACCATACGTAGGCTTCGCGAACGTTGCCAGCGGTGCTCCCCTCTGTCAGCCCCATGATCGTGCTTGGGTTCTTGGCAAAGTGATACATCGGCTCTGCTGTCGCGAATGTCAGCATGCCGATACCGATGCCGGCACCAAACATCATGGAAAACCATGAGAAATTTGAAAACTCCGGTCGGTCATCGTCATGCCCTAAGCGAAGCCTGCCGGCCTTTGGCCAAAGCGCCAGCGCAAAACAAAGGATGACGAAAAACGCCATGGTGTAGACATACCAATAATTGAACCCGGCTAAAATAAAGCTATTCAACTCCCCGAGTATGGCCGCAGCCTGATCAGGAAAAGCAATCGCCCACAAGATGAGACCGCCGACTAAAATTTTTGCCGTAATGGCGACGTCTTTCGTGAAGCCTTTGTAAAAGCCGGATAAGGAAACTTTAATCGGTAGATGCGTGATGGGTGGTTTGATAGGCATGTTTTCTCCCCCGTTATCGTTTTATGACGTAACAGCTCATTGTTTTTGTAGTGTTTTTCGAGAGCCAACACTCAGGCTCCCGTTTTTGGGCTCTGGGTCAATGAAAAAGGATTGATTGGCGGCCTTTGGCGCCCATCGCAACTTGGCGGTTTCTTGTGCTTCGGTCAAAAGTGGAGCGATTCCGTGGGTGGGTTTGCAAAGCCTGCTTCTGGCCAAACTCGGAAGCCATCACAGCCAAACAGAGACAAATTTATCTTTGTCGCCGACCATATCAGCAACAGTGTAGCCATCCAAATGCTCGAGAAAGGACTCTATTGCATCCGCAAAAACATGCCTAAGGCCACAGACCGGGCTTATGACGCAGCCGTTCCCGGTGGCGTCGAAGCATTCAACAAAACTGCCCATATCTTCCAGTACGCGAACAACATGACCAATGTTGATTTTATCTGCCGGTTGGCTGAGGAGCAGGCCGCCGTTGCGGCCTCGAACGCTTTTTACAAAACCTTCGGCGACAAGCCTTTGCGCAACCTTCATCATATGATTTTTTGAAATACCGTAGCGTGTGGAAATCTCGGCAATCGAATGTTGTCCTTCATTCGCAGCGAGAAACATCAGCGTACGCAGGGCAAGGTCGGTATGAACAGATAATCTCATAAAAGATGCATATCATATATTGTATTTGGCTGCCAATTGAGATAAAAGATGCATATAAAATACATTAAAATGAACCGGAACCATGATGCCTCAAAGCTTTGCTGAACAAGCGCGCGTGCAAAAGATGGCACACGCGAACGCGATGGGGATTGATGATTCGTTGATTTCGCTAATGGTCGAGCGCTTCTATGATGCCATTCGCAAAGATGACCTGCTGGGGCCGATATTCGCCGCCAATGTGACCGATTGGACGCCGCATCTTGCGCGGATGAAAGACTTCTGGGCCTCGGTGACACTGGAATCGGGGCGGTTTCACGGTAATCCCATGCTCAAACATATCGCTATCGGCGGCCTGGGGCCGGCGCACTTCGCGCGCTGGCTGATGCTTTGGGATCAGACCGTGTGCGAGGTCGCGCCCAATGCCGCAGCATCGGACACGTTCCAGATAGCGGCGGAGCGCATCGCCAGCAGTCTTCTAATGGGCATCGAATTACATGACATGTCTTAAGCAACGCTAAGCGCCGCGACGACACCGGGTGCCGCCACCGTCGGCGGTAATGGGCTATTTTGACGTGAGGGGAACGAGCCATGGAAACCTATCAACAGACATTCAGCATCCGCAGACTCTGGATGATCCTGGTTACAGGCATGATCGTGATGTTCAGCATACTGGCATTGCTGGGCGCTGAAATATACCAGCAGGTTCCGCCCATACCCGAAGCCGTCAAAGCCTCATCTGGGGAAGTCTTGTACACCCGCGATGATATAGAGACCGGGCAAAATGTCTGGCAATCCATCGGCGGTATGGAGCAGGGATCAATCTGGGGACATGGAAGCTACCTAGCGCCTGATTGGAGTGCGGACTGGCTGCACCGTGAAGCGGAAACCCTTCTGAGTCTGTTGTTGCAACAACCGATCTCCGGCCTTTCCGAGGCGCAGGCGCTATCCTTGCAAAAAGCGGCTTTGCAGGAAGAGATGCGTCGGAACGGCTATGATCCCGACACAGGTACGATTACCGTCAGCGATCTGCGCGCCGAGGCCATAAAGCAGGTCGAGGCGCATTATATGAGCCTTTACGAAGGCAGCGACCCGGAGTCACTGGCATTGCGCCGCGACTACGCGTTTCCGGTTCATGGCTTGCTGTCGAGTACGGATGCGAAGCAACTGTCGGCATTTTATTTTTGGACCGCCTGGGCAGCAACGACCAACCGTCCGGGGCAGGACATCACCTATACGAGCAACTGGCCGCATGAGGTTCTGGTCGGCAACAAGCCGACGACAGGCGTGTTGATGTGGAGCATTGCCTCGGTGATTTTACTGCTCGCGGCTGCGGGTGCGCTGATCACCTACTATGCCAAGCAATTCGACGTCTGGCGTCAGGAAATATTACCCGAAGACGGCATCGCCAAAGAAGACATCGTTCATCGCGTCGTGGTGACGCCTTCGATGCGCGCAACGGCCAAATACTTTTGGGTCGTTTGTGCAATGTTTCTTGCGCAGGTTTTGCTCGGCATTGTGACTGCCCATTATGCGGTCGAGGGGCAGGGTCTTTATGGCTTGCCGTTCGCGGAGTATTTTCCTTATTCGGTGACGCGGACATGGCATACGCAGCTCGCGGTGCTGTGGATTGCAACCGCATGGCTGGCAACCGGGCTTTATGTGGCGCCCATGTTGGGGGGGCGAGATCCCAAATTCCAGCGGTTTGGCGTCAACTTCCTATTTATCAGCCTGCTGGCCATTGTGATCGGTTCTTTTGCAGGCCAATGGGCGGCCGTGCATCGATTTTTCGATAGTATGACGATGAATTTCTGGTTCGGGCATCAGGGGTATGAGTATGTCGATCTCGGCCGCTTCTGGCAGATATATCTGACAATCGGGCTTTTCCTATGGGTCGCGCTGGTGGTCCGAGGGTTGTGGCCAGTGCTGCGGGCAAAGGGCGGAAAGTCGCTGATCTATCTGGTGTTGGTGTCGGCCATTGCGATCGGCTTGCTCTATGCCGCCGGTCTTATGTGGGGGCAGAATACGCATATTTCGATCATGGAATATTGGCGCTGGTGGGTTGTTCACCTTTGGGTGGAAGGCATCTTCGAGGTGTTTGCCACGGCAATCATTTCGCTGCTGTTCGTGCGCATGGGGATTTTGCGGACATCGACGGCGACCGTGATGGTTCTGTTCGCGACCATCATCTTCCTCTTCGGCGGCGTACTCGGCACTTTCCACCACCTGTATTTCAGTGGCACGCCAACCTCCGTGATCAGTGTTGGCGCGATGGTGTCGGCACTGGAAGTCGTTCCATTGCTGGTCGTCGGCTTTGAAGCCTATACCCGTTACAAGGTCGAGCATGAAGTGGAATGGGAACGCAACTACCACTGGCCGTTCATGTTCTTTGCGGCTGTGCTGTTCTGGAACTTGGTCGGTGCTGGTTTGTTCGGATTTATGATCAATCCACCGATCGCGCTGTATTATATGCAGGGCCTGAACACGACGGCCAACCACGGCCACGCAGCTCTGTTCGGTGTCTACGGGATGCTTGGCCTGGGCTTGACGCTTTATTGCCTGCGCGGCCTCACCGATATCAGGCTGTGGAATGAAAAGCTGATCAAGATATCGTATTGGTCGCTTAACATCGGCTTGGCGATGATGACGTTTCTATCACTGTTGCCTCAGGGTGTGTTGCAGACCTATGTCAGTATCGAACAAGGCTATTCCTTTGCCCGCTCGGCTGAATTCATTCACAGCCCTATCATGCAAGCGCTCGTTTGGGCCAGAGTTCCCGGCGACATCGTCTTCAGTATCGGTGTGTTTGCGTTCGTTTGGTTTGTGATCAGGGCGTTTTGTCCCGGTCGGAAAGCAAAAGCATACGCGGCGGCTTCGACGTGAGACGAGACGATCTCTGATCGTCTCATCGACGGATGTTGTCATCTATGGGCGTTCGGATACTGTAAGGCGAAGGGGGAGGAATGATTTCGGTCCGGTGTCTCGGCTTTGGGTCAGGAGCAGATGAAATCAAACAGAGTTGAGAATGTCCGCTATAGCCAGAAGCGGTCATATACCTCTTCGTCCAAATATTAATTACGTTGCATATTTATCATACTCACATAGGGTTCCGCTCTCATTGAGGAGATACACGATGCAGCCCGCACCATTGCCTGTGACAGAAAAAGAAAGACTAGAGCGACTCCGTAATTACAAGGTACTTGATACCCCTTCGGAAGCTGCTTTCGATAGGATTACAAGGGTCGTCGCAGAGACAATCGGTGTACCCATCGCGCTCGTTTCTTTAGTTGATGAAGACCGGCAATGGTTTAAAGCCAAGTATGGCTTGGATGCTGAAGAGACCCCCAGAGACGTTGCATTTTGTGCTCACGCAATTCTCGACGACAAAGTTTTCGTGGTCGAAGATGCATTGAAAGATCAGCGTTTCGCAGACAATCCACTCGTAACCGGCGGCCCATTGGTCCGGTTTTATGCTGGGGCGCCGCTTATAACTTCTGACGGGCACAACATCGGAACGTTATGTGCAATTGATCACGTGCCCCGGCAAATCAGCGAAGACCACAGGCTACTATTAGAAGATTTGGCAACGCTCGTCATCGACGAGATGGAACTACGTGACGCTCTGCGAAATGCGGTAAAGGAAAGAGAGGCTGCTGAGCTTGCTGAGCGCGCGAAGTCGCAGTTTCTAGCTTCAATGAGCCATGAAATCCGGACACCGCTAAACGCGATTATTGGCCTGACCGAGCTTGTCCTGAAAACGGAATTGAACGAACAACAAGAAGGTCATCTTTTCCGAGTTTCTCTTGCCGGTAAAAATCTGCTCGGCTTGATCAATGATATTTTAGACTTTTCAAAGATAGAGGCAGGGAAACTCGAAATTGAGACAGTCGATTTTGAGATCAACGATGTTTTAGCAAATTTAGCATCCGTCGTTAGTGCAAAATCAGAAGAAAATCAGATCGAGCTGCTGATCAATATTGATTCAAGCACACCACCTGCGATGCGGGGGGATCCGCTTAGGATCGGTCAGGTTCTGATTAATCTCGTTGGGAACGCAGTAAAATTTACCAAAAGCGGGGATGTGACGATTTCCGTTGGCGCGGAGCACGATCAGGACGGATTGGGTTGGCTTGTCCTTTCGGTCAAGGATACCGGTATTGGGATGAGCGCAGCGCAATGCGAGGATCTTTTCAAGCCTTTTACTCAAGCAGACCAATCTATCACACGTGAATATGGCGGCACTGGCCTGGGCCTAAGTATTTCCAAACAGCTCGTCGACTTAATGGGCGGAACCATTTGGGCAGAGAGTGCAGAAGGTAAAGGCAGCACCTTTAGCTTTCGGCTTCCTCTCGTCGTCGCCAAATCCACCAGAACCCGCCGAGAAGTTTTTGGCATAGACCCGCGGACAATTCGAATTCTCATCGTCGACGACAATGAGGCCGCGCGTGAACTTCTGAAAATGGCCCTCGATAAAATGCGATTTGAGGTCGAAACGGCCAAATCTGGTATGGAGGCAATCGACAAAGTCTCACTTGCGTCCGCCGACGGTCGGTCGTTCGACCTTCTTCTGGTTGATTGGAAAATGCCAGAAATGGATGGTGTTGAAACAATTCGTAAAATACGTCAGATAAAAACGGCTGGTCAGCTTCAAACCATCTTTATGGTCTCTGTGTTGGAGGTGGATGAAATTATTGGAGATCTTGAAAAGCTGGACGTAGCGCACTTCCTCCAGAAACCGATCAATACATCTTTCTTGTTCGATAAAATGATGGAGGTCTTCAACGATGATGGAGGCGTCGCTCTATCAAAACGGGTTCCTTTAGCAGACGTGCCATCAGCTAAGGCTCTCAATCAGGATGCGATTCTTCTTCTCGTAGAAGATAATGAGCTGAACCAGATGGTCGCAACGGGCGTTCTTGAGAATGGCGGGTATACCGTCGAACTGGCCGAGAATGGAAAGGAAGCGGTTGAACTATTAAGGGAACGCGGAGAGGAGTATTTCGCAACGATCTTAATGGATATTCAAATGCCTGAGATGGATGGCCTGACCGCGACGAAAATCATTCGAAAAGATCTCGGTTTTTCAAGAATACCAATCCTCGCCATGACAGCCCACGCATTGAGTGAGGAGCGTGACCGCTGCCTTGAAGCGGGAATGAATGACCATCTCACGAAGCCCATAGACGCTCGCGCATTGATCTCAAAATTGGACAATTGGGTCAATTGGACATCGGATTCGCAGCCAATTTCATCGGAACCCGCAAGACACGGCGATTATTTTAACTACGATGAAGTCAAAAATAGACTGGGGTTATCAGAAGAGGCAATAGATGTTTTTTTGAAAAAATTCATAGATAAATACAGTCATGCGGATAATGAAATCGTGCAACTTATCAAGCAATCAAAGCATGATGACGCTGCGGATTTGGTTCATGCGATGCGAGGGGTTGCGGGATCAATTGGCGCGGGTAAGCTTGCTAAAATTTTAGAAGTTGCCGAGGATCAATTGCGGAATGGTCGTGCCGACGATGCACTTGATTTGGCATCAGAGGTCTCGCAAATTTTGAGGGATACCGTTGCGAAAATCGAACATGTGGTCCGCTAAGGTTAGGAGCGGAAGTTCGCGATGTTGCGGATAAATATTTTTTCTCGCTAATGGTTCCCTTGCCAGACCATGCATTTGCTGAGCCTGGGGCTTCATTTTACTTTGCCGAGCCTATTGCCTCCATTAAAGGAATAGGATGACACGTAAAGACAAGACACCACAGGCAGACAGTCTCATCTGTGATTTCACGGGTGGGGCGGTGGCACATCGGTTTCGTTTCGGCGGTGGTCGCGGCCAAGCTCTGCCCAAGGCTGTCGGGATGAAGCGGGGTAAAACCCCAAAGATTGTCGATGCAACGGCCGGTCTCGGCCGAGACGCTTTCTTGTTGGCCTCGCTGGGCGCGGAGGTCACCCTGATTGAACGGTCCCCCGTCATACACGAGCTCTTGAAAGTAGGGATGGCATCCGCCAGACAAGTTGGTGGCGATGTGGCAGAAGTGATCAACCGTATGACTCTGATTCACGGTGATGCCAGGGACCTGCTGCCCAGCCTTTTGCCAGAGGTGGTGATCGTCGACCCGATGCACCCAGTACGAAAAAAAACCGCCCTTGTGAAAAATGAAATGCGCATGCTCCGCGAGATTGTCGGCACGGATGAGGACTCTATTGAACTTATGCAGGTCGCCTTGGCGACAGCCAGCGAACGGGTGGTGTTAAAGTGGCCTCAGCGGGCCAGCCCTATGGAGGGAATCCGCGGTGCTTCCCATCAGATCGCAGGTAAATCCACGCGATATGATGTATTTATGGTGGGCTGACATATCGGCCCAAATGGCTTTGCCAACGGACGGGTGCGCAGCGTCCGAGCCTCTTTATCCTAACGTCAGAACGGTTTTCCCGATGTGGTTCTTCGATTGAAATGCCTTTTGTGCATCTAAAATCCTTTCATGCGGACTGCCGATGGCGTCGGAAACGGTATACCTACCGCCAAAACGCAGCACATTTTGAAGTTTCGGCCACCGGGGGCCAGCAACGAGATCAATGACGACATCGATGCTGTTGTCGTCGAGCACGATCAACAGTTACATCCAGCCCCCACGGCATGGAGACCACTGATCTCACCTTTTCTCAGGGTAATGAAACCGGGCACCCGACAACGTGAAAAAATAACTAGCGGTCTGTCCCGCATGGCGTGGGACAGGGTGCGCTATTTCTTGAGCAGGTTTTCTTGCGCTTCCGGCAGGTTGCCTTCGGATTGCTGCTCCCGTATCTCCAGCGTTTCGTTGGACAAGTCGCCTTCGCTGGGCGTCGTATCGCTCATTTCGTCAGCAGCATGGTCGGCGCCAGCAGCGCTGCCGGCTTCGCGAGAAACTTCTGTGGTGCTCGTCATCTGGATGACGGGAACGCCTTTGGGGAAAATCACTTCGCGCGCGGAATCCGGCAGTTCGATGCCTCCTTTGAGGAGAGCGTTCTTGGTCTGGCGCAGCAGCGCCGAGTTGATTTTGTCAGGCGAGTAGGTGGCGCTGTCGAACCAATAATAGATGCGTAAATCCACCGTTGCCGAGCCTAGTTCTGCCACCAGCACCAGCGGCTCGGGGGTCTCGAGAACGGCGGGATGCTCTCGCAACACCTCCGCGATCAGGGCCTGCGCCTTAGCGGCCGAGGAATCGTAACCGACACCGATCGTAAACTCGGCACGGCGGCTTGGAATGCTGCTGTAGTTCTTGATGATACTCTTATAGACGGTGGAGTTGGGAATCTGCACTTGATTGCCGTCGAGTGTGAGCAGCACGGTGCTGCGCATGTTCAAGTTCTGGACCACACCTGTGTGGCCACCGACGTCGATCAGGTCACCGCTGCGAAAGGGATTACGTGCGCTAAGCAGCATGCTCGCCAGAAAATTCTCGGCGATGTCGCGCACGCCGAAGCCAATGATGATGCCGATCACCCCAGTGCCCCCAAGCACGGTAATGGCCAGGCTCGTAAGTCCGGAAAATTGCAGCACGAAATAAATGCCCAGCAGAAAGACGGGAATCGCAAACGCCCGTGCCATCACCGACAGCAGCAGTGGGGATTCGATGCGGCCCACGAACATTAGCCGAACCACCCACGACACAAGTTTGGCGATCAGCCATGTAGCCAAGATGATAAAGGCGGCGAGCACCAACAGCGGCCAAGCTTTGATCATCCGCCAGTAGAAGTTTGTGAATTCCTCGCCTGCGCGCGCTAAGGTCGAGCTGACATCGGCATTGGTCTCAATCCGGTTGACGACGGCGACAGTGCCTTGCGTGTTTTCGGCGAGCGCGCCAGCCCAGGCCTGATGTGCCTGCGTCTCCGTCGTGCCGTCGAGGAAGACCACCCCGTCATGCACTGAGACGCGTGTCGCCTCGAACCATCCGGTCGATTTCAAGATGCGTTGCAGGCGCTCCTCAATCTTCGCATCGCTCGCTTCGGGAACGACCGCCACGGCCTGCGGCGGTGCGGCTGGGGCGACATTCTGCGCCAGGGCAGGCGCCGCACAGGCAAACAGCAACGTGGCAACCCCTACCGTGCGCAGCCATCCAATAAGCTGGACGAGGTAATTTTTTGGATGCTGGTGAAGCTGGGTCATCTCATAAATTCTGATCTTATCCCAAACATTGGACTGGCCTCAGGCCGAACCTTTCGGTCGTTTGGTGCCCATGATTTTATAATTATAACGCCGCCACCCTCAGACCTAAGAACCTCTAAAAAGTATCGAACCATTTCAGGTCCGGCGAGTTTGGCAAGGGAGGTCTCATGTCTAGGGGAGGCATGGGACCACTTACTAACCGCAAAAGACGTTGGGCGCGCTGTTCAAAACCGCACACGCCCGAGGATTTTGTTTATGTGGTCGCGCCTTCTCTGGGTCTGTCCGGCAGGTTAACACCTAAACGACGAAATGTTAAAGTATCACGTCAGACCCTGTTCGTCTGCCTGCCGACACCGCATACGCCTAGTGTGACCGTTCACCCCGCGCCCGAGATATCTCGGCTTACGTCTTGGCCAAGCCATCGCGGCGCAACGTCGATCAGATATAAACCCTGCGGGGACAAACCGCTTTAAGGTTAGGCGGTCTTTTTGCCTATCGTCGATTTCCGTGCGTTAGAATCTGCCGTTGCGGAAATCTTCTCTTTGACCTTTTTGGGTTTTTTGGCTTCTTTATTGCCGCGCTGATTATTACCTTTAGCCATTTTGACACCTTCAGTTTAGCAGCAAGTCAGGTCTTCATAGCCAAAGACCATTGATTGCCGAGTGGTGCCCGTAGATCAGCGCCATAGACACGACCCGGGCACGCTACCCTAAGATATAGCGGCTGAATAGCAACATGAACTGAACGCCCTTACACCGCGCGCACCCGAAAGGCTAAGGCCCGTAAAGGAACAGCAAATTGGTCAAAGCGCCGACAGCACAGCTGGATAAAGCGTTTCACGCTGGCGACCGATATTGATGTCTACTTCTGCGACCCACAAAGCCCTTGGCAACGCGGTTCAAACAAAAGCACCAATCGCCGGCTTCGGGCAGTACTTTCCAAAGGAAACCGACTTGTCGCACCATTCCCAGGCTCATCTCAACAAGATTGCGCGGCAACTGAATGAGCGACCTAGAAAGACATTTCAATTTGAAACACCGACTGAAAAATTTGATCAATGTGTTGCAATGACCGGTTGAGGTCACAATCATTAACGAACTATTTTCAATCACCATTGAGAAGGTCGCTTCTTAGCCAGGAACGGATATTCGCGAAGCCGTGGGTGGGGAACCTTAACTAGACAAAACTCGACGTTCACAGATGCGTGTTCGACGACTAGCTCATGACCTTTTCAAAATCGCATACCTTGAGTAAATTTGCGAACCTCCGCACCTAAAAGGGCGATAAATAATGGTCGAGTCTCTAAATGACCACATGAAACAAATACTGGAAAACTGTCCCATAGGCATCGCCATATTGGAGACCGGCACCGGCGAGAGGCTGTACGTAAACAGTATGCTCGTAAAAATGCTAGGAGCCGAATCAGCTGAAGAGTTACTTGATCGAGATATCAGCGAGACTTGGGTGCACGAGGAGGACTTGGAATATGCTTTTTCAATTTTTCAGAAACACGAGCAATTAGTTAACTTCGAATCAGAACGAAAGCGATTGGACGGCTCAAAGTGGTGGGTTCTGATGAATTCTCAACCAATTCACTTTGAAGGAAAAGTCGCTGGAATTGTTTGGCACGTAGATATCACTCAAAGGAAAGACCAAGAACGCATTGCAAATAATCTTTTCGCGGCCATCGAATCTTTGAGCGAAGGCGTTACCCTTTTTGATGCAGAAGATAGGCTAATTTATGCCAATAAATCTTGGCACTTCATGAACCGCGCAGTGCCAGAAAACTTTGTTGAAGGAACAGTTTTTAAAGACCACTTAAAAACTCTAGTTGAAAGGGGGTTGGCACCGGAGGCGCGTGGCAGGGAAGCCGAATGGATGGCCGAACGCCTGACTCGCCACCGAAATCCAACAGGGCCATTTGAACTTCAGCGTGAAGATGTTCGACTATTAGTAGATGAGCAGCGCTTGCCTGACGGCGGTATAGCTACGCTATACACGGATATTACAGAACTCAAACGGGCGGAAGAGGACCTTCAAAATGCGTTGGTAGTTGCAGAGCGCGCAAATCATGCGAAATCTGATTTTCTTGCCTGCATGAGCCATGAATTGCGAACACCGTTGAACGCCATAATCGGGTTTTCAGAAATGATAATGGAGCAAGTACTTGGGGCGATTGAAAATGACCGATACCATGAATACATGCTGGATATCCATAATTCCGGTCGTCACCTACTCCATCTCGTGAATGATGTGCTTGATCTGGAAAAGATTGAAGCCGGTCAATTTGCTCTTCATGAGGATGATGTCAATATTGATGATCTTCTTATCTACTGCCTTAGAATGATCAAGGGTAGGAAAGAAGCTTCTTCGATATCATTTCATTATGAAACGCCCGACGATTTACCGATGGTTCGCGTCGATGAGCGTTTGCTTAAACAAATAGTGCTTAACCCGCTGGCAAATGCAGTGAAATACAATCAAAAAGGCGGGGCTATCACGCTCTCAGCCCACGTGAATGCAGACAATGGCCTTTCAATCGTCGTCGCGGATACGGGCGTTGGGATTGCCGAGGAACATATGCAGGAAGTCATGGAACCCTTTGGCCAAGTGCGTGCAAACGCCCTGCTGTCACATGAAGGAACCGGATTAGGACTGTCTTTATCGAAGCAGCTAGTCCAGTTGCATGGCGGCACATTGGAATTGGAAAGTGAAATTGGGAAAGGCACGACCGTTACCGTTTGTTTGCCTGCGGAACGAATAATTTGTAGCTGAGTTCAGGCCCGGAACGCCGATAGAAATGAGGATTGAAGATAGGATTACGATGCTTATCTCTGGGGTCGCCGGCGAACCAATAGTGAGATGCCTCCTTATAACTGAGCCAGTTGAGATATAATTGCTTTAATTTCTCATGACGGACCACGCCAATATCAAGTGGATGATAAAGGCAAGCCCTAGGGATCTGCGGTTGATGGCATCGAATAAGTCGTGTCCATCGCTGGCTATGACTTGACGTATAAGGGCCATCCAAATTCTACAGACAGTTCTGACAATTTCGCGACGTCGGGGCACTCATTCCTTGATCATATATCAACTTGATGGACAACGTGCCGGGCATGAACTCACAATCAACATGGGACAGTGCTGCGAAGTGCAATTGAAACCTGCACTCGCGAAGAGGAGATGAAGACCATGTTGCCACTTTCCGGAGTGAAAATTCTTGATGCGACCCATGTCATTGCCGGGCCGTTTGCGAGCTATCAGTTATGCCTTATGGGGGCCGAGGCGGTGCGTGTCGAACGGCTGGGGGGGAATGATTTTATTCGTCATCACGCGGGCTCGGACGATTTGATTGCGGCGGGGCTCGGTGGCTCCTTCTCGGCCCAGAACGCGGGCAAAAAGTGTATCTTGCTGAATTTGAAAGACCCTCGTGGGCGAGACGTGTTTTTGAAATTGGCGGCTGAAAGTGATGTGGTCATCGAGAACTATCGTCCCGGCGTCATGGACCGTCTCAGGGTTGGCTATGACGATATCTGTGCCGTGAAACCTGACATTATTTATTGCTCGCTCAGCGGATATGGCGATGTCGGGCCGCTCAAAGATACGCCGGCGTATGATCACATTGTGCAGGGCATGTCGGGATTGATGAGTATGACCGGCACAGCAGAGTCCGGGCCGCAACGGGCGGGGTTGCCGATTACGGATTATATTGCGGGTCTGACGGCGGCACTGGCAGTTACAGGTGCGTTACATCAACGCAAAGTCTCCGGCGACGGCCAGCACCTGCAGGTGCCGATGCTGGCTTCGGTTTTGGCGTTTATGGGCACCTTCGCGATTGATCAGCAAACGACGGGACAGGAGCGCGGTCTGCAGGGGAATATACCGTTCAGCGGCAGCCCTTTTGCCGGCAGGTTCGATGCCGCGGACGGGTATCTGGTTGTTACCGCGAACACATCCGCACAGGCGGTGCGCATGGTTACGGCGCTGGGCTTGGATAACTTGATCCCACTGGCCGAAAAGACGGGCCATCTAAGCGATGACGAACGCGCGACAATCACAGTTGCTTTGGAGAAGGCCTTTCGACTCCGCACAGCGACGGCTTGGGAAGGTATCCTTGGTGACGTTTCTGTGCCTGCGGGTAAGGTTCGTAATCTGGGCGACATTCTTGCGCATCCACAAACAGCAGCATCGGGATGCCTTGATGATTTGCCTCTGCCAGGTAGGGACGTTCCGCTCAAACTTCCAGGACTTGGCTTTACGTCTGATTCCTGGAAACGTGCGCCGTTGAGGCAGCCGGACACCGCCGGTGAAAGTACCAAAGATGTTATGCGTGCTCTGGGCTATAGCGCTGAGGAGATAACGGCCCTCACTCTTGCTGGTGTCATTGCGGGACCTGACACACCAAAGCGCGAATAATCTGTGAAAACAGGGCCAAACCGTTCGCTATGAGATTTCTGGACCACCGCACTTGCCACGGTGCAAGGGACGCGTGTTTAGTGCGTAAGCCGCAACGTCGCATTTATCCCTTGTCTGCTTTGGGAAAAAGATGACCTTGGTGAGAAACTTCATGAGGTGAAGATCCACATGCCAGACAATCTGCGTAAAATCGTTGAAGAGTTTATGCAGATTGTTTCATTAGATCACCCACTTGCATCGAAGCTCATGGCTCTCATCGAACAGTTTGAGAAAAGGCTTGAGGCGCACGACTTAGCAAACGATTCTGCCGCATTTTATAAAATTTAATTCACCTGAACAAACGAGAACGAGTTGATTGAATGATTACCTGGCGTGAAAAAATGTCGATCGATAATGGGGGCATTATTGATCAAGATCACAAACACCTCATCGAAATCATAAACAGATTTGGAGAGACTGCTGCTGATGGACTTGATAACGAGGAAGCAGCTGCAATCCTTTATGCCCTAAAATTCTATACACAAACCCATTTTGGCCGCGAAGAGCAGCTGCAGAATTTGGTCTCATTCCCTTATGCAGATGCGCATCATCACGAGCATGCAAATCTGATCAAAACATTGGAAACCGCGATCCAGCACTTCAAGGAGAGTGATGGCGAGCAACAGGAACGTCTGCACGGTGAAATTCAAGAGATGCTTCACGATTGGCTCATCAACCACATCTTATCGAGTGATCTAAAAATGCGGATGTACGTCGATGCAATGAAGAAACATTCATCGATTTTCGGCGCGTTAAAAGATCTAGAAGTTGATGTGAGTTAGTCCAACGCTGTTTGCAATGGGTTACAAGCGGACAAGTTGCCTCGACGTTCAAAGTGTCTGAACGTATTTAGACAGCGGCAAGACAACGACGCGGGCGTCGACGCAATACTTATGTGCTCAGTGGGTCAGCCGTAACGTCGCAATGTTCATCGGTGCGTCGGTGTGCGGGGCCGCTTCCACTGCGATGCCGATCACGTGCACGTCCATGTTGCCGGGCGTGTCGTTTGGCCATAGCTGACGATGGATCAGTGACAGATCGATGGTGTCGACCCACCATTGCCCGCCCTGCTCGGGCCCGCCGCGGGCGATGTAACGGACCCGCTCGGTGCCGTCTTCGTCGCGCGCGGGGCCGAACACCGTGCCGCGTGTAAGCGCGGTATCGCCCCACACCACGGTGATCACGCGATCGATCGGCGGCGCGTCGTCGGTGCTGATCTGCCACCAGGCCCGGGGCTTTTCTTTGGTTCGGTCGGCAAGGCCGATGATCAGGCGCACCGGGTGATTGCCGCGTTTCGGCGCCTGAACGTGCCACGACCAACTAAGATAGGGCAGCGCCAACAACGGCGCGCGCACGTTGCGGGTCAGCGCGAACCCGTGTGCGCCCGGCGTCACTTGCAAGGCGGGCAGGCCGTCGATGCTCTGAATGGTGAGCGCGCCGGCGTGGACTTGTCCGCTGAGCGACCACGTCACCGGCAGTGTACGTTTGCCCACTGCGTCGGCAAATTCGGGGCCCGGCCCCAGCACATCTAGTGTATTCACATTTGGCGGCAGCGGCGGTGTCTCGGCGCACCCAGCCATACTCAGCACGATCACGGCGAGCACAATCATGCGGCAGCTGATGGTTTTGACGCCCTGCGCCATGCAGATTACTTAGCCTTTGCGTTTTTAATGGCGAGCAGGAGGTCTTCGGCCTGTAGCCATTCCGGCGAGCCGCGCGGGAACATTTCAGCCGCTTTACCGGCGTGGAAAGCGGCATCCACGTTGCGGCCTTGCAAAAGTGCCTCTTCTGCGAGCGCCAGCGCGCTTTCGCCGACGTTGCCGAGCCTGCCGTGCGCGATGCCGAGATTACGCCACGCGCCTGGCATTTGCGGGTTGCGAAATAATGCAAATTTGAGATGTTTGACCGCCTCGTTCAGGTTTTCCGTGGTCGCGCTTTCGATCAGCACACGGGCGTATTCGGCGCGCAGTAGGGGCTCGTTCGGTTTTTGCTCGACGGCGCGGCGGAATGGCGCAATCGCGCCATCAATGTCGCCGCTCTCGAACAATACCTGCGCTTTGAGCTCCAAAAAGTACGGATCGTCTGGCACGTCGGCGAGCAGGCTATCGAGTGTTGCTAACGCTTTCGGTACATCGGGCGTGCGCGAATACGCAAACGCCCGTGCATAGCGCGCCGGCACCGTGGTGTCACTTTCCGGATATTGCCGAAGCGTCAGTTGCGGCTGTCCGAAATAGCCGATCAATTTTGCCTTGGTGCGTTCAAAGGCCAACGACAACGCCGGGTCGACCGGCGTGTCGGCGTAAGGTGATTTAGCGAGGTGTGCACGGATCGTCTGGATACGATCCTCGGACAACGGGTGGGTGCGGGCATAGGCATCTTGATTGACGGCGGTCAACAAATCTTGCCCTTCAAGGACTTCCATAAACGATAATAGGCCTGCGGCTGATTGTTTGGTTTGATCCAACAACGCGAGTGCGGCCTGATCGGCAGAGCCTTCTTGGGTGCGAGTGAAAGACAAAAAATTACGGGTCGCGACGTGCAGGCCACCCTGAAAGACCGCAGCCCCCACATCGCCGCGCCCGGTGCCGATGGCGGTCGCAGCCCCTAAAAGGGCGGCTACTAACGTCGTCGCCCCGCCTTGGCTTTGCGCGCCGGGCATCCGGCTCAGGTGACCACCCGAAATGTGGCCGGTTTCGTGGGCGATCACGCCGATCACTTGGTTGGCGTTCGCTGCGCGCATCAATAGGCCGGTATTTATAAACAGCTTTTGTCCGGCGGCGACAAAGGCGTTCAGGTCCTTGTCTGCGACCAGGAGTATCTCTACAGATGATGGCGTTAAACCGGCTGCTTCGAATAGTGGCGTTGCCATTCGCCGGATGGTATCTTCGATTTCGGCGTCACGGATCAATTGCAGTCCTTGCGCGCTGGCGGGGTTCGCCGGTGCGATGAGGGCCGCTGCAATGAACAGCATGGAAAGATTGCGAAAAAAAACGATGAAAATACGCACGTTGCCCACCTTTCGGGTTCTATCTCAACGTAGTCGTGCCCGGATGAGCCGTCAAATGACGGGTTTGTCATCTGCATGTGTTGCGGTGCTTGCCGTCGTGGCGTTGAGCGGTTGCGGTATCGCCGCTGATGAGGACTTTCAAAAAGGCCGGATCGGCTATGTGTCCGGCGCGCTTGGCGTGATTTCATCTGAAGAGCCGCAGGCCGCTCTGATTGCCCGCGATGTGTTATCCGCAGGCGGCACCGCAGCGGATGCGGCCGTCGCAATGGGGTTTGCCATGGCAGTGACGATGCCGTCGTCTGCGAGTTTGGGCGGCGGCGGTGTATGCATCGCCCGTGATGCACGGGGCGATGTGCCGACGGTGTTCGACTTTCTGCCGCGTGCGCCCAAAGTGGTATCGCCGGGGACAGCGCGCCCAAGTGCGGTGCCCGCCAGTCCGCGCGGTCTGTTCTTGCTGCATTCCCGGTTTGGCAATTTGTCGTGGAGCCAGGTCGTCGCCCCCTCTGAAAATCTTGCGCGGTTTGGCTTTAATGTGCCGCGCGCGACGGCAACGAAATTAGAAGCCGTCGCCGACTCGTTGTTGCAAGACGCAGCCGCCGCCCAGGTGTTTCGTCGTGCCGACGGGGCAATTATCGGCGAGGGGGATTTCCTCGTGCAGCCGGACCTTGCCGCCGTGTTGGCACGCATTCGCAACGTCGGCGTCGGCGAGATTTACGTCGGCCCCGGGGCGCAGAATCTGGCTGACGCGGTGATCGCCGCCGGCGGCAGCCTGAGTATCGAAGATCTACGCGACTACCGACCGGCACTCAGGGCGCCGATCTCGTTCAATTGGGAAAAGAACACGACGTGGCATTTTGCCGGTCCACCGACCGCAGGCGGTGCGGTGGCAGCAGAAATGTTGGCGCTGCTTTTGGACGGGGATCGGTTTGAAAACGCCGATCCTCTGACCCGTGAACATCTGTTGGCAGAAGCTGCGAAACTTGCGTTCGCCGACCGCATGCGGTTGTTGCAGGCCGACGGGGCCTACAGCGAAGATCCGCAGTCGTTGCTGAGCGAGGCGCATGTTGAAAGCATGGGCGCACGCATTGACGATGATGCCGTGGTGCCGCTGGCGGCGGTCGCACCGACGGCGCGCGAATGGCCGGAAACACCCGACGCGGTCAGCTTTGCGGTGATGGATGTACGCGGCGGGGCTGTGGCCTGCACTTTGACCATGAACAATCTGTTCGGCACCGGGCGCATGGCGTCTGGGTTCGGCATCATGTTGGCAGCGGCGCCGGACAGTCAGGGGCGGACGTACACGCCGCTTGGACCGGCACTGCTGACCAGCGAATTTCATAATCATTCGTATCTGGCGGCCGCAGCGTCCGGCGGCGTAGCCGCGCCGACGGCGATGATTAACGTGATCGCGCGCGCCGCAGCCGGTCCGCAGACGCTACGCGATTCCATGCGCGCACCCCGCACTCATTACGCGAGCGTGCCCGATAAAGTTTTCGTCGAAGCCGATATGCCAAACGATATCGTTGATGGCTTACGTAAGCTCGGCCACGACGTGGCGGTCACCGAAAGCATCGGGCGCGCGGTCGTGGTATATTGCCCGTCGGGCATCCCCAACGACAAAGGCGTCCAGTGTAATAGCGCAGCCGAGCGACGCGGCCATGGCATCGCGCTCGGCGGTAACTAAGTATGGCGTTGAAGGTGGCTCGGCGCGGCCAGGTGCCGCCGTTCATCGTTATGGACGTGATGCGTGCCGCGTTTGAACGCGAAGCCGCCGGTGCAAATATTCTACACATGGAAGTCGGCCAGCCCGGCACCGGCGCCCCCCAAGGTGTGATCGAGGCCGCGACCTGCGCGATGCAGGCGGACCGGCTCGGTTATACCGATGCACTCGGCATACCGGCGCTGCGTGACGCCATATCGGCGCACTACAAACGTACCTATGGCACGGATGTCTCGGCAGACCGGATCGCCATCACTACCGGCTCCAGCGGTGCCTTCGTGCTGGCATTCTTGGCCGCGTTCGACGCTGGTGATCGGGTCGCGCTGGCTGCGCCCGGCTATCCGGCATATCGCAATATTTTGATGGCGCTGGGGATCGAAGTTGTGGAAGTCCCGACCGGCCCAGAAACCAATTTCCAGCCGACGCCTGAGCTCCTTGCCGCGTGTGGGCAAACGCTCGACGGCTTGATCATCGCCAGCCCATCGAACCCGACCGGTACCATGATCGACGCGGCTGGGCTCAGCGCACTGTACATGTATTGCAAAGACAACGGCATTCGCTTGGTCTCTGACGAGATTTATCACGGCATCACCTACGGTGCGCAGGCAGAGACGATCTTGAAATCCGGCGAAGATGCCATCGTTGTGAACAGTTTTTCCAAGTATTTCTCGATGACCGGCTGGCGTTTGGGGTGGATGGTGGCGCCGTCGGACCTGATGCGCGCGATTGAATGTTTGGCGCAGAACCTGTTCATTTCGTCGCCTGCGATCTCGCAGCATGCGGCGCTGGCGGTGTTCGACTGCACCGAAGAGCTTGATGCCAACGTGCATAAATACGCGGCCAATCGGGCATTGCTGTTGGCGGAACTGCCGAAGGCCGGGTTTGATAAAATAGCGTCTGCGGATGGTGCTTTTTACATCTACGCGGATGTCGGCGAGATGACCAACGACTCAGTCGCATTTTGTCAGGCGATGCTTGCCGACATCGGCGTCGCTGCCACTCCCGGCCCGGATTTTGATCCGGCGCGCGGCCATCGGTTCGTGCGCTTTTCTTTCGCCCGCGACACCGCCGACATGGCCGAGGCGGCAACGCGCCTGATCAACTGGCGTCGCTGATATCACGTCATTTTGCTGAGCGTATACGCTCTGCTGATGTCGCCACCTTCCATATTTTAAGCGTCATCCCCGCGTAGGCGGGGATCCATCTCGACCATAGATTCCCGCCTGCGCGGGGATGACGAGTTGGGGTGACGAGTGAGCGATGGGGGCGACTACGTGAGGTGGGATGAGGGAGAGGGGATAAAAACGGCCACACATAATGTGATCTGATGTTTATCCACGCTCAAAAGCGACCGCCCGGCATGACCGTAGGTCATGTCCGGGCGCTGAAAGCGAGATCGCCGCTACTTGATAAAAGCGTCAGCCGCGACGCCACCAGCCTCGGCGGGTGGGTTTTTCGGCTTCTTCAATTTGTGAGACATCGATCACCGTCGTAGACGCAATTTCTGCGACCGCTTGCGGGTCCGGTTCAGCGACGAGCACGGGCGTAGGCTCAGACTTTGGCTCAGATGCCGCTTCCGTCACCGTGACGGCTTCAGCCTCAGATTCAGGTGCAGCGGCGACCTCAGGCTCGGATGGCGTATCCGATTTGTCGTCGATGGCTTCTACAGCTTCCGCCGCCTTTTTGGTGCCGCGACCGCGACCACCACGACTGCGGCGCTTCGGCTTTTCGGGCTTTTCTTCGGTCTCTGTTTCGGCGGTCTCAGCAGCGTCAGCAGCTACCGGTTCAGCAGCGTCGCTGTCGGACGAGGCGGCTTCGGCGTTGGACTCGTCATCAGCGCCTTCAGTCGACGCCTCAGCGGCATTTTCCGCATTGTTTTCAGTGTCACCTTCGCCTTCGCCACGACCGCGACGGCGACCGGCGCGACGGCCCCGGCGACGACGGCGCGGGCGCTTCGGCTGATCGTCGTCATCTTCCGACGATGCCGCACGTTCGTTGTTTTCAGAACCTTCGTCTTCGTCCTCGTCGCCGCTGTCATTTGCAGGCTGTTCTTCAGACGGCTCTTTCGTCGGCTCGGAAGATTGGTTTTCATCACGCTCGTCACCGAACTCGTTGTCTTTGCGACTGCGACGACGTCCGCGACGGCGGCGTTTGCGACCTGCGTTCTCATTGTCTCCGTCGGTGTCTTCTTCTTTCTCATTTTCGGCTTCGGCACCTTCGACGACGCGACCATCGGCCTTCACCTTGTCCATCCGATAGTCCGGCGGGATCAGGCTGTCGTCGCCTTCAAGATAGACCTTAAGTTCGTAATCGGCCTCAATCCGCGCCAGTTGATCGCGCTTGTGATTGAGGATGTAGAGCGCCATCTCGCTCGGAATGTGCATGGTGATTTCCGAGTTGCGCTTGCGCATGGCCTCTTCTTCGAGGGTCCGCAGCATCTGCAACGCGGTGGTGTTGACGGAGCGACGCAAACCGGTGCCGGCGCAATGCGGGCAAGGCTCGGAATGGATTTCCTGGATGCTCGGACGCAGCCGTTGGCGCGACATTTCCAGCAAGCCGAACGGTGAAATTCGGCCGATCTGGATGCGTGCGCGGTCGGTACGCATCGCATCTTTCAGGGTGCGTTCGACCTTGCCCTGGTTGCGGTGGTTTTCCATGTCGATGAAGTCGATGACGATCAGGCCCGCAAGATCGCGGAGCCGTAATTGTCGGGCGACTTCTTCGGCAGCCTCGATGTTGGTTTTATACGCGGTCTCTTCGATGTTGCGCTCACGCGTTGAGCGGCCCGAGTTCACATCGATCGCGACCAGCGCCTCGGTCGAGTTGATGACGATGTAGCCGCCGGACTTCAACTGTACTTCCGGCAAGTGCATGCTGTCGATCTGGCTCTCCACCCCGAAGCGCTGCAACAGCGGCATGGTGGTGTCCCGATACGGTTGCACACGCTTGGCGTGGCTCGGCATCATCAGCTTCATAAAGTCTTTGGCGGTGCGGTAACCTTCTTCGCCGTCGACGATCACCTCTTCGATATCCTTGGTATAGATATCGCGGATCGAGCGCTTGATCAGATTACCTTCTTCGTGGATCGCGCTTGGCGCAATGGATTCCAAGGTTTTCTGGCGGACCTGTTCCCACAAGCGAATCAGGTATTCATAGTCGCGCTTGATCTCGGCCTTGGTGCGCTTCGCACCGGCGGTGCGGACGATCACAGCCATGCCAGCGGGGATGCCGAATTCCGATAAAATCGATTTCAGGCGTTTGCGATCCTGGCCCGATGCGATTTTCCGGGAAATGCCGCCGCCACGTGCTGTGTTCGGCATCAATACGCAGTAACGGCCAGCCAGCGACAGGTACGTGGTCAACGCCGCACCCTTGTTGCCGCGTTCTTCTTTGACGACCTGCACCAGCAAAATCTGGCGGCGTTTGATGACTTCTTGAATTTTATAGCGTCGGCGATCAGTCGTCGGGCGGCGGATTTTCTCCGCTTCGTCGATTTCGTCACCGCCACCGACTTCTTCGACGCGACCGTCTTCGCCGGCGGCGTCTTCTGCTTCTTCGGCTTCGTTTGCGGCGCGCTGCGCATCTTCTTCTTCGGCGATCAGCGCTTCGCGGTCGGCGACCGGGATTTGGTAGTAATCGGGGTGAATCTCGCTAAACGCCAAAAAGCCGTGGCGGTTGCCGCCGTAATCGACGAACGCGGCCTGTAGCGACGGCTCAACGCGCGTCACTTTGGCGAGATAGATGTTGCCTTTGAGTTGGCGTCTGGACTCGACTTCTACGTCGAAATCTTCAACACGATTTCCTGACACCACCGTAACCCGGGTCTCTTCCGGGTGGGAGGCATCGATCAGCATACGTTTGGTGGCCATTGAAATGGGAACTCCGGGGCATGCGGGCCCGTCCTCCGGCGCGCCTGAGCGCGGGGTCGGTGGGCATGGCATGCGAATAAGTGTGATAGCAGAATCCGGCGGCGCCCCGAGATGCACCGGCGTCGATCATCATCGCGCCCGTTGGCATCGATGTGTCGGCAATGGCTATCTTTTGGGCGGCTTGCACCGGCATGTGAAAAACCTTTATTAGCGGCAGTGCCAGCAAACGCGGGCACATACAGACCATGAACCGGGCGGTGGTATTCACCGGGGGAAGGTCAGAAGAACAACCGGCCTGAACCGGTCTTTATTAACATAACCGTAGGATTTTATTTCCACAATGTATTAATGTGGTGCTGGTAGGATACGCGCGGTGAGGGAATGCGATTTTACCCCGCCACATAAGGTGTTTATTAGGTTTTTGAGAATAGCTTGTGGGCAGGGTGTCTCGGTCGTTATAAGCGGCTTGAAGACTGAAAATACGCGCTGGCTAAGGAAAACAGACGTACATTATGGCGATTTTTGACCGATTCCGCCCGTTTTTCGGTGCATGTGCGCTGATGGCGGCGTGTGTGTTCAGCGCGTCCGTCGGTGCGCCGGCGATGGCCGCCGACGCCGAGGTCACCGATGTGCGGGTCGGCAAGCACGGTTTATCCACGCGAATCGTCATTGATTTGGACCGTCCGATTAAGGCCGAAGTGTTTACCTTGGCAGGGCCTGCACGTCTCGTCATCGATTTGCCGGAAGTAGGCTGGCGTCTGCCGGCAAAGCCGCTGCCCAGCGATGTCGGTGTGCTGGCGCGGCTGCGCTACGGGCTTTTTCAGCCCGGAAATTCACGGATTGTGATTGATCTCAATCAGCCGTCTCGGGTCCACGATGCGATGACGCTGCCGGCCGAAAACGGGCAGCCTGATCGCTTGGTGATCGATTTGGCCCGTGCCAGCGGCAGGTCGTTCTTAAAAAGTGTCGAGGCGCCGCCGCTTGTGATGCGGGGACGAGTCGATCAAATCGTTGCCGCCAAACCGGAAACCGCGCAAACGAAGGCACGGGCTAAAACGCCGCAAACAAAATCTGTTCAGCCAGCGGTCGTGGTCGCCAAAGTGCCGATAAAGCCGACGCCGCCGACACCGGTGGCCATCCGTGCGGTTCGTGCTGTTCAGGGCACCATGCAGGGTGCCGATGCCGCCAGCGCGCAATTGGCCTCGGTGCGAGTGCCGGCGAAGCCGCCGGTGCCGGGTGCGGTCAAAAAGCGCGTGATCATCATCGACCCCGGGCACGGCGGCGTTGATCCGGGCGCGATTGGTCTTTCCGGGATTTACGAAAAGCACATTACCCTGGCGGCGGCGCGTGAGTTGAAGGCGCACCTTGAGCGAACCGGTCGCTTCACTGTGCACTTAACCCGGGATCGGGACATTTTTATCAGATTGCGGGGCCGGATCGAGCGGGCAAGGGCGAAGAACGCAGACATGTTCATCTCGCTGCACGCCGACACCATTCGCAGCAAAAGTGTTCGCGGGCTATCGGTCTATACCTTGTCTGAAAATGCCTCCGACAAAGAGGCCGCCGCCTTGGCCGAGCGCGAGAACAAGGCCGACTTGATCGCCGGCATTGATCTGACGCACGAAAGTGCCGAGGTCACCAATATATTGATTGATCTCGCACAGCGCGAAACCATGAACCAATCCGCACGCCTCGCCGCGGTTTTGGTGGACGAATTGGGCGAGCGGGTGAAAGTGCTGCGCAATCCACATCGATTTGCCGGGTTTGCGGTCCTGAAAGCGCCGGATATCCCGTCGGTGCTGATCGAACTTGGGTTTTTGTCGAATAAAGACGATGAACGCGCGCTGCGCTCAAAGCACCACCGTAAGCGCGTCGCACAGTCGATTGTTGCGGCGGTGGATCAGTATTTTTCGATGACGGAATCGGCGTCGCGTTAACGCGCAGGATCATGACACTGAGCGGATAACCCGCAGATGTGCTTTTCCAAGTGTTCGATCATAACTTTGATCGGCAATGATTTCTGCATCCGTATTCAACGATTCAATGTTTTGTCGGCTGCGGTTAACCGAGTCCGATGCGTGTAAGTGCTGAGAAATGACGTTTTGCCTTCGAATTGGCATATTTTTCTTCTAAAAGCGGACTCTGCAAAATGCATGGCGCGTGATACATATTTTCGTAAATGACCAAGATGGTGAAACGTCTGGTCAGGTCGATCTAACTTTGGGTGCGTATGAAGTTTTTCTTGAAATTTTTCCTGATCTCTTTGGTGTTGGTGTTGTTGATCGGCGGCGGCATCGGCGGCATTGGTTTTTGGGTGTTGTACAAATACGGACAAGGCCTGCCGGATTATCGTCAACTGGCCACCTATAATCCGCAGGTGATGACCCGCGTCCACGCTGGCGACGGGCGCCTGCTGGCTGAGTTCGCGCTGGAAAAACGTGCCTTTGTGCCGATTGAGGCGATGCCGCGCCAGGTCATTAATGCGTTCTTGTCGGCGGAAGATAAAAGTTTCTACGCACATTCGGGCATTGATTATACGGGCGTTGCGCGGGCTGTGCTGATCAACGTGCGAAATTTTGCGACGGGTCGGCGGTTGGTGGGGGCATCGACGATTACCCAGCAGGTCGCAAAGAACTTTTTGCTGACCAACGAAGTTTCGGTCGAGCGGAAAGTCAAAGAAGCCATACTTGCCGTGCGGATCGAACGGACGTTCGCCAAGGACAAAATTTTAGAATTGTATCTAAACGAAATCTATCTGGGCTTCGGATCGTACGGTGTGGCGGCAGCGGCGCTTAATTATTTTAACAAATCCTTGAACGAGCTCAGCATTGCTGAAGCGGCATTTTTAGCTGCTCTGCCGAAAGCCCCCAACAACTATAATCCGCTGACCAAGCCCGATGCTGCCAAGGGCCGGCGCAACTGGGTCGTAGGGCGGATGCTCGAAGACGGGCGCATCGATCTCGATGCGGCGCGCGATGCGATGGCGGCACCCTTGCTGACCGCAAGCCGCGAAGAGGCCGAGTTCGTCTCTGCCGACTATTTCACCGAAGAGGTGCGGCGTGAGCTGGTTGATCGCTTCGGCGAGGATCAGCTCTATAAAGGCGGCCTTTCCGTACGCACCACATTAGATCCAAGGCTGCAACGTGCGGCCCGCAAAACGCTGCGCGCCGGCCTTGAAGCCTATGACCGGCGGCATGGCTACCGCGGCCCGGTGACCACGGCGCCGGCGGGGCGACGCTTTGATGCGGCGCTTGATTGGCGGGCATACTTGGGTACCGTCAGCCGCCCCGAAGGCATGGGCGAACAACTATTGGCTGTGGTGATCGGTGTTGACGACAAAGCGGGTGAAGCCAGCGTTGGGGTCGAAGACGGCACGCTCGGTTTGATCCCGATGGACGAGTTGACGTGGGCCCGCGAAGCCCTTGAAAAACAAAAAGTCGGTAAGGCGGTGTCCAAGCCGTCCGACGTGTTAACCGCCGGCGATGTGATTATCGTCGAGCGGCGAGGGCCTGAAAAAGATCAGGCACCGCGCCCGCGACCGGTGTATGCGCTGAAACAAATTCCGGAAGTGAATGGCGGCATCATTGCGATTGATCCGCACACTGGGCGCGTGCTGGCCATGGCCGGCGGCTACGATTATGCGCGCAGCCAGTTCAACCGCACCACGCAAGCCGCCCGCCAGCCGGGCTCTGCGTTCAAGCCGTTTGTGTATCTGGCGGCGCTGGATCAAGGCTATACGCCGTCCACGAAAATCTTGGATGCGCCGTTCGTGATTGATCAAGGGCCGGGGCTGCCGAAGTGGCGTCCGGCCAACTATGGTAACAAATTTTACGGCATTTCGACGATGCGGCTCGGCATTGAGAAATCCCGCAACTTGATGACGGTGCGCCTCGCGCAGGCGATTGGGATGGACAAGGTCGCCGAATATGCCGAACGCTTTAATATCGTCGATAACATGCCGGAAACCTTAGCGATGTCATTGGGCTCGGCTGAGACGACATTAGAGCGGCTCACGACCGCCTATGCGATGCTGGTCAATGGCGGCAAGCGCGTCACACCGACTTTGATCGACCGGGTGCAGGACCGTTTGGGCCGCACCGTGTTTCGTCATGACGCACGCGCGTGCGAGGCGTGCCGAGTTGATGTGTGGGATAATCAACGCGTGCCGGAGGTGCCCGACACTCGAAAGCAGATGACGGATCCGGCCAGTGCTTATCAGATCGTCGGCATGCTGGAGGGCGTCGTGCAGCGCGGCACCGGGCGTCGCGTCAGTACCGTCGGCAAACCGCTCGCCGGTAAAACCGGCACCACCAACGAAGAGCGCGATACGTGGTTCGTCGGCTTTGCGCCCGACCTGGCGGTTGGTGTGTTCATCGGTTTTGACGAGCCGACTCCGCTGGGTAAGCGCGAAACCGGGTCTTCGGTTGCAGCACCTGTGTTTAAAGATTTCATGGAGATTGCGTTGAAAAACCAACCGGCGATCCCGTTCCGCACGCCGCCCGGTATTCGCCTGGTCCGCATCAATGCCCGCACCGGCGAGCCCGCCCGCCCCGGCGATAAGGACGTGATCTTAGAAGCCTATAAAAACGGCACATCGCCCACCGACCAGGCCGGCGTCATCGAAGGCCAAGGATGGAGCGAGACGTCGGGTGATCCTGCATTCTCCGGCACCCCATCGACGGGAACGGGTGGACTTTACTGATTTGATGTTCGTCTTGAGCGGCGCGCGCCGGGGCGCTACAAGGGCGCAACACAATTTGAGGAAATTGAGATGCGCGCCGAATTTCAATCCATGGCCGACGAGATCGAGCAGTCCGCAGGACTGCTGAGGAGGCATCTTTGACTACGATCAAGCCAAGCTCCGCCTCGAAGAACTGAACGCTCTCGCCGAAAGCCCCGATCTGTGGAACGACCCGGATAAGGCACAGACCTTAATGCGTGAACGCACGCAGCTTGAGGGCGGCATCAAAGAGGTCGACAGCCTGTTCAACGACCTGCGCGATACCCTGGACCTGATCGAACTCGCTGAAGCCGAGGACGATAAAGACGTTTTGGCGGAAGCCGAAGACGTTATGAACAGCTTGTTGGTGCGCGCGCAAAAGGCCCAGCTGAAAACCCTACTGTCCGGTGAAGCGGATGCTAACGACTGCTTCTTGTTGGTGCAGGCCGGCGCCGGCGGCACCGAGGCGCAGGACTGGGCGGAAATCCTTTTACGCATGTACACGCGCTGGGCGGACCAGCACGGCTATACCACCGAATGGCTCGAAGAAAGCCCGGGCGAAGAAGCCGGCATCAAGTCGACGACGGTGAAAATCAGCGGCGAGAATGCCTATGGTTGGTTGAAGACGGAAAGCGGCGTGCATCGCTTGGTGCGCATCTCGCCGTACGACTCGTCGGCGCGTCGGCACACCAGTTTTGCATCGACTTATGTGACCCCGGTGATCGACGATAATATCGACATTGATATCGATGAGAAAGACCTGCGCATTGATACCTATCGCGCGTCGGGCGCCGGCGGACAGCATGTCAACAAGACCGAGAGCGCGATCCGCATCACGCACCAACCATCAGGCATCGTCGTGCAGTGCCAAAACGACCGCTCGCAGCACAAAAACCGTGCCCAGGCGATGTCGATGCTGCGCGCACGGCTGTATGAGATGGAGCTAAAAAAGCGCGAAGATGCGGCGCAGATTGCCAATGATAGCAAGACCGATATCGGCTGGGGACATCAGATCAGATCGTACGTGCTGCAGCCCTATCAAATGGTCAAAGACCTGCGGACCGACGTCGAGACGTCGAACACCAGCGGCGTGCTTGATGGGGACATCGATATGTTTCTCGAAGCCGCGTTGGCATCAAAAATACAACAGACCCAGGAAGAAATCGGCTAGGGTCCGTTTTATTCCCCCTGACCCACCGTTCTATTGCAGCACCAATTCCTTGAACAAGATGGTTTGCACCTTTGCAGGGCGAATGATGTTCTCGATGATTTGCACCAACTCGAATCGCAATCGTTCCGAACCTGCTTTGCCGACCACGTGTTGACGTTCTTGGCCGCGAAGGTGGGTTAAGATCGCGTCCATCACTTGATCTTGCGCACCTTCCAGGCGCCCCACATCGCCCGGCGCGAGTTGCACGTCGACGGTGGCGCGGATAAACGGCGCGCGGCATTCGTTGGTTTTTAAATCGGTGCGAATTTGCGGCAGGCTGTAGTAGACTGGTTTGCCAAGCTCCAACTCGGCTTGGGTCTGCGGCTGTTCCCAGCCCATCACCATGTGCACGACGCCCAAGTAATATGAGAGCCCGCTTAACAGTGAGAGAACAACGACAAGCGCGCTGCAAATGATGATGATCTTGCCCGCTTTGCCGCCTTTGGCCTTGCCGCCTTTTTTACGCTTCTTTTTAGCGGGTGCGGAGTCTGTTTCTTCCTCGGCCATGACGGTTTCCTCTCCCGAAGATTTTTGAGGGCTTTAGGTGCCCAGCAGTTCGGTGACTTTGGCTTTTAGCCGTGCCATATCGATTGGCTTTTTCTCATACGCAGACACGCCTGCCGCATAGGCAGCTGAACGATCGTCTGCCGTTGTGTGGGCGGTCATGGCGATGATCGGCACAGCCGCCGTCACAGGGTCCGCGCGGAGCTTTTCGACCAATTCCCAACCGGTCATTTTTGGCAGGCTCATATCTGTGACGACCAGGTCTGGATTTTCGCTGCGGGCAGCTTCGAGGCCGGCAACACCATCGCCCGCCGTGATGACCGTGTGACCATCCGCGCCAAGACCCATGACCAAGATTTCGGCCAGGATTTCTTCGTCTTCAATGACCAGAATTTTACTCATGTCGATGCGTATCCTTTTTCAAAGAATGGCTGTGTAATGACTTCAATGTCAAAGCGGTGGCCAATCTTGGATCATCTAGCTGGCGACGACGCGGTTGCGCCCGCCTTCTTTAGCCTTATACAAGTTATTGTCGGCAGCCTTGACCAATGCGCTGTATTCGCCGTCTTTCGGCACTTCAATGCTGGCAGCGCCGACGCTGATGGTCACGTGGCCTGCGGCGCTTGAATCTTTATGTGGAATGTTCAGGGCGCTGACGGCTTCTCGCAGCGCATTGCCGAGCGCTTCGGCGCCGTCGGCGTCAGTCTGCGGTAGGACGCCGACAAACTCTTCACCGCCGTAGCGCGCGATCAAGTCGGCTGGGCGGTGGGCTACTTTTTTGAGAGCCGCTGCGACTTTCCTTAGGCAATCGTCGCCAGCTTGGTGGCCATAGGTGTCGTTGAACTGCTTAAAGTGATCGATATCCAACAGTACCACCGACAACCAATCGCTGGATCGCCGTGCGCGCTGCCATTCCATTTCGATGTGTTCATCGAAGCGGCGGCGGTTGGCAATTTCGGTCAGGCCATCCACAAACGCGATCTCTGTTAGGTAATCACGATAGCGTTTAAGTTCCAAGTGGTTACGCGTACGCGCGATGACGATGGTCGCGTTGACCGGCTTGGTGACATAATCAATGGCGCCGATTTTGATTCCCTTGGCTTCATCGGCCTCATCAGCAAGGGCGGTTACGAAAATCACCGGAATATTTTTGGTTTCCGGTGACTCTTTGAGGCGACGACAGACTTCATAGCCATCCATACCCGGCATCATGACATCCAACAAGATGATGTCGGGGCGAATTTCGGCGGCCAGCTTTAGCGCCGTATCGCCGTCTGTTGCGAACGAAATATCGCCCATATCTTCGAGGGTCTCGCTGAGGACTTCGATGTTCAGCGGCTCATCATCGACAATCAGAATTTTCGACGGCGTGTCAGGTAGATTCATGTGTTATCTCCCAGATCGACTTCAATGTCTTGTGCGATCCGGTTCAAGGACACAAGTGCTTTCGCATAGTCGAGTTTGTTGGCCGCTCGCTCAAGGTCCTCCATCAGCTTCGCGGCATGGCCGTCGAGCGCTTCGGCAAGATCGGGTATGCGCCTGCGTGCCGACATTTTGTTGGCCTTGAGCCCCTTGTTGAGTTCGATCAACAGCGGTTGGACGCGCGCGATATCAATCTCTTTTGTGGGCTCAGCCTCGGCTGTTGGGGCGGCGGCGGGGTCAGTATTTTCTGCCAACAGGCGCTTGATGCGGTGGTATGCCGCATTGTGGGCCGAGACCAACGCTGCGGTATCGACATTGGTTTCACCGGTATCAAGGGCGGCTTCGATTATGCGCGCCTGATCTTGAAGTTGCATTGCGCCAATGGTACCGGCAAGGCCTGCCACAGTGTGCGCAAGACGCGTTGCCTCAATGCGCTCACCTGCGGCCAAGTGGCCGTTGATCGTGTCACCAAGGTCTGCGTATTTCGTGTTAAAATCGCCGAGCAATTTGAAAAAGAATGTATTATCCAGGCCCAGCCGTTGTTTTGCGTCGTCGAATTTAAAGGCCTCGTCATTGCCTGTTGGCGAGTCTAGAGCTTGGGGTGTGATAGCCGAGGCTGTCGTCGGTGCTGAGGCCGTCGTGGGGATTATCACAGCGTCACCATTTTGCGAACGCCAGCGCGCTAAGGTTTCGAACAACAGCCGCGCGTCAATCGGCTTTGAGATGTGGTCGTTCATGCCGGCTTCCAAGCAGGCGTCGCGTTCTTCATCCATGGCGTGCGCGGTCATGGCGATGATCGGCAGTTCTTTAAGGGCCGGCATCGCACGGATTGCGCGGGTTGCTTCAAAGCCATCCATTTTCGGCATCTGTAAATCCATCAGCACGGCGTCGACGCTGTCCTCGCCATCCTTCAGGCGCGCGATCGCTTCTGCACCATTGCTACAGACCTCGGTGATGACGCCGACTTCATCGAGTACACCGCACGCGACTTGTTGATTAAGCTCATTGTCCTCAACCAACAAGATGCGCATGCCTTTAAGTGAAAGTTCGATGGCGTCTTGTGTTGGTGTCTCAGATGACGAGTCTTCTTGAAGAGCCTGCCCATTGCCAACTGCGAAGTGTTCAATCAACGCATCGATCAGCAATGACGTGTTCACCGGCTTTACCAAAAGTGCGGCTAAGTTCAGGGAAGCGGCATCTTGCATCACATCTTCGCGCCCGTATGCGGTGACCAGGAACATCGCTGGGGCCGGGCTGTTCAATTGGTTGGTCAATTGCGCGATGTGTCGGCTTAATTCGATCCCATCCATGACCGGCATCCGCCAATCGATGATGGCCAAGTCATAAGGTGTACCCGCTGCAATCGCCGATTCTGCCATCTTTAAGGCTTTATGCGGGTCCTCGGTGGTGTCGATGTGCGTGAATTTCAAGCTTTTGAGGGTGTCTGTCAGCACGTCCAATGCTGTTACGTTGTCGTCGACGGCGAGCACGCGCAGCTTAGCCGTATCTAAGTTTTCGAGCCGTGGCCGCGCCGATGCATTGGTTTGTTCGCGCATCGAAATTTCGGTAAAAAACGTACTGCCTTCGCCGATTTTGCTGTCGACGCCAATGATCCCCCCCATCATCTCGACCAATTCTTTGGTGATCGCGAGGCCGAGGCCGGTGCCGCCGAATTCGCGTGTGGTGGACGTATCTGCCTGTGAGAACGGGCGGAACAGTTTGTCTGTCTGTTCGGGCGTCATGCCGATACCGGTATCTTTGACCGCAATTTTGAGTCGACAATTTCTCTGCGAACGCTGTTTGCATTCTATGCGAATGACGACCTCGCCTTGCTTGGTGAATTTGACCGCGTTGCCGGCCAAATTGGTCAGGATCTGACCCAGTCGAAGCGGGTCGCCGATCAATGCACGTGGCACGTCCGGCGCGGTCCAGAACAGCACCTCCAGGTCTTTGTCTGCCGACATTTCAGTGACGTTGGTGGCGACGTTTTGCAGAACATCGTCTAAGTCGAAGGGCACCGATTCAATCTCAATGCGACCGGCTTCCAATTTCGAGAAATCCAAGATGTCATTGATGATGCCGAGCAAAGAATGCGCTGAATCGTAGACTTTTTGTATGTAGTCGTGGGTTTTCGGTGATGCGTCGGTCTTCAGCGCCAAGCGACTGAGGCCGATGATCGCGTTCATCGGCGTGCGGATTTCGTGGCTCATGTTGGCGAGAAAAGAAGACTTCGCCTGGTTGGCGGCTTCGGCGGATTCTTGTGCTTGCTTCAAGGCCGTGATGTCGACCCGAAAGCCGACGGTGCCGCCATCGGGTGTGCGGCGTTCGGCGATCTTTAGCCATCGGCCATCGGCCAGTTGTTGTTCCAAATTATGGTTGGCAAGTTGATGGTTGGCCAATCGTTCGGTAACCCAGGCATCGATGTCGCCGTCGGGGATGATATATTCTCCGCGCTCAGCGCCGATGCGGATGATCTGTTCAAACTTGATGCCCGGATAAAAAAGGTCTGCTGATTTTGGGTAAAATTCACGATATTTTTCGTTGCATAGAACCAATTGATCTTCGGCGTCGTAATAGACGAAGCCTTCGTCCATCACGGTGATCGCATCAATGAGTTGATTGCGCGCCGTGCGGGCCTCTTCTTCGGCGCGCACGCGCTCGGTGATGTCGGAATAGGTGGTGACAAATCCACCCGTTGGGATGGGCTCGCCGCGAATTTCCAAGACCGTGCCGTCGGGGCGCGTACGGGTAAAGCGGTGCGATTCGAATTTACCGGCCAGCGTCATGCGCTCGGCAATTTGTTCGTCGACGTTGCCCGGGCCGTATTCACCGCGCTCGGCATTGATCCGAAACGCTTCCGCCAGCGATACGTTAGGCTTAATGACGTCATCTGGAAATTCGAGCAATTCGCGAAAGCGGTCGTTCATGACCACCAGATTAAGGTTCGCATCGACCATTGTAATACCTTGATCAATGGTCTCTAGGGTCAATTCCAATCGCAATTGCTGGCGCGCCATTTCTTGACTGAGATCATTGACCCGATAGATGTAGCGGATCAGCCAAAATGCCGCCAAGAAGATCACCGGCAGGCCCATCAAACCGGCCAGCATGATCTTCAACGTATCGGCAATCGCCATATCTGTCTTGTCCGAGACGTTTTTGGCGCGAATCAGGCTGATTTCTTGTAACAGCGCTAGCCCGCGCACAGCCTCACTGTCACGGACGTTAACCAAGGCGTCGATTTGTTCGGCATTCAGGCCATTGTCGGCGGCTTCTTTGGCGGTGATCAGCTTAGATGCGTAGGTGTCGAGTACGTTCTCGATCTTGCGCAGCGCCTCGGCTTCTTCGGCGCTCGGCTTGTTTGCACGTAACTTTTCGACAATGTCCAAAGATAGCGTTAACTCGATGTCGGCAGTATCCAAATATTTTTGCTCTTGGCGCAGCACATAGTTTTTAAACGTGTGAATAAACCCGTCATAGCCCATATGTCGTTGCAATGCGGACAGCAGCATGGTGTCTTCGCGCGCTTCGATGCCCTGCGCTTGCCATACATCGTTGATGTTGCTGACACGGTCATAGGTGACATAGAGAAAAGCGGAAAACGCCAGCGCCAATAAGACGGCAACACCGCCGACGACACGGGGCTCGGTAGAGAAGCTCCGGGTTTGGTTTTTTGTCATCGTCGCTCTGTTTTGCTGGCCCATGCACCACCATAGCGCACTTTAAGCATCTGTCGTCGCACATTAATGGACGTGACGAAAGCGTACGATGTGGCCATAGCTATGGCTTCATTCAAAAAAATGAGATGGCGCTTTCCAGAATTCCGGCGATCCAAATTTACTTTTACACATCATAAGTCGATTCGTTTTCCAACAAGCTCATCTCTTCTCGTATCCGCGCCATATAGACTTGTGCCACGTGATCGTTCGGATACTTCTCTAGGTAAGGAATAATCCGCCTCAATGCGCCGTCCCAGTTTTTGGTTCGAAGGTGGGTATATACACTTTGCCAAAGCGCAAAACGGCGCCTGTCATCTGTGCTTGCCGTAATTGTACCGTTGTCTTGCAGCGTCCCGGCGAGTTCATAAACTTCTATCGGTTTTGAGTTGCCCTTAGGAATAACGATATCAACCGGACGCATTAAAAACTGATCTTGGACTCGTAGATAAACTTCTTCGCTTACGAGTAAGCGGGTCCCGTAAATTTTATTCATACCCTCAAGGCGCGCTGCTGTGTTAACTGTCGCGCCGATGGTTGTAAATTCCATGCGTTCAGCGGAACCGATATTTCCGATAATAGCATCACCCAAATGAATGCCGATGCGTGTATTCATTTCCGGCCAGCCGAAACCGCGCCATGTCTCATTGAGTTTATCATTAGCCTCACAGCACCTTAACGCGGCAATGCACGCATGATACGCATGGTCCGTTTGATCACCGAAAGCATTCCACACCGCCATGACAGCGTCGCCGATGAATTTATCGACAATCCCGTGTTCGGCACGGATTTCCCGAGAGAAGCAATCGAGATACGACGATAATTTCCGCATCAGGTCTGACGGTTTCATCAGTTCCGAAAGGCTGGTAAAATTCGCCACGTCCGTGAACATGATTGTGACTTCGCGTGTGTCTCCGCCCAATGTCGGTTCTTTGCCTTCTTGAATAAGTTTTCTGACAATCACTTCCGGAATATACCAACTGACATACCTGAGAGTTTTTTTCATCGCGCCGATAGAATGCCCAAGGTCATCAATTTCCGAAAAGTTTGATGTAACGATTGATGGGTCGTTCAATTCAAACTGCTGGATGCGACGGGTATCATCGGCCAATAGGGAAATTGGTTTCGTCAATGCCCGGGCGATGAATGTTGTAAAGAAGATGCTTGCGGACAAAAAGATCGCGGAAACGATCAAACTTTCTTTAAAAACGTGCTCGACGTCGGTAAGCAGCGCTTTTTTTGGCACTGCAAAACCTAAAAAGGTGGGCGAGGTAAAGTCATCCGATAACGGGATAATCTGACCGACAAAGTCCTGGTCATTAACTGCAAATTCATACCAGTTATCAACGGATACTATGCCGTCCACAGTCTCATATTTGTTCTTTTGCTGCGCGTTGCCTTCAGTTTCCAGGTCAGCATTCTGTTTCGGACGCATCGCGAACAAGGCCCTGATGAGCGGATCGCCCGATGGCGAAACTTTGGCAACGACATGCTGATCCCCAGGGTGATTTCCACCAAGAAACTGATTGGCGGCAAGAAGTGCGCCATTTTCAGAAAATATCACCGCCGAAGCGTGCTCGCGAAGATCAAGCCGGGCCAATGCTTCAGATAAACTTTTCAAGGTGAGATCAATACCAAAAACACCGCCATCCCAGCCCAAGACTTTGCGGGAGGCCGTGATACCTACCGATTTGATTGATAAAAATGGATATGGTTCTGAAATGACCACGTTGTTGCTTTGCATCGCGGCTTTGTACCAGGGGCGCGATGTCGGATCGTATAAATTGGTGCGGCGAATCGGTTCTCCCATTAGGCGTAATTTACCATCAAGAAAAGACCATACTTCTCGGCGCGCATTGCCGCTGTCACCCTGCAAATGCCGGATCGCAAACTCTGCCCCGTCGGGTGGTTCTATCAATCCACGCTCAAATACATTCCCCGGCAGAACTGACGAGATTTGGATAAATTCGTCGTCACCTGCGGCAAAATATACCGAAGATATTTGCGGATTGGTGCGCATGATCTGCGCCATCTCGATTTGAGACTCGATTGGAAACGGCTCGCCAAGCGTGGACCAGGCAATCGACTCCGCTCTGTTCACCATTTGGTAGAGCGGCCTGAACAAGGCATCAATCCGCGTACTCAACCTGTACGCCGTGCTTTTTAGGGATTGGGTCTTGTACTCGTATGCGAGTACACCGTTCTGAGCATAGTTGTACGTAATTATACCTCCGAGAAATATGAGATTTAGAGTTAGGAAAATAATTATTAGACTTAGAACCAGCGGAAATCGAAAAATTTTACCCTGGCTCGTTGAGGAATTTATTTTACGGCTCCAATTTTTTGATAGCATTTTTTCTGTGCCTCAAAATGATTTAAAGCTTTGAGTATCTATTTTTCATTATTTAGCTACTTATACGACAATTTTCAATCTTTAGCATGCAACTTTAGTTTTTATAACGTCGTCATGTTTTCAATTTTAGTTAGATTATAGCATTTAACTTACGCACACCTAAAGATTGTTAAAATAATTCTAATTAAATTTATGGAAGGGGCCGTTTTCTGCAAAGAAAAAAGGCTTGGCCGGATTAATCGGCTAAGCCTTCGATATTATTGGTGGCAGAAGCGGGGTCTGAAGCTGCGAGCTTTAGGTTATGATCCTGATAAACAGTAAATTGAAAATTCGGAATTTAGCGCGTTATCTTATAGCCTCGCGCGCAAACGGCAGTGACTAAAGTGCTTGGACGATGGCCAAAACCTCGGCGACGTGACCTTTAACTTTTACCTTTGGCCAAACGTGCTGAATAACGCCGCTGCCGTCGATAATGAACGTGGCGCGCTGGATGCCCATGAACTTTTTGCCGTACATGCTCTTTTCCAGCCAAACGCCGTAGTCTTCGCACAAGTGACCATCTTCGTCGGACACCAATTGAAACGGCAAATCATGCTTGGCTGTGAAATTATCGTGGCGCTTAACGCTGTCTTTGGACACACCGATGACAACCGCGCCGGCTTTTTCAAAATCTTTGATGTGGTCGCGGAAATCTTCGGCCTCGGTGGTGCAACCCGGCGTCATGTCTTTCGGATAAAAATACAAAACCACGGTCTTGCCCTTTAACGCCTTCATGGAAAGCGTGCCGCCGTTATTTGTCGGCAGATCGAAATCGGGGGCTTTGTCGCCGGCTTGTAACATCACTGTACTCCTGTGTGTTTTGACATCACGTGGTGTCGTTTTGCGTTGTGGGCGGTTCGCCATACGGATCACCGATGATCCGCTTGAAAATTTCACGCACGCGCAGTTCGGTGTTGTGTAGCATCTCAGCCAAGCTGTCGAGATCATCGGTGTCGGTGATCTCTGCAAGGTCTTCGGCTAAAGGTGCAGAGAATTGCGCGACTTTGTCGTCGTTAAGGTCGCCTTCGATGGTCAGGCTCAAAAATGTTTGTAAGTTCCGATACAGAATTTTTGCTCGTTTGAGTTCTGTTGCGTCGTCCGCATCAATCAAACCGAGGCGCGCCGCCGCCTCGAACACGTGCACCGCATCGGTGCTTTGGATGTCCGGGTGCGTGTGGGTGTGCGCCAGCACCAAGTACTGAGAGATGAAATCGATGTCGACCTGACCGCCCGCGACCTGCTTGATCGACCAGATGCATTTCGTGCCATGGGTTTTTTCAATACGGCCTCGCATATCGGCGACGGCGGATTTAGTGGCTTGTATGTCACGGGGCAGGGCGAGGGCGTCGTCGATCACGGCGCGCACGCGGGGTCCTAACTCCTGGGTCTCGAAAACCACGCGGGCACGGACCAGGGCCATGAATTCCCACACCCATGCATCTTCGGCGTAATATCGCGTAAAGCCGTCGAGCGCGCTCGACACCGGGCCTTTGTTGCCGCTCGGGCGCAGCCGCATATCGATTTCATAAAGCGCACCTTCTGCGGTCATCGACATCACGGCGGTGATCATGCGCTGGCCGAGCCTGCTGAAATATTTAAGCACCGGAAGCGGACGTGCACCATCGGATTCCCGATCTAAATCGCCGCCGTCGTAGACGAACACGAGGTCTAAGTCGCTGGATGGCGTCAACTCGCGGGACCCCAATTTGCCCAGTGCCAATACACAAAATCCGGCATCCTGAACACGCCCGTGGCGGGTTTCAAACTCGGTGATCACCAACGGAAATAATGTCCGCAGTACGGCGTCGGCGATGTCGGAAAAGTGGCGGGCGGCGGCGTCCGGGCGGATCACGCCGCGCAACAATTGCACGCCGACCTGAAAGCGCTTGTCGGCGTTCCAGCGCCGTGTGGCGTCCAGGTTGTCTTCATAGAACATGCAATCGGTCAGGGATTCCCGGCAGTCTGCGACTAATTCTTCGACGTCGCCAAGCGGCGCGTAAAAATCTGAACTCAGCACGCTTTCCAATAGGCTCGGGCGACGGCCCAGGTGCGCGGCCAAGCGCGGCGCTTCACCCATGATCTCAGCCAACAGGTTCAAAAGATCGGGGAACGCATGAAACATTGTGAACAACTGCACGCCGGCGGGCAGCGCGGCGACGAAAGCTTCAAAGCGTAGGAACGTTGCATCCGGGTCCGGTTGGCGACCGATGGCGTGCAGGATTACCGGCGTCAACTCGGTCAGCAATTGCCGCGCCCGGGTTGATCGTGTCGCGCGGACCCGGCCATGGTGCCAGCCTCGGATCGTGGCATCCACGGTGGCCGGACTCTGAAAGCCGATGTGCGCAATCGTCGCCAAGGTCTGCGGATCTGCCTCGACGCCGGTAAATGCCAGATTGCCAAGCTCACCAAACCCGTCGGCATCGTCGGTCAGAGTCGGCTGATCATCGAACAGCGCGCCGTAGTGGCCTTGCACGACCTTAAGGTGGTGCAGCAAGGCGTCGTGCAGGGCTTGGCCGTCGTCACAGCCAAAAAACGCGGCTAAGCACGCAATACCGGCATCGTCGTCGGGCATGGTTTGCGTTTGCTCGTCATTTTGCATCTGCAAGCGGTGTTCGAGGTTGCGTAGAAAGATATACGCTTCCCGCAGTTCGTTGGCGGCGTTCGCTGAGACTTGATCTAAAGCCACCAATGCGTCGATGGCATTGAGGGTTTTCGGCGCCCGCACCGACGGTTCACGCCCGCCCCAGATCAACTGCTGGGTTTGCGCAAAAAACTCAATCTCGCGGATGCCACCGCGCCCGATCTTGATGTTGTGGCCGTTGACCGCGACCTCGCCCCCGCCCCGGTGGGCGTGGATTTGGCGCTTAATTGAGTGGATGTCTTGGATCGCGGCAAAGTCCAAACTTTTGCGCCAGACAAAAGGCCGCAGTCGGTCCAAAAACGCTTGGCCTGCCGCCAGATCGCCGGCAATCGGGCGCGCCTTGATCATCGCGGCGCGCTCCCAGTTTTGGCCTATGCTCTCATAATACGTCTCCGCCGCCAGCACGGAGATGGCAAGCGGGGTCGAGCCCGGGTCCGGCCTGAGTCTGAGGTCGACCCGGAACACATAGCCATCGACCGTGCGTTCGTCCAAAAGCTTGGCCAGCGTGCGGGTCATCCGAATTACATGTGGCTGCAGGGCATCGACATCCGCATCTTCGTCTTCAAGAGTCATGCGCGCGATGTCGAACAGGCAGATCAGATCGATGTCGCTGGAATAGTTCAATTCGCGCGCACCCAGCTTACCCATGCCCAAAATGATGAACCCGGAGTCGATTTCCGGATCGTCTGGGTTTTTGAGGGTAAAGGCACCTCGCGCCGCCGCTCGGCGGATCACAAATCGTGCTGCCGCCGACGTTGCAGCGTCCGCAAATCCCGACAGCGCGGCGGTGACTTTGTTCAAATCCCATGCGCCGCTGATATCAGCGATGGCGATGGTCAGAGATATCCGCCGTTTGGCGATCCTAAGTGCCCGCATTAAAGCGGCCTCGTCTTGGTTTTTTTCGTCGTCGATACTGGTGACGAGGGCGCGCACGCTGTCGATGACCTCGTTGCTGAGCAGATCAGGCCCTTCGGCGATGAGGCGCCGCAACCATGACGGCTCACGTAGGATGCATTGGGTCAAAAACGGGCTGTTGCCGAACACGCCCTCCAACAATTTGGCCGCACCCGGATGTTGGCGCAGCGTCGTCGCAAAAGCGGTTAAATCATCGCCGTCTTCTGCACATTGAGTTGCAAAATCTTCCCAGCCGCGTTCTGCCGCCTCCAGGTCGCTGGGCCTGGGCATCAGGGCTGCGTTTTTATCATCCAAGGGCAGGGCGCTTTGCATCCTTTTGAACTACCCCCGCCCAGGCGCTGCGTAAAGGATTTCGGCACATAGATGAACGACGCGAATTCTTTCTATGTTGGCCATTGCGCGGTTTACTGGTCGTTAAGTGAAGGTTATGGATACTATATCTGCACGCACGCTCGATTCGGGTGGGTATTTAGCGTGATCGAGCGCAGGTGGCCGCCAACAGTGCGCCGCCGCCACGAGGATGGATCAGAGTATTTGGTCAGACGTACGGTCAGCGGATGTATTCAGTTGCTCAGCGGCCTCGGCGCAGGGGCCGCCATTATTGCATTGCTGATCGCTTGGCAGTTGTACAAGGGGCCCGTGTCGCTGTCGTTCTTGACGCCTTACGTCGAGCAAGCGCTGAATAGCGGGCATCGAAGTTTTAAACTCGCTATTGACGATACCACGCTGACGTGGGCCGGTTGGGATCGTGCGATCGAGCTTCGCGTTAAAAACGTGCGCGCTATCGGCGACAGTGGTGAGGCTGTAGCGCGCATTCCCGAGTTATCGGTATCGCTCAGCGGGGCCGCATTGATACGCGGTCAACTGGCCCCCAAAAATATCGAACTCCTGGGTCTAGCGCTCCGCATCAACCGCGCCGAAGACGGTACGCTTGATGTCGAGGTCGCCAGTAAAAACGCGCCGACCGAACCCAATATTGCCGAGGGCTTGCTGGGCTGGCTGATGAAAAAGCCCGATCCCGGCTCGCCGATGAGCTATCTGCAGACCGTGCGTATCAGTGGTGCCACCATGACCTATGACGACCGCGTCACCGGACGCGCGTGGCAGGCGCCGGTCGGTTATCTACGTTTGGATCGCGCGCCGCACGGTCTGATCGCTGAGGGCTCGGTGCTGATCGATGTCGAAGGACGGGTGGCGGACATTGCGCTCAACGGCTCGTTCCATAGTGATAGCCAGCGCTTGGATGTGACGGCGACGTTTAATGAAATGTCGCCGGCTTCGTTTGCGGCCCTGGACCCAATGTTCACACCGTTTCGCGCCATCGATCTGCCGCTTAGCGGGACTTTTGTCGTCGGCATGACACTCGGGGGCGCCGTCGAAACGATCGGCTTCAACGTTGAAGGTGCCGCCGGTACTCTTTACCTGCCAGACCCGTTTGCGGTGCCGGTCGGTGTCGAGCGTTTGGCGTTGCGCGGCTTGTTTAGCGGGAACACCGGTATGGTCTCGTTGGACCAGGTCGACGTGGTTTTTGCCGAGGGTGCAGCGTTGACCCTGCCTGCGCCGATTTCGCACACGTTCCCGATCACCGATGCGGCGCTGAAAGCAACCTATAATGCCGGCTCCGGTGTCGCCGAGATCAAGGATATGAGCATCGGCCTGGACGGCCCGAGGGTTACGGTGAAGGGCACAGTTTCCGGCATAGATATGAACGAGACGCCGATGACGGTGAAGGCTGAAGCGACCCTCAACGACGTGCCGGTGCCGGAATTAAAAACGTACTGGCCGGCCAACCTCGGCAGTGATGCATATGACTGGGTCACTGAACACCTCACCGAGGGGATCATGCAGACAGCGACGGCGGCGCTGGACGTCACCGTGCAGCCCGACGGCAGTTACGTGCTCAACAGCCTGGACGGGACGATGGCGGCGGATGGCGTTAAGGTCATCTATCTACAAGGTATGCCCGCCGTCACAGGTGCAGCCGGGCAAATGACGTTCGACGCGAAGACGTTCAATGTCGTGATCGAAAAAGGTGAAACCGGCGCCGTCAAAATTAACGGCGGGACGGTCCATATTAACGGTCTGGATGAAGTCGATCAGTATCTTGATGTGGCGATTGCGATCGATACGCCGGTTCGTGACGGCCTGCAGATCATTGATCACGAGCCGCTCGGCTTCGCCAAAGCCGTGGGCATCGACCCGGCCAAGACCGAGGGTGCGGCATCGATTGATCTCAGCCTGAACTTACTCTTGGCGAAAGATCTGGCCATGGATGACGTTAAGGTGGCCGCACAAGCAAACCTGACTGGCGTTGCCATTGATAACGTGGTGCTCGGGCGTGGCATCCGTGACGGCAATCTGCATCTTGATGTGAACAAGCAGCGGATGAAGGTCGAAGGCAGCGTGCAGATGGGCGCGATCCCGGTCAACCTAGTGTGGGAGGATCGCTTCGAAGACGGCGCGCCTTATGACAGCCGCTATTTGATGTCGGCGCGTATTGATGATGTCAATGATGTGCGGGATCTGGGTGTCGATCCGGGGGCCTTGGCGAGCGACATGATATCGGGCGGCATTGATGCCGAAATCGGCTACACGGTGTTTGATAAGCGTACCGCACGTCTTGAGGTCGGTGCCGATATTACGCGCGCGGAAATCCGTGTGCCGGCGTTGGATTGGCGCAAAGATGGCGGCGACAGCGGCCACGCCGATGTCACTATCTTGCTGGAAAACGGCTTGATCAAAAGCGTGCCCAAGTTCGAAGTTACCTCGCGCGATTTGTCGGTGCAGGGTGACATTGTGTACAGCGCCGGCGGATTGGGGTTGGAGCGGGTTAACCTCAAGCGCGTGTTGTTTGGTCGCACCGATGTGTCAGGCGCTGTCATTGCGCGTGCCGACGGCAGTTGGGAAGTCGGTTTGCAGGGCGGCGAACTCGACTTCGCGCCGCTTTGGGATCGGGTGATGAACGACCGACCCGGCAAAAAAACCGATATTCCGGATATCACCATCGTCGTTGAAATCGACAAGTTGTGGACCGACAAACAACGCTTTTTGGGTGAGGTATCTGGCACCTTTGTGCACAAGCGCGATATCTGGCGAACGGTCTTGGTGGATAGCAAGATCAATGGCCAGAGCCAGTTGAACATCGATATGGCCCCGGATGCGTCGGGGAATCGCGTGCTGGGCGTTACCGCCGAAAATGCCGGCGACGCACTACGGTTCTTTGATTTGTTTAAAAATATGTATGGTGGGCGCTTGGAAATTCGCGGCCAATACGATGATGCTGCACCGACCCGTCCGCTTAATGGAAAGCTTCGCGTGGTTGATTATCGGGTCCGCAAGGCACCTTTGATGACGCGCATTTTATCGATCATGGCGTTGACCGGGATCGTCGATGCGATGACCGGCGAAGGCTTGAATTTCGACGAGCTTGATGTGCCGTTTACCGTGTTGGATGGTGAGCTTCGTATCCGAGAAGCCAAGGCAACCGGCACCTCCATCGGCTTCACTGCGTCGGGCATAATTTACACCCATGCTGATGTCATCAACCTGCAAGGGACCGTGGTGCCGGTTTATGCGGTGAATTCGTTCTTGGGTAAAATTCCGCTGCTCGGTAACATTTTCACCGGCAACGAAGAAGGGGGCGGCATTTTTGCCGCAAACTTTAACGTTACCGGCCCGATTGAAGACCCGACAACGTCGGTCAATCCGCTGTCCGCATTGACCCCAGGGATTCTCAGAAACCTTTTCGGTGTCATCGGCAGCCGGGGCAATCCGGGCCCTCTCTCCGACCCGCTTCCGGACGGCGGTGTGCTTATTCAATGACGCGCACCGACGTCACCCCGCCTGCGCGCGGGGGTGACGAGATGGTTGGCGGGTGCGAGAGTGCAGAGTCGCGAGTGCGCCGGACGTGACGCGAGAAAGTGTCCTTAAACAGGCCGCACCAGCGCGTGGCGCTTTTTGCCTGCCGATAGCTTGATCACACCGTCTGCGTTGACGGCGCTGGCGTCGACGGTCGCGCGTTCGTCGGAAATTGGTGCGTCGTTTAGTTTTGCGCCGCCGCCTTTAATCAAGCGTCTAGCATCGCCGTTGGACCCGGCCAAGCCGGCATCCACGAACAGCGTTAAAATACCGACACCGGCGTCAATGGAGGCGCGCGGGATTTCGATTGTCGGTAGGGTGTCGCCGATGCCGCCTTGCTCGAATGTGCTTTCGGCAGAGGCACGGGCCGACGCCGCAGCCTCAATGCCACGGCAAAGCTTGGTTGCTTCGTCGGCCAGCACCTTTTTGGCCTCGTTAATCTCGGCCCCTTCGAGGGCTTCGAGACGTTCTATTTCTGCGTTTGGTAGTTCCGTGAACAGGCGCAAGAACTTGCCTACGTCCGCATCCTCGGTATTGCGCCAGTATTGCCAGTACGCGTAGGCCGGGAGGCTTTCTTCGTTGAGCCATACCGCACCATCAGCAGTCTTGCCCATCTTCGCACCCGATGATGTGGTCAGCAGCGGCGTCGTCAGACCCCACAGTTGTAGACCGGCAGCGCGGCGGCCAAGCTCAACCCCGTTGACGATGTTGCCCCACTGATCCGAGCCGCCCATCTGCAACACGCAGTCGTGGCGCTTCGCCAATTCGACAAAGTCATAGGCCTGCAAAATCATATAGTTGAATTCCAAGAACGTCAGCGGCTGCTCGCGCTCCAAGCGCAATTTGACGCTGTCGAACGTCATCATGCGGTTGATGGTGAAATGCGGGCCGAAATCGCGCAGGAATTCGATGTAGTTTAATTTTTCGAGCCAGTCGGCATTATTGACCATGATCGCATCGGTCGGCCCGTCGCCGAAGGTCAGGAATTTTTCAAACACGCTTTTGATGCCGGCCATGTTAGCGGCAATCGCCGCATCGTCCAAAAGTTTGCGGGATTCGTCCTTGCCTGAAGGATCGCCGACCCGGGTCGTGCCGCCGCCCATCAGGACAATTGGCTTGTGCCCACACTGCTGCATCAGGCGCAGAAGCATGATCGACACCAACGAGCCCACGTGCAGGCTCGGCGCCGTACAATCGAAACCGATGTACGCCGCCAGCGGGCGCTTTTCGGCGGCCCGCGCATCTAGGGCTTCCAGATCGGTGCATTGATGCATAAACTGGCGCTCAAGCAGGCGGCTGATGAACTCGGAACGATGCTGGCTCATGTTTTTGGTTTCGTTATTGTTGCGTGATTTATGCGAGCTTCGGATGTCTTGCCGTTTTCGACAAGGGCGCGGATGATTAGCACATGCGGACAGATGTAGACAATGCCGACACGATGACCAAGGCGGACAGCGAAACACGCATAGCCATCGGGTTGATGAGCGGCACCTCAATGGACGGCATCGATGTCGCGCTGATTGAAACCGACGGTCACGTGGTTGCCCGGCGTGGTGCGTTCGCCACTTATCCCTATGCGGCCGCGCTTAAACTGGCCTTGAAACCGCTGTGCGGGCGGGCCCCAGACGGCACGCGGGATGTTTCGGGCATCGTGCAGGCGATTACCGATGCGCACGCCGAGGCGGTGGAAGATTTTTGTGCCCGCGCCGGCATTGATATCGGCGCAGTCGACGTGATCGGCTTTCATGGTCAAACCGTGTATCACGATCCGGCCAACGGCATCACCGTGCAATTTGGCGACGGCGCCCGGCTGGCAAAACGCTTAAGCCGCCCGGTGGTGGCCGATTTCCGGTCCGCGGACGTGGCAGCGGGCGGGCAGGGCGCACCCTTGGCACCGCTCTACCACGCAGCCCTTGCCAAACCGCTGGAGCCGCCGATCGGTGTGCTGAACTTGGGCGGCGTCGGGAATCTTACGTGGATCAGCCCGGACGGTGGGATTGTCGCCTTTGACACCGGGCCCGCGAACGCATTGTTGGATGATTGGATGCTACGTCACACGGGCAATGCGATGGACGAAAACGGCGCCCAGGCCCGTGCCGGTCAAATTGATAAAGACGCGCTGGCCGCGTTGATGTCGGCGCCTTATTTTGATCTGCCGTATCCGAAATCCTTGGATCGGGATCATTTTGATCCTACGCCTGTGCAGAATTTGTCCGTGGCTGATGGTGCTGCGACCTTGGTCGCGTTCAGCGCCGAAGCGGTGGCCCGCGCGCAGGCGCAACTGCCGCAACCGCCGTCGCGCTGGCTGGTGACAGGGGGTGGGCGTCATAACCCGGTGATGATGGCCGCACTTCGGCGCGTGCTGGATCGCCCGGTCGAGCCCGTCGAAGCCGTCGGCTGGAACGGCGATGCCATGGAAGCCCAGGCGTTCGCGTTCTTGGCCGTGCGCGCCTTGGACGGCCTGGCCCTCAGCCTCCCCACCACGACCGGTGTCAAAGCGCCAACGACAGGTGGTGTGGTGTTTCGGCCTTAGATATCGGAAAGGGTTTAAGCGCGACGACCGGGAGGTCCCGGGTCGCGCTTCGCTTACCCAGGATGACGATATGGAAAAAGGTCGTCATCCCGGAATCGCGCAGCGATATCCGGGACCTCCCGTACCGAGTATGGCTGAACAGTCGAAATCTAAAGGTTTTCGTTCAGATACTTTTCGACGTGTTTTTCCATCGGATCCAGGTGGTCGCGGAAGAAATGGTCGCAGCCTTTGATCACGTTGTAATCAATGGTGATATTCTTCTGTTTGCCCAGCTTGTCGGCGAGCTTGGCGACGGATTCTTCGGGGATGATGTCGTCGGCGTCGCCGTGCACCAACATGCCGCTGGCCGGGCATGGAGCCAGGAAGGTGAAGTCGTGGATGCTGGCCGGCGGGGCAATGGCAATGAAGCCGTTGATTTCCGGGCGGCGCATCATCAACTGCATGGCGATCCAGGCGCCAAACGAGAAGCCGGCGATCCAGCAGCCACTGGCATTCGGGTTGTGGCTTTGCATCCAATCCAACGCCGATGCGGCGTCTGAAAGTTCGCCCAGGCCGCTGTCGAATTCGCCTTGCGAGCGCCCGACGCCACGGAAATTAAAGCGCAACGTCGAGAATCCCCGACGCGCGAAGCTGTGATACAAGGAGTAAACGACCTTGTTATTCATGGTGCCGCCATGCTGCGGATGCGGGTGCAAAATCAGAGCAACCGGCGCATCGTCTTTCTTTGCATGCTGATAACGGCCCTCCAGGCGGCCTTCGGGACCATTGAAAATCACATCTGGCATGGGTCGGAATGTCTCCTTATGACGGCATTGTGTCTGCGAATGAGGTGTGTATTGATTGTATACTAAATCTGTAGGTTAATGGGTTTTCGCAAGAGCATTATGCCCGGTTTTTATTCTTTTTTTGTTGCCATAATACTTGACCATATTACTCGGGTTTCATATATAAACCTTATGAAAATGTCTTAACTGCGGCCTGCATGGGTGGGGCGCGAACGGTGGTTCGTCCGCAAGTTGGGTGAAGATAAAGATTATGCCATGGTTTTCAAGCGATTAAAGGCCGACCTCGACGCCTTTCTGGAACGCGATCCCGCTGCGCGCTCCCGACTGGAGGTCGCTGTGCTCTATCAGGGCTATCACGCGGTGGTCTATTACCGGCTATCGCACTGGCTGTGGCAGCACGGCTTAAAGTTCATCGGCCGGATGGTCTCGCAATTTGGTCGGCTGCTGACGGGGATTGAAATTCACCCGGGCGCGCTGATCGGCAACGGCTTCGTGATTGACCACGGCACCGGTGTGGTGATCGGTGAAACGGCTGAAATCGGCGACCGGGTTACGCTGTATCATGACGTCACGTTGGGCGGTGTTGCGCCGAGTGTGGACAGTGCGGCGCAGGTCGGCACAAAACGCCATCCGACGCTGGAATCTGGCGTCATCGTCGGCTCAGGCGCACAGATATTGGGGCCGATCACGGTCGGCGAAGACGCCCGTGTCGGCGCCAATGCGGTGGTCACCCAAGACGTGCCCGCCGGCGTCACGGCGGTCGGCATCCCGGCACGTATTATTATGCCGCGTGACAGATCGAAATGCGGTGAGTTCCGTGCTTATGCGACGACGCCCGAAGGCGTACCGGATCCGGTGCAAATGGTGCTCGATCAAATGCGCGCGCAAATGGGCGAGATGCAGTCGCGGATTACCGAACTTGAGACCGAGCGTGACGCACTGAAGAAATCGCGCAAGAAAAACAAACGCGACAACGACGATGATGCAGGGACCGGTAAGAAATCCTCGGTCGCGTAACGCGCGGGGATAAGGCCGGATGGGGCGCACGCAGCGGCGCCGATGAAAAGGAGTTAACAGGTGAAACTCAGCACTAAGGGACGTTACGCGGTGATGGCCATGGTCGATCTTGCGACCCACGCCAGCAGCGCGGTGAACGCGAAACCGATTGCGCTCGCCGATATTGCCGAGCGCCAGGAAATCTCGCTGTCGTACCTTGAGCAGTTGTTCGGGCGATTGCGCCGCGGCCAGTTGGTCAAAAGCGTGCGCGGCCCGGGCGGCGGTTATTTGCTGGCGCGTGCCGCAACCGACATTCGCGTTGCCGACGTGATCTGCGCGGTCGACGAGCCGATCAAGGCGACGCGATGTACGCCCGGAAGTCCGTCCGGGTGTCACGGCAAACAGCAGCGCTGTCTAACCCACGATTTGTGGGAAGAGCTCGGCAATCAGATTTATTTGTTTTTGAACTCGGTCTCGCTTGATGACGTGGTCGAGCGCCGTGTGCTCGGCGCCAGTGGTCTGCTGTATTCGCAAAGCCACGATCACGTCTTGGCTGCCGGCGAATAATTATGACCGACGCCGTTTACCTCGATCACAACGCGACGACACCGCTGGGCGCTGCAGCCCGTGCGGCGATGGCGCGTGCCATGGAGGGAACGGGCAATGCGTCTTCGGTGCACGGTTTTGGACGTGCGCAACGCAAGATCGTTGAAGATGCCCGTGAAGCCGTCGGCGCATTGTGTGGGGCAAAGCCCGCGAACGTGATCTTCACGTCGGGCGGCTCGGAAGCCAACAACACGGTGCTGCGCGGCATCAAAGCGGAACGTATTTTCGTCAGTGCGATTGAGCATCCTTCGGTGTTGGAGGCGCATCCGGATGCGGTCCGCGTGTCGGTCGGTGCAGACGGTGTGATTGATGTCGATGCTTTGAGCGCGCTTTTGCAAGAAAGCGGCGGCGCGGCTTTGGTCTCGGTGATGGCGGCTAACAACGAAACCGGTATTATCCAACCGCTGGACCAAGTTGCCGAGATTGTGCGTGCGCATGGCACCAAGCTGCACGTTGATGCGGTGCAGGCCGCCGGTAAAATTGATATCCGCCCGGTGATGGCGCTGGCGGACGTGATTTCGATCAGCGCCCATAAAATGAATGGCCCAATTGGTGCCGGCGCGATTGTCGTCAAAGACGGCGTGCCGTTCCAGCCGTTGATCCGGGGTGGCGGGCAAGAGCGACGCCGCCGCGCCGGCACGGAAAACGTTGTTGCCTTGGCCGGCTTCGGCGCGGCGGCAGCCGACGCACTGAGCGGGCTCGACACCTACACGCAGATCGCGCAGTTGCGCGACCAGGTTGAGGCCGCGTTGGCCGATAACGCCAAGGTCTATGGCGCCGGTGCGCAAAGGCTCGCCAACACGCTGTGCGTCGGGATGCCGGGCGTGGCGGCGGAAACACAGGTGATGTCGTTTGATCTGGCGGGCTTGGCGGTGAGCGCCGGGTCCGCGTGCTCCAGCGGCAAGGTGGAGCCGAGCCACGTGCTCCTCGCCATGGGCGCCAACGCCAGCGAAGCCGCCGAAGCGGTGCGGATTTCGTTCGGGCTCGGCAATACCGAGGCCGATGCGGCCCGCGTCATTGATGTCTGGCAGACATTGCATCAGCGCCATGCGGAGGCCGCAGCATGAGCAAACCTACGCGCCCGATCTATTTGGATTATCAATCGACGACGCCGGTCGACGCCCGCGTTATGGACCGCATGCTGCCGTTCTTCACCGAGGCATTCGGCAACCCGCATTCGACGTCGCACGCCTACGGCTGGGAAGCCCGTGATGCGGTCGAAGCGGCCCGCGCTGAAGTTGCCGCCATGATCAATGCGGAGCCCCGCGAGGTCGTCTTCACGTCGGGGGCCACTGAAAGCAACAACATGGCCGTCAAAGGCGTCGGCCGCTTCTTTGCCGAGCTGTCGCAAAAAGCCAAACGCCACATGATCATCCCGGTGACCGAGCACAAATGCGTGCTGGAATCGGCGAAGGCGCTTAAAGGTATCGGCGTTGAGGTCACATGGCTGCCGGTGGCTGCAGACGGCATCGTCGATCCGCTGGCCGTCAAACAGGCGATCCGCGACGACACGGCCTTGGTGTCTGTGATGCTGGCAAATAACGAGATCGGCGTGATCCAACCGCTGGCCGAGATCGGCGCGGTCTGCCGCGAACATGGTGTGTATCTGCATACCGATGCCGCCCAGGCCGCCGGCAAGATCGACATCGACGTTTCTGCGATGAACATCGATTTGCTCAGCCTCAGCGCACACAAAATGTACGGCCCCATGGGCATCGGCGCGTTGTACGTGCGGCGCAAGCCGCGTGTCCGTCTGGCACCGTTGTTTGACGGTGGCGGACAGGAACGCACGCTGCGCTCCGGCACCGTGCCGGCACCGCTTGCGGTCGGCTTTGGGGCTGCGGCAAAACTGGTGACGGACGAAACAACGTCGGACCACACCCGCATCCGCGATCTTCGCGACCGACTGCTCAAGGGATTGCAGCAGCGCGTTGCTGACACCTACGTGAACGGCAGTATGGATCAGCGTATCGACGGCAATATCAACATCGGCTTTGCCGGTACCGATTCCGAAGCGCTGATGGAGGCGCTGAAAGATCAAGTCGCGATCTCAAGCGGGTCTGCGTGCACCTCGGCCTCGGTCGAACCATCTTACGTGCTCCGCGCCATCGGCTTGTCGGATACGGACGCACATGCGTCGGTGCGGATGTGCATCGGTCGCATGACGACAACTGACGAGGTCGACGTCGCGATTGAGGCGATTTCGAGCGCCGTCGCACAGATACGAGAACAATCGCTCTCCCAAAGCGAGAGGAAGCTCGGATGAATATACAGTTTGTTCGCGCGCATAATTCAGAGTGCAGACTCCTAGAAGGGACGACATAACCATGGCAGCCACCGCCGAAACCGTCGAACAGGTAAAATCAATTGCCGGCGAGAAGTACAAATACGGCTTCGTCACCGACATCGAGTCCGACAAGGCACCGAAAGGGCTGAGCGAAGACATCGTTCGCTTTATTTCGGCCAAAAAGAACGATCCAGAATGGCTGCTGGAGTGGCGCTTAAAGGCGTACCGCCGTTGGCTGGAAATGCCCGAGCCGAAGTGGGCAAAGGTGGATTTCCCGGCGATCGATTATCAGGACTATCACTATTATTCGGCGCCGAAGCAAAAGGGCGACGGGCCAAAAAGCCTGGACGAGGTCGACCCGCAACTGTTGGAGACCTATAAAAAGCTGGGCATTCCGCTGCACGAACAGGAAATGCTGGCGGGTGTCCAGAACATCGCCGTCGATGCGGTGTTCGACAGTGTTTCGGTCGCCACCACGTTCCGCAAGCAGCTCGAAAAGGTCGGCGTGATCTTCTGTCCGATCTCCGAAGCGTTAGAGCGTTGCCCGGATTTGGTACGTAAGTACTTGGGCTCGGTGGTGCCGGTGGCGGACAATAAGCACGCGTGCTTGAACGCAGCTGTGTTCACCGACGGCTCGTTTGTCTACATCCCGCCCGGCGTCAGATGCCCGATGGAATTGTCGACATACTTCCGTATCAACGAAATGAACACCGGTCAGTTCGAGCGCACGCTGATCATTGCCGACAAGGGCTCCTACGTCAGCTACCTCGAAGGTTGCACGGCACCGATGCGCGACGAAAACCAACTGCATGCCGCAGTCGTCGAACTGGTCGCGTTGGACGATGCCGAGATCAAATATTCGACCGTGCAAAACTGGTATCCGGGCGACGAGAACGGTAAGGGCGGGATTTATAATTTCGTGACGAAGCGCGGCGCATGCCGGGGCAAGAATTCCAAGATTTCCTGGACCCAAGTTGAAACCGGATCTGCGATTACGTGGAAATACCCAAGCTGCATTCTACAAGGCGACAACTCGGTCGGTGAGTTCTATTCCATTGCCATCACCAACAACGCGCAGCAGGCCGACACCGGCACCAAGATGATTCACTTGGGCAAAAACACGCGCTCAAAAATCATCTCGAAAGGGATTTCGGCAGGCAAAGCCGATCAGACCTATCGTGGTCTCGTAAAGATTTCGGCGAAGGCCGAAGGTGCGCGGAATTATACCCAATGCGACTCGCTGTTGATCGGCGACACGTGCGGTGCGCACACGGTGCCGTATATCGAAAGCAAAAATAAAAAAGCGATCATCGAACACGAGGCGACGACATCGTCGATTTCCGAAGATCAGTTGTTCTACCTGCGCCAGCGCGGTATCTCGCAAGAGAACGCCGTGGCCTTGGTCGTCAACGGTTTCTGCCGCGACGTGCTGCAGCAGTTGCCGATGGAATTCGCCGTCGAAGCGCAGAAGCTGGTTGCCATCTCGCTTGAAGGCAGTGTCGGCTGATGGGGCGCGGTGAACCTCACCCCGTCGCGTCATCCTGAACTTGTTTCAGGGTCTTAGGGGTATGCGGACACAGATGGAGATCCTGAAACAAGTTCAGGATGACGCATATGAGAGATCGCGAATTTGAATAAAGTGACGTTAATTAAGGACCAACACAGATGTTAGAGATCAAAGACCTACACGCCAGCGTTCAGGGGACGGAAATCCTTAAGGGGATCAACCTGACCATTAACCCGGGCGAAGTGCATGCCATCATGGGGCCGAACGGATCGGGCAAGTCGACGTTGTCTTACGTGCTGGCCGGGCGCGAAGGCTATGAGGTCACGGGCGGGCGGATCATCTATTTCGGTGAAGACCTGACCGACCTTGAGCCGGAAGAGCGTGCCGCAAAGGGTGTGTTCTTGGCATTTCAATATCCGGTCGAAATTCCGGGTGTGCCGAACTCCACGTTCTTGAACGAGGCGGTCAACTCGGTGCGCCGTTACCGGGGCGAAGAAGAACTCGACAAAATCCAGTTCGTCAAAATGCTGCGCGCGAAAACCAAAGAGCTCGGCATGTCCGACGAAATGCTCAAGCGTGCCGTCAACGTCGGTTTTTCGGGCGGTGAGAAAAAGCGTAACGAGGTTCTGCAGATGGCCGTGTTGGAGCCGAAGCTGGCGATCCTGGACGAGACCGACTCCGGCCTCGACATCGATGCGTTGAAAATTGTCGCTGATGGCGTCAATGCGATGCGTTCGCCGGAACGCTCGGCGTTGGTGATCACCCACTATCAGCGTCTGCTCGACTACATCGTGCCCGATAAAGTGCATGTGTTGGCGCAAGGCCGTATCCAAAAGACCGGCGGCAAGGAGCTGGCGCTTGAGCTCGAAAAATCCGGCTATGCGGACTTCAAAGGGGAGGCCGCTTAATGGCCGATATCGCGTTCATTGATGAAAGCGGCGGACGTACGCTGCCGGGTGCGGGGCTTGAGTGGTTGAACGCTAAGCGCGATGCCGGGCGTGTGCGTTTCGGCGCGCTGGGCTTGCCGACGCCGAAGTTGGAAAGCTGGAAATACACGCGTCTGCGTCCCTTGGACGATACCAAGTTTGCACCGGTTTCCGACGATGCGGGCGACACAAAGATCGATAAGGTACCCGGCCTGTCAGGTGCGGCGGCGAAGATCGTGTTCGTCAACGGTCGGCTGCGCATGGATTTGTCGAAATTGGACGACTTGCCGGACGGCGTGCGGTTTGCATCACTGGAATCCATGCTGGCCGAAGATCCTGCATGGCTCGAAGCGAACATGGGCAAGGTTGCGGGTGACACACCGGTCCGCGCCGGAGAAACCGGCGAGCAGGCGATGCTGGCGCTGAACGAAGCGATGATGGATTCCGGATTCATTTTGCACGTTGCCAAGGGCGTCGCGCTGAGTGCGCCGGTCGAGGTCGTCTATATCGGCGGGCTCACGGATGATGCGGTGGCGTATTTCCCGCGCAATCTGATCGTGCTCGAAGAAAATGCGCAAGCGACCTTGGTGAAGCAGCATATCGGTCACGGCGTCGGTGAATACTTCGCCAATGCAGTGACGGAAATCTCGTTGAAGCAGGGCGCAAACTTTAAGCATTACAAACTGCAAGCCGAAAGCATTTACGCGACCCATGTCACGACCCTGCACGCCGACATCGCGCGCGATGCGACGTATGAGAGCTTCCAGCTTTCGATTGGTGGCCTGCTGTCGCGCTCAGAGAGCAACATCACGCTTTCCGGCGAAGGCGCGCACGCTGGTGTGCATGGTGCTTATATGATGCGCGGCAAAGAGCACTGCGACAACACCACGTTCATCGACATGGCGGTGCCGCATACGACCTGCAATCAGGTTTTTAAAGGCGTGCTCGACGACGAAAGCCGGGCCGTATTCCAGGGCAAAATCTATGTTGCCCGCGACGCGCAAAAGTCGGATGGGCGGATGCTCAACAAAACTTTGCTGCTGTCGAATGGTGCCGAGATCGACACCAAGCCCGAGTTGGAAATTTATGCCGACGACGTGCAGTGCGCACACGGTGCGACCACCGGTCAGCTGGATGAAACGGCGCTGTTCTATCTGCGCTCGCGCGGTATCCCCGAAGCGCTGGCCCGCAACATGCTGGTGCAGTCTTTCTTGGGCGATGCGTTGGAAGAAATCTCCGACGAAGCCGTGCGTGAAGCGTTCATGGTTCATGTCCTACATTGGCTGCCGGCACATTGCTACCGCGCCGGCGAATGGACATCCGATCAGCTTGAGGAGCGTGCGTAATGTCGGTCTCCGCCAAAGCCGGTGACAATTCTTTGCAGGCATTCGATGTCGCGCGCGTGCGCGAAGACTTCCCGATCCTCAAAGAGCAAGTGCACGGCAAGCCATTGGTATTTCTGGATAACGGTGCCAGCGCGCAAAAGCCGCGCCAGGTGATCCAGGCGATGACCGATTGCATGGAGCACTATTACGCCAACGTGCACCGCGGCAATCACAAGATGAGCCAGTTGTCGACGGAGGCCTATGAAGAAGCGCGGCGAAAGGTTGCCGGCTTTATCAATGCGCCCAGCGACAAAGAGATTATCTTTACGCGCGGCGCGACCGAGGCGATCAATCTGGTTGCCGCGAGCTATGGCCGGATGTTCTTAAATCCCGGTGACGAGATCATCATCACGGTGATGGAACACCACGCCAATATTGTGCCGTGGCAGATGCTCCGCGACGAAAAAGGTCTGACCCTTAAAATCGTGCCGATTGATGACGACGGGCACTTTTTGATGGACGACTTCGAAGCGCTGCTGTCGGACAAGACCAAGATCGTCGCCGTGCCGCATATCTCCAACGTGTTGGGGACGGTGTTGCCGGTCAAAGAAATTATCCGCAAGGCCCATGCCGCCGGCGCGAAAGTGCTGATCGACGGCTGCCAAGCCGTGCCACACACCCGCGTCGACGTGCAGGACTTGGGCGCAGACTTTTACGTGTTCTCGGCGCACAAGCTGTATGGTCCGACCGGCATTGGCGTGCTTTGGGCGCCGGAAGATTTATTGAATGCGATGCCGCCCTATCAAGGCGGTGGCGACATGATTGACCGGGTCACGTTTGAAAAGACCACGTATCAAGACGCGCCGCATCGCTTTGAAGCTGGCACGCCGGCGATCATCGAAGCGATTGGTTTCGGCGCTGCGATTGATTACGTGGACAGTGTTGGCCTCGACAACATCGCCGCGCACGAAGTCGGCTTGCTGCATTACGCGACCGAGCGGTTATCGCAGATCGACGGCCTGCACATCATCGGCAATGCCGACGACAAAGCGTCCATCGTGTCGTTCGTGATGGATGATGCACATATCTCCGACATCGGCACGCTGATTGATCGCATGGGCGTCGCGGTGCGCGTCGGCCACCATTGTGCACAACCGTTGATGGACCGCTACGGCATTCCCGGCACGGCACGGGCATCGTTCGGCATGTACAACACCAAATCTGAGATCGACGCGCTGTATGACGCGTTGCTCGTCGTCAAAGAAATGTTTTCGTGATGTTTGGCTTATTCAAGAAAAAGGACAGCACTGTGACCGATAATTCTGACGACAAAGCCAAAGCACCCGAGCGGGATACGATGACGCCGGTGCCGCGTGAAAAGCCTGCCGCCCCGACGGGACATGTGTCGGCACCGGTGATGGACGAATTCGTCCAGCCGCCCAGCATGATCACCCAGGGCCAGGGTAGTGGCATCCCGAGCGGCATTCCGGGCTTTGATTACAACCCTGTCGACACCGACGAAGAGTTCAAGGCGAACGGCGGTAAACCGCTCGCCGAGGGTGCGACGCCGGCCAGCAAAGACGACGTCTTGGCGGCGTTGCAGACGGTGTACGATCCGGAAATTCCGGTGAACATTTATGATCTCGGTCTGATCTATACCTGCGAGATCGCCGACAACGGTAACGTCGATGTTGAAATGACCCTGACGGCACCCGGTTGCCCCGTCGCCGGCACCATGCCTGGCATGGTGGTTGAGGCCGTCGAGAAGGTCGAAGGCGTGGGCGAGATCGAAGTGAAACTGGTTTGGGAGCCCGGCTGGCATCCCGGCCTGATGTCCGAAGACGCCAAAATCGCTTTGGATATGGGATAAGGATTGGCTATCGGTGGGCGGGGAGGTCTCGGGTCGCGCTTCGCTCGCCCAGGATGACGAATAATAACCATCGTCATTCCGGGAAGCCCATAGGGCTTATCCGGGAACCTTCCCGCCACCCCTGACTTGATCCGGGCACGCAGACAGCATATCTAAGTCTTAGACATTTTGGAGAGACGACGATGACCGAACCTCAGAAGCAACTGATCTCGCTGACCGATGCCGCCGCCGAACACGTGCGCACGTTGATGGGCAGTGCCGATGTGCCGGTCGCGGGTCTGCGCGTCAGTGTCTCGACCAAGGGCTGCTCGGGCCTGACGTACGTGTTTGAGTACGCCGAAGAAAAGCGCCCGTTCGAAGAAGAAGTCGAACATGGCGGCGCGCGGGTGTTTATCGATCCGATGGCGACCATGTTCCTGACGGGTGCCGAGATGGACTACGAAGACGGTAAATTGCGGTCCGGCTTCACGTTCTCCAACCCCAACGAAAAAAGCCGTTGCGGGTGCGGCGAAAGTTTCTCGGTCTGATCTGTTGAGCAGCTACAAAGTCATTTTCGTCCATACCGATGGACGCGAGCAGGTGTGCGACGCTCCCGAAGGTCTGTCGCTGCTCGAAGTCGCCCATAAAAATATGATCGACATCGAAGGGGCCTGCGAAGGCTCGATGGCGTGTTCGACCTGTCATGTGATCATCGATCCGGATTGGTACGATAAACTCGAGCCCGCCGTCGAAGAAGAGGAAGACATGCTCGACCTCACGTTCGGCCTAAAACGCACGTCACGGCTCGGTTGCCAAATCCGCATGACTGCCGATCTAGATGGTCTGCGTGTTCAACTTCCCAAGGAACATCGCAACTTGATGTGAGTGGATAGGCATTTTTCTGCCCCATGCGTCATCCTGAACTTGATTCAGGATTCTCTTGCGAGGCCTCTCGACGTTACTTGATCAGCGCGGCGGCGTCTCGCTGAGGCGCCCGCTGCAGATCACCGGCGGGCCGCCCTCTTTGCCGATCAGCGTGATTTTAAAATGCGTCGACTCCGCCAGGCGCTCTCCCATGGCGAGCGCGGAGTCGCGGTTTTCGGCGGGCTCGCGGGTGAACATTCTACCTAGCCGCAGGATCACCCGTTGCTGTTCACTGACCTGCCCGCTGTATGATGTCAGGCCGACGTTAAATACCTCTTTGATCGCCAGCGCGCGGCGTTCTTGGCAGGTCGCCATGCCGAGCACTGGTGCGCTGCTGCGGATGATAAAGCCGATGTCAATTTCACGCTTGTCGGAATCGAACTCTACCGAACTTTGCGGCACCGGGTCCGACGAGAGGACGATTTTGCGCGCGGCTTGAAGTACGGTCGTCCGTAGCCGCTTGATGCCGAAATCAAACATCGTCACCGGCTCGTTCTGCAGCCGGTCAAAGACATCAGCCGCCATCGCCGGTGGAGCGCCGAATAGGCCGAAGAAAAGCAAGACGACAAAACCGTAGGCGCGCATGAGGGTGTCTCTTTATAATTGCTCCTCGTCATTCCCGCCTTCGCGGGAATGACGGAGTGGGCGTTGGAGTTTATCCGGCTTCGAAAAATACCGCCAGACCGACAACGACGAGCATAGAAATCGCCATCGCGATATTGATCGCGCGCTGTTGCCGTGCACTGAGCGGCAGCTTTTTCAACGACGCGCCGAGGCCCAGCCACAAAAAGTGGATCGGGAACGACATTGCCGAGAACACGCAGAGCTTGATGGCGAACTCGATTGACGCACTTTCGGGATAGAATTTAAAACCACCGATCACGGCGGTCATCACCGCATAAGCCTTGGGGTTGATCAGCGATAAGGTGACGCCGTTCCAAAAGCCCAGCGGTTTGGCGGTTTCGATCAACGCCACACGTCCGCCCGATGTTGCGATGCGGAATGCCAGATACAGCAAGTAGCCGAGTGACGCCGCCAGCAAGACTTCGCGCACATATGGGACCGAGAACACCAGCGCGGCGAGGCCGCTCGCCACCATACCCATGACGATGAGTGAGCCCAGCACGACACCAATCAGATATGGCGCGCCCGCGCGAAAACCATACGCAGCCCCGTTGCCGGCGACACTGAGCACGCCCGGCCCAGGCGTGATCAGCAAAAAGAAAACAGCCGCGATGAATGTGCCCACGCGTTAGGCCAGCTGCACCAGTTGCTTGCCGACGTTGGCACCTTGCAACATGCCGATAAACGCCGAGGGCGCGGCATCGATCCCGTCGGCGATGGTTTCCCGGTACGTCAGTTTGCCGCTTTGGATAAGATCGATCAGCTCGGCGCGGGCTTCGTCCCAATGGTCTTTGTATTGGGTCTGCACGAAGCCTTCGATGCGTAGCGACTTGTCGAAGATCTTGCCCATATTAGCGACCTTGGGCGCTTCGCCTTCGACGTTGTAGGCCGCCAGCACGCCGCACAGCGGAATTCGTCCGCCTTTGTTCATGTTGGCCAGCGCCGCCGACAGCACGTCGCCGCCGACGTTGTCGAAATATAGATCAATGCCTTCAGGCGCGGCGGCTTTGATTTGCCCGGTCAAGTCGGATGCTTTGTAGTCGACGCACGCATCAAAGCCGAACACATCGGTGACGATCTTGCATTTCGCGGGTCCACCGGCGATGCCGATAACTTTACAGCCGCTGGCCTTAGCGATCTGGCCTGCTGCGCTGCCGACGGCGCCTGCGGCGGCTGAGATCAGCACGGTATCGCTGGGCTTCATCTGCCCAGTCACCTTGAGCCCGACCCACGCCGTGACCCCGGTCGAGCCCGCAGCGCCCATATAGGCGCTGAGCGGGATTTTGCTGTCGCGTGGGATGGTGAAATCCAGGTTGCTGCCGTCCGAGATCGCGTGCGTCTGCCAGCCGAGCCGGCCGACGCAATACGTGCCGACTGGATAGTCGGGATTCTTGCTCTCGATCACTTCGCCTAAGATACGGCCAACCATTAGGTCGCCTGGCTTTAAGTCGCCCCCGGAATATGTCCAGCCGCCGCCCATCAGCATGCGCTGGTACGGGTCTAGCGATAGATACAGGTTGCGAAGCAGAAACTGACCCTCGCCAATGCTGGGCATCGGCGCGCGCTTGATCTCGAAGTTGTCCTCGGTCGGTAGGCCTTCGGGGGCACTTTTGAACAGGACTTGGATGTTGTCTTCAATCGTTTCGGACATGTTTCTGCCTCTCGTTTTATTCGGGTGCTCGGTTTATGTTGTCTTTGTAAGGGCGATATACAACAGAATAACCCTTTAGGGGAGGGCACATGGACCAAGCACTGAGAAATACATTGGCCGGGGTTGCGACGGCGACGCTGACCACTGTGATGCTGAAGCGCGGGCTTCGAACCACTTGGCTGGCCGGGACCAAACCCTATGCAGCGGCGGAGACACGGATTGTCGGACCGGCGTTCACGATGCGCTACATTCCGGCCCGTGAAGATTTAGCGACACCGGCGGCGTGGACCTCGCCGACGTCGACTCGGGCGGCCATCGAAGAAATGCCGGCAGGCTGCGTCTGTGTGATTGATGCACGCGGCATCGACACCGCAGGTGTCGCCGGGGATATTTTGGTCGGACGGATGCGGATGCGCGGTGTCGCCGGCTTAGTGACCGACGGCGTGATGCGGGATTTCGACGGTGTGAAAGCAACTGGGATGCCGATTTGGTGCGCCGGTACGGCCGCGCCTGCGGCGATCCATGCAATGGCCTTTGTCGGTTGGCAAGAACCGATCGGCTGCGGCGGGACAGCGGTTTTCCCTGGTGATATTATTGTCGCTGATGCTGATGGGGCCGTGGTGGTGCCGCAAGATATTGCCGAAGACGTCGCTAAGACGGCGGTCGAGCAGGAAAAATTAGAAGCTTGGATCGTCGGTGAGATCGAAAAAGGTCGCGCGCTGCCGGGCCTTTATCCACCCAACGAAGAAACCTTGGCCCGCTATCATGCAGAAACAGGAAATAAGGATCGATAATTATGGATGACGCCACGAAAATCTCATTTCCGGCGCCCTATACCGGCCCCAATGTGACCGGCGGTTTGGCCGAGATTTTTATCCAAGACGGTTTTGCCAACGATGACCCCAGGCTTTGGGTGCCGTTGTCGCCCGGGCGCTGGTCCAGGCCATTGTGTCTGAACGTCAGCCAAGGCTATTGGGTGCATCTGACCAAAGTCCAGGGTGGTGGGTTCCTGTCGCGCCATCGCCATCCGGCGCCGGTGCACGGGTTTGTCATCAAGGGCACGTGGCGCTACCTTGAGCATGACTGGGTAGCGGGTCCAGGTTCGTATTTGTTTGAGCCGCCGGGCGAGATTCACACCCTTGTCGTCGACGAAGACTGTGACGAGATGATCACCCTGTTTCACAATACCGGTGCCCTCATCTATTGTGATGAAAACGGCAAGACCACCGGCACCACCGATGTGTTTGATCGCATCGACGCCTGCCGGTCACATTTTGAGAACGTCGGCCTGGGGGCTGATTACGTCAAAAACTTTATCCGCTAAGGAGACGCGCTTTGTTGAGTAAAAAGGTTCTGTTGATCGCGGCTGTGGTCTTGGTCATCGTGTTGTTAGGCTATCAATACACGGTGCAACAAAACTCGGCCGGGCCTATTCGCCTGACCCCGGATGACGCTGCTATCGTCGCCCAAGGACAGAAAATATATGCCGCCGAGTGCGCGGCGTGCCATGGCGCACAGTTACAAGGCCAGCCGAATTGGAAACAGCGCATGCCGAACGACCGCTTGCCGGCACCGCCACACAACGAAACCGGTCACACCTGGCATCATGCTGACGCAGCATTATTCAATGTCACCAAAAACGGCTTGCAGTCTATCGCAGGCCCCGACTATCAAAGTGACATGCCTGCCTATGGTGACACGCTGACTGATGCCGAGATCATCGCCGTGCTGTCGTACATTAAATCCGAATGGCCCGCAGACGCTCGCGCCACCCACGATGAAATCAACAAGCGCGCAGCGGCACAGTAGTTTTTGCGTGGGGTGGGGAGGTCCCGGGTCGCGCTTCGTGTGCCCGGGATGACGAATATAAAAATACCGTCACCCCGGAATCGCGTCGCGATATCGGGGACCTCCCCGCCACCGCGTTACCCTCAGGTAAACGACTTTTCGCGGACCGTGGCGGCGCGCATGCCGGTCGGGGTTTCGACTTCGACGCGGGTGCCGTCTTTCCAGTGGGTCATGCGAATCATGCCCAGCGCGACGTTGGTTTTGAAATCCGGTGACCATACCGCCGACGAAACCCGTCCGACCCGTTCGCCGTCGGCGAACACCGGCCAAAGCGCCGTGCACGGCGGCACGGCATCACCATCAATGGAAAAATTCCTGATTTGCCGTACCGGGCCCTCGGAAGCGACCCGCAACAATGCATCGCGACCGACGCACCCAATGGCGGTCTGGGTATCGCAAAACCGGCCCAGGCCGCATTCGTGCGGGGTGTTTTCGCGGGTCATGTCATTGCCGTATGACAACAATCGTCCCTCAATCCGCTCGATCAGGTTGGGGCAGCCGGCGCGGACCTGCAGGTCTTCACCGGCCTGCATCAGGCGCTCCCAAAGCGGTCCCGCGATCTCGGCGCCGGTCACGTAAATCTCGAATCCGCCTTGCTTGGAATAGCCGGACCGCGCCACCGGCATTTCGTGACCTTCGAAGCTGAGCATGGAAAAGCGGAAAAACTTGATCGTGCGCACTTGGTCACCAAATACGCGGGCCATCAATTCGTCTGCCTGCGGTCCTTGCACGGCGAGCGGAAAAACGTCGGGCTCGTTGACGTCGACATCCAACCGGAACCCGTACGCCAGGCCTTTGGCCCAGAACAACAAGTCACTGTCGGCGATAGAGATATAAAAACGGTCATCGGAAAATTTCAGCGCCACCGGGTCGTTCATCATGCCGCCGGTCTCGTCGACGATGGGGACGTAATAGCATTGCCCGGGCGTCATGCCGCGTAAGTCACGGGGCGTCAGCATCTGCATCAGCCGGGCCGCATCGGGGCCGCGAATTTCGATCTGTCGCTCGCAGGCGACGTCCCACAGTTGAACGTGGCGTTTGAGGTGGTGATAATCGGCCTCGATACTCTCGAACATCGTCGGCAGCAGCATATGGTTATAGACGGTGTAACCTTTGACGCCGGCGTCGCGGTTCATCGGCGTAAAAGGGGTTTCCCGCGTCCGCCGAGAAATCGAGAGAATCGGTGCGTTCATGGCGTCTCCTGACCAACGTGTGCGTATCTCAACGCAGCTAAAAAGAAAATGTAAGCGCTATCATTTAAGCGCGCTATGCTGCCTCAGTTTTGCGTATTTTCAAAACGAATTCTTGCACGCGGCTTTAAGCAACGTGACATCTTGTGTCAGAGACGTTTTCTTGTCATGAGTTGAGCGCAATTCGTGGTTCCTGAAAAATGCGCTTGTTGGCATGTGGCGATGTTGTACGGGGACGAAAGCAGTAAGGGTGGGGGCGCCGTCATGACCGACATTAAAATCGCAAAAAATTTACTCAGAGTTGAGCCGTCTGCGAGTTCTATTGCCTCTCAGCGCGCGCGTACCTTGAAAGCCGAAGGCCGTGATATTATTGCACTGTCGGCGGGCGAGCCTGATTTTGCGACACCGGAGCATGTCATTGAAGCCGCCTTTGACGCTGCGCGGCGTGGCGAGACCCGTTATACAAATGCTGCGGGCACCCCGGCCTTGAAGGCGGCCGTGATCGAAAAGTTCAAGCGTGAAAACGATTTGGATTTTGCCGACGATGAGGTGATGACCGGCAACGGTGGCAAGCAAATCCTCTATAACGCGATGCTGTCGACGATTGAAGAGGGCGACGAGGCGATTATCCCGGCGCCGTACTGGATTGCCTATGTTGATTTGGTGATGCTGGCGGGCGGTACGCCGGTGATCGTGAAGTGCCCGGTCGAAAATGATTTTAAGCTGACGGCAGACGCGCTTGAGGCGGCGATCACGCCCCGCACGCGCTGGCTTATTATCAACTCACCATCGAATCCGAGCGGCGCCGTGTATTCGGCCCAGGAATTGCGCGAGATCGCCGATGTTTTGGTGCGTCATCCGCATGTCGCGGTGCTGTCGGATGATATGTACGAACACATTTTGTATGATGGTGCGACGTTCGCCACCATCGCCAAGGTGGCGCCTGAACTGAAAGACCGGACGATCACCGTGAACGGGGTTTCCAAGGTGTATGCGATGACCGGGTGGCGGATCGGCTATTGCGGCGGCCCGGCACCGCTGATCAAGCAGATGGTCAAGTTGCAGCAGCAAACCACCGGCAGCACATGCTCGGTCGCACAGGCTGCGGCGGTCGCGGCCATCACCGGCCCGCAGGATTTCGTCAAGCCGCGCACCGAGAGCTTTCGCGAACGCCGCGACTTGGTGGTGTCGATGATCAACCAGGCGCACGGGCTGTCGTGCCCGGTACCGGCGGGGGCGTTTTATGTGTTCCCGAGCTGTGCTGATCTGATCGGCAAGAAGACACCCGACGGCAAAGTCATCGAAAACGACACCGACTTGGTGATGTATTTCTTGGAAAGTGAAGGCGTGGCCGTGGTGCAGGGGGCTGCGTATGGCTTATCACCGTTCTTTCGGATTTCCTTCGCGGCTTCCGAAGACGACCTCATCCAAGCGTGCGAGCGCATCCAACGCGCGTGTGCCGAATTGCGCTAGCTTTTATTGCCTGCGAATTTAAGGAAGTCGCGAGTATCGCATTTTCCGTGGGCGCAACGAAGCTGGCGTCAATCAGCTTTCATATACGCCGACAAGTACGTCTTAAAATGCTCACGCTGGTCAGTGGTTGCGAAGACGACTTTGACCTCTTTGACATAAAGGTCGTCGGACATCGACTCGATCATGAAGTGATGGGTGTCTGGAAATTTATCACTCAGCCAATCTTCGATAGGGCCGACCGGTTTGCTGGTTTTGAATTTCAGGCCGACCAATAGGCCGCGCCGGTCGGTTTCTTGGCGGCGTTCTTTACCCGCATATGTGGGGTCGTCGCCGCGGCGGCGATCACCGCTACGCGGTTCTGCTTTTGTAGGAACATCTTTCTTGCCGAGGTTAAAAAGCTTCATCGGTATGCTCGTTTTTTATTTAATACGACGTCGCAATGACGCATCAACAGATCGTGCTCGATTATGCACGTAAATGTGCGCTTTGTCAGATTTACGTGTGTGTGCCTTTAGGGGTGAGCAGATCGATGATCAATGCGGTGAGCGCGGCGACCGCACCGATTTGAAAAAGCACATCGTAGCGCCCTGTGGTCTCGAATATATATGAAAACGCATATGCGGCGATGGCTTGTCCGATGGAAAAGGCAACGGTCGCATAGCTCCATGCGGCCCGCTGCAGGGTGCTGTCGCCATGGGATAGCTGCTGTGCGCGACCGACCACCAACGGCACGATACCGGGCACGGCGGCACCCACAAGGATGCTCGAGGCATATAAAAACCACGTCGCGTCACCGGCGACGGCAAGGGCGACGGCAACGGCTTGGACAGCGAGTGCGAGTCTGAGTGCGGTCTTGAAGCCGACCGTGTCGGCGAGCCGCCCCGTTGCGATCGGGCCGAACAGCGCGCCGGCACCGAACGCAACCCAAAGGGCGGCGCCGGCATCAATCCCTTGGCCGAGGCCCCGTGCCACATAGTCGACCAAGAATACCATGTGCGCGACGAGGCCGACCGCGCACAGCCCATATACCGCGTACAGGCTCAGCAAAACCGGCGTGAAGGCGGCATGCGCGGTGGTTGGTTTTGACGTCGAGGCGGCCATCGGGCGCGGTGCGTCTGCTGGCCACGCCCGCCACGTCGCCACGGTCGCGATCAGCGATAAGATCGCCAGTGCTGCCCATGTCTCTGCCAGGCCGATGCGGATCAGCGCCGGCACCAACGTACCGCTGGCGGTGATGCCGAGCCCGACGCCGGTAAAGATGATGCCGCCGGCAAGACCTCGCCGCGCCGGTGGCACCCCCGGCAAAATGTGCGACGCCGCCAACACCATCAACGCTCCCCCCGCCGCCCCGGCGATGAATCGCCACACGAAGTACCATAAAAACGCTAAAGGAAAGATGCATCCTGCGAACGAAATCGCCGCGCTCAGCATCATCAACTGCAACGTTCGTCGGGTGCCAAACGCGTTTGCGATGGCACGCGCCGTGATCGCCCCGGCGAGGTAGCCGGCTAAGTTGGCAGCGCCCAAATAGATCGCATCGGTCTCGGCAAACCATCCGGCTTCAATCAGCGCCGGCAGCAATGGTGTGTAGGCAAAGCGTCCGAGTCCGATACTGACCAGCACGGCGGCCAGCCCGGCCAACGCACTGCCGATCCAGGGAGGTGAGGTCGTCAAAGGTGAGCTGGGGGTGTTCATTAGCGCAGCTTACGGGGGCGAGGCGAGCAAGTCGACGCATCAAGCAGCGCGCCTTTACTGGTTCCCTATCGTCACATTATGGTGTCCCGGTAAAATATGCATATCAGAGCATATTTATGCAAAGTAAGGGGCTTTCATGTTTCAACTCAACACGACCCTCGCAAGGGACAGTCATCCGATTGTCGAGGATGCAGATCTTTTGATCCGCTTGATCGATGATGCCCGATTCGCGTGGGTGTTGGTGGTGCCGAAGGTGGCGGGGCTGACGGAACTTCACGATTTGGATAACGCGCTGTTCGATAAAACGTTTCGTGTCGTCAGGCGGCTGGGGCGCGTCCTCAAAGCCGAGTTTGCGGCGGAGAAAATCAACACTGCCGCCATCGGTAATATGGTCTCGCAACTGCACGTGCACGTCGTCGCCCGACATAAGAAGGATGCCGCGTGGCCGGGGCCGGTGTGGGGTGCAGGGGCCATGGTGTCGCTCAGCGATCCCGAGAAAACCAAGAGAATTCAATTAATTAAGGATGGTCTCAGGTTGGATTAGCGGGCAGCTTTACGGACACCCGTAGCCCGCCTTCAGGTCTGTTTTCCAAACTGATACTGCCGCCGTGATGGTGGACGATGTCACGCGCAATGGCCATGCCGAGCCCGATGCCGCCGGTCTCGGCGCTGCGCGACCCTTCAAGCCGCACGAACGGCTCAAACACCCGTTCGCGTTCTTCTGCGGCAATGCCGGGACCATCGTCGTCGATATCGATGCGAATGCCGGCACCGGGTGTGCCCGAGAGCGCCACCCGTGCGCAGTCGCCGTAGCGGACCGCGTTTTCGATCAAGTTTCTGAGCGCGCGGGTTAGCGCGCCGGGACGGCAGCGATAGACAACGCGCTGTGGCGCGTCCAACGTCACATTTTGCCCCATGTCGGCCAGGTCGTCGGTGACGCTGTTCAAGAGCGCTGCAATATCGGTTGCGCGGGTCTCTTCATCCGCGGACTCGGCGCGGACGAAGGCGAGGGTCGCCTCGGTCATTTTTTGCATTTCTTCGAGCGTCGCGATCATCCGCTCTCGGGTCTCGTCATCTTCGATCATCTCGGCGCGCAGCCTGAGCGATGTGATCGGTGTACGCAGGTCGTGGCTGATGGCGGCCAACATCCGGGTGCGGTCGGCAACGAACTTGCGCAGTCGGTCCTGCATTTCGTTGAAGGCGTGGATGGCATCGCGCACATCTTCCGGCCCTTCTTCTTTGAGCGCGTCCACCCGTTCACCGCGCCCCAGTTTTTCGGCGGCCGCCGATAGCCTGCTGAGCGGTCGCGTGATACGGCTAAGGGCGAAGGCGACGATGACGCTGATCGCAATCGCGGCGACAAAAAACGTGATCCAGCTTTCAGACCCCAACAATCTGCGCGGCGGGCGGGCGTGGACGGCGGCGTTCAGCCACTGCCCTTCGGCGAGGCGCACCGAGATGATGATTCCGGCCTCGGGCGCCATCGGCGGCGCGCTGGCCATGCCTTTGAGCAACTTCGAGCCTCCGTGATGGTCACCTTTGTAGCTATCTTCCTGCTCGTCGTCATGATGATCGCGGCGCATGTGCACGCGGACACCATCACCCAAGGTCTCGCCGAGTTCACCAGCGATGCGGTCGGCCAGTTCGTGGGCGCGATGTCGGTCATCATCTTCATATTTTCCACGCGGCGCATCGAATGGACCGACGGCAGCCACGCGCGACGGCCAGAATGCCGCGCGTCGAGACGAGACCGCATCGGCAATGCCGGGCCGAAGCCCTTCGGGGGTGTCCCGCATCAGTTGGATGATCGGCGAAATACGCTCGGCCATGAAGCGCAGCTCGGCGCCGCGGAAGAAGGACTGGGTTTCGCCACGGATGATCAAGGCGCTGACGATTTGCGCGCTCAACAGCGCAATCAACAACAAGACGATGGTTTGGCCCAGCAAGCGCCTCGGCCACAGTTTCCGCAGAAAGGCAGAGGTGCGGCTCATATGGTTTTCACGTCGGCTTCGAATTTGTAGCCGCCGCCCCACACGGTTTGCAGGATCTTCGGATTTTTCGGATCGACCTCAATCTTTTTGCGGAGCCGGCTGACTTGGTTGTCGATGCTGCGATCAAACGGGGCCGCTTCCCGGCCTGCGGTCAAATCGAGCAATTGATCCCGGCTCAACACCATCCCCGGGCGCTGCACCAACACGTTCAGCAGTTTGAATTCTGCAGTCGATAGCGGCACCGTGACATCGTCGTCTGCGATCAATTCGCGGCGCCGGAGATCGAAGGTCCAGCGGTCAAAGCTGAGGCGCTCCGCATCATGTTTTTCTTTCGGGCGTGGCATGGATTGCGCACGACGCAACACCGCCTTAATGCGAGCGAGCAATTCGCGGGGGTTAAACGGCTTGGTGACATAGTCGTCTGCGCCGACTTCGAGGCCGACGATCCGGTCTGTGTCCTCGGCCATGGCGGTCAGCAAAATTACCGGCAGCTCAGTACTCTCGCGCAAAAATCTGCACAGCGACAAGCCGTCTTCGCCCGGCATCATGACGTCGAGTACGACGAGGTCGGGTGCTGACGTCTTTAGGCTTTCGCGCATCGCATGGCCGCCGTCGGCGGTGGACGCGCGCATCCCGTTCTTGCTCAGGTACTTGGCCAGCGGCACGCGGATATCGGCGTGATCATCAACAATCAAAATGTGGGGCAAGGTGCTCATACCCCCAGGTTATAGACCTGATGGCGGGGCGTCGCGTAGGGAAAATTGTATCCGTCTGTCGCAGGCGGGGCTGCTGCGACAAAAGGTGACGAAAAGACCGGTCGACGGGCACACTTTTGCGACAAGTGGTGCCTATTATTCTCGCATCGAACGACCTGAAACTCCAACACATGAGGATAATGATGAAACATCGTACAAAATTATTAAGCACATTCGGTATCGTCGCGGCACTTGGCATCGGTGGATTCGCTGTGGTCTCACACGCGGACAGTGACTCCTATGAACGCGGTCGTCACGGTTCGGGATATAGTAATGACCATGAAGGTTACGGTAAATCCGGCGGCAAGCACGCCAAATCCGCGATGCGGATGCTCGAGCGCTACGACGTCAACGAAGACGGCGCGTTGGGTCTCGATGAGATCCGAGGCGAGCGTGAGCGCTCCTTTAAGGCCGCTGACGCTGACGCTGACGGCGCGCTGACGTTGCAGGAATACGAAGGGCTTTGGATGCAGACCATGCGTCCACGTATGGTGAAAAGCTTTCAAAAGCACGATGATGATGGCGATGGCCGGATCACCAGCGACGACTATTCCAACCGCTTTTATCGCATGATGACGTGGATGGATCAGAACGAAGACGGCCAAATCGATGCCAAAGACATGCGCAGCAACATGCGCCGTCATCACGAATAACACTAAGCCCTAAAAATAGAGCGTCCTAAGTGCAGACACGGCGGCTCCAAACCCTATTAACCGGGTTTGGGGCCGTCTTTTGGCAGGCGTAGTGACAAAATGTGACGACGTGGCCCGTCTTGTTGGATCAGGATGTCGCCACCGTGGGCTTCGGCAATGGCACGGATCAGCGGCATGCTTTTGGCGAGATTGGTGCCGTCGGGTGTGCCGATCGGTGCGTTAGGATCGCTCGGAGGTGGTTTCGTGGAAGATTCCGGAGAGATGATTCTCAGCACCAGCATACCACGTTGATCGATTCCGGTTTCGATGTCGATGGTTTGTCCGCGCCCCGTGGACGCGATGGTGGCATCCACCAATTTGCGAATCGCCTGCGTCATGCGTTCGCTGTCGGCGAGCGTTCGAACCTTTGTTGAGCCCCACTTGCGGCGTAAAATTACGCCTTTGCGCTGTGCAACGCCGGCCGCAGCACGGCAGGCGGAATCGACGATTTCTTCGAGATCAATGTAGACCAGCAGGCCAAGTGGGATGCCGACACCATGATCGGCGAGGGTGGTATCGACGGTATCGTTCAGCGATACTAAAAGTTGCAACGCAGCCCGGCGGATATCGCGGGCGTACTCGGCATATCCGTTCGGTTGAACGGGGCCCAGGGTTTCTTCGGCAATCATCTCGGAAAAACCGACGATGGCGGTCAGCGGGGTGCGTAATTCGTGACTAAGGCGGTTCAAAAGATCGATCAGTGGTTCGGTGCTGACGCTCTCAGTCGATGTCGGGGGGTCGGAAGCTTGCGGGCGAACCTCAAAGGGCTGGCCGAGCCGGGCGCCGCATTCTGCGACGAAGTATTCCAAAAGCTCAGCCACGCGCTTAGAGATGTCGATGCGTCGACGGCGACCATCCATCTGGTCGCGCACTTTGCGGACCGCGCCGCGACGCTCAAGCTCGGCTAAGCCGGTGATCGCCGTTCCCTTGGAGAGATTGGTCGATAAATAAATGTCGGTGACGCTGGGGACCATTTCCTGCAGATGGCACTGCATCAGATAGAACAGAATGTCCCAAGTAGAACGATTGAACGCATCTGGTTGATCTTTGATGTCCAGAAGGTCGCTTAATCGGTCCGAAATATCTCGGTGCCGATACAGTTCATATTTTAAGACATGGCCGACCACGCGCTTACGTTCGTTCATGTCCGTAATCATTGGAAGCTGCGGTTTATTTGATTGCAAAACGTTCATGAGTCCCTCCAGGGTAACTCAAGAAGCGTACAATCATTCCTCCCGACTGTAAATAGGATTAATCAATAATCCTATTGAGTTTCGTCACCACGAAGCCCCAAGTGCATCATCCAGCCCACAATCAGACCTTTTACACGCGGCAAAAGCCACATGGTTATCAAAAGTGTGGCCGGAAGCCAAACCGCCAATTGCACTATAGTTGATGGGTGCAGGATCTTTTCCGTGAGTAAAATCAGCGGCACAACGATGTGCCCGACGATGATCATCGTTAAATACGGCGGAAAATCATCGGCCCGGATGTGTCCGAGTTCCTGGCCGCAGGCGCTGCACGATGCATTGAGTTTCAAAAACCCATTGAATAAATTGGCTTCGCCGCACCTGGGGCAGGTACGCCGAAAGCCCCTTGCCAGCAGCGTCATAAAGCCGGGCAGTGGCGTTTGGATGGGATGTGTAAGCGTTTCATTCATGGGGTGTTTTACGCCGTCGTTCGTCGAATGACAATGTCGTCCCTCTCCCCATTTATGGGTGAGTGGGTGGGTGAGCGGCTGTAAGGCTGATGCCTCGACGGCGACGGATGTGCAGGCTACGGTGTTGAAAGAGAATAATTTTGAGGCGCGATATCGATATGCCGTATCTACCGATTTATGACATCATGGCGCTTGGTTTGTTTTTTATCGGCTGGGCCGGGTACTCGGCCTATGCGGATAGTGTCGCACGGGCCCGGCGGCCGGTTGCTGTGGTCATGAACGATTATCGGTTGCGCTGGATGGAGCGTATGCTGGAGCGCGAAAACCGCATGCCGGACGTTAATATTTCGGTGTCGTTTGTGCGCACGTCGATGATGTTCGCCTCGACGTCGATTTTGTTGCTGGCAGGCTCGTTGGCGATGTTGGGGCAGATCGAAGCGGTACGCGAGATCATCGGCGGCTTAGCCTATGCGCGCCCGGCATCGCGAATTTTGATGGAAATTCAGTTGTTTACCCTGACCGCGATCTTTGTGTACGCATTTTTCAAGTTCGTTTGGGCGGTTCGGCTTTTCAATAACTTGCTGATATTGCTGGGCGCAGCCCCGCAACCTGTGGACTGCGACGAGGCTATCAAGCGGGAATACCCGAAATACATGGCGCGCTTTGCCGAGCGGGCATCGAATAATTTTAATCGCGGCACCCGGGCGTATACGTTCGGGCTCGGGGTGTTGCCGTGGTTTTTGCACCCGGCGTTGCTGGTGATCTCGACGCTGGTGGTGATTGCCGTGTTATATCGGCGTGATTTCCGCTCGGTGTCCTTGGAGGTGTTGGAAGATTTGCGTCGCCATCACTAAAGATGTGACGGCAAAACATCGCCGCACCCCTTGTGATCGGGACTGATAGGCGTATATTCCGCGCCATGAATGAAATGCGCCCCTTTGATCTGAGCCTTGCCAAGCCCGTGGCCGACACGCGTGTCGTCGTTGCCATGTCGGGCGGTGTCGACAGTGCGACCACGGCCGCGCTGATGGTCGAGGCCGGTTATGACGTGGTCGGCGTTACGCTGCAGCTTTATGATCACGGAGAAGCGGTGCAGAAAAAAGGTGCCTGCTGCGCCGGCCAGGATATCTATGATGCCAAGCGCGTCGCCGATCGGCTCGGCATTCCACACTATGTGCTGGATTACGAAAATCGCTTCCGCGAGCAAGTGATGGAAGATTTTGCCGACACTTATTTGCGCGGTGAGACGCCGATTCCATGCGTGCGCTGTAATCAGACCGTGAAGTTCAAAGACCTGCTCGGCACCGCCAAGGATTTGGGTGCTGATGCCATGGTCACCGGACATTATGTGCGCAGGCTGGCGGGCGCCGAAGGCGGTGAGTTACACCGCGCCGTCGACCTCAGCAAAGATCAAAGTTATTTCTTGTTTGCCACCACGCGCGGCCAATTGGATTTCTTGCGTTTCCCGCTGGGGGGGCTGGATAAGGCCGAAACTCGGCGTCACGCAGAACGGTTCGCGCTGCCGGTCGCCGACAAGCCGGAAAGCCAAGACATTTGCTTCGTCCCGAACGGTTCTTATGCGCGAGTCGTCGAACGCATGCGCCCGGGTGCGCTCGATCCCGGCCAAATTGTCGATTTGGACGGCAACGTGCTCGGCCACCATGACGGCATCATCAATTTCACCGTCGGCCAGCGCCGTGGCCTTGGTGTGGCGGCAGGTGAGCCTTTGTACGTCGTGCGCATCGAGCCCGAGACCAGCCGCGTCGTGATCGGTACCAAAGACGCATTGCTGGTCCCCGACATCGGTGTCGGCGAATTGAACTGGCTGGACCATATGCCGCTGACCGACCAGCCCCGGCGTGCACAGGTTAAAGTCCGTTCAACCACCGAACCGGTATGGGCTGACATCACTGTATCAGATGCCGGTGCCCACGTGCGCTTCGTCGACCCGCAAGCCGGCGTCGCGCCGGGCCAAGCCTGCGTCATCTACGACGGCTCCAAGGTCTTGGGCGGCGGCTGGATTTTGCGGCACTAAAGCGTAGCCATTTCCTTTTTTCCCCGTCATTCCCGCGAAGGCGGGAATGACGGGTTGTTGGGTAATGGCGGGTTGTGAGAGCATGGTGGTTTTAAAAAATGCCGTCACCCCCGCGACGGCGGGGGTCCATGGCGGGATGGATTTCCGCCTGCGCCGGAATGACGGGGTGAGGCTAGCTGGTTTGGGGTGATTCCAACGTTGAGAGCTTTTCCGCGGCCAACCTGGCTTCTTGTTGGCGGGCCCACATGTCGGCGTAGACGCCGTCTTTGGCGAGCAGGCTCGTGTGTGTGCCGCGTTCGACGATTTCACCGGCCAGCAGCACCAAAATTTCGTCGGCATCAATTACGGTCGAGAGCCGGTGCGCGATGGTCAAGGTGGTGCGGTTTTTAGAGACGTCGCGGAACGAGGTCAGAATGTCTTGCTCGGTGCGACTGTCGAGCGCTGAGGTCGCTTCGTCGAACATCAAAATTCGGGGGTCCTTGAGGATCGTGCGGGCAATCGCAACGCGTTGCTTTTCGCCGCCGGACAGCTTCAGGCCGCGTTCGCCGACTTTGGATTGATAGCCGTCGGGTAGGCTCATCACGAAATCATGGATGCGCGCCAGCTTGGCGGCGGCTTCGACGTCGGCGGGGCTTGCCTTTGGATTACCGTAGGCGATGTTGTAATAAACGGTGTCGTTAAACAAAACCGTGTCCTGTGGCACGATGCCGATGGCGGCGCGCAGGCTGTCTTGGGTCAGCATGGTGATGTCTTGGCCGTCAATCGAGACGGTGCCGGCGCTGACGTCATAAAATCGATAAAGAATTCGCGACAACGTCGACTTGCCAGACCCCGACGGGCCGACGATGGCCACCGAATGACCGGCCGGTACATGGAAATCGATGCCCTTTAAGATCGGCCGGCGGGTATCATAGGCGAATGACACGCCGTCGAAGCGGATCTCGCCCGGGCCGGACTTGAGCGGCGCCGCGCCGGGTTTGTCGGCGATGTCGGGGTTTTCTTCCAACAGTTCGAACATCGCTTCCATGTCGATGAGCGAGCGTTTGATCTCGCGATATACGAAGCCCAGGAAGTTCAATGGCACGAACACTTGGATCAGGTATGAATTCACCAATACGAAGTCGCCGATGGTCATCGAGCCGTCCGCAACCCCTTGGCCGGCTAAGATCATGGCAGCGACCACACCGGCCGAGATCACCACACCTTGGCCGATGTTGAGGACGGCGAGCGAGGTGCCGCTCTGTACGGCGGCGCGCTCGTAAGACTGTAGCGCTTTATCGAAGCGCCCGGCCTCGTGATCTTCGTTGCCGAAGTATTTGACGGTCTCGAAATTGAGCAGGCTGTCGATGGCCTTGGTGCTGGCTTCGTTGTCCATTTCGTTCATGGTGCGGCGGAATTTTAGGCGCCATTCGGTAATGCCGAGCGTCCATAGGATGTAAACGATCAAGATTGCAAATGTTAGCACCGCATAACCGACACCATACAGATACCAAAGGATGCCGCATACCATCGCGACCTCAAGCACGGTCGGCAAGACGTTGAACAGCATGAAACGGAGCAGAAACTCGATGCCCTTGGTGCCGCGCTCAACGGCGCGACTGACTCCGCCGGTTTTGCGTTCCAGGTGAAAACGAAGTGACAAACGGTGCAGGTGGCGGAATGTCCTAAGGCCTGCGAGCCGGATCGCGCGTTGCGCGACACGGGTGAACACGGCGTCGCGCAACTCGCCAAATGCCTGCGCCATGATCCGTGCAAGGCCATAGAAAATCAGCAGCGCGATGGGCACGGCAATGACGGTGCCGGCTGCCGGTCCACCGGTTGTCAGGCTGTCGACAGCTTGTTTGTAGAAGATCGGCACTGCGACGTTGGTGCCTTTGGCCGCGGCCAAAAGTATTAGCGCCGCAACCACGCGGATTCGTAACCCTGTCTCGCCTTCCGGCCAAAGATAGGGGAGCAGGGTCTTAATGGTTTTCCATTCGTTTGTGGGCCCTTTTGGGCCCGGTCCCGGAAGCTGACTGCGCATGGCATTCTTTCATTGCGTGGATAGCTTCCTTTATATAGGTTCCCGCGCCGTCAGGGCCACCAATGGTTTTGATATGGCGATGGTTGTCAGGGTATAATCCCCGCGACTTGGACATGAACGCATTTGTGGGCGAGACAGCAAAGTCAAAAGGTCTTTCAGCATGTCGGGCTACGATTTTGAAACGCTGAAGGTCTTGGTTGTCGATGATAGCCGTCCTATGCGTTCGTTGATCAAAAGCTTTTTGTTTGGGTTCGGTGTCAAGAACGTGATCGAAGCTAATGATGCCGACGAAGGTTTCGTGATTTTTAAAGAATCCGAGCCTGACCTAGTGATCACCGATTGGCGCATGCCGCCGACCGACGGTATCGAATTGGTGCAGCGCATTCGTTTGGACCCCGACAGCCCAAATCCATACTTGCCGATTATCATGCTGACCGGCTTTACCGAGTTGAACCGCGTTAAGCAGGCCCGTGATGCCGGCGTAACGACGTTTCTGGCAAAACCGATCTCGGCGGCGGCATTGTACAAGCGACTGTGCACGGTCACCGATGATCAACGCGCTTTTGTGCGCGTCGGGGAATTTTTTGGTCCAGATCGCCGGGCGAAACGTCGCGCCGAAGCCTATTCGGGGCGTGACCGGCGACAGGGTCTTTAGGCCGCACAATGAATGATCGCCCGAAGCGCCCAACAAAATCAGAGATTCCGAAAATCATCAGGCCACCCCGGTTGATGGCCAATAAGGTCAAGAAATCCGGTGGTCCGAGCGCAGAACAGGCGATTATGCGTGCGCTTAATGCCGCCGACGACCTGATGGACAGCTATCAAGGTTGGGCCGTTGATGACCTGACCAAATTATGGCGTACGTTCCAAGCATCACCTCGTGGCATGCATAGCCCTGAAGACATCGCGCAGATGTTCGAAATCTCCCACGGCATTCGGGGTGAGGGGGGCAGCTTCGGATTCCCACTGATCTCGACGATCTGCGACTCGCTCTGCAAGTTGCTGGAAGCCAAAGAGCGCTTAGCTTTGACCGAGCTTGAAATCGTTAAGGTGCATATTATGGCGATGCGGGCGGTGTTTAATCAGCATCTCAAAGGGCCTCAGCTGAAACTTGAGCGTGAACTCCGCCAGTTGCTGACCTTGCTGCGCGACCGCGCCGGTAAACGCCATTAAGCGAATAAGCACAGCGCGTTAATCGCGACCGTCCATGACAATCGTGAACGGGCCGTCGTTGGTGAGGGTGACGGTCATGTCGGCGGCAAAAATGCCGGTTTCGACGGGCGCGCCTTCGGTGCGAAGGGCAGCGCAAAAATGCTCATAAAGCAGCTTTGCGGCTTCGGGGTCACCGGCCTTGGAGAATCCCGGCCGATTGCCTTTGCGCCAATCGGCGGCCAGCGTAAACTGGCTGACCGCGAGCACGCTGCCGTTGATATCTAAAACCGACAAGTTGGTCTTGCCGTCGGTATCGGCAAATAGTCGCATCTTTGCGATCTTGCGCGCGAAATAATCAGCATCATCTGGGGTGTCGTCGCGTTCCGCACAAAACAGCACCAACAGGCCGGGGCCGATGGCGCCTACGGTGGCGCCGTCAACGCTGACGGTGGCTTCGGTCACCCGTTGGAGAACAGCCTTGATGGGGTCACTCCCACTCAATCGTGCCCGGCGGTTTTGAGGTGACGTCATAGACGACGCGGTTGATGCCTTTGACCTCGTTGACGATCCGGCTGGAAACCCGGCCCAGGAATTCATGATCGAACGGGAAGTAGTCGGCGGTCATGCCGTCGGTGGACGTCACGGCGCGCAGTGCGCAGACGAAATCATAGGTTCGCGCATCGCCCATCACGCCGACGGTTTGCACCGGCAGCAACACGGCGAACGCTTGCCAGATGGTGTCATATAATCCGGCGTTGCGAATTTCTTGCAGATAGATCACGTCGGCGGCGCGCAGGATATCCAGGCGTTCCTTGGTGATCGCGCCGGGTATGCGGATGGCGAGGCCGGGGCCTGGGAACGGATGGCGGCCGACGAAGCTTTCCGGCAGGCCGAGTTCACGGCCCAAGGCGCGGACTTCGTCTTTGAACAGTTCGCGCAGCGGTTCGACCAATTGCATGTTCATGTGCGCCGGCAGACCGCCGACGTTGTGGTGAGACTTGATGGTGACGCTAGGCCCGCCCGTGAACGACACCGACTCGATGACGTCCGGATAAAGTGTGCCTTGCGCCAAAAAGTCTGCGCCGCCGACGTTTTTGGCTTCTTCGTCGAACACATCGATGAACAGCTTGCCGATGGTTTTGCGCTTGGTCTCGGGATCGGTGACACCGTCGAGCGCGCCCAAGAACAACGCTTCGGCGTTCCGGTGCACCAGAGGAATGTTGTAGTGATCGCGGAATAGTTTGACGACTTCGTCGGCTTCGTTGGCGCGCATCAGGCCGTGGTCGACGAACACGCAGGTCAGCTGCTTGCCGATGGCTTCGTGCAGCAACACGGCCACGACCGAACTGTCGACACCGCCGGACAGACCACAGATCACCCGACCGCTGCCGACTTGATCGCGCACTTTCTGGATCGCTTCGTCTTTGAAGGACGCCATGGTCCAATCGCCCTTGGCGCCGCAGATTTGATGCGTGAAGTTCTTTAAAAGCTTGGCGCCGTCGGGTGTGTGCATCACTTCCGGGTGGAACTGCACGCCATAGAACTTGCGCGCTTCATCGGCGATGATGGCGAACGGCGAGCCGTCGGAAGTGCCGACAACGCTGAACCCGTCTGGGATTGCGTCGATTCGGTCGCCGTGGCTCATCCACACTTGGTGCTTTTCGCCGGGCTGCCAGATGCCTTCAAACAGACAACAGTCTTCTTGGATTTCAACAAACGCACGCCCGAATTCCCGGTGCGTCGACGCCTGCACCTGGCCGCCCATCTGCTGCACCATGGTCTGTTCGCCGTAGCAAATGCCGAACACCGGCACGCCAAGCTTGAACACCGCTTCCGGCGCGCGGGGCGTGGTCGCCTCATGCACGCTGGCCGGGCCCCCCGACAGGATCACGCCTTTCGGCGCGTACGCCTTAAGGGTTTCTTCGGTGACGGCATTGAACGGGTGAATTTCACAATAAACGCCGGATTCACGGACCCGGCGCGCAATCAACTGCGTCACTTGGCTGCCGAAATCGACGATCAGAATACGGTCATGATGGGCGGTGATGTCAGTCATGCATTCTGATACTGGATTGTAACGATTTTGGAAAGGGGCAAGGCGGCGTCGCTAAATGCAGCCCGTCCGCTGCTGGCGGCATTGTTTGCGGCAGTCTTTGTTGTCGGGGGTGCAGGCGCTGAGGCAGGTTTTATATTGGATGCCGCAATCAGCCTTTTTCTGGCCGCCGTAGCCGACGCCGGCCCCGCTGGCACCGCTCGCATAGCCGCACTGCACGGCGCAGGATTTCTTCTGATCGGCGCCGTTTTGGTCGATGCAGGCTTTTAGGCACATCGCGGGGTCTTCGGCTTGGGCGTTGGGCGCCAACGACAGCAGCACAACGGCAAAGAGGGCAACAACAAGATAACGCATGGCAACCTCCTGAGATGGGGGCACAGGATAGCATAAATTGCCGCGATAAGGCTCGATTGATCTTCATCAATGCCCCGAATGTCGGAGGCTGCATACTAGGGCATGCTTTGGCAAAGGAGACTCCCATGTTTTTCGGCAATCCTTCAATGTTTACGCGGCTTGTTATCGGCAAGTTGGTTGGTTTCATGCTTGGTATCATCGGCTTCTTTATGCTGCCGTTTTTCTGGCCTGAAGTCGGCATGCATTTGCGGGTCGGTTTTCTGTTCTGGTACGCGACCGTCGGCGCAATGATTGCGGCCTTTGGCGTCGTTACGTGGCATCCGGTGCTGAAAATGCCGTTGCCGTGGTGGTTCAGGGCGCCCCTGATCGGGGCGTGGATGAATCTGTTGCTGATCCTCGTTGCCTGGTCGGAAATGCAGGCGTTGATGAACGCAGTATTCGGGCCGGACGGGATGCTGTCGACGCCCTACTGGGGAGTTTTCGAAGGTGCTGTTGTCGGACTGCTGATCGGATATCTGTGCACGAAGTTCGGCGGCGAAGGCAAGGGCACTGTTGATGCGATGTCTGGGTCTTAACTGCCTACTACCCCGCGACGTCCAGGACCCTACAAACCCGAGACTTCCTAGATCGCGGCGCTTCCAGGAAATCGCTGCGATGTTGAGGCGCATTGGGAATTTTCCCTAGCCATTAATCGTCACCGGCTTCAGCTTTGGTCTCTTCGAGGTACTCTTCGTTATAGAGCTTGGTGTCTTTGTCGACGAATTCCTTCGCCATTTCTTCCATGTCATCCTTGGCGTAATCGCACACCAGGTTGATGATTTTCATTGATTATACAACTCGACAAAATTCATAATTAAATAGAAAATAAATAAATTAATATCGTTTGAATAAAATAGTGAGAGTTAAAATTGATGAATAATGCGAAACCGTCAGTGAGGGCTGATTTGATGCCATATCCTAATGCTTCACATTGTTTGTCGATTATAATTGATGGGGTGTTTCCCGTCTCAGCATCGGAATGGATGACCGAAATAGCAGGGTACGTAAAATTAACTACTAAGGCGGAAGTATTTAATAGTGAGAATAAAGACGATAGCGATGAAAAATTTAAGCTATTTTGCATTCGAAATCACCAGTATTACGAAGATTTGATCGATGATAGCCTTGAGTTAGGCCCAATAATTTCATCACTTAATAAAAATTTTTATGAGGGTAATATTCTTTTTCCATGGGTTTATGGGCCAAGGCTCTTTGAGCGTGCTAAACGCATGTTTAATAATGAGCCAGATAATTTAACGCCAACCCAAACGGCAAGGCTATTGTCTGAAAAGCCTTCGGGAGTTTTTCAGGTTGGTCCGTTTTTGTGTGGGCCGCTTGGCCTACTCGAAATAGAACAGATCAGAGATAATTTTCCTCTAAAAGCTGCATTATTGCATATTTGTGGAGATCCCTCTTGCGAGGCTGTTCATCCCGTAAAGTTGACTGAAAGAGAGGTCAATACGACGCGTTACGCAAAACTGAAAGGTTTCAGAGAATCATTTAAAGAGAAGAAAACTTATAGAGAGTTCAATTCTTACCTCGGCCATTACAATGATCATCTTATTCAGAACATAGATTTTTTCTTAGGAAACTGTTTCAGTGAGAAGGAGCGGAAAAAAATTTGCCATTCATTGTTGCAGTCTTATGGCAAAGAAATACGGGCGTTATTGGCCCAGTCGCCAGCCCCACAAAAAAAATGGTCACAGTCTAGTGAAAGTATTATCAAAGAATTAAGCGAGTCAGAAATATTTCAAATAATATTGATAATGGATGATTGTATAATATTGAAAACAATAGACTCATTAGTTTCAAATAAAGAGATAGTTGTTCCGGCCACTGAAATTCGATCTGCAAAATATCAGCGTTCACCTCGGGGGGCTTTTGATACTAATTGCCAGCTCTCATCACATGGCGTCCGTATAAATTCAAAAACCGATAATTTGGGGGTGGCGAGGCTTCGATATTTTATAGAGAAAAATTATTCAACAAAAGAGCGACGGGAGCAGATAGATTGGAGATTGAATACTTGTGTTGGAAACAATCTCTCCGAACGACTGGAATACGCCTTATATTCGTTTGAGCCCGCTGAAATGGTTCGAGACTTTATTGTGCGGGATAAGACTGCATTCAATAATGTAAAAGAGACGTTTCCATATTCGGTGATCGAATTAAAAGGAGAACACGGTGCGGAAGATCAATTAGTTCAGAAGTTACTATGGTTATTTGGATTTAATGTAACCAAAAATTTGGGACCTATATACCTACTTGACCCAATTTGATTTGTATGGGATAAAGGGGCATGGAAAACATTGCCCCCCAAAAGCAGCAGTTCGATACGCTTATTCAGATGATGTCGGTATTCCCCGACGAGCAAGCGGCTATCGATCATTTTACTGCTATCCGTTGGAAAAACGGCGCATTTTGCCCCACCTGCGGCAGTTCTAAAGTTTATCACTTTTCGGACCGTCGCACCCACAAGTGCGGGGAGTGTCGCAAGCGATTTTCAATCAAGGTCGGCACCATCTTTGAAGATAGTAAGATTGGCCTTCGCCAGTGGATGATGGCCATTTGGCTAATTACATCGCACAAGAAGGGCATCGCCAGCACACAGCTCGCCAAGGATATCGGGGTAACGCAGAAAACCGCTTGGTTTATGTTGCATAGGCTTCGCCACGCCGCACAAACCAAGTCGTTCAACCGCCCTCTCAAAGGCGAGGTTGAAGCCGACGAGACATTTATCGGCGGGAAAGAAAAGAACAAGCATAAGAGTAAGCGCACCGGCGGAAAGCAAGGTGGCAAAGGCAAGGTTGCCGTCATTGGCATCCTAGAACGCGGTGGCGATCTTGTAACTGGCACTATGCGCAACCTTCGCGCCGTCAACGTGCAGGGCGCTATTGCGAGCGTTGTTGAACCGGGTGCAAATATCATGACTGACGAACACGTTGGCTTCGTCGGTTTAGAAGGCTCCTATCACCACCATACGGTGGTTCATAGCGCGGGCCAGTACGTGAAGGACTTTTATAACCATACAAATGGCATTGAGAGCGTTTGGGCACTCTTTAAGCGCCAGATTGTAGGCACGCACCACTACCTATCTCCGAAGCACCTGAGCCGCTATCTTGGCGAGATGACATGGCGCTTTAATCTCCGCAACATCGGCGAGGGGGATCGGGTAAACGCCCTGCTTGATCAGGTCTCCGGTCGCCTGACCTATAAGGAACTGATCGCATGAGCGGCAGCAAGGATGACCCCGTAAAGTTCGATTTTGATTTTGACGAAGCAATGCAAAGAGTCGCGCAGACCAGTCCCGATGAGGTCACCGCACTGATCAATACTCCGCAGGATACGGATACCATTGATGCCCTTATTGACCGCTTCGAGGAAGCTGGTCGCGATGACGAGAGCGGCGATAAAATCTGGTATGCTCGTGAGTTGCAGACGCTGCTTGGCTACAGCAAATGGGACAAGTTCGAAGGCGTTATAGAGCGTGCGCAGACCGCCTGTGAGAATGCTGGGCATCCTATGGGAAATCACTTCCGAGAGGTTTTTCCCCAATTGGGGAAAAACCCCAAAGGGGGGCGGCCAGCAAGGGATTATGAACTAGATCGATACGCTTGTTATCTGATCGCGCAGAATGCGTCATCGTCGGTTAAGCAGGTTGCCTTCGCGCAAACCTATTTTGCAATCCAAACACGTCGGCAAGAAATTGCAGATCGGGATGGTGTCGATTTTGACACGCTCTCCGAAAATCAAAAACGGCTCTATTTACGAAATCAGGTGGTCGCTGAAAACAAACGGTTAATGAGTGCGGCAAAGGCCTCTGGAGTCCGCTCCGGTGCCGATTTTGGCAAGTTCAATAACAAAGGGTATCAGGGCTTATATGGCGGACGTGGGAAGGACGAAATCCAGCGATATAAAGGCCTCCCTGCCAAGGCAAATATTCTTGATCACATGGGGAGCACTGAACTCGCTGCGAATCTGTTTCGCATCACCCAAACCGAGGAGAAGTTGCGAAGCCGTAACATCCAAGGAAAGGAAGCGGCTTGCGACGCCCACTATGAAGTGGGGGTAAAAGTGCGACAGACAATGCGCGAACTGAGCGGAATTATGCCGGAAGACCTGCCTGTCGCTGAGGATGTGAAGCGCATCGCGCGGCAGGAACGGAAACAGCAGCGGATGCGTGCTATCTCCCCGCAAAAGCGCATTGAGCAGCCTCTAGCGGGCCCAGTGGCGTCTGATCCTATTGAAATCGATCTGAAAGCCGACCTTTGGAAGTATGCTTTGCTGATCATGTCTGTGCGACCAGACGGGGAAATCAGTACGTCCGATTTGATTGAGCAGATGCCGCTATTCGTGAAACTGTCTGACGAGGATATGGCTGTAAACGCCAGCCGTAAGGACTCAAAATTCTCTCAAATCGTGCGCAATCTGAAGTCTCATAAAAACACAAAAAAGAACTTCATATATCAGGGATATGCGCAAGATATTCGCGGCGGCTTTAAGATCACCAAAAAGGGTCTGGACTTTGTGAAAGAGTATTTCCGTGACGAGTCTTAACGGACTCAATTCCAGAGTGGGTCACGCAGGTATATAGGTCCCAAAAATTTTATAAATAACAATGATCTACAGAGATATATTTCAGACACAAAGACCGCGATATCAGGCACAACATCGATTGAAGACTCAGAGCGTGATCGAGTTAGGGGCGTTGCTGCCAATCTATTCGTACAATTAGAAGATTTTTTGGATCAAAGCTTGAGTTATGCTTGTTGGGCCCTATTAGCAGATCATTATCAAGACACTAGGTTTAAATATAACCGATATGAGGCCAGAAAATTTGCGGCCTCAAAACTGAATAATGGCTCTTACGAGTTGCGTCCTGATGGAAAAAATAACTTACGACCACTAATTGAGGGGTTTGGGAAAGTCGCGGAATTATGTGAAAAGACCATCCGTCGTAAAGGAGCTTGGGTTCGAGGCGTCACGGAAACTCCAGGTTTTGTTGGTAAGTCGAATTTATCGAAGTTCCCTTTTAGCCACAAAAGGATTGTATGTGACCTTGAAAAATCCGGGGTTGAGCGGGTTATTAGTTATTTGAAAGAGATTGGACCATTATTTAGCAAGCCAGATGTCTGTGAGATTAGAAATAAGATTCAACACAATAGAGAGTTTCCGACTACAAATGAGTTAGCTGACGTTTGCTACCATCTAGAAAGAATAAAGAATGAATTTGAAGAAATTGGTTTGGCACCGATTTCGTTTAGTAAAATGAAAACAGAAGTGGACTCATACGGACGGCAAAAAATTACGTATCAAGCTTTGAATGGTGCGGTTAAGACGATTCATTATGCCCCAGAATACTCAATGAATCACATGCCAGTAAGAGATCAGACACTAATATTTTTCGGAACTTTAAAGACAAATAAAGGCTCGGAAGATTTGAGGTATCGTCTTATTGAGGACTCTGAATATGTAGGTCTATGGCGCGGATTTCCAGCCTTTCATTAAGAATTTTGATGCATTTGCCATCTCCGCTAAGTTGCTATTTTTTAGCTGGGATTGCTGCTGCCGAGATGTTTATGGGCACTCCTGATCGGATTCTGTGCACAAAGATAGGCGATCGTCGAGGTGAAGCCTGCGGGTTAAAAGACGGTGGGGAGGTCCCTGCGGTTCTAATCTATCCGCGACCTCCCCTTAGCCGCTAGTCGTCGCCGGCTTCGGCTTTGGGCTGCTCTTCGAGGTATTCCTCTTTGTACAGCTCAGCACCTTCGTCGACGAACTTCTTCGACATTTCGTCCATGCCGTTCTTGGCATAATCGCGCACCAAGTTGGTGATTTCCATGGCGCAGAACTTAGGCCCGCACATGGAACAGAAATGCGCGGTTTTATGCGCTTCTTTCGGCATCGTCTGATCGTGAAAATCGCGCGCCCGGTCGGGGTCGAGGGCCAGGTTGAACTGGTCTTCCCAACGGAACTGGAAGCGCGCTCGACTGAGTGCATCGTCGCGCGCAGCGGCGCCCGGATGGCCCTTCGCAAGGTCGGCGGCGTGGGCGGCGATCTTATAGGTGATCACGCCCTCTTTGACGTCGTTGCGGTCGGGTAGGCCCAAGTGTTCTTTCGGCGTCACATAGCAAAGCATCGCGGTGCCGTACCAGCCGATCATCGCCGCCCCGATGCCTGACGTGATGTGGTCGTAGCCGGGTGCGATATCGGTGACAAGCGGGCCCAAGGTATAGAACGGGGCTTCGCCGCAGATTTCCAACTGCTTTTCCATGTTGTGCTTGATCTTGTGCATCGGCACGTGGCCGGGGCCTTCGATCATCACCTGGCAGTCTTTTTCCCAACCGACTTTGGTCAGTTCGCCTAAGGTTTCAAGCTCGGCGAACTGTGCCGCGTCGTTGGCGTCGGCGCCCGAGCCCGGACGGAAGCCGTCGCCCAAGCTGTAGGTGACGTCATATGCCGCCATGATATCGCAGATGTCTTCAAACTTCTCGTACAGGAAGCTTTCTTTGTGATGCGCCAAGCACCACTGCGAGATGATCGAGCCGCCACGGCTGACGATACCGGTGACCCGGTCTGCGGTCAGGTGGATGTGGCGCAGGCGGATACCGGCGTGGATGGTGAAATAATCGACGCCTTGTTCGCACTGTTCGATCAGGGTATCGCGATAGATTTCCCACGTCAGATCTTCGGCGCGTTCGACTTTTTCGAGTGCCTGATAGATCGGCACCGTGCCGATCGGCACCGGTGAGTTACGGATGATCCATTCGCGGATGTTGTGGATGTTGCGACCGGTCGACAGGTCCATCACCGTGTCGGCACCCCAACGGATCGCCCAGACCATTTTATCAACTTCGTCGACGACCGAACTGGTCACCGCCGAGTTGCCGATGTTGGCGTTGATTTTGACCAGGAAGTTGCGACCGATGATCATCGGCTCGGTTTCCGGGTGGTTGACGTTGTTGGGGATGATGGCACGCCCACGGGCAACTTCGTCGCGCACGAATTCCGGTGTCATGACGTCGGGAATGTCGGCGCCCCAGCGCTCGGCCTCGGCTTTTAGCTTAGCGGCTTCTTCGGGCGTCACTTCACGGAGAATGTTTTCGCGGATCGCGATGTATTCCATTTCCGGGGTGACGATGCCTTGGCGCGCATAGGCCAACTGCGAGATCGATTTGACGCCGGCTTTGGCGCGGCGCGGATTGGCTAGATTCGGGAATTCTGGCACCAGTTTATCTTCGCCGACGTTGCCGTTGTCTTCGGGCTTCACGTGGCGCGCCGTGTATTCTTCGGTGTCGCCGCGGGCTTTGATCCAGCCTTCACGAATACGCGGCAGACCGGCTTCGACATTAATTTCGGCAGCAGGGTCGGTGTAGATGCCGGACGTGTCGTAAACCGTCAGCGGTGGTTCGTTGGCGCTTTCATGAACATGAATTTGCCGCATCGGCACGCCGACGCTGCCAAGGGTTTTGCCGGGCACGTAAATTTTGTTGGAAGCGGGCAATTCGCCGCGCGTCACGTCGCCGGTGGTGGGTTTGCGAATCTCGTTCATCCTGGGATCTCCTCCGTTACATATGGAGACCCGGGACGGCTTCAGGTGGAAGAACGGTTTTTACGTTCAGGTTCCAGTCCCTACGCCGGTGTCACCCGGATCAGGTTCGACGGGTCACCACGGAGCCAGCGGCATTTCAGCCACTTGGCGGATGGTATCTCAGCCCTCTCAATCAGGGCCCCCCGCGGAACATTCAAGACCCGGACTGTGCGGCTTTGCGGGCGTGTGGTCAAGGATTCCGCGCAAAAATTGCAAACGTATAGAAAAATAAAAGAAATTTTGAATGCTGGTGATCCGCCCCAAAAAGCAGCCGTATTAAAAGTAAGATCGGCGGCAGCCCTGCCCCCTAATGTCATCTCCCCCGGGTTGTCTTCGGTCGTCCTCGGGAGAGCCGCCGGATGCATGTCCGGCGGCTCGTTCGGTTCCAGGCGGTTCCAGGCGTTATCTGGCGTTTCAAGTATTATGGATTTAAGCTGGGGCGGGTGCGCGGGTGCGCTCCGGTGCTTCTTGAGTCGGCTGCATCGGCACTAAGCCATCGCCGAGATCGGCATCATGGATGACCTCTTCGCCCCATTCCTCGATGATCGTCGTTTGCGTCGCGCGCAATTGCTTCAGGCGGCTTTGCGACATCACTTGAATGAATGACGCGATCACCGGCGGCAACGACAGATACAGCATCCAGCCCATGCCGGCTGCGCCATAGATTACCGCTAAAACAAACACGTCCGTCAACAGCCGCAGCGACTGGTCTAGGCTGTTGTCTTGAAGCCAAAGGCTTAAAAGATACGGAAAAACGCCGCAGAAGTTCAGGCCACCGACGCAGAACGTTGCCGATTTTTCTTCGGTTCGGTCGACGATCAGTGCGACCAATGCGGGGAGCATGCTGAACGACAAGAACAGCACTGTCGGCAACGCCACCAGCAGCAGCATCACAAAGATGATCAAGGCCCAAACAACGACCCGCATATTCATCGGCGCCTCACAGTATTTCTACGATGAAGGTGACCGTGACCACAATCATGGTCGTCACCAATGAAATCATCGCCGCCGATTTTTGGCCGGTGGTAATCGCCTTATCGTTCAACTCAGAACCCGCATCCTCAATCTCTTCGATTTCGGTGGCGCAGACGATGTATTCGTCGACCGCATCGGCGTAGCCGTCCTGATCTTCGAGTCGTTTTTCGGCGTTGTCGACCAGATCAAAAAGTTCCGGCAGGCTGCCTTTACGCACCAGCTTTGGAATTTCACGTTCGATCTCGCGCCGTGTGGTGCGGCTGTGGAAGCTGTTGATGGCCGGCCCGAGCACGCCGCCGACCCAACTGGCCAGCCCATAGAATGGCGCCGCGCGGAGCTTCCATTGCAAGAACGCAAGCAAGCTCAGCATGCCGACGACAACGTTACTTTCCTTTGGTGATGCCAACGCGCGCAGGTGAGGGTTGATGTCTTCGTGAAAGCGCGCGGCAATGAACGCGGTGATGTGGCGATCCATCGGCCGGGCCCGGCCTTCAACATGATTGGCGGCCGCGTCGAGCGCCGGCAGCAGGTCTTCGATAACGATTACGCAGTCGTCGACGACGTGTTCGCTCTGGCAGTTGATGCCGGGGTTGCTCTCGTATAGACAACGCTCCACGCCATAGCCCGGGTCGTTGATCAACAGCCATGCCTTAATCTGCGCCAATTCCTGGGCGCGCTCTAACGAGTCCAGTACGACTGAGCGTTCACCGACCCAAAACTGGTAGATATCGCGGTTGATGATTTCGGCCAGCACCTGCACGTTGCCGCCGCGGATCATTTCGCTGGCCAGCATCGGGCCGAACCCGTCCAAGCATAGCGACATCCCTTTGTAACGCATCGGTCCCAATGGATCCATGGTGGCGACGACCCGCGCGATCAGGTATTCCTCGGTCCCTTGAAAATTATCTTTATGGAAGTCAGCCGTGTCGACGAAACCTTTCAAGGTTTCGGACAACGGGCCTTCTTCGACTGAACGCCTGAGCCAGGCGTGAAAGGTTTCTTCGTGCAGTGCTTTTACGGCTTCTGGGATGTTGCGGTTAAACGCATGGGCGAGGGTGCGAATGTTGAGGTGATCGCGGCCGCTAAAGCGATACGGTGTATCACCTTTCTTTGCGGCTTTCTTTTGCAGCGGCGTCTGCTTGCGCCCGTTCAGCCACAATTCGACTTCGGCGAGACCCCAGCGTTCTTGGGGAATGTCCGACAGCAAGCCGCGCAACGGCTCTAACAGTGACATCGGCACCCGCGCGTTGCCGCAGATCGCCGCATAGCTGCCGAGGTTGGTGCGCCGAAACAGCAAGTCGTCGGCTGTTAGTTTTTCGATCGGATTGTGGCCCAGGGTCAACACCACCATTGATGCGCCGAGCGCGAACATATCGTCGATGACGCTGCCCTGGCCGCGTCCCGCCTGGTTTGCCATGGAGCGTTCCAGCGGCTCAAACATCAACGGCTGATCGAAGCCGGGCGGCGACGTGAAGCAGTCGCCCAAAACGATTTCCTGGCGTTCCCTATCTGCGAAATACAGATTATCGGGGCGCACCGCACGGTGCGGCACACCGAGATTGTTGAAGTGCTTAAGACCTTCATAGATAGGTTGGGCGACGCGGCGGGGAATATCGTATTCGGTGATCCGCACGGCGCCTGTCCGCAATTGCTCAAGCACGCTGCCGCCCAACGGACGCTCCATGACAATGATCATCGTACGCCGACCTAAAATCGGCCAGAATGCGGTGTTCCATTCGACCAGTTCTAAGGTGCCGGTGCCGGGGACGTTTTTCATCAGGCGCATGGCGTTCGTGCGCACGGGCATGCCGGGGGTGCAGACAAGCGCAAACAGTTGGCGTGACAAATCACGCCGATCTTCCGCCACGTACGCTTTTGCGTTCGGGGAATCGAGATCAGGCAGCGGTTTGCTGCCGTCGATTATAAAGCGGTCGCCCAGAACGGCGGTACCGGTATTTACCGGGGCATCACCATCCGTATCGTCCGCGGCCATCGGCTGTTCTGCCATAACGCGCGTCCCATTACCCGTTTGCCGGAATAATTCTTTCCGACCCCTTTATTTAACGTCTAAACACGTAAAATCGCAAGCTTTACCTTGGTTTTGCGATTAATATGGTTAACGAGTTAGGGGACGTGAACGCGTGCGTTTGCGCGCATTTCAATGGAAGGAGGACGCTCATGGCTGAGTTTCCGACAGTAACCAATATTCTCTGCACACCGCTCATCGCACCTTTGGCGCGTCCGATGCGGACAGCGTCGGGAACGTTGCCGGGCGCGGCACTGGCGTTGATCGACATTGAAACCGACGCCGGGATCACCGGGTCCGCGTATATTTTCGGCTATACGCCGAAGACCTTGCGCGCGCTCTCGGCACTACTCGACGACATCAAAGATATCGCCATCGGCGGCACGATTGCGCCGAAACCCACGTTTGATGCGTATCAAAGCGGATTTCGGTTGCTGGGTGTTCAGGGCCTGATGGGGATGCTGATTTCCGGCATCGATATGGCGCTTTGGGACGCGCTCGGAAAATTCTGCGACCAGCCGGTGTGCCGTCTGCTGGGGGCGGACCCGGTCCCGCTCAGGGCCTATGACAGCTACGGGGTGGTCGATCCGGCGACGGATCGTGCGCTGCTCGAAGAGAGTTTAAGCAAAGGCTTTCAGGCGATTAAGATAAAACTCGGCGTTGGTTCGTTGGCCGATGACATGGCATGCGTCGCAGGGGTCCGCGAGATCATCGGCGACGATGTGCAGTTGATGATCGACTACAACCAATCGCTCAGCGCGCCGGATGCGATCCGCCGGATCGAACATTTGGCCGCTTTCGACATCGCTTGGCTTGAAGAGCCGGTGCCGTCTGAAGACCTCGCCGGTCATCGCCAAATATGCCAACAAAGCCCGGTGCCGGTGCAGACCGGCGAGAACTGGTGGTTTCCGGCCGGTGCCGCGAACGCGTTGGCGGCGGACGCATCCGATTTGATGATGCCCGACATCATGAAGATCGGCGGTTTTTCCGGCTGGATGCAGGTCGCAGGCATGGCCGCCGGCGCCAATATGCCGATCTCGAGCCATCTGTTTGTCGAAGCCAGCGCACATGCCCTCGCGGCCACACCGACTTGCCACTGGCTGGAACATCTGGATATCGCCCGGCCGATTTTGACCGAGCCTTATGATGTCGTCGACGGTTGCATCACAGCGCGTGGCCCCGGCCTCGGCATCGCCTGGGACATGGCGGCGGTTGAAAAGTACGCGCTATAGGACCTGGACAGACCGAAGCTCGATCAATCTATTAAAATTACCCGCGTTGCGTCGGCAACTCTGGCTCCTTCGCGATGTCTCCGGTATGTTGGATGCAAATAGCCCTTCGTGCGGCAGCTCTGCCGCGACTTCAAATTAGGAAAATCCAACATGTCAGAGACCTACACACCGCCCAAAGTATGGACGTGGGATGAAGAGAACGGCGGCAAGTTCGCCAAGACCAACCGCCCGATTGCCGGGGCGATTGATGAAAAAGTGCTGCCGGTCGGCAAACATCCGTTGCAGCTGTACTCCAAAGGCACACCGAACGGCGTCAAGGTGACGATCATGCTCGAAGAGCTGCTCGCCGCCGGCCACACCGGTGCCGAATACGATGCATATTTGATCGAAATCGGCGATGGCGATCAGTTCGGGTCGGGCTTTGTCGAGATCAATCCGAACTCGAAAATCCCGGCGCTGATGGACCGCAGTGGCCCGACGCCGATCCGTGTGTTCGAGTCCGGCGCGATCTTGATGTACCTCGCCGAAAAGTTCGGTGCCTTCTTGCCGACCGAGATGCCGGCTCGGGCCGAATGCCTGTCGTGGCTGTTTTGGCAGATGGGCAGCGCGCCGTATTTGGGCGGCGGCTTTGGGCATTTTTATGCCTACGCGCCTGAAAAGTTCAAATACCCAATCAACCGCTTTGCCATGGAAACCAAGCGTCAGCTTGATGTGTTGGACCGTCATCTGGCCGACCACAAATTCATGTGTGGCGACGCGTACACCATCGCCGACATCGCGATCTTCCCGTGGTACGGGGCGCTGTGCCTGGGCAAACTTTACGATGCCGCCGAATTCTTGGACGTGGCGTCTTACAAGAACGTCCTGCGCTGGGCCCACGGAATCGGCAGCCGTGATGCCGTGATCCGCGGTCGCGCCGTCAACCGCACCCACGGCCCCGACAGCGAACAGGTCAAAGAACGCCACAGCGCTGCTGATTTTGAGGGCAAGGGCGTGTTCGTCTAACGGCGCTTGGCGTCCGCACATCCCAACGATCGTAACCCCGGATGTGATCCGGGGCCTCCCCCTTAGGTCCGTTGAGTCGGGGAGGTCCCGGCTCGGCGCGTTGCGCCGTCCGGATGACGCGGGGGCGGGGACTGTCAAAAAGTCCCGATAGCTTTTACATGTACCTTCAATATTAGAGCTTGGAGGATACTGGCATGTTGGATAAGCTTAGTTGTATGCGGATGATATTTGCTCGGTTTGGTGCGGCCTTATTGCTTGCCTTCATGGTGGTCGGAGTGACCACACGCGATGCGACCGCAAACACGGCGCCTCAAGACAATAAAGACGATGTTTGCGAGTGGTTGGAACTAACAGCTGAAAAGTGGCGTAAGCCGCGCATCGCAACGAAACCCGAACTGTTTCTTTTTGAACAATGCGCCTTTTCGTTGACGCGGCTTGAGGATTTTGACTTTTCGCTCTCATTGGCCCGCATGCGATTTAGCCCATATTTGCTGCCGCGCGCCATGCATGACGCATTGCGTTATGCATATGATATAAAAGAACAAAATGATGCGAGAAAACTAAATTATGCTGTTACGTTTTTAAGTAACAAGCTGCCATTTGATGTGCGCCGTACAGCAGTATCTTGGCTGATCGAAATTGTGATATCAGAATCGTCATGTCAGATACTTGCTTCGTATGCTTTGGGTAAAACGGCATTGGACCCTTTGCCGCCTCAAATTGTTAAAGAAAGCGACGTCGTCCGCTATTTGCATATCGCTGCCATCAAGAAATATCCACCGGCCATGATGGATTATGGCAGATATCTTTTGGAGAAACCGAGCAGAGACGACGATCACGTGAGTGGCTATGGATACTTGCTGGCCGCACAAGAGCGGGGAGAGGCGGTGGACACGTATATACGGCAATTCCGTGACCGCCTCTCCCCAACAGAACTTAAGAACGCGGATATTAGGCGAGGTATCTATTTGATGGGATCCGCCGACCTTGCTTATTTAGAGTGTTCGAGTTGACTTCTCAGTTGTTCGAGTTGAGCGAGATATGAACTTAAATTTTCGCGATAGGTCTGAATTTCAACATTGAGACTATAAACTCTGTCCCTCAGGCGCCTCATTTTTTCTAGGGCGATTTTCAATTCTATGCCGGTAACCACGGCCCCCAATGCGCTGCCAGCAAGGCCAATCCAGCCGCCGCTTGCTGAGCTAGCAAGGCTAGTCGCAGTTTTCGCGGGGGCCATCGCCTCTAGGTGATTATAATTATCGGTCGCGATGTCTAATTCTTCATTCTTGGCCTTTAATTCATCCTCGCGCGTTGCAATAAGGTCTCTATACTTGGCCACTTCTGCCTCTAAATTTTCTATTTGTGATTTTATTGCGGCGTCGTCCTTAGGCTTTTCTGGATCGCCGGGCTCCTCCGGTTTAGGCGGTTGATCAGGTTCATTCGGTTCTGATGGTTCCTGCGGTTCGGTAGGTGTGCTTGGATCATCTTTTTTGCCGCTTGATTTGACCACGACCTCGAACTGATCGCGCCTCTCGGGCGTTAGGCCCTCGCGGGTGCGGTGGAGCAAGTCTTGTGCTTTAGCCGGGTCGGTTTCGGCGATTTGGTGGATCAGATTGCTGACCTCGTTCATCGCTTTTACGCCGTCATCCTCGTCGTCGCTGTTGATGGCGTCGACGGTGAACTTGGGCAAATCGCCGAGGGTGTTGCGCGATTTTACGAATTCCGCCGTGCGCTGGTTGGATTGGAAGGCATCGGCACCGATGTCGGGCGCGGTTTGCCCATTACGCAGCCCCTCATCCTGTCCTTCTCGCAACATATCTTTATGGGGGAGAAGAGACTCTGGTTTGGTGGTGGCGGGCGCCTTGGTTGATGCCGCAGCCTGGATTTGCGCCATCATGGTGGCGGCTTTTTGGTCGGTTTTGGCGGCTTTGACGGCGTTGACCGCTTGGGCGTCTTGGCGCTGACGGTCTTCGCTGGCTTCGGCGCGCGCGGCATCTTGTTTGTCTTGCTGCATGCGGGCAAAGGCTTTGGCGGTGGTGCCGTCTTTGACCTCGCTCGGGTTCGGCGTGGCGGCGGGTGATTTGCCGAACGCGGTTTCCTGCGATGGTGCCTTCATAAAGCCTTGGCCAGCCAGTTGCTGGAAGCGCGTTTCGGTCGGGCCGCCCGGATTGACGAGACCGTCGGGTTTTAGATCACCCATGTCTTGCTGGGCGGTGATGATCTTCGACTGCATTTCGGGCGTGGCGTCGCGGGGTGGGGCGTCTAAATAGCCGTTGGCCGCGAGCCCGCTGGAGACTTGCCAAACATCATCCGAATTGTTTTGTGCGTTGATGCCGACTGAGCCCGACAGTGCCGACGGTGTCGGCGTCGGCGGCGCTGCGGGCGTGGATGTGGTGTCGATGCTTGCGGTATTGCCGCGTGCGGATTGCGCGGCGCCGGCGACGCTTTGTGAAGCGGTGTTGTTCGTGGATCCCATGGGAACCTCCTATGGATGAGATGTTGAGAGAGGGAGGCGCCGAGCCCCAGCAACGCCGGGCCCCGAACGCAAAAAGGCCCCGCCGGTGGGCGGGGCCTTTTGAAGTGTCGCGCAAGGATGCGGATACAAAAAAGTCTCGGGGAGAAGACGCACTCCTCCCCGAGACTTGAAATTACCTTAAATTAAACCTAGCCGAGAGTCAATAAAAAGCCCGCAACCTGCTGCTATCAGCGGCTTTGCGGCGGTCGGCTAGTCTTCGAACGGGTCGTGCACCAAGATCGTGTCGTCACGCTCGGGGCTGGTCGACAGCAGGGTGACGGGGGCTTCGATCAGCTCTTCGATACGACGGATGTACTTGATCGCGGTCGCCGGCAGATCGGCCCACGAGCGCGCGCCTTGGGTGCTTTCCTGCCAGCCTTCCATGGTTTCATAGATCGGCTTGACGCGGGCTTGACGCACGGTGGATGCGGGCAGGTGATCGAATTTCTCGCCGTCGATTTCATAACCGACGCAGACGTTGAGTTCCTTCATGCCGTCCAACACATCAAGCTTGGTCAGTGCGATGCCGTTGATGCCGTTGACGATCACGGCTTGGCGCACCAGCACCGCATCGAACCAGCCGCAGCGGCGTGCGCGTCCGGTGACGGTGCCGAATTCGCGGCCCCGCTCGCCCAGGCCTTGGCCGACGTCGTCGAACAATTCGGTCGGGAACGGACCGGAGCCGACACGCGTCGTATACGCCTTGGTGATGCCGAGCACGAAGTCGATGGCGCCGGGGCCCTGACCGCTACCGATGGCGGCTTGGCCGGCGACGGTATTGGACGAGGTGACGAACGGATATGTGCCATGATCGACGTCGAGCATGGTGCCCTGCGCGCCTTCGAACAAAATGCGTTTGCCCTTGCGGCGCATGTTGTTGAGGTCGTTCCAGACCGTGCGCGCATACGGCAATAGGCGCGGTGCCATTTCGTTCAACTCAATCAGCAGCGCGGCGCCGTCGACTTCGGGCATGCCGAGGCCGCGCAACAGCGCATTGTGGTGGAACAGCAGGGCGTCGACTTTTTCAGCCAAAACGTCTGGGTCCGCCAGGTCGCCGACGCGAATGGCGCGACGTGCGGTCTTGTCTTCGTACGCAGGCCCGATGCCGCGCCCGGTGGTGCCGATTTTGGCTTTGCCGAGGGCGATCTCGCGGGCTTGGTCGAGGTTGCGATGCAGCGGCAAAATCAACGCCGCGTTTTCGGCGATGCGAAGATTTTCCGGACCGACTTCGACGCCGAGCTTGCGGATGTTTTCAATCTCGCTCATCAGCGCCCACGGATCCAAGATCACGCCGTTGCCGATCATCGACAGCTTGCCCTTGCGGACGATGCCTGATGGCAACAGGCTCAGTTTGTAGGTGACCCCGTCGATGACCAGCGTGTGCCCGGCGTTGTGCCCGCCCTGAAAGCGCACCACCACGTCGGCACGTTCCGATAGCCAGTCGACGATCTTACCTTTACCTTCATCGCCCCATTGTGAGCCGACGACAACTACGTTCGCCATTGCGCGTTCTCTCCCGCGTTAGTCGTTTCCGCTGAGCGGTCGTGCCTCAGCCCCGTCAAATAAGTGGCTGCACCCAAGCCGGGTGGCCTCTGTCTTAGCGTCGACACCGTCGAAACCTTGTAGCGTGCGATACCCCTGGCTATGCAGCAGGTTTGCCGCAGTGCCAGGCGTGCCGGCCGGCAGATAAACTTTCGGCAACGGTGCTGGCGCCTTGAGGGCGCGCAACACGCTGTCTAAAAAGAGCGTCACGCCCGTGGCCGGTTCGCCGTCGTCATTGGCTTGTGCACCTTGGCCGGCGAGATAGCGCCCGCCGGTGCCCAGTTCACCCCGCACGCCTTGGGCGAACAAGGTGAAAGTGACACCGGTGTGATATTCGAAGCCGCGGTTCTCGACGGCGTCCAAGGTGATGTCCAGCGTCGGGTCGGCAGCGCTGACCAAATCCAGGGTGCGCAACAACTGATCGCGGGCGTCGGCGGCGGCGGAGCCGAGTTGTAGGGCGGCGAGTTTGCCGGATACGGTCTCAGCCGGGCCGCTGGCTTTGAGTAGGGCGCCGAGCAGATCGCGGGCGGCGTCGCCCAAGGGGGCGGAAAGGGCGGTCACTTCGGCGGCGTCTTTGCTGTCCAGCGCGGCGCGGATGCCGACGGCGTCCTCGCCTTCGATGCCGAGATCGGCCATCACCAACGGCACCAGCATCGGCTGGCAAAGATCGACTTTGATGTCGTCAATGCCGACGGCGGCAAGCGCGGCGGTGGCCATGAGAATCACTTCGGCATCGGCACCGGCGTTGACCGCACCGATCAGCTCGGCACCAGCTTGGGTAAATTGTCGCTCAGGGCGAAGTTGTGAGCCACGCACGCGCAGCACTTCGCCGGCATAGCACAGCCGCAGCGGCCTAGGCGTGTGGGCCAGGCGCGTCGTCGCTAAGCGCGCGACCTGTGGCGTGATGTCGGCGCGCAGCCCCATCATGCGCTGCGAGACCGGGTCCATCAGCCGGAACGTCTGCGATGCCATGGCAGCGCCGGTGCCGGTCAATAGGTTGTCTTCGAATTCGACCAGCGGCGGCGAGACACGCTCGAAGGCGCGCGCGATGAACGCGGCGACCAAGCGCTCGCGCACGTCGGCCTCAAAGGCAGCGTCTGGTGGAAGCCCGTCAGAAAGACCCGCAGGCAGTAACGCTTTTTCGTCGATGTCAGCCATAGAAACCCGTTCCAGCGCGCAGCACCCAAAAATCAATGAAAATGGGCGCAGAAAAGCGCTCGTTTCCTAGCGGTTTTGCGCGCCAAGGGCAAGGCGCAGCGGTGACGTGTTAAATCATTTTAGTGGGATCGAGGCATCGCGGACGGTTTTGCCGATGTTGTCGATAATCGGTTTGACCAGTGCGCGCTGCAGGACGGTATCGTTGGCAGCCGAAATGTTGGCCATGCTCCAGCCCTGCCACAGCCGACGCCCGTTGTCGCGGTCTTCGATGCTGACGTCGATGCGCAGTTGGCTCGGTGCGACCTCGGTGATGCCGGGGTCGCGCTTCGGGTTCAGCAGGCCGCCCCGATTGCTGTCAAAAATATTAAGGCGCACGTTCGGCGCATCGGTGCCGGTGTGATCGTCGCGATTTTTCAATTCGATCAGACGATTCGGCCCGCCGCCGGTCCAGGTGCCGGACTCGTCACTGACGTCAAAGCTGAGGATAAGCGGCGCGTTGTCCGCGACCTCGTAGCCTTGTGCTTTCAATTCCGTCTCGAACCGCTGTTTCAAGGCGATGTGCTGTTCGGAATCGTTGAACGTTTCCACGACCACAGGCGTATTCTTCGGAATATCGAAAAACGAGACCGCGTTGACGGTGATGTTTTCCGCCCGTGCCGACGGCACAGCAATCAGCTGCGCCATCAAAACGGCGATACCTAGCATCAAAATAGAACCGCGTGGGGCAACGCCCATGAGCAAAAACCTTCGCACTGCACAAGATATTTGTGAGGGAATCATCTTACCCCCTGAGAGTCAACCTGAGAGCGTGATGATGCGCCGCTGCGCGGGTTTAAATCAGGTCGCCATTTTAGATTTCGTCTTGCCGTTGATTTGATCGCACTGTTTAAACGCAGACTATGACGGCTGAAAACTCTTTAGACGGATACCGCGCCGGTGTGGCCGCCGGCCATGCGGCGACGGCGGGCGCTGCCGCAGAGGTGCTGCGTGCCGGTGGCAATGCCTTCGATGCGGCGATTGCGGCATTCTTGGCCGCGTGTGTGGCCGAGCCCGTGTTGGCGTCGTTGGGCGGGGGTGGATTCCTGGCGGCCAGACGCGCTAACGCGAGCGGGACGAATGCGACGGAAGTCTTTGACTTCTTCACGCAAACGCCGCGTCGGCGCCCGACGCAGGACGAAATCGACTTTAAACCGATCACGGCGGATTTCGGGATCGCGCAGCAGGAATTCCACATTGGGCTCGGCGCCGTTGCCACACCCGGTGCGGTCGCCGGTATCTTCGCGGTGCATGATGCGTTGGGCCGGATGCCGATGGCGGACATCGCCGCGCCTGCGATCGCGCTCGCCCGAGACGGTGTGCGGATCAACCCGTTCCAGGCGTATTTGCTGGGCGTGGTCGCGCCGATCTATACCGCGACGCCGGGGGCTGTGGCGCAATTCTGTAGGCCGAACGTGATGTCACCTACGCTGCTGCCCTCCGGCGCCGTGTATCAGCCGACTGGATTCGCAGAATTTTTGAGCGCGTTGGTGTCGGAAGGTGCCGAGTTGTTTTATCAAGGCGCCATTGCCGACGCGATCGCCGGGTTGCCGGGCTGCGCGATCGGGCGGGATGATCTCGCCGGCTATCGGGTGCAGAGGCGCGCACCCTGGACAGCGCACTTGGATGGCACCGATGTGTTTTTGAACCCACCGCCAGCGGCGGGCGGCGCGTTGATCGCGTTCGCGTTGGCGCATTTGAACGCACAAGGACCCACGCATGACCCGGCGGGCGCGTTGGTCGACGCGATGTCGGCGGCGAACCAGGCCAGATCGGAAAGCGGCTTAGATGCCGCGCCCGAGGCCGGGGCCGAGGTGCTCAGACAGATGATGCCGAATCCACCGGCCTATCGGGGGACAACGCACATCAGCACAGCGGATTCGGACGGCAACATCGCTGCGATCACGGTGTCGAATGGGGAAGGGTGCGGGCATGTGTTGGCGGGCACCGGGATCATGCTTAACAACATGCTCGGCGAAGATGATCTGAACGCGGCGGGCTTTTTTACGTGGCCCGAAGATGTGCGATTATCCTCGATGATGGCGCCGGGCTTGATGAGTCAGCCGGACGGCACATGGACGGCATTCGGTTCGGGCGGGTCGAATCGAATCCGCTCAGCGTTGACGCAGATGATCGTGAACATCGCGCGCCACGGCATGGATGTGACGGACGCCGTCAATGCACCCCGCCTGCACTTGGAAGGCACGAAGCTCAGCTTAGAGCCCGGCTTTGACGACGCTATGATCGCTGCGATCAAGGCGACGGCTGTTGCAGATGACATCTCGGTTTGGCCGGAACAAAATATGTTCTTCGGTGGCGTGCATGTGCTTTGTCGCGCCCCTGCGGGACACGTTCAAGGGGCCGGCGACCCGCGCCGAGACGGCGTCTTTATTGGGATTTGAGGCGGCCTTCGTGCAGCAGCGATGGGTGGATCGGGTGTCTCGGCTCGCGGCGGGTGTCGTGGCCGATGAAGGCGAGCAGCAATTGCACACCGATTAAAATCGGCAGGGCCGCTAATACGACCGTGCCTGCGGTGGCCGTCTCGCCGGTGGCCAAACTGATCGCCCAGTTGATGGCGCCGAACACGATGCCGCCGATCAGCAACAGCGCGCCTAAGATAAACTCCACCGTTGCGATACCAGCGTCGCGGACCATGTAGGTGTCGATCAATCGGTGCCAGCCGTTACTCAGGTGCCCTTTCAAGAAGCGCCAAAAGATCCGGCGGATTGATAGGTGGCTGTCTTCGGCGCCGTAGCGTGCACGCATCGGCACGTCCTGTACCACGGCGTCGAGCAAGCCCAAGTGAAACAGCATGTCGGATTCAAAATAATAGCCGGGCGCGATGTCATCTAACGGCAACTCGCGGATAACCGCGGTGTGGATCGCGGTGTAACCGTTGGTCGGATCCATGATCGACCAGTATCCGCTGGATAATTTCGAGCACAAGGTCAGCGCCATATTGCCGACCAAGCGGACCACGGGCATGCCTTGTGCGGCTTCGCGCCGGTGCAATCTGTTGCCTTTGGCATAGTCCGCTTCGCCATCGATCACCGGACGCGCGATGTCGGGAATGAGGGCCGGCTCCATCTGCCCGTCGCCGTCGACTTTGACGACGATGTCGACGCCCATTTCAAGCGCTGCCTTGTAGCCGGTAATGGTGGCGCCGCCGACGCCTTTGTTGACGTCGTGGCGGATCACGGCAACGCGGGCGTCATCGATCATCTCTGAGACAAAAGCACCGGTGTCGTCGGGGCAGGCATCGTCGACAACGATGATCTTTGAGACCTCGGGGCCAATCGCGCGGATCACGTCCAGCACGTGCGTCTTTTCTCGATAGCACGGAATGACGGCCGCGATCACGGGCGTTGACGTGCGATCTAAAGCCGTTGAGCCGGACGTTGATTTTGTCATATAAGGATTCCCGAAGTTGCCGTCGCACCATAGAGCATCCGAGGAAAAGCCGTAAAGCATCCGCGTGGTACAACGCACCCTCAACGCGCGGGCGAAATCTCGGGTTCGCATTCCCGCGGATTTATGGCTACTATGGACGAAAGTGGGTTGTGCTAAGCTCAACCTAATAAATTTTGTGCTCGAAAGGGGACAGCGTGTCGGAGAAAGAAACCGCATCGCTTGTGGATATTCGTATCCTTGATGGATTAAGTGCGTCGACCCTGCAAGCGTTGGAAAAAGCCTGCACGTGGCGCCGTTACAGCGATCATGAGCAGATCATTGACCGCCAAAGCGATTCCACGGATGTCTTTTTCGTCGTTGATGGGCATGTGCGAATCGTCAATTATTCGTTGTCGGGTAAAGAAATCACCCTCGAAGATTTGGAGTCGGGCAGCCACTTTGGCGAATTATCGGCGTTGGATGGTCAGCCCCGCTCGGCCAGCGTGATGTCATTGGACTCGTGCTTGATTGCGGCGCTGCCGCAAGAACGGTTTATGAGCCTGCTGCGCGAGAACTCTGAAATTGCATTTCGTGTGTTGCGTGCGTTGGCCGGGGTCGTCCGCAATTCCACCGACCGGATTATGGATCTTAGCACACTCGCCGCCAACAACCGGGTGCAAGCCGATCTTCTGCGGCAAGCCCGTAGCGGCCTGATCGGTGAAAACCAAGCCGAAATTCGGCCGATTCCGGTGCATGGCGATATCGCCAGCCGAGTGTCGACGACCCGCGAAACGGTGGCCCGCGTGCTCTCTGAGCTTTCCCGCCAAGGCATTGTTGAGCGTAAGAAAAATGTGCTGTTGATCAAAGACTTAGCACAGCTCCGCGAAATGGTTGAAGAAGTCCGCGGCGAATAAATCCGTGTTTTTCAATCACTTCCCTCCCTTTATTCCCATCGTTATTCTGAACAAAGCTCAGGATAACGATGGGAAATGAACATCAAGTATGTGCATCGTCACTGAGCCCGCCGGAAGACTTAGCTACGATTTATTAACCATTAACGTGCACCCTAATTGTTGCGGCAGTCATCTCGGAGGACGGCACAATGACCACATGGAAAGCATTCGGATTGGCATTAACGTTGACGTTGGCCACCGTTGTTTGGGCGGCTCAGATGGGGGGCACGCCGCCGTTATTTTAAGCGCGCCAAGCTGTGGTAAAATGCCTATTTTTTTGTGACATTTTCAGGTTTTCGCAAGCACTAAAATTAGGTTGAGCGCTAGACCTACCACGGATTGACTTCAACAACCTAATATACCATTGTTTTGTACAAGTTCAGACGATGGACCTATTACTGACTTATTTCGCATCTTTATAGTGATGGCCTTTTTAGGAACCTAATGAATGTCCAAGAAAATTCTCATCGTTGAGGATAATGATCTCAACATGAAGCTGTTCAATGACCTCCTTCAGGCCAACGGCTATGAAACTGTGCAAACAGTCGATGGGCGCGATGCGCTTAAGCTGGCGCGGGAACATACGCCGGACCTGATCTTGATGGACATTCAATTGCCCGAAATTTCCGGCCTTGAAGTCACCAAGATGCTCAAGGCGGACGATGATCTTAAGGGTATTCCCGTCATCGCGGTGACCGCGTTCGCCATGAAGGGCGATGAAGAAAAAATCCGCGAAGGCGGCTGTGAGGGCTATATCGCAAAGCCGATTTCAGTCCCGCACTTCCTGGAAACGGTAAAGAAATTTCTCAATTGATCGCCAATCGTTCGGGATGAAAGTCCCATAAAAAAAGCGCCCCCGAAGATCGGTGGGCGTTTTTTTTGGCTGCGTACGTCGCTGCCGGCGTCAGCGGACCCAAGGCCCGCGCCGCTTTATTTGATTTTTGCTTCTTTAAACAGCACGTGCTGACGGATCACTGGATCGTACTTGCGCTGTTGCAGTTTTTCGGTCGACGTCTTCGGGTTTTTCTTGGTGATGTAGAAATACCCAGTTCCCGCCGAGCTGACGAGACGAATTTGAATGGTGCTTGGTTTAGCCATGGTCTTATCCCGTGCAAAAGCATTGCCGTGTGCAAAGAGGCGGCACCATACCTTCGCCCGCGCTCAAGTCAAGTGTCTAAACGTGCATTTAACTGTGGTGGGGTCTGACTCGGGCTAATGGGTCGCTTCCGCTGTGGTTGTCGTCAGCCGAAGTGCACGAACATGCAGGCGGTCGTTGAGGATCAGGCGCTTGGCAATCTTCAGATCAAGCCGACCCGGTCGGCGTTCAGACGGACAATTCCCCCGGAGTCGCGCGCGGTCTTCGTCTTTTAAATACGCGCGCTGGCGCCAATTCACGGTGCCCAGAGGCTGAGAATCGCCGAGTGCCGCCTCGATGATCTGATCGGCGTCTTCCAGCCGTTGCTTGCCGCTGGTACACACGGTGGGTACAACGCCCATGCCATGTAGGTAATACCCGGACGGTGTCACGAACTTTGACCACGTCAAGGTGATTTCACCGTCATTGGGTAGGCGGATCACGGTTTGCACACTTCCCTTGCCATACGAAGACGTGCCGATGACAACCGCGCGGTCGCGGTCTTGCAGGGCAGCGGCGACAATCTCGGCCGCGGATGCGGAGCGGCCATCAATCATCACGACAATTGGCAGACCGACTGCCAAATCGCTGCCGGCGGCTTCATAGTGGTGTAGGCTGTCCGGATGGCGGCCAACGGTGCGTAGAATTTCGCCCTGCGTCAGCAACAAGTCAGCGACCTTGATCGACTGTCGCAGCAGCCCGCCTGGATTGCCGCGCAGATCGATCACCAAGCCGATGATCGGTCTCGCACCGGGTGCGGTGAGGGAGCGCAGTTTGCGCTCCAGGGTTTCACCGGTGTCTTGGTTGAAGGTGCTGATGCGGATAATGCCGATGCCGTCTTCGACCTTCGCGGTCACGCTTTCGGGTACGATATGTGCACGCGCAACTTCGATGGTAAAGGGCTGCACTGCGTCTGGCCGGTCGATGGTCAGTCGTAACGGTGTGTGCACAGGGCCTCGAATCAAATTCGTGATTTCAGCGCTTACCAAGCCGGAAATGTCCATCTCGTCGACGCGTATGATGCGATCCCCGATGGCAAGGCCGCTGTTCGCCGCCGGCGTGCCGACGATCACTTTGGTGATGACGGCGATGCCTTCTTCGAGCCGAAAGCGAATGCCGATGCCACCGAAGCCATCACGTTTGGCTCGGTTGCGGGTGGCTTCTTCCTGTCCGGCATAGCGAGAAAAGATGTCGAGGTCTGAGAGCGCACCGTCAAAGATTGCTTCGTAAATGCGCTCTGCCGAGGCGGCGTGAATATCAGCGGAATGGGCGCGGGCTGTTTCAGTCAGGGCGACCACAGCTGCGGCCCAGGCACGGGAATCTGTATCAACGGGCGGGCGCATGCGGGCGATCTCAACATCGTTTTCCAGCATCACCAACATGCCGTTGTCTTGTTTGAGCGTGAGCCCAGCATCAATTACGCCCAATCCCCGCAGACCTTCCAATCCGACCCGGGCGAGGGTCACGGGTTCAATATATTTATCGGCGATATTATCGAAACCAACCGAGATGACCTCGGCGGCGGCCGGCTCCGCAAACGGTTGCGCATTTGTATCGTCGCGGGCACCCGGCAGCGCGCATGCGCTCAGCAAAAGCACCATGGCGACAACAAATACCGGCTTTAAGCCGCGGAAATGTGCCATTTCACTCATCATGGCCATATTTAAGACGATTCCGCGCCGCGTGTATATGATTCTATATTGTGGTGAGGTCGCCCTCGCCTGCGGGAGAGGGGAAGGGGCTACCCGCGCTTCTTCTTGCCCTTGGCGGATTTCGGGGGGGCGACGGCTTCACGTTGACGACGGCGCGACGCGCGGCTTTTGCCTTTGGGCTTTTTCGGGGTCGGATTGCCGGTCTGTTTTTTTCGCGACTTTTTGCCCGGTCGGGTGATTGGCTCTGTGCCTTCGGTGACGAGGATGTCGGCGGGTTTGCTTGTTTGTTTGCCTGTTTGTTTGCCTGTTTGTTTGCCTGTGGGGCGGGCGTCGCCCAACAGTTCGAACAGCATGCCGCCGGTGATTGGGGTGACCTCGCGCAGCAGGACTTCAATACGTTGGCCCAAGCGGAACGTCAGGCCGCGTTTGCGCCCCTTCAGCAGATGCTTGCCCTCGTCGTGAATGTAATAATCGTCGGGTAAGGTCTTGATCGGGATCAGACCGTCGGCGCCGATATCGTCGACGGAAATGAACAAGCCGAAGCGGGTCACACCGGAAATGCGCGCCCCGAACGTCGCACCGACGCGGTCTTTCATATAATACGCGCAGTAACGATCCATGGCGCCACGCTCAGCCGCTTGGGCACGGCGTTCGGTGATCGAGAGGTGTTCACCGATGCTGTTGAAATCACCCGGGTCTGCCGGCAACTCGCCGGCACTGGGGGAGAGCCCACGGATCAGCGCCCGGTGCACCAGCAAATCCGCATAGCGACGGATCGGCGAGGTGAAGTGACAATACCGGCGGAGCGCAAGACCGAAGTGGCCCAGGTTGTCGGGCTGATACAGTGCTTGTGCCTGTGATCTGAGCACGATGTCATTGATCATCTGTTGGTGCGCGGTGTCTTTGGCGCGGGTCAAGATTGCGTTAAAGCGCGCAGGCGTCAGGGTCTGCCCCTTGTCGAAGCTGATGTGCACGCTGGCCAATACCTCGGACAGCGCTTCGACCTTGGACATAGACGGTTCATCATGCACCCGGTACATGCAGGGGCGCTTTTTCTCTTCTAAGAATTCTGCCGCTGCGACGTTGGCAAGCACCATGAATTCCTCGATCAGTTTGTGACTGTCCAGGCGCTGACGCGGCTCGATCCCGATCATGTGGCCGTCTTCGTCGAGCAGGACGCGGCGTTCCGGCAGGTCGAGTTCGAGGGCGCCGCGCGCTTCGCGGGCGCGCTCTAAAATCTCGAACGCGCCGTAAAGTGGCTTGATGACGGTGTCCATCAATAGCTCGGTCTGTTCATCCGGTGTGCCGTCTTGCGCGGTCTGCACTTGCTCATACGTCAGCCGGGCGACGGAGCGCATCAGAGCACGCTTAAAGCGCTTGGATAGCAAGTTGCCTTCGTTGTCGATGCGTAGATGTACGATCAAGCATGGCCGATCCTCGTTGGGGCGCAGCGAGCACCAGCCGTTAGACAATTGCTCGGGCAACATGGGGACGACGCGGTCCGGAAAATATACCGAGTTGCCACGCTCGAACGCCGCCTTGTCCAAGGCATCGCCCGGGCGCACGTACCAGGCAACATCGGCGATGGCGACGATTAGCTTGTAGCCGCCGGTATTCTTCGGGTCGTCATCCGGCTCGGCAAATACCGCGTCATCAAAGTCGCGGGCATCGGCGCCGTCGATGGTCACAAGTGGGATGGAACGCAGATCGTCACGGCTGTCCAGCGGCGCTTCTTTGGCGCGCTCGGCTTGGCGCGTGGCGTCAGGCGTGAACGCGACCGGGATAGCGTGTTGATGCACCGAGATCAGACTGATTGAGCTGACCCCTTCGGCATCGTTGATGCGTTCGATGACGCGTGCATGCTTAAGGCCCAAGCGGTGCCCTTTGACGGGCTCGGCACGGACCAGATCTCCCAATTCGGCGCCTTTGTCGGCACCGCGCTCGATCACGTATTCGAAGCGATCACGTTTGTCGACGGGCTGTATGCGACGCTCACCATCGGAGTCGATGACAATGCCGAGGACGTCGCGGGGCGCTTCGGCGATGCGGCGGATCACCTTAGCTTCATAAGCGTCGGCTTGTTTGTTGAGCCGTGCCAACACTTTTTCGCCCCGACCCAGCGCTGGTCCGGTACGATCGGGGGCAACAAAGATTTTCGGCGGCGGGCCGTCTTCTTCCCACTTCACCGGGCGTGCCATGACTTCACCGTCCAAATCAGTGCCGGTGATTTCGATGATGCCGACAGGCGGCAGGCTGCCCGGTTCGGCAACGCGGTGACCGCGGCCTTTACTCAGCATGCCGTCGTCTTTCATTTCTTTGAGGACTTTCTTCAGCGTGCGCTTTTGTTCGACGTCGAGTTTGAAGGCACGCGCGATCTCGCGTTTGCCGACTTTACCTTCGGCACTGCGCACGAATTCGGCGATTTCGTCTTTGCTGGGAAAAGGGGCATTTGCCATGCCCGCAACGTAATCGCGTGATGCGTCTGATACAAGAGAGGAGGTGATGCCCCGCGGTATTCCCAATAATCGTCACCCCTGCGCAGGCGGGGGCCTATGGTCGGGATGGATTCCCGCCTACGCGGGAATGACGGATGGGGCAGGCGAGCGAGAGTTATTCCTTTGCAGCCGCCTTCTTCTTGGCGGCGGGCTTTTTCTTCTTAGCAGGCGCTTTTTTCTTCGCGGGAGCCTTCTTTTTAGCGGCCGGCTTTTTCGCCGGAGCCGACTTCGTGCCGGCTTTGGCGTCGATCATTTCGATGGCTTGTTCGAGCGTCACCGCGTCCATGTCGACGTCTTTCGGCAGGCGCGCTTGGGTCTTGCCGTGTTGCAGGAACGGCCCCCAGCGGCCTTCTTTGACCATGATCGGTTTTTTGCTTTTCGGATGCTTGCCGAGTTCCTTCGGCGGCGCCTTGCGTGGCTTATCGCCGAGCAGCACGACGGCGCGGTTGAGGCCGATTGTCAGCACATCGTCGTCGTCATCTTTGACGGAGGCATAGGTGCCGCCGCACTGAATGAACGGACCGAAGCGGCCGATGTTGGCGCGGATTTCCATGCCCGAAACTGGATCAATGCCGACCAGACGTGGCAAAGACAGCAACGCCTGTGCGCGGCTGAGGTCGATGCTTTCCGGGTCCATGCCCTTGGGCAGGGACGCGCGCTTGGGCTTGATCTTTTTCTTGCCTTCGCCTTCTTCGTCGCCCAGCTGCACATAAGGTCCATACGGGCCTTCGCGGAGCGTGATCGGTTTGCCGGTTTCCGGGTCTGTGCCCAGTTCGCGCGGGCCGTTGTCGAGCGACGCTTCGCCGGGATCTGTGCCGAGCGGGGTCGTGAAGTTACAGTCTGGATAACGCGAGCAACCCAAGAACGCACCGTGCCGGCCAAGCTTGATCGACAACTCGCCTTCTTTGCATTTTGGGCAGCTGCGGGCATCGCTGCCGTCGGCGCGCTCTGGGAAGAAGTGCGGTTTCAGTTCGACGTTCAAAACTTCGAGCACGTCACGCACTGTGAGGTCCTTGGTTTCATCGACCTTTGCGATGAACGCGGTCCAGAAATCGCGGAGCACTTGCTTCCACGCGATCCGACCACCGGAAATATCGTCGAGCTTTTCTTCCAGCTCGGCGGTGAAGCCGTATTCGACGTAGCGCTCAAAAAAGCTTGATAAGAACGTTGTCACCAAGCGGCCCCGGTCTTCAGGGATAAATCGCCGGGCGTCGATGCGCACGTAGTTGCGGTCTTGCAGCACTGAGATGATCGACGCGTAGGTCGACGGGCGACCGATGCCGAGTTCTTCGAGCTTTTTCACCAACGACGCTTCGCTGTAGCGGGGCGGCGGCTGGGTGAAGTGCTGCTCGGGCAGGGTTTCATTACGGCCCAGGTTGTCGCCTTCGTTCATCGCCGGCAGAATACGCGCTTTGTCGTCGTCACTGGCGGCGCCGTCGTCGCTGCTTTCGCGGTATACCTTCATAAAACCGTCGAATGCGATCACGGAACCCGTGGCACGGAACGCCAAGGTGCCGTCGCCTGACGGGATGTCTACGCCGACCTGATCGAGTACGGCGGCTTCCATCTGGCTCGCCATAGTACGGCGCCAGATCAGCGTATACAGTTTGAGCTGGTCGTCATTCAGATACTGCTTCACGGTTTCAGGCGTGCGGCGAACGTCGGTTGGGCGGATTGCCTCGTGCGCTTCTTGGGCGTTCTTGGCTTTGGATTGATAGACCCGAGGTTCTTTCGGCAGATACTTGGAGCCGTAATCTTCTTGGATCAGATTGCGGCTCGCCGCAATCGCTTCGCGCGCCATCTGCACGCCGTCCGTCCGCATATATGTAATGAGACCCACCGTCTCGCCGCCGATCTGCACACCTTCATACAGGCTTTGTGCGACCTGCATGGTTTTTCGTGCGCCGTAGTAAAGCTTGCGGGCGGCTTCTTGCTGCAACGTCGAGGTCGTGAACGGCGGAGCCGGATTGCGGCGGGATTGCTTTTTCTCGACGCTGGCAACCTTGAACTGGCTGACGTCGATTTGTTTAACGGCGGCCATCGCCACCTCTTCGGAGCCGAGCGACAGTTTGGTTAGCTTATCGCCGTCCAGCCGCACCAGGTTCGCTTCGAAGGTTTGGCCGTCGGGCGTGGTGAACACCGCTTTGATGGTCCAGTATTCGTCGGCGTGGAATTTCTCGATCTCGAGTTCGCGTTCGCAGATCAAGCGCAACGCCACCGATTGTACGCGGCCTGCCGAACGCGAGCCCGGCAGTTTCCGCCACAGCACCGGCGATAGCGTAAAGCCGACCAGATAGTCCAACGCGCGGCGCGCCATATAGGCGTCGATCAACTCGTAATCTAGCTCGCGCGGATGCTCGAACGCTTCGATGATGGCATCTTTGGTGATCTCGTTGAACACGACGCGCTGCACCGGCTTGCCGGTGATCACCTTGCGGTCGTTCAGCACCTCTTTGACGTGCCACGAGATCGCTTCACCTTCGCGGTCCGGGTCGGTCGCGAGGAAGACAGCATCGGCTTTGCGCGCCGCCTTGGCGATTTCGTCGATGGCTTTTTTGGCCCGGGCGTCGGTCTCCCAGGTCATGGCGAAATCGCTGTCGGGGTCGACGGAGCCGTTTTTCGACGGCAAATCGCGGATGTGACCGTAGCTCGCGAGGACGATGTATTCGTCTCCGAGGTACTTATTGATGGTCTTTGCCTTAGATGGCGATTCGACGACGACGACGCTTGTCATGCCTGTTCTTGGCCTACCCGTTGATTCAAAAATCTATGTTCGTGTTGTTTATTTACCCTGGCGTGAGTCTTCCGCTCCTGCCAAGGCCGGGGAGAATTGGCGATAAAAACCCCACCCGTCAACAGCGGATATCTGCAGTGCCCGTGATTTGGGTCTCTATGAGGCGTATATTTTTGTTATTTATCAATTTGTTATGGGGCGAGAAATTTTTTCTTTTAGGCTTGGGGTGTGGTAGGGCCGTCTCGAAGGATTACCCAAGCAGGGCGACGCGGTTGCCGGGCATGCGTTCAAGGCGACCGGCGAGGTCGAGTTCTAGAAGCACAGCAGCGACAGCGGCCGCATTGCCGTCGGCGTCGCGGATTACGGCGTCGATATCGGTCGGACCATAGTCGAGGGCATTGAGGACGCGGTCGCGGGTGCGGGCGAGTTCGCTGTCTTTTATCGGCGTCGGCGCGGGCGGCTGCAGAACGCGGCGGCGGCCTTCGTCGAGCATACGACCATCGGCCTCCCGGAGCCCGGTCAGCACGTCTTCGGCAGACTCGGTTAACTGGGCGCCGTCGCGGATCAGGGCGTTGGCACCTTTGACGCGGGGATCTTGCGGCGGGCCCGGGACGGCGTAGACATCCCGCCCTTGTTCGAGCGCCATCCGGGCAGTGATCAACGAGCCGGATTTGGCGCCGGCTTCGATGACGACGACCGCGCGGGCGATGCCGGAAATAATGCGGTTGCGCCTTGGGAAATGACGGGACTGCGGCGGTGTGTTGCAGGTGACTTCTGAGACCAACGCGCCGGTATCGCGGATATGTCCGTACAAGACGTCGTTTTCACGCGGATAGATCACATCCACGCCACCGCCCAGCACGCCCAGTGTGCCGCTGGTGAGGGCGCCGTCGTGTGCAGCCGCGTCGATGCCGCGCGCCATCCCCGATACCACCAGATAGCCGGCTTCTCCAAGTGTGCGGGCCATGCCGTGCGCCAACCGTCGCCCGTTCACCGACGCGTTTCTGGAGCCCACCACGGCCACGGATTTTTTCGTCAGCAGGTGCGGATGCCCGCGCACGAACAGCAGCGGCGGCGCATCGTCGATGTGGGCGAGCAGCGGCGGATAGCCGGCTTCACCCCAAAATACGGTGCTGATATTGAGCGGCACAAGCGCGGCCAGTTCATCTTCGGCCGCAGACGGCGTGCAGATTTTTAGTGCCTTTTTACGGCCACCGTTTTTCGCCATATCGGGGAGGGCTTGTAGGGCTTTGCGCGCTGTACCGAACTGTTCAAGCAGGCGATGAAAAGTGATCGGCCCGATGTTTTCGGATCGGATCAGCCGGAGGCGTGCCAGTTTTTCCGCGTCACTGAGGTCCAGTCCGTCGCTCGGGGGCTGCATTTCCCACTCCCATCTACTCAGAGCAGGTATGCAAAGCCTTAGCGCAGAATTTTACAGGCGCCAGAAAAAGTAGAAAAAATCTAGCGCCTTTTTTCCCGGCCTGATTCGCACCTATTTCCGGCCCGAACGGGCCAGCACCATGGCCGGGATCAACGCGATGAAGAATGCGACCGAGATGATCAAAAACGTATCTTGGAATCCAAACGTGCGGGCCTGCGCATAAATTGAACGGCTCAGAAAATCCATGGCGGCCCAATCGCGTTCAAACTCGGTCAGGCCGCCTTCGGTTAAAAGCTGACGCACTTTGTCTAGGGTGTCGCGGGTTAGGTCGTTGTTGGATGTCTGCGTCGCGGTCAGCCAATCTGCGTGATTGGCACTACGGAATTCGATCAGGGCAGCGGTGATGTTGACGCCGAACGCGCCGCCGGACTGGCGAACAAAGTTATAGGCGCCCGCCGCCGCGTTGAGCTTTTCGGTGGAGATCGAGCGCATCGCGGCGCCGCCCAAATTCGGCATCACCAAGCCGATGGCAGCACGGCTCAACACCGTCATCATCGCCATGGTCCAGAACGCGGTGTTCACATCGGAAAACGACATGAGATATGTCGCAAATGCGAACACCATACAGCCCATCATGATGGGGATATGTGGCGGCACAGTATCGGCAAGCCGACCCGACAGGGGAATCAACGAGACCAAGAACAGCCCTGCCGGCACCAACACTAGACCCGATTGCGTCGGCGAATAGTGCTGGATCGTCTGCACGAACACCGGGATTGCATAGTTGGTGGCGAAGTTGCCGGCACCGAACGCAAACGCGATGGCCATGGCCGACGCAAACTTTGGGTCTAAAAATAATGTCGGGTCGAGCAGCGGTGATTTGGAGCGCTTCTGCGACCATAAGAACAATGCCAAACTAATGAAGCCTGCAAGCGCGGTCAGTAGAGTCTCATCCGACATCCAACCCCATCGATGGCCGTTGCCGATGGCGCGCATCAAACAGACAAGCGCCACGCAGACCAAGATAAAGCCGGTCCAGTCAAATGGCGGCAGCCGCTTTTCGAATTTCTTTGAGGGCATGAAGAACAGCCCGGCGATAAATGCGATGAACACCAACGGTAGCGGCATCAAGAACGCATGCCGCCAGGTCAATAGATCGATGGTGACACCGCCGACCAGCGGTCCGAAGCTGGGCGCCAAGGTGACGCCCAAACCGTACATGCCGACTGCAAAGCCGCGCCGTTCGCGCGGAAATACGGTGACCATGGTCGCCAACACCAGCGGCTGAATGATGCCCGCCGAAAAGCCCTGCATGATGCGCCCGATGATCAGTGTGTCGATGTTCGGCGCAAAGGTGCAGACGAAAGCACCGGCGATAAAGATCAACAGTGTCATCGAATAGGCCAAGCGCTGGCCCAATGTACGCACCACCCAGCTGTTTAAAAGTTGGCTCGCAACCATGGTCGCGAGAAATGCGGTCGCCGCCCACTGTGCCACGTCTTGGCCTATGCCATACGCCCCCATGATCGACGGCACGGCCACGTTGACCAGCGTCGCAGACAGGATCATTGCAATCGCACCGGTCAGCCCGGCCGCCGTTACGAACCATCGGTACGATGGCCCGAAACGTTCAATCATCGCCTGGATTTCTGGGTTTTCGTTGGGCGCAGGGGCAGTCGCCAAGGTGCGCTATTCCTCGATCGCGATCTCAATCTCGACCATCATGCCGGGCCGGAGACGAGGATCGGGTTTATCAAACGCGATGCGAACCGGCAGGCGTTGCGTGATTTTGGTGAAGTTGCCGCTGGGGTTCGGTGTCGGCAACAGTGCGAATTGGTTGGTCGCCGCAGAGCCGATGGTTTTAACGGTGCCGTTGAAGATGTCGTCGGGGTACGCGTCGACGTGAATGTTGACGATCTGGCCTTGTTTCAGCTTGCGGACATCTGTTTCTTTGATGTTCGCTTCGACCCACACTAAGTCTTGGTTGTGCACCAGCGCCAAGCGCTGGCCAGGGGTCACGTATTCGCCGATGTCGACGAAGATGCGGTCGACGACGCCGGCGGTCGGGCTTTTTACGGTACGGTCTTGGATGTCCAGACGCTGGCGTTCGATGCGGGCTTTGATTTCCTGCTCGCGACTTTCCAAAACGGAAAGATCACCCGCCAACACGCCTAAGCGCGCACGGTCGGCTTCGGCTTCGGCTAAGCCCGATTTTGCCGCTTCCAATCCGGCCACGGCGATGCGGTATTCCCGGTCGATCTGCTGCAGTTGGTTTTCTGCCTGATCAAGTTGGCGCCGCGAGGCGACTTTGTCTTCGAACAAGCGCTGCGTGCGGTTAAGCTCGCGCTTTGCCAGTTGCAACTGTGGGCGCAACGACGACACTGCGACATCGGCGGCGGCAACCTGCGATACTTCCGACTGCATGCGGCTTTCGATTTGGCTGTTCACCAAAATGCGTTCAGCAGCAAGGCGGCTGCGCTGCGCTCCGGACGCGGCAAGTTGCGCCTGTAATTCGTTCAGTTGAATATTTGATTCCCGATCATCAACCTGCACCATGACCGCGCCTTGGCTCAACTGGTCACCTTCGGCAATCGGCATTTCGGTGATCCAGCCGGCGACACGTGATGACACCGTGACCAAATCGGCATGGATGCGGGCGTCTTCTTCGTGAATGAAATTGAGTCGGTTGTGAATTTCCGTCCAGGCGACATAAAAGACGGCGACCGTGATTGCGGCGGCCAGGATATATAGCGGGCGAATACGGCGCGCTTTGACGGGCGCCGATGGCGGTACGGTATCCGTCGTCGTGCTGTCGAGAGGGCTTTGCCCCCCAGGTTTACTGTCGTCCGGCATGTTTCCTGCCCCAAATGTCTGGCCTGCTGCGTCGGCCTAAAGACCTTTCAAGCATGCACATAAATTGTCTCGTTGGAAAGACCTTGCGAACGCAAAGGCTGATTCCGTGAGTGTTTTCGGGTGCTTACGAAACCCGTTGACCTTTTCGTAACTGGGCTCTTTATGATTGTAACAATCATCAAGGAGCCAATGAATGAACGCGTCGATTGTGACCGCTCAAGCGGACGTCAACAATATGACCGACGGGCCAATCACTTTTGCCATTAACGGCATGAGTTGTGCGGGCTGTGCGTCGAGTGCGGAAAAAGCGCTTAACGGTCTGGACGGTATTGGCACTGCCAGTGTCGATTTCGCGACCGAGCGGGCGCAGGTGTCGCCGGGCGGTGTTTCGGCGGCAGCGCTGGTGCAAGCGGTCAAAGATGCCGGCTACACACCCGAGACGTCGTGGGTTGATCTTGATATTACCGGCATGACGTGCAGCGGTTGCGCGGCCAGTGTGGAACGCGCGCTCGAGAACGTGCCGGGTGTCGCAGATGCCGAGGTCAACTTGGCGTTGGAGCGGGCGCGGGTGACATGGCTTGGCCATGACGTTGCGACAGCTGCGTTGGTCGACGCCGTCAAAGTGGCAGGGTATGGCGCGCAGCCCCGCTTTTCCGATGCCGAAGCTAGACGCCAGCATGCGGCGGCTCAGGCGGACGTCGCCGCCCGTGCGCTCAGGCTGGATGCGTTGATATTGGCAGGCGCGATCATCGTCACGGCGCCGCTTGTGGCGATGATGGTGCTGCCTGCCTTCGGCGTCGCCTATCACGTGCCGGCGTGGGCGCAGATGGCGTTGGCAACGCCGGTACAATTTATCGCGGGCGCACGGTTTTATGTGGGGGCGTGGCGGGCGGTGAAGGCGCGATCCGGGAACATGGATCAGTTGGTGGCGCTGGGTACGTCGGCGGCGTATGCGCTGTCGGTCTGGATGATGTTGAACCAAGGCATCAATGCAGTGGGGCATTTGTATTTTGAGGCGTCGGCCGTGGTCATCACGTTGGTCCTCGCCGGCAAGCTGTTAGAAAGTCGCGCCAAGCGCGGCACCACGGCGGCGATCCGAAAACTGATGGACCTGCGACCTGAGCGTGCCCGCGTGCAACGTGACGGCAACGTCGTTGAAGTCGCCATTGAACAGGTGCTGATCGGCGACACGGTGGTCGTGATGCCCGGCGCGCGGATCCCGGTCGACGGCACGTTGACGTCGGGTCGGGCTGAAGTGGACGAGTCTTTGTTGACCGGTGAGAGTGTGCCGATAGCGAAGACGTCGGGTGACATGCTGCGCGCAGGCGCCATCAACGGGTCGAACGAAGTGCACCTCAGCGCGACCCGAATCGGTGAAGATACGACGCTGGCCCGGATCGTGCGTTTGGTCGAAAGCGCGCAAACCGGTAAAGCCCCGGTGCAGCGCTTAGTCGACAAAGTCAGTGCGATCTTTGTGCCGAGCGTGATTGCCATTGCTGCCGTGTCGTTGATCAGCTGGTTGGTCGCGGGGGCAGGCGCCGAGACGGCGATCATCAATGCGGTGTCGGTGCTGGTTATCGCGTGCCCGTGCGCACTCGGCCTCGCCACGCCGACGGCGATTGTCGCGGGTACCGGAGCTGCGGCGAAGGCCGGTATTTTGATCAAAGACATCGGCGTGCTGGAACGTGCCCATGCGCTCGACGTTGTCGCGTTCGACAAAACGGGTACGTTGACCAAGGGCGCGCCGGCACTGACGGATATCGTCGCCTATGGCAGATCCGAAGACGATATGTTGCGGATTGCGGCGGCGGTGCAGACAGGGTCCGAACACCCGCTGGCACGTGCAGTGCTCGCGGCGGCAGAGGCGCGTGACGTGCTCGGGCTCAAGGCCGAAGACGTGCTCGCGCATGTCGGCAGCGGTGTCGAAGGGCGGGTCGATGGTGCGCGTGTGCTGATCGGCAACCGCGGCATGATGAAAGCCGTCGACATTAATATCGACGCAAAGATCGAGGGTGATTTGGCACGGATTGAAAAGCTCGGGCGCACGGCGGTGTTGGTTGCCATCGGCAATGTAGTGTCCGGCGTGATCGGCTTGGCCGATACGGTCCGCTCCGAGACGCCGTTGGCGATGCGGATGTTGGCCCAGCGCGGTATTCAAACGGTGATGCTGAGCGGCGATGGCGCCGATGCGGCAAAGGCCATTGCCTCTGAGGCCGGACTCGCCGATGTGCGTGCCGGGTTGACGCCGGATTCAAAAGTTGACGCAATCCACGAACTTCAAGGTGCAGGCCGGATCGTCGCCATGGTCGGTGACGGGATCAACGATGCGCCGGCCTTGGCGGCGGCGGACGTCGGCATCGCCATGGGATCGGGCACCGATGTTGCGATGGAAAGTGCGGGAATCACCTTGATGCGCCCGGACCCGCGTTTGGTCGCAGGCGCCATTGATGCGGCGCGCGTAACCTGGAATCGCATCCGCTGGAACTTGTTTTGGGCATTTATCTTTAATGTGGTTGGCTTGCCGTTGGCGGCGCTTGGTTATCTCAGTCCCGAGGTTGCGGGCTTGGCGATGGCGTTGAGCTCGATTACCGTGGTCACGAACTCGTTGTTGTTACGTGGCTGGAAGCCGAAGGGGATGAACGCATGAACGTGCAAAGCGCAGCCGCAGCCAGCGGGTTGCCGGCAAAAACCATTCGTTATTACGACGAGATCGGCTTGGTGACGCCGGGCCGCCGCGCCAACGGTTATCGGGACTATGACGACCGCGCGGTGCAAAAGTTGGCGTTCTTAAAACGTGCCAGACAATTGGGTTTTTCGATTGATGACTGTCGCCAGTTGTTGTCGCTTTATGAAGACAAACGCCGCGCCAGCAAGGATGTGCGCGCCTTGGCGGGACAGCACTTGGCCGAAATTGATATGCGTTTGAACGAGCTGCACGCATTGCGGGCGACGCTCGCTGATTTGGTCGACTCGTGTCACGGGGATTCCCGTCCTGACTGTCCGATCTTGACGGATTTGGCGGGGGCGCAAGCGAAAAAAGTTAAAGCCTAGCCGATTCGGAGTGTCGCTAACATTTCGCCGAAATCGTTGAGCAGGCTTTTTAACTCAGGTTCAACGACCGCGTCTGCGGCGGACGGAAAGTCCATCCATGCGCGGCGACGTTCATCTTGTTCCGGCCAACTGTCGGCAAGGCTTGCGACTTCCATCGGGTAGACCTTCACCTTGTAAGCGGGATTGCCGGCGACATCGGTCTTTGTATAGGAATACGTGCCGATTTTGGTTTCCGCGATACGACCGCCGACGCCGGCTTCTTCAAAAGCTTCGGCCCTGGCCGCGTCGCGACTGGTCTGACCTGCTTCGATATGACCCTTCGGCAATACCCAGCGGCGCGAACGGCGCGACGTGATCAGCAAGACCATCGGCGCGTCTTCGCCGATGCGGTACGCAAGCACCGCCGACTGTGCAATTTTAATAACATTTCCCATGCCGATAATCGCTTTTCCCAGGATTTTGTGACCTTTTCCGCATCCCCATTAAAGCCGGAAGGTCCTTTTTATTGTGTTAATTGTATGACATTTTTATGTCACTTCAAAGCGATCAACGGATACGCCGCAAAATGGCCCGGCATCGTGCATTTTATGATTAAAGGCTGCAAACCGGCGCATGGACGAATTCGATAAAGACACCGCCTCAAAGGCGCTCTTCAAATCTCAACCCGTCGATAAAGACCTGAAGCGGATCGGTCAGCTCCAGCGGGCCACCCATGAAGCCGGGCGCAATATCTATAACCTCGGCTTCGGCTTGTTGTTTTTGCTGGGCGTATGGCTGTTCGCGTATCTGAAAAGCGACGGCGACGGCAGCTTGATCTTGATTGCGGCGGCGGTCATCGGCGGCTACATGGCGATGAACATCGGCGCCAACGATGTCGCCAACAACGTCGGCCCCGCGGTCGGCTCGAAAGCGCTGACCATGGTCGGCGCACTATTGATCGCCGGGATCTTCGAAGCGTTGGGCGCAATTGTCGCCGGTGGTGAGGTGGTGAGCACGATTTCGAAAGGGATCGTTTCGCCGGAGTCTATTGCCGACGCGGACACATTTATATGGGCGATGATGGCAGCTCTGATGTCGGCAGCACTTTGGGTCAACTTAGCGACCTGGATCGGTGCCCCGGTGTCGACCACGCACAGTATTGTCGGCGGCGTTATGGGGGCGGGCATCGCAGCGGCAGGATTCGGCGCTGTCGATTGGCCGGTGATGGGTGCGATTGCCGCAAGCTGGGTGATTTCGCCGGTGCTGGGTGGCTTGGTTGCGGCCATGTTCTTGACGTTCATCAAAGTCACCGTGCTGTTCAAAGCCGACAAAATCAGCGCCGCGAAGCGCTGGGTGCCGATTTTGGTCGCGATCATGGCGACCGCGTTTTCGGCGTATTTGATGGTGAAAGGCCTGAAGCGTATCTGGAAGCCGGATATGGCATTGATCGCCGCGGTCTCGGTATCGATTGCATTTTTGACGTATTTTTGGGTGCGTGGCCGCGTTGAGCGCGCGTCGAAGACAATGGAGAACAAACGTAAATCCGTCAGCAAACTATTTACGGTGCCGTTGATCTGCTCGGCAGCATTATTATCGTTTGCACACGGCTCCAATGATGTCGCTAACGCTGTTGGTCCGCTGGCTGCGATCGTTAACGCGGTCAACGACGGTATGGTCTCGACCAAGACGTCGTTGCCGTTTTGGGTGCTGGTGATCGGTGCGCTCGGCATTTCGGTCGGGCTCATTTTGTTTGGGCCGAAGATCATTCGCTTGGTCGGCGAAAAGATCACCAAGCTCGATCACATACGCGCATTTTGCGTGGCGTTGTCCGCAGCGATCACGGTGATCTTTGCATCCGGCATGGGCTTACCGGTCAGCTCGACACACATTGCGGTTGGCGCCGTATTCGGGGTCGGCTTTGTTCGTGAAGCGATTACCAACCGGGGTGGCGGTATTCCCGAGCGTGTGACTGCCGACGACGGTGCCGCTGCGGTGATTGACGAAGGCAAGCTGTTCAAGTCATGGCGCAAGCACCGCAAGCGGAAATTGGTGCGCAGACAATACGTGCTGTCGATTGCGGCGGCGTGGGTGGTCACGGTGCCGGCGTCGGCACTGTTGTCGGCGGCGCTGTACTTCGGCATTCAATTCGTGCGCCACTAAGCCGGCACGGCTTTTCAGCGCCGCTTGACGCCGTTGAATATGGCCGTCGGCCTGACCATGATCGGCGTCGGCCTGTTCAAAAAAAGTCGCCATTGCGGATAATTTGGCCTTGTATGCGAGCCCCGTCTTTGCCGCTACCGACGCCGGCGACTCCTTAAGCATGGCGACCGTCTGGTCCGGCGGACTTCGGGCGCAGACTGACGCTCGATAACTTGGATGCAGCACTCGCCAACATTCGCCGTGAACGCGCCGAATACGCCGTGCAATTCCCGAATGATGTCATTGAGTCCGCTGGTTGGGGCCAAACACGAGCTTCCGCAATGCGCAGTGTCATCGTGCTGTGGGCTTTCAATGCGCGGACGGCCTACGTACACTATGCGGAAATAAACAGTGGCCTAAAATAGGCCTCAAGCGCAGGCGAAGCCTAGGGAGGGTCGGTGACGGGCCGATTTGGCGACACATCTAACAGCGCTAAACCTACTGTCGTTCGGCATTCGGGGTCGGCGTACGTGGCGATTGATCTTGGCACCAATAGCTGCCGGATGCTGGTTGCTGTGCCGTCGGAAGGCGGCTTTCACGTCGTCGATGGATTTTCCAAAGTTGTGCGCTTAGGCGAGCGGGTTGCTGAGACCGGGCGGCTTTTGCCAGCCGCCGTTGATCGCACGTTGGATGCGCTCGATCTTTGTGCGCAGAGGCTCGGCCGCCGCGAGATCGCAGGCTTTCGTGCCGTCGCGACCGAAGCCTGTCGTCGCGCCGAGGACTCGGAAGCGTTTATTGAAAAAGTCCGCGCGCGTACTGGCTTTGATATGGAAATTATTGATGCGGGGGAAGAAGCCGCGCTGACGGCGGCCGGGTGTGGCGAGATGTTGTGCTCAGGCTACGAGCACGCGCTGGTGTTCGATATCGGTGGGGGCTCGACCGAGATCATGTGGTTGGCGACGCCGCGTGGTCAAGCCGGGCGCATTTTGGCAACCACGTCTTTGCCGTTTGGTGTGGTTTCGTTGCGTGACGAATTTGGCGCCGAAGCGCTGCCCGATGATATTTTCGATGCTTTGCTGGCGCGTATTGATGCGACGTTGGCGCCCTTCGACCAAGCGCACGGGATTTCAGACGCGATTGCGCGGGGCGACGTGCGGATGATCGGCACATCCGGCACGGTGACGACGTTGGGTGCGATGTATCTGCAGTTGCCGCGCTACAATCGAGCCCGGGTGGATGGTTTGGAAATCCGTTTCGATAGCATTCGCCAGATCAGTGCCAGGCTTGCCGGTATGTCGTGTGCCGAGCGTGAGCGTCATCCGTGCTTGGGCGTGGGGCGGGGTGATTTGATGCTGATGGGGATTGCCGTATTGCGTGCAGTGTGCGCGCGCTGGCCGGCGGGTAAGCTGGGTATTGCAGACAGGGGTATCCGTGAAGGTATATTGGCGGAATTGATGGCAGCCGATGGTCACACGGCATTCGGTCCACCCCTGCAACGCACGAACGCGGCACAAGACGGTTTATTGCCCGTTAAAACGAATACTGGGATCATTTCATGAGTACAAAAAGCGGCGGCAAGGGTCGCAGCGAAAAGGGCGGCGCGGATCGCGCGCTGCGCACTCGCGTCAAATCTGCGCGGGGCCGCAAGGTATCCTCGACTCGTTGGCTCGAACGCCAATTGAACGATCCTTATGTGCAAAAGGCCAAACGCATGGGGTATCGCTCGCGTGCCGCGTTCAAGTTGATCGAGTTGGACGACAAATTTCACTTTTTGACGAAAGGTGCCAAGATATTGGATTTGGGCGCAGCACCCGGCGGTTGGACTCAAGTCGCCCTGGAGCGTGCCGGCAAGGATGCGCGCGTCGTCGGCATCGATTTGTTAGAGGTTGAGGCCATCGCCGGCGCCGATCTGCTGCAAGGCGATTTCCTCGACGACGATGCGCCCGAGCGCTTGCGTCACCACCTCAATGGGCCCGCCGACGTTGTGTTGACCGATATGGCGGCATCGGCGACCGGCCACACGCAGACCGATCACCTCCGCATTATGGTGTTACTGGAAGCCGCCGTCGATTTTGCCGCCGAAGTGCTGGCCCCGGGCGGTGCGTTTGTCGGCAAAGTCTTGCAGGGGGGTACCGAAAATCAGCTTTTGGCATCCTTGAAGCGCCAATTTAAGGTCGTTAAACATGCCAAACCGCCGGCCAGCCGTAGCGATTCGGCGGAAATCTATGTCGTTGCTATGGGGTTTCGCGGCAGGGAATCCGATCAGGAGTGAGGTAAACCGGGGGGCAAGCTGTCGGTACTTGTACAGGGCTTCGCCGTGTGTATGATGACGCGCCATCGCCACAGGGATCAGGAGGCGTCATGGCACTGCCCAAAATCGAAGAAGCGCTCACATTTGACGACGTCCTCATGGTGCCTGCGGCATCGCAGGTGTTGCCTGCCGATACCGACACCCGGACCAAGCTGACCAAGAGCATCGATCTCAACATTCCGCTGCTGTCCTCAGCCATGGATACGGTGACCGAGCATCAGCTCGCCATCGCGGTCGCGCAGAACGGTGGTATCGGTGTTCTGCACAAGAACATGACCATCGAAGAGCAGGCCGCCGAAGTGCGCCGTGTGAAAAAGTTCGAAAGCGGCATGGTCTCGGATCCGCTGACCATCCACCCCGATCAAACGCTCGCGGATGCGCTGCGCCTGAAAGCCGAAACCGGCTTTTCCGGGATGCCGGTGGTCGAGCGCGGCTCGAAAAAGTTGGTTGGTATCCTGACCAACCGTGACATTCGCTTTGCCGATAAACCCGATCAGCCGATCAGCGAGTTGATGACCAAAAACACGCCTGACATGCCGTTGATTACCGTCAAAGAAGGCGTCGACGGCACCGAAGCACGCCGCTTGCTGCACCAATACCGAATCGAGCGTTTGTTGGTGGTCGATGATAATTATTCTTGCGTCGGCCTTATCACAGTCAAAGACATGGAAAAGGAAGAGCGCTTCCCAAATGCCTGCAAAGACGACCACGGTCGGCTTCGCGTGGCTGCCGCCGTCGGTGTCGGCGCCGCCGGTGTTGAGCGTGCCGAAGCCTTGTTGGCAGCAGGCAGCGACGTGATTGTTGTCGATACCGCGCACGGCCATTCCGAAGGCGTTTTGGGCACGGTATCGAATATCAAAAAATTATCGAACTATGCGCAAGTGATCGCCGGTAATGTGGCGACGCCCGACGGTGCCAAAGCGCTGATCGATGCCGGTGCCGACTGTATCAAAATCGGCATCGGGCCGGGCACGATCTGCACCACGCGCATGGTCGCCGGTGTCGGCATGCCGCAGTTCTCAGCCGTGATGGAAGCATCCGAAGCATGCCGCAAAGCGGGTATCCCGTGTATCGCAGACGGCGGTATCAAGTATTCCGGCGACATCGCCAAGGCGTTAGCGGCGGGTGCGACGGCGGTGATGATCGGCTCGTTGTTTGCCGGTACCGACGAAAGCCCGGGCGAAGTGTTGTTGTTCCAAGGTCGGTCTTACAAAGCTTATCGGGGCATGGGCTCCATGGGTGCGATGGCGCGGGGCTCGGCGGATCGTTACTTCCAAGAAGAAGTATCCGATAAGCTGAAGCTGGTGCCTGAAGGCGTCGAAGGGCGCGTGCCCTACAAAGGCCCGATCGGTACCGTGATCCATCAGTTGATCGGCGGGCTTCGGGCTGCGATGGGCTACACCGGGGCTGCGACGTTGGCTGAGCTGCAAGCCAACGTTAAATTCCGCCGTATCACCAATGCCGGCCTTCGCGAAAGCCATGTGCACGACGTCACCATTACGCGCGAGGCGCCGAACTACCGCGCCGACGGTTAAGGGGCGGCCAGATGACGCCCGGCGCCCGCTTGGCGGCGACCATCGAGTTGCTGGACGAGATCGACGCCGCCGATCAGGCCCCGGATCAGGTTATTGATGGCTATTTCCGCCAGCGTCGCTTTGCCGGCTCGGGTGATCGTCGCGATGTGACGGGCCGGGTTTATGACATCCTGCGCCGTCGCGCCAAGTTAGATTGGTGGATTGAGCGCACCGGCCTTGGGGTGCTGTCGAATGCCAGATTGCGCACGTTGGCGTTTGCGATCCTCGAAGAACGATCATCACCTGAAGAACTTAGCGGCTATTTCTCCGGCGCTCGGCATTGCCCGGACCCGCTGAGCGAGACGGAGTCCGCATTGTGCGATGCGCTCTATGGGCGCCCGCTGTTGAACCGCGATATGCCGGACTACGTGCGCCTCGAATATCCGGAATGGATGGACCGCTCGTTCCGTGCGCTTTGGGGCGCGCGGCTTGATGACGAGATGTCGGCGCTGAACCAACCGGCGCCTATGGACCTCCGGGTCAATTTGTTGAAGGCGACGCCTGAAGACGCTTTGCAGCGCTTGACCGATGATTTTATCGACGGCGCGCCGACCTCGTTGTCGCCAATCGGTATTCGCGTCACCGGCAAGGTTCGGCTTGGCGGCACACGCGCGTTTAAAGACGGATTGGTCGATGTGCAGGACGAAGGCTCGCAATTGGCGGCTTTGATGGTCGGTGTGCGACCCGGGATGACGGTTGTCGATTACTGCGCCGGGGCAGGGGGCAAGACCTTGGCACTCGCCGCAGGCATGGCACACGAAGGCGGTATCGCCGGGCGGCTGTATGCGCTCGACGTTTCCAAGTACCGCATGGACCGCATGGTGGCGCGGCTTAAGCGCGCAGGCGCGATGGCGGTGAAACGCCGGGTGATCTCAGCCAGCAACGATCCTTGGGTGGCAGAACACAGCGGGCGTGCAGATCGGGTGCTGATTGATGCGCCTTGCACCGGCACCGGCAGTTGGCGCCGTAATCCCGACGCCCGCTGGCAGTTTACGCCCGAAGACCTAGACGCGATCCGTGCCAACCAACAAAGCATTTTCGAAAATGCCTCCACGCTGGTGAAACCGGGCGGGCGCTTGATTTATGTGACGTGTTCATTGCTGCAAGAAGAGAACGAACAGCAGTTGGCCTGGTTCGCCGCGCGGCACGATAATTTTGAGGTTTTGGACGTTGGTGCCGTGTGGTCCGAAACCGTCGGCGGCCCGCCGCCCTCCAGCGGCCCTGCGTTGCGCCTCAGCCCGGCCTCAACCGGTACCGACGGATTTTTCTGTGCGGTGCTGGAGCGTACCCGATAGACTTCTCCCACCAAAAAATATTTCCACGCCGGTTAATCCTTCGAGACGGCCTTCGGCCTCCTCAGGATGAGGTTTTTGAATAAACATCCTCATCCTGAGGAGCCGCGTAGCGGCGTCTCGAAGGATTAATCCACACCATGGGTCATGATGTCGTAACTGCACCAATAAACGTCCGTTTTCGGATCAATCTCAAATCAGTCATAAATTATAAATAATTAAGTCGAATGATCGTCACATGTCTTTTGGGAGAAAGCCGATGACGTCGAACGTAAAGCCGCCACGCGAGGAAGAACATCCGTTGCAGGGGCCGCATCCGACTGACTGAAGGCGCGAACGCTGGGTTTAGCGCAGGCGTTCGTGGCGCTCGAACTCGGTTTCAAGCTCTTCAAACTTGCGGCGCAAGTCCTCGTCTTCGGCGAGGCTCGGCAACGTATTTGTTTCACAATGATGGCACAGTCGTGCCAGCGTGGCGCGGGCGTCGCGACTCCATGACCCGTCGTTCGGGTCAATCGGCGGCACGCTCGGATACATCGCGCGCATAAAATAGAAAAACCCAGCCCGCTGTTTATCGACCGCTTTGCAAAGATCGGTGGCCCGAACAACGGCGCGCTCGCCCAGGCTCATTTCTTCACCGTCGCTGTCACCGCGGCCACTCCCGGTGTGTGGGGTTTTCGGACGGTCGTCTTCGTCTTCTTTATCCATACGATCCGCCACGGCCGCCAATGCCTCGGCCGCCTGACCCATTTGTTCCGCGTAGGCATCCAGATCACCGCTGGGCCCGGCGCCCGGCGCCTGGGGCTGCAGGTCTTGAGAGGGAGGGGGGGGCATAGGCGGCGGTGACGGCATTGGTGGTGGCGCCGGTGGGTAGCTGGGTGGCTGCGGCGCGGTTGTCTTGGGTGCAGGTGGCGTGGTCCGTGTTTCGACTGGCGGTGGGGTTTGTGGTTGTGGCGCCGGTTTATGGATAACCTTCGTGCGGCTCACGTTCTTGAGAACCGCCTTGCGTGTCTTTTTGACGGGTTCCGCCGGTGTGGCGTCGGGTTTATCTACGACCATCGGCGTAACTCGAACGACTCTGCGTTTCTTCGGCGCGGGCTTTTCTGCAGGCGCTATGGCCGACACTACTGTTGTCGGTTTTACGATAGGTTTTGCTGTGGGTTTTCTTGCGAGTTTTGTCTTTTTGGGCGACTTTTGTTGCACCGTGACCGGCGAGCCGTCTTCGTTCAGCAGACGGACGGAGATTTCCATCAATTGCCCGTTTTTGGCGCCAATGGGCATGTTCTTGAAGGGGTGCTCGTTGGTGTCGTCTGGTAGTTTCAACGTAACGGTGCGCCCAGCCGCACTGCTGTCGCCCCAACGCATCAATTTAACCCGATAGATGTCTTCGTCGCTCACATCAACTCTCCCACGGGTAAGTCTATTGCCGGAATGGCGGGCTGCGTCAATGCGGGGCGTTGACTGGATATGGGAGAACCGTGACGCATGGTTTGCCTCTACTTATTTGGGCTCGATGGTGACAGCGGTGCCGGTGGCGACGACGAACAACATACTTTTGCCGTCACCGGATATCTCGTTGTAGTCGAGATCGACGGCGATCACCGCGTTTGCGCCGACCATCAGCGCTTCGCGACGAAGCTCGGTCAGGCAGGTGCGTCGGGCATCGCGCAGCACACCTTGTGCCGCCGACGAACGCCCACCGAAAATATCGCGGATACCGGCGAACAGGTCTTTGAACATGTTCATCCCGAATACGCATTCTGCCGTGATCACTTCGATCCGCCGCAGGACGCGGTATTCGGGCATGTTAGCTTCGGTGGTGACGATCAGGTCTTTCGCCAAGCTGTCGATGACTTTGGTTGGCAATTCATCAAATTTGCCTTCATCGATCAATTTTTGAATGTCGTCTTCGCTTTTGCCGAAAATCCCGAACATTTAAAACTCCATATCGTTTGCGCGTGCATTATGCCACGCTTTGCGATCAGGGAAAGCTTTGCCGATATTGATCATCGGATGCCTTGAAAGCGGCGCTGGGATCGGACAAAGTTCGTCCTTACACATCTTAATCGGATTCCCAAAACCATGACCTCAGTGCCTCCGAAAGACCGCGTCGACGCGTTGTTGGCGACGGCAGAAATTCTTAAAACACCCTGCGGTGCGGGCGAGATGGTTTGGCAGCGCTGGGCGGGTCCGATCGATAAGCCGCCGTTGGTGCTGTTGCATGGCGGTTTTGGTTCTTGGACTCACTGGATCGCAAACGTCGAACGCTTGCGACGTTCACGCACCGTGCTCACGTGTGATATGCCGGGGCTCGGCGATAGCGCGGAAGCGGAGGGCGCGTTGAGCCCCGATATCATCGCTGCGCCGATCTTCGCTGGCTTGGACGCCGTGTTGGACGGTGCGCCTACGTTCGATCTCGCAGGTTTTAGCTTCGGTGGGCTGATTGGATCTCGGGTGGCGAAAATGGCCGGGGATCGCATGCGTACCTATGTGGCCGTCGGTGCCAGCGGCTTCGAAGGTTTGCATGTACGCGTGCTCGGCATTCGGGTCCCGAAGCCGGAGATGAGCGACGATGAGAAGGACGCGATCCACGCTAAAAATCTGGAAATTTTGATGCTTTGGGATACGGCGAAAATTGATCCATTGGCGATCTATACGCATCGCAAAAACGTTGCGCGCTCTCGGGTGCGCTCAAGGCCGATGTCGCTGGGAAATCACTTGGTCGACGCACTCCCCGATATCCAAGCCCGTATGTCCGGTATCTGGGGTGTGCACGACGCGACGGCCGGCGGCGAGGATGAAATCCTGAAACGCCGTGACATCTTCCGCCAATTTCAGTCCGACGCCCCACTCCACATCATCGACGACGCCGGCCATTGGGTAATGTACGAAACCCCGGAAGTTTTTGAAGCGGCATTGTTGGGTGTTTTGGATGGCTAACGCTCGCGCCCTGAGACAACCATTGGTAGCCTCCATATCGTCATTCCCGCGAAGGCGGAAATCCATATTTGCTATGGGCCCCCGCCTTCGCGGGGGCGACGTGTATTGGTTGGTTATCCCAAAGCCGCAGCCAGCCGATTCCAATGTTGTTCTGTTGCCGGCAGCCCGAACCGCGCCCAGCGCGGGTGAGTGGGGAAGGTGCGGATCAGGATACCGGCTTGGCCGAGGGTGCGATATAGCGCTTCAGCATCTTCGGTTTCGATCAGCCGGTACAAGTTGGTGCCACCCAGTAAAACCAAGCCAGCCGCGCTCAGCAAATCGTCCAACTTAGCGGCATCGGCAATCAGCCGCGCGCGGGTCGCCATTTGCCATACGGTGTCATTGAGCGCAGTTCGTCCGATGGAGAGGGCCGGCGTCGATACCGCCCAGGGGCCGAGCTTGTCGGCGAGGCGTGCAGTCACCGTGTTATCGCCGATGGCGAAGCCGAGCCTGAGCCCGGCCAAGCCGAAGAACTTTCCGAATGAGCGGAGCACCAGCAATCCGTCCATAGCGTGATTGCTGAGTGAAACCTCGGGTGCCACGTCTGCGAACGCTTCATCGACAACCAGCAAGCCGCCGCGTGCAGCTTGGCGTTCCGCAGCCAGGATCAGCGCATCCCTCGGCGCGGTGCGGCCGTCGGGATTGTTCGGATTGACGATCACGACGACATCGGCGTCGGCCTCATCAAGTGCGTTGATGTTGCGTACCGTGTGCCCGGCATCTGCCCAGCGCGGTGCATGTTCGCCATAGGTCGGTGCAATCACATCGACGCGACCGATGGGGCGAACGTAGGGCAGCCATTGGATCAGCGCCTGGGTGCCTGGGGCGGCGATGATCCCGGAATCAGGGGCGGCACCGTAATAGCTGCGTGCCGCCGCGATCAATGCCTGCTCATCCGCCGGTTCCGGCAGGCGGTTTAGGTCGACGGGCGTCAGCGGTGATGCGGGGTAGGGCACCGGGTTGATCCCCGTCGACAAGTCGATCCACCCACCCGACACAGCATCGCCAAAGGTCGCCTTGGCGGCGCTGAGATTGCCGCCGTGGTGGATCATTTCTTGGACGTGCGTTTATCGAGCGCGGCGCCATAGGCCCGCACGCTGTCTTCGAGGGTGCGTGAGCGATCCAAGGTCTCGCGGGTCTCGTCCGCGAACGGGGTTTCGGTCAGCAGCGCGAACATCCACGCCGCCCCGTCATGAAAACTGCCGCTGACGTCGGCTTCGCGGAAGGTCTTGGCGATTTCTTCCATCTCGCCGACCCAGCGCCCGCTGTCGGCGGGCAGGAACGGCACCATGGCGCGCATACGCTCTAACGTTGAACTTTGCGAATGCTCAAGCTCTTCGATCAGCGGTTCCAGCAAGCCGTTGCGCTCAGCGGTCAGCAGCACGGCGGTCCAGAGCGTCCAGCTGCCCTTGGTCAGGGCCGCATAGGCCATTTTGAGGGCCGACGCTTGACCGGGCGTATCACCCAGCGACACCACTTTGAACCCCTTACCGTCGAGCGCGAGCATCGGCGCCGTGTCTTTGCCCGAGACATAAAACCGGGTGTTTTCGCTTTTGTTCGGTGCCAAGCCGACAATGCCACAGTCAATAAAGGCGGCGCCGGCATCGGTGATGGCCTCGCCGATTTTGACGGCGGTGCCGGGCGAGATCGCGTTGCAGTCGACATACACCGGTGTCGCGCCGGTTCGGCCCATAGCGGCGGCGACGTCGGCGGCAAGGTCGGGTGCAAAGGTCGGCGGCAGGATCGAGAGGATCATATCGGCGGCTTTGACGGCGGCATCGAGCGTGCCGACATCGGTCAGCTTTCCGGCCTCGGCCAGGCCGCGCGTACGGTCGGAGCGACCATCCAATGCGGTGATGGTCTCGTAGCCGTGTTCACGCAGCGCCAGCGATACCCCGTGGCCCATGTCGCCTGGCATCAGAATGCAGATGGTGCCGTTGCTCATCGCGCAAAATCCTTATGGTCTGTAGATCGCCTTTGTTAGGCGGCGAATGTGGTAATGATGTCGCCGCTGCCTGCGACATTTGCAAGCATACCCGATGCATCTGCCGCTTTCACGCCATTGATCCAGACCCCGTGCACGCCTTCGGCATCGGTGGTCAGGCGGTGTGCGCCGGCAGGCAGGTCAAAGATTCGTTTCTTTTGGCCGCGCCCGACGGTCGCGGGATCAAACAACAATAGGTCCGCGGCATAACCTTCGGCAATCAAGCCGCGCCCCGGAATGCCGAAAATCTTTGCGGCTTTGCCGGTTAACTCGTGCACCGCATCGCTCAGGCTCATTTTACCCAAGTCCCGCGCCCAGTGGCCGAGCAGACGAAGCCCAAAGCCCGCATCGCAGAAAAATGTCAGGTGCGCGCCGGCATCCGAAAGACCGAGCGAAGCCGCAGGGTGGGTGAGCATTTTGCCGACCGCATCTTCGTCGGAATTCAGCAGCACGGCGGTGAAGATGGTCTCCAAGTTTTCATCAATCGCGATGTCGAGCATGCAGTCCAGTGGATCGACACCGCGTTGGGCGGCGATCTCAGCAATCGTTGTGTGCTCAAGCGCGCGGTTGGCGTCGCTGGCGGCCTCGGTCACTTCGATCTTGTCCCATTCGCCATTGAACAAGCGCACCCCGGCGGGGGATGCCAACTCGGCTTTGACGGCGTCGCGAAGTTTGGTGTCTTTCAGCGCCGTGATCAGATCGTCGACGCTCAGTTTCATCAGTGGTTGCCAGCTGTCGAAACTCTCCAGCGGGTAAGCGGACTTCAGCGTGAAATCCATGGTCAGCGGGCAGCACGACACTTGCCCCCAAAGCTCGTGACCGCGCGCCCGGGCGTCGGCGATTTTTGTCAGTTCGTCGAGCGTACCCGTCGGGTTGGTGGAATTGTGCAGCAAGGCGGCGATCATGATCGGGCGCTTGGTTTTGGCCGCCAATTTTTCGAGGTACGCAACATCGGTACGGTTGCCCTTGGTCAGCATAAAAATGCCGCGTCCGGACTTCGCCATCGCGCCGACAAGCGCATACAACTCGTCATCGTCGGCAAGCCGAGACGGCATCGGCACCCCGGCCCAGCCGTTGTGCTGCGGCGCGGTCGAGGTCGCAAAGCCAATCGCGCCCGCCGCCATGCCTTGTTCAACAATCGCGCACATCTCGGCAATTTCTTCGGGCGTTGCAGCCCGCTCGGTCGCCGCCGCGCCCATCACATAGGTGCGGATTGAGCTGTGACCCAAGAAGCAGGCGACGTTCGGCACCACACCTTTTTGCGCCAGCATGGCGACGTAGTCGGGGAACGTCTCAAACCCCCAGTCGATGCCGGTACGCAGTGCATCCAACGACATGCCTTCGACCTGCGTCAGGTTCTTCATCACCAAATCGCGATCTTTTTCGCGGCAGGGCGCGATGGTGAAGCCGCAGTTGCCCATGACGATGGTCGTCACACCCAACGCCGGCGACGGGCGGACGGCAGCATCCCAAGTGATCTGCGCATCAAAATGCGTATGCGTATCAATGATGCCGGGCATCAATGCGAGGCCGGATGCGTCAATAATCTCGGCGCCGTCGGCAGAGAGATTTTTGCCGATCGCGCTGATCGCACCGTCTTCGATCAAGACGTCAGTTTTTACGGGGGTGGCGCCGGTGCCATCATAAACGTCGGCGCCCGAGATCAGCGTTCGCATCGTATCCTCCGAGCATTGTTTTTTGGAAGATTACCGAGCAACAGTCGCGACGTCACGCGTTTCAGGCAGGGTCTTCGGCTTTTAACTGCGGGTGACGCAGGCCGTTTGGATCGTCAGCGAAAATGTAAAATGCACTGGCGGAGCTCAAGAGTACTATGTGTATTTGCTGTAAAATGGCGACCAGCGAAAGAATAAATGGGGTCATTGTCTCAATGGTTTCCGGCCTCGCGATGTCGGGGTAAGCGACCTGTACAATGTAAACGTAGGTCAAAAAGCTCATGGCGAGGAGAAATTGAACAGACCAATGAACGCCCAACGCAAAGCGGTATTTTTTTGTTGCGTTTATAGTGTCACTCAAACTGGCGAAAACACCGTTAGCAAGTCTGGGCAACTGTATTGCCATTGCACCGGCTCCAACCAGTAAAAACGGAATCGCAAATGGCAGAAGCATTCCATAAGAGAAAATATCGAATTCCAAGTATTGGTTCCAATGTTGGTACGTGATTACAATCCCTAAAGGAACATACGAGAAGATCATAATAATGACGAAAGATACGATCGCGTATATCAGTTCCGCCCATCCCAATTGGAACGCTCTCCAAATTGAGGTAAAGGTTGCCGGCTGGTGAATCCGCCGTTGGACGGCGGTCATAAAGCAAGTGACGACAATGGTGATAAGCATAGTAAAAACGATGTTTATTGGCACCGAATCTTCAAGCGCATCAAGAATGCCTAATTCCAGTAACAACTGCCATAAGGTAAAAATTGCCAGCAGGAGGCCAAAACCGACTTTCTCACGTAAAAACAATTTAGGCATGATGGCTGCGATGGCCAGTGTTTGCTTCCAAATTGACTGAGTGTGCGAATTGCTCATGTATCCCTCCTAAAACCAATATTGTTTGGTGTTATGAGAGAACTCAGCAGGAAAACAAACAATTAAAAGTAGATTTATAATAATTATTTATCGGATTTTTTAATATCTTTGCCCGGAGGTGTGACGATCATACAGCACCGTGCCGTCGGCCATTTGCACAATGAAGCTCATGTTGGCTATCCGTTGGTGATGTTATTTAAGAAATTCAATTTCAACGAAGGCGCATTCAAAGTCATTGCCATTAATGACATTATGCTCGACGCCGATTTCGCGAAAATACGGCACACCGTTTTGCATCGGCGCAATGGTGTGCTGGTCTGTGCCTGTGTCAATTTCAAGTTGACCATCGAACAAGGGCACCACGACATAATCGTATTCATGGCGGTGCCACCCGGTGCTGTCGCCACGGTTTTTAAAGCGCCATTCGGTCACCCGCGTGCGGTCATTTTCGATAAGAATAGTCGGTATTGCGGTGCCGGAACCAGTATCACTACACATTAATGAAAGTCTTTCTAAAACGCCTTAATGCGTGTCCGAATGCCCAAGGTCTTTGCCCGGCGCAATGGCGTCACGCACCAGTTGTTTGAGCTCTTTGCTTTCGGGGAAGTGTCCGGCGGCATGGCGATCAAACAGCACCGTGCCGTCGGCCATTTGCACCCGGAACACACCGCCCTCGTCCGGCACAAGTGTCAGCCCGCCCAGGTCGTCGCCGAATGTGAACAGCAATTCCTGCGCCATCCACGTGGCCCGCAACACGAACCGACAGGTGCGGCAGTAATGAATTTCAACGACCGGCTTCGACATGATGGTCTCCCCAAGGCAACTTTGATGATTGCGTCAACCTTGGCCGTGCCCAGGGCTTGGCGTCAATGCCGTTTTGATCAGGCCAAAGAAAATACGCGGGGCGACTTCGCCTTCGAAGCACCAGCCGACATGGGTTTTGCAGCCGCTGCATAGCATCAGTTTCCAGGCATAGCCGGGGAACCAGGTATGCTCGTCGGTGGCCGGTCCGACCTCCAGCGCGCCCGGCGCTTCGATGAAGCACGCGATCCGGAATACATGGCCGCCCGGGTTGATAAACACTCGTTCATGCCCTTCGCCCATCACCAGCGCCCAGCGGGTCCGGGTCAGCAACTGCCCGCACTCTGCGCAATACAGCGCATCGTCGGTTTTGGTTTCTGTGTCGTCGTCTGCTTCAGGTGCGTGTTTGAGCATGGGGTATTATGGCATGGAATCGGATCTTTATTTCGTTATTCCCTCTCACCGTCATTCCCGCGTAGGCGGGAATCCATCGCTGACATGGATCCCCGCCTACGCGGGGATGACGCCAGGGTTTGGCTTTCCTAAAGTGTGTGTCGCTGCGTGACCGGGCCGTCGCAGGTGTTTGCGCAGATCACATTTATTGCGCGGGCGGTTGCTCGACCGGTTTCTTTTTACCGGTCTTCGGCTCTTCACCCTTGAGCAGGCGTTTGATGTTTTGGTGGTGGCGGATCAGCGACAAGATGGCGAGGCCGGCCGTCATGTACATTACCGCCGATGGGCCGCCTTTGAACCAATATGCGATGCCCGGTGTGACGACGAGCGCCCCCATGGACGCCAGCGACGAATACTTAAACGTCGACCATAGGACCAGCCACGCGCAGCACGTCAGAATGCCGATCGGCCAGGATACCATCAAAATGACACCCAGCGATGTGGCGACGCCCTTACCGCCTTTGAACTTCAGCCAGATCGAGAAATTGTGCCCGAGCACGGCGGTAAAGCCGGCAATGATCCCGGCTAGTTCGCTGAACTGCATAAAGATCAATGCTGCGATTGCGCCTTTTGAGGCATCTAGAATCAGCGTCAGCGCGCCCAACGGCTTGCCGGCATTTCGTGCGACGTTGGTAGCGCCGATGTTGCCGGACCCCATGGTGCGGATGTCGCCCTTGCCGGCCAGTTTCATCAGCACTAAGCCCCACGGCACCGAGCCGAAAAGATAGCCGATGACGGCAGCGATGATCAATTGCAGGTTCGGGTTAAGTGCATCCATGATTTTACTCCGCGACGTGGACGGTACGGCCGTCGATCACGGTGCGGGTCACGAGGCCCTGCACCAAGCGGCCGTCGAACGGACTGTTTTTAGACTTCGACAGCAGCTGGTCGGCACTTACTTTCCAGCCCCGGTCCGGATCGAACACGATCAGGTCGGCGGGGCGGCCTTGTGCGAGGCGACCCGCGCGCAATTTCAGCAAGTCCGCGGGTGCCGAGGTCAGGAATTTCAATGCCTGCAACAGCGTCAGATGGCCGTTGTGATAAAGTTCCAGCGTGACGGCTAAAAGTGTTTCCAGACCAACCCCACCGAATGCGGCGGCGGCAAACGGCAGGCGTTTGGATTCTTCGTCTTCCGGGGTGTGATCGGAGGCGATGCAGTCGACCGTGCCGTCTTTGATGGCGTCGACAATGGCGCGGCGGTCGGATTCAAGGCGTAGCGGCGGCGACAATTTTGCGAAGGTGCGGTAATCGCCGATGGCCACTTCGTTCAGTGCAAAGTGCGGCGGTGCAGCGTCGCAGGTAATCGGCAGGCCGCGTGCTTTGGCGCTGCGAATGGCGTCCGCCGCTTCGATGGTCGAGATGTGGTTGATGTGCAGCCGTGCGCCGGTGAGCTCCACCAAACGGATATCGCGCTCGATCATCATCACTTCGGCCTGGCGCGGAATACCGGTAAGGCCAAGCCGGGTGGCCTGCTCGCCGGAATTCATCACGCCGCCGTCCGCAAGGCTGGGTTCTTCAGGGTGCTGGCAGATCAACAGATCGAAGGTGCGCGCGTACATCATCGCGCGGCGCATCACTTGCGCGTCCTTGATGGCGCGAAAGCCGTCGGTAAAGGCGACGGCGCCGGACTCCGCGAGCAAACCAAGTTCGGCGATTTCTTCACCCTTCACGCCTTTGGTGACGGCGCCATAGGGATACACTTTGGATAATCCCTGCAAGCGCGCGCGCCGGGCGACGAATTCTACGACCGACATATCATCGATCACCGGATCGGTGTTGGGCAGGCAGACCATCGAGGTAATGCCGCCCTTCGCCGCAGCCCGTGCTGCGCTGGCCAGGGTTTCTTTGTGCTCTTCGCCGGGTTCACCCAAATGCACCCGCATATCGATCAGGCCGGGGGCCAGACACCGCCCGCCGCAATCGATCACGGTGACGCCGTCGAGCGCCGCATCGGCGGTGACGTTCGGGCCGACCGCTTTGATCATCTCGCCGTCGGTCAGCACGCCGCCCGGCCCATCAAGGCCGGTCGCTGGATCCAGCAGGCGCGCGTTTACATACGCGACGCGACCTGGTGTGCGGTCCCCTTTAACAGCCATCAGAGGTTCCTCGGCTGTGTGTTATCAAGATTGGCGGTGAGGATTTCCAGCACCGCCATACGGACGGCGACGCCCATCTCAACCTGTTCATGGATCGCGGATCGCCCGAAATCGTCAGCAACCTCGCTGTCGATCTCGACGCCCCGATTCATCGGGCCCGGGTGCATGATCAGCGCGTCGGGTTTGGCGCCTTCGAGTTTGGCGTAATCGAGCCCGAAAAAATGGAAATATTCCCGCACCGAGGGGAAGTAGTTGCCGTGCATGCGTTCTTTTTGCAGCCGCAGCATCATCACGATGTCACAGTCCTGCAGGCCTTCGCGCATGTCATAGAATACTTCGACGCCCATATGCTCGATCCCGGTCGGGATCAACGTGCGGGGCGCGATCAGGCGGACGCGCGCGCCCATGGTGGTCAGCAGATGAATGTTTGAGCGTGCGACGCGGGAATGCAGGATGTCGCCGCAGATCGCGATCCGCAGGCCTTGGATTTTGCCGATGCGTCGGCGAATCGTCAGCGCGTCCAGCAAGGCTTGGGTCGGGTGCTCGTGTGATCCGTCGCCGGCGTTGATCACGGCGCAGTTTACTTTTTCACTCAGCAACTTGGCCGAGCCCGATTCCGGATGGCGAATCACCAGCACGTCGGGATGCATGGCGTTCAGCGTCATCGCGGTATCGACCAGGGTTTCGCCTTTTTTGACCGAGCTTGTGGCCACCGACATGTTGATCACATCGCTGCCGAGCCGTTTGCCCGCCAGCTCGAACGAGGTGCGGGTGCGGGTTGAATCTTCATAAAACAGGTTGATCAGGGTGCGGCCACCGAGCACGTCGCGCTTCTTGTCGGCTTGACGATTCTGTTCGACATAGCTTTCGGCGCGGTCAAGTAACGCCGTAATTTCAAGGGGGTTTAGGCCCTCAATGCCGAGGAGGTGCCTATGCGGAAAGCCGAAGGGTTCGGTGTCACCGTTCATAGGCGCGCACTATATGTCCGCTTACGTATTCCGGGCAAGCACATTACTGTTGTTTTCTGTTGTCCGACGGCATGGCTTGCGGCGCCGCGATCAAGTAATATGCGGGGTCCGTGTGATTCGCTGTGTGCGAGGCCGGGCAGGGGAAATCGGAACCGCGTATGGACGAGCAATTAAAAGCCCACATTCAGACGCACGAGCGGCTGAGCCGGCTCATGAAAAAAGACGTCGTGTTCGTCGTCGGCGCCACGCGTTGGGGCACGTCTTGGGTGCAGCAATGCCTGGACACCCACCCCAAGGTCGTTTGCAAAGGCGAAGGGCATTACACCGACAGCCTGTTCCCGGGCCTCGCCAAATTGGTCGACCAATACAACCAAGATGCCGAAAAAATCGGCAACCGCATGCAGTTGGCCGGTCTACCCGGCAACGCCGCGGGCTTCACCTTTGATGACGTCGAACATTTGATGCGCACCGCCGTGATGCTGATGTTCAACCGCTGGGTCCCCGAAGACGTCGAGGACGAGGTGACGTGCATCGGCGAAAAGACGCCGGAGCACGTGTTGTCGCTGGAACTGCTGGACCGCTTATTCCCCGGCATGCGGATCGTACACGTGGTCCGCGACGGTCGCGACGAAGCGGCAGGCGCATGGGACTTTAATATGGGCATATCGCGGGGCGAATTCCCTAGGCGCTATCCGTCGTTTGCCGACTTCGCCGAAACGTTTGCTCGTAACTGGTCGCGCTCGGTCGGCGCGGCGCGCAGGTTCGGGCGGCTCAACCGCAGTCGCTATTATCAAATCCGCGCCGAAGACGTGGTCGAAGAACCATCACCGATTGTCCGCCGCCTGTTCCGCTTTTGCGACGTCGAAGACCGCGAAGACTTGGTTCAAGCGGGCATCCGCCGCGCGCACCAGATCGCACCGTTGGATTTGGACCCGGGCGTGTGGAAAAACCGCTTTGATCCCGATGCCACGAAACGCTTCCATCGGCAATCGGGTGAGCTGCTGAAGCTGTTGGATTATGCGGTGACGGAGTAGGGGGGAGCGGTTGTTCACCTGCGACCCGCTCAGTCCTGCACACGCGAAAAAGCCCAAATTCATGCGTCATTCCCGCGTAGGCGGGAATCCAATTTCACCATGGATCCCCGCCTGCGCGGGGATGACGAGATGGGGGGGTGACGCATGTCTTTGACGTCATAAACTATCCAGCGCGCCTTGCAGGATGTAGGCGGCGGCCATTTTGTCGACGACGTCTTTGCGGCGCTTGCGGGTCATGTCGGCTTCGGTGACCAGGAATCGCTCGACTGCGGCGGTCGATAGGCGCTCGTCCCAAAACGCGGCGGGGAGGCCGAGACGGGTGGCGATTTCCATGGTGATGTCGCGGGTCGCCTGGGCGCGGGGGCCCTCGGTGCCGTCCATGCTGACGGGCAGGCCGGCAAGCAGGCCGCCGACGTGCTCATTTTCCGCCAACCGCGCAATATCGTCGATCACGGGGCCGAGTTTTTTAGCGCGCGGTACGGTTTTCAACGGGCTCGCCAGTATGAACAGCGGATCGGAGATCGCGACGCCGACGGTCTTGTCGCCGATATCAAGCCCCAACAACCGTTGCCCCTTGGCCATACTGGCCGTCAATTCGCGAATGTTTGAGTAAATTTGCGCGCGCGCAGGTGTGGTCATAACGGCGTGCTTGCCTTGTTGTGCCGCCATTTAAACGATCAGGACGGCGTGAACTGGTCAGTAGAGGAAGACTTAGTTATCATAAGCTTAGCTGATTGGCATGGCCCTTTTCCGGGGACGTGGTCGGACGCGTCTGCGGAGGGGCTGAATGCACGTGAAGGGCCGGCAAGTGATACCATTGATGGTGGCGGCGCGGCGCATGGTGCTGGCCGTGCTCATGGTCTTGGTGTCGGGCGTGTCTGCAGGGGCGGCGGACATCAAATTCCTCGGCGTCGTCGTGACGCCGGCGCCCGGCAAGTATCTGGTCGAAAAAGATGTGAACGTTCGCAGTGGGCCAAGGACCGATTCCAAGCGTGTCGATGGCCTGTCCGCGGGCCAAGTGGTGCAGGTCGTCGGGCGTGCGCCGGGCACGGTTTGGCTGGCGGTGATCAAGGACGGGGCGCCACTGGGCTTTGTCTACGGCACCGTGCTGTCGCCCATCGTCGACGGCAGCATCGACAAAGACGTGACCGGCGAGGTGCAAATTTCGCCCGGCCATCGGTGTGGTTTCCGCGTTCGTTATATTGGCCGCACTGAGGGCGAGGATCAGGCTGTGCTGGCCGCTGATTACGATGCCACCATCGTCTGTGAGCGGGGTGGTATGCGGATCAGGTTCCCCGCGCAAATGTTCATGACCGAAGTGCCGTTTGACGGCTCCAACAAGCGCCGCGTGTTCCAGATCAATGTGGACTTGTTGGATACCTTGCACGATCTCGACGACGTATTTTCAACGATCATGCTGTTTGACCTGGACCAGGGTGAGGTGCGCTTTGATGGGGTGAGCGAAGACAGCTACGGCAAAGCCGACGTCCTCATTGGCGCGCTGCCCGCGACTGACGTGCCGCGTGCGCTGGCATCCGCCGTCGAACTCGCCCTGACACATTGGTCGGCCCAGGCCTGGGATGCGATCTTTAAGAAGGCCGGGTAGGGCGCGACTTCAGCGTCATTCCCGCGTAGGCGGGGATCCATCGCTGCCATGGATCCCCGCCTGCGCGAGGATGACGAAATCTGGTGAAAATTAGCGAGGCCCTACACCCCTACCCACAGCACAAAACCGCACCCAGTTCTTGCATATCGTTGCTGCCCCCCTTAAACCTCGGCTTTCAAGGAAATGAACCACCGTCTGGGAGTTCCCGATGTCGCTGAACGAGGACGATGTCCGAAAAATCGCCTTCCTGGCCCGCATTCGCGTTGACGAAGCGCGGCTCGCGCCGCTGGCCGATGAGCTTAATAATATCGTCGGCTGGGTTGAGCAGCTGAGCGAGGTCGACACCAACGGGATCGCGCCAATGACCAGTGCCGTCGATATCGCGACGCCGCTACGCAAAGACGTGGTCAACGATGGTGATAAAGTCGAAGACATTCTGGCCAACGCGCCCGACCGTGAAGGTCCGTTCTTTGCTGTCCCGAAGGTGGTGGAATGAGCACACATAAGCATTGGACGATTGCCGCCGCCGCCGATGCGCTCGGCAAGGGCGAGGTGTCTGCGCTTGAGCTGACGGACCAGCACATCAAAGCCATCGAAGACAATCGGGTTTTGAATGCGTTCATCACCGAAAGCTTCGACGTTGCCCGCGAACGTGCGCAAGCGTCCGACGCGCGTCGTGCCAAAGGTGACGTTGCAGGCCCGATGGATGGCGTGCCGATCGCCATGAAAGATTTGTTCTGCACCGAGGGTGTGCGCACCACCGCTGCGTCTCACATTTTAGAAAATTTTGTGCCCCGCTATGAAAGCACCGTCAGCGGCAAGCTGCGCGATGTGGGATCGGTGATGCTGGGTAAGGCCAACTTGGACGAATTCGCCATGGGCTCGGCCAACATCACGTCGTATTTCGGCTCCGTGAAAAACCCATGGACGCCGGCGGGCGCCAATGCCGATCTGGTGCCGGGCGGCTCAAGCGGCGGCTCGGTCGCCGCGGTTTCGGGGGGCTTGGCGATTGCCGCGACCGGCACCGATACCGGCGGCTCAATCCGCCAGCCCGCGTCGTTCACGGGCTTGGTCGGCATGAAGCCGACTTATGGTCGTTGCTCGCGCTGGGGCGTGGTGGCGTTTGCAAGCAGCCTGGATCAAGCTGGGCCGATTGCGCACACTGTCGAAGATGCGGCGATCATGTTTGAAGCGATGGCCGGGCATGATCCGAAAGATTCCACCTCACTTGATTTGCCGGTGCCCGATTGCCGGGCCGCAGTCGCTGCGGGTGCAGGCGGTAACGCCAAGGGGCTTCGCGTCGGCATTCCCAAAGAATACACCTTGGACGGTATGCCGGCTGACATTCAAAAACTTTGGGATCAGGGCGTGACGTGGCTCAAGGACATGGGCGCCGAGATCAAAGACGTCTCGTTGCCGCACACCAAGTACGCACTGCCGACGTATTACATCGTTGCTCCGGCCGAGGCGTCTTCGAACTTGGCGCGCTATGATGGTGTGCGTTACGGGCTCCGCGTGCCGGGTGCGAGCCTGGACGAAATGTATGAGTTGACCCGCGCCGAAGGCTTCGGTGACGAGGTGCAGCGGCGCATCATGATCGGCACTTATGTGCTGTCGGCAGGCTACTACGATGCCTACTACGTGAAAGCACAGCAGGTGCGCACGTTGATCGCCAATGACTTCAAGACCGTGTTCAACGATGTCGACGTGGTGCTGACCCCGACCGCGCCGAGTGCCGCGTTCGCCAAGGGCGAAAAGATGGACGATCCTATCGCCATGTACTTGAACGACGTGTTCACCGTGCCGGCGTCGCTGGCGGGTCTGCCGGCGATCTCGGTGCCGGGCGGGCTGGACGCCAACGGCTTGCCGCTTGGGTTGCAGTTGATCAGCGGCGTCTGTCAGGAAGAAACCTTGTTTCGGGCTGCCGCCTTGCTGGAGCACGCCGCCGGGTTCACCGCCAAGGTGGGAGGCACGCAATGAGCTATTTGATCGAAGGTCGCACCGGCCAATGGGAAGTGGTCGTCGGGCTCGAAGTCCACGCCCAGGTGATTTCCAACGCCAAGCTGTTCTCGGGAGCTTCCACTGAATTTGGTAAGGGTCCGAACGAAAACGTCTCGCTGGTCGACGCCGCGATGCCGGGCATGCTGCCGGTGATCAACGAAATGGCGATTGAACAAGCGGTCCGCACCGGGCTCGGCCTGCGCGCCCAGATCAACCGCCATTCGGTGTTTGAGCGGAAGAACTATTTCTATGCCGATCTGCCGCAGGGCTATCAAATCAGCCAATTCCTGCATCCGATTGTCGGCGAAGGCATCGTGACCTTGGACCTGGACGGGGGCGAAAGCCGCGACATCGGGATCGAGCGTCTGCACCTGGAACAAGACGCCGGCAAATCGATCCATGATCGCGACCCCCGTCGTACCATGATCGACCTCAACCGCTCCGGCGTGGCGTTGATGGAGATCGTCTCCAAGCCCGATATTCGCACGCCCGAAGAAGCGGGTGCGTATTTGCGCAAGCTCCGCGCCATCGTGCGCTATTTGGGGACGTGCGACGGCAACATGGAAGAAGGCTCGATGCGGGCCGACGTCAATGTGTCCGTCCGCCCGCTGGGTGAGGCCGAGCTGCGCACTCGCGTCGAAGTGAAGAACGTGAACTCAATCCGGTTTGTCATGCAGGCGATCGAGATCGAGGCCGAACGCCAAGTCGAAGCGTGGGAAGACGGCGAGGAAATCGTCCAAGAAACCCGCTTGCTCGATCCCAGCCGGGGTGAGACCCGGCCCATGCGCTCGAAAGAATTTGCCCACGATTACCGCTACTTCCCAGACCCGGACCTGCTGCCGGTGCGCCTTGAAGAAGACTATATCGCAGCGATCGAAAAGACTTTGCCTGAATTGCCGGATGATAAAAAAGCACGGCTTATCAAGGATCTAGGGCTTTCCCCCTATGATGCGAGTGTACTCGTCGCCGACCGGGAAACGGCTGCGTATTTTGAGACTGCCGCCGAAGGCCGTGATGCCAAGCAAGTCGCCAACTGGCTGACCACGAACTTGTTCGGCGCGCTGAACAAACGCGGCGTCGGCATCGACGAAAGCCCGGTGACCGCTGAAAATTTGGGCGCGCTCGTCGGCCTGATCGAAGACGGCACGATTTCATCGAAGATCGCCAAGGACGTGTTTGAAGATATGCTCGAGACCGGCAAAGCACCCGGTGCGATCGTCGAAGAAAAAGGCCTCAAACAGATCACCGACACTGGCGCGATCGAGGCCATCGTCGACCAAGTGATCGCCGATAATCCAGGCCAAGCCGACGAAGTCCGCGGCGGCAACGAAAAGGCCATCGGCTGGTTCGTCGGCCAAGTGATGAAGGCATCCCAAGGGAAAGCCAATCCGGGCCAGGTGAACGCGCTGTTAAAGCAAAAACTGCTGGGCTGACGGTTTCCTCTCGGTGAGCTTGGGATAAACAGTAT